>Ga0307424_1000550_pt1 | contig 20011 bp, 18 predicted proteins | sample SalMarWE160320MG_FD_202157 | JGI IMG/M metagenome (GOLD analysis project Ga0307424, IMG submission 202157) | Salt marsh sediment microbial communities from the Plum Island Ecosystem LTER, Massachusetts, United States - WE1603-20 | ecosystem: Environmental > Aquatic > Marine > Intertidal zone >... | reverse complement strand
TACCAGGCAAGAAACCCATAACACACACCCGCCCACTCTAATAGTTCAAAGGCGCTAAAAAAGGATTGACACCAAATGAACAGGATAGTATCATAGGTTAATGTGACAAACAACGCCATAGTGTTTTTGTTTTGGTTTTTGTCTTTTGGATTAAAGAAAACGGTTTTTTCCGCGAGAAGCCAATTCCTTAAACCTACGATAGACCCTATTGCGATAAACGTCATTTCCTCTTTTAGAGCATTTTATTCCGAAGAAATCACTCTCAACAGGAAAGCTAACAATTAACGGCTTATTTTTTCGAGTGTCTCTTATCTGAAATTGCTTCATTTTTACTCTATGTAGTATCATGTACTTGTCTTCAGAAACCCACTCAGAAAATTTATCCACAATCTCAGGAACAGAAAGCCCATATTCATCATACAGTCTGAGAACTGACTTGCGAGAAAACATAAGCTCGGCAAAATAGACGAGCCACTAACTATCAAGACAAGAAAAATTTGGGAAAGTATTCTCTTACATATGTAGTGGTAGCCCGGGGGAGATTCGAACTCCCGTCGAAGGCTCCAAAGGCCTCCATGATTGCCGCTACACCACCGGGCTAAACAGGGCTTTACCTGTTACGTTCTCTGTTAATATTTCCTCTTTAATATTAACATTAACGTTCAGCAGCCAGCTCATGAAAGATAATCGAGCAAAAGTTCATGCCTGTTCTCGATAATTCAGCAGGGAATTAACCATAGTGCAGGCTGATTTGAGAACTCATTCCAAAGAAAAAGAGGGTCTACAGGACTGTTAAGGTCCCATATTTTCCTGAGTTAAGCTGAAGCACGTCTCTAAAGGATTTGATGTATCCGTTCTCGATTTTCACTCTGTCGCCAACATTAACTTGCAAAGTCTGCTCGTTCCATAGCGTCAACGTTATTTTGCCTGTTTCATCCTCTAGGGTGGCATCGGCTACCCTGTAGGTTTCGTTAGTGTATCGTGAACGAACTTCACGAACGTCTGATTTCTCGACCACATCTGCTTCAACATCCACTTTTCGCATTCCATCTCTTAATTCATTAATTTTCAAACTTATTTCCTCCGTTTGTCAAACGCCGCCAAAATGAACCAGCATGTCACTAGCGACTTTACGCTTATTCCGTTTTGTAGGCGAAATGAAGGATGGATTAACGTCGAATATAAGCTTTACCACGTAGCAATTGAGATCTTCTGCAGGGCTGGAAATGTAATTTCACTACAAAAAAAGGTAATTAATTATTTTACTGTTACGAGTCCGGGTAATATGCTGGTTAACGAGACACCAGTTTAGAAACCAATGAATAACCGCAACAGGAACCTTACGGCAAATGCGACCGCAGCAATTGTTGCGGCCTTACTCCAAGTCATCTCTTTCCTGACATGCACTGCAACGGCACCAAGAGCTGCTATCCAAACCTCGCCTATTATAGGAATATAAAGCCATAACTGGTAAGCCAGAAGCGGGCGCCAAGATGCGTCGAGTAACGCATTAAGCGCGTTAACATCCATGGGCACGTTCAAAGGTGGAAGGCTTGAGAGAGGCACTATATTAATCAGAGTATAAACAACTGTGGCTATGAAACTATATCCGATGACGACGAAGAAAATATTCCATTTCCCAAGATCTTCAGTGAAAAGTCTTGCAACCAGTATCAGAATTCCTGCCCACAAAATCCAATTCATGGCAAAATTCAGCACAACTTGAAGTAGAATCGAAGGCAGTAATTCGCTGAATTCTCCACTTATGATGGGTGAACTGTATTTTCTAAAGAATAAGCCATCAATTTTCAGTGTTAGGTCTGCCGAGGATGACCAATCCAGTTTAAATTCGAGCCCTGTAATGTCTTGCCAGTCAGGAAAGTTGTTTGAAGCCCAACCCTGATCTGAACCGACACTGAGGGTTATGTTTGTCCATTCTCCGCTTGACGCCAAAAAATCGGTTATGTCTGATTCAAAGTAGCTGTCCTCGCTTCCAGAGAACAATTTCAGAGTTCCTGAACTTGGAGATGACCCAGCATCACTACTCCATGTGATCCAAAAGAACAGTTCAATGTAGCCTTCCTCTTCTGAACAGTTGATGGAGCCGACGTCGATAATCTTCATCCAGGCGCTTGTTCCAGTTACCGAAGAGACAATACTGTGGTTGCCATCCGTGTTACCCATCTGATAATCGGAAGCATCTAATGAAAGCGCCCCGTTGGAGACCCAGTTATGTTGACCCATTAATGCCTCGGTCCAGTCATCGTTTTCTGGTAATCTGTCTTCAAGATAAAGCTTGGAACTGGCAACATACTGCTGGACCATTAAAGCAGATATTACGAGCACTAAAACTATGATAACTCCTTTGAAGTCTGGTTTTTCAATGATTTTTTTGAAAGCGTTAACCGGAGAATAAAGAACCTCAAATACTTCCCGAACAACCAACTTTAACTGTTCTCCAATACCGTCATTTGACTATTTGTTTGAGTTTCTAATTAGCTAAAGAGTCATCTTAACCTCCTAATAACTGTTAACATCAGTTTGTCAACTGCTCAAGCGACATTGGCAAAGAAAAAGCGCATGTATGCTTAAGCAACAAAAAGTTCATTAATGCCAAATAAACAAGGTAAAGAGCGAGGAAGACTGGTCAGTTAATGTCGTTACCTAGTGCAACACGTTTTTGCAGTACCAGCGAATGCTTCATAACTATTTGTTGTGGTTAATTTTGATTAATCGTTTGAGAGCTCAGATTAAACGAATTCGAATGTATATTCAAATCACTGAGATGGGACCAATAGCCCGAAGATACTTCGTGAAAAACGGGTTTGACGGTTCCATGACCATGCTGGGAATAATTGTGGGAGCATGGGTTGTGAACGTTACGCGGTCAGAGATAATTGTAACCGCTGGTTTAGGCGCCTGCCTTGCAATGGGAATCTCAGGGGTGTCCGGCGCATACATGACGGAGAGGGCTGAAAGAAAAAGAGACCTCAAAAACCTTGAAACAGCAATGATGACAAAACTTAACGATTCCGTGATAAATGATGCTACAAACTTTGTTTCGTTCTACGCAGCACTAGTTGACGGCGGATCACCGATTTTAACTGCGCTTATTTCGTTGTCGCCTTTCTTTCTTTTGTCATATGGGTTAATAGCGGTTCAAAGCGCTTACATGTCATCTCTTGTAGTAACGTTGGTGACGTTGTTCATGCTAGGCATTTATCTAGGAAGAATAGCCAAAGAAAACGCGTTGCTTTACGGAATCCAAACATTGATTGCTGGAGTAGCAACAGTAGCAATTGTATTGGTGCTAGGCGCAATATAGCAGAGTTTAAGGTAGCATACTCTAGAAGAACCTAGTTAAGCTAAAAATGTAACGATATTTTTTAAAACAGATGTTACATTCTGGCGCTGCTGTCTTGAGGCGTCATTACCTCTTCAACAATCATTTTTCCAGCAGCAACCTCGTCGATGGAGTGTATAGTAGCCCCAAATTCCTCTAGCTTCTTCTTGATATCCTCAAAACTTATCGAGGTTCCAACAACGATGACCTTCGCGTTTTCGACTTGCTGGTCTATCTCGTTGATGATTATGTTTACGCCTTCCACGCCTTCTAGGTGGCTGAGAGCTTCAGAAACTTCAACAACGCTGGGTTTGTGTGGCTTTAAGACATCTAAGACAAGTCTACGTATCATTTTTGAACAGCAAGCACATAATTCTAGCCAGTGTATTTAACCTTTACCCAGAATGTTCAGATGATGTCTGAAACCGAAAACAGCCAAAAACAGTGCAGGTCACCGTTTTTGTTCTATCACTTTGATTGCGGCACTTTTGAAGCTAAGCCATACTTTTTGTCCACTTTCAAGACTCTTTTCAACAAAGGCGCTTTTGGTCATAATCACACCAAAAGATAGCCCAGCATCAACGGTTATCGAAACTGTAGTGTAAAGTCGATTAAATTATATACCATGTCGAATATCGTAGGTAAAATCAACATGTTAGGCTGCTACAATATTGTTGCTTACAATCTTCAAGCTTGTTCAGTTCATAATAATGGGACTCTTCGTCGTTTTCATTTCTGACAATCGCTGCCTTAAAGGAAACCACTTATTTGACAAAAAACTTGGGCGAACACTTCATCAGATACAAAGAGCGGATCCACCCGTTTTTGCCCATAAAGAAGTATTCCTAACCAAGGCATGCTTTTTCTGCATACCTAGATTTGGCAAACAGCCTCTAACAGGGTGAACAGGAATACTGCCCCGACACTTTCACTAGGTTTCAGCGAGCAATACCATACTTTTAGAGTCCTTGTTTAAGGCGTCTATAGGTGTGATAGTCCACATACTGCAGGTTCTCGTTTTCGATCTGGTGGCTGACCGTAAACTTCTGTCTTGGTCGTTTCTCCAGTATCTGGCTGGTTGTCATGAACGAGTATGCATCGCTTCCAGCCCCAGAGCCGTAACTGACAAGCACTATCCGCTCATCGGGTTTGGCAACATCCAGAACAGCAGCCAAGCCGATAGGCGAAGAGCCGGAATAGGCGTTTCCGAAGTTGGCAACTTTCAGGCCTGGCAAATACTGTTCTTCCTTGAATCCTAGCTGTTTTGCGACTTTAACTGGAAAACGAAGGTTCGGCTGATGAGGAACAAAGTAGTCTATGTCATCCAGTTTGAGGTTAAGCTGCTCCATGAGGCTTCTGCAGGCTTTTAGGACATGCTTGAAGTAGGCTGGCTCACCAGTGAATCGTCCGCCATGTCTGGGGTAAGCTTGCAGGTCTCTTCTCCAAAAGTCTGGCGTGTCTGAAGTGCAGGAGTACCAGCCCTCCATCTCGGCTATAATATCGTGCATGCCAAAGATGAATGCGCCGCCGCCAAAACCAACAAAATGGTCCAGTTCTCCTCCAATCTCGCTTCGGGGGGCGGCTTGAGAATTGTCTGTGCCTATAGCCATCGCATATGAAGTGCATGTTTTTGGGTAATAAACAAGAGCCGCGGCGTCCTTGAACATGCTAGTGGCTGCTTTACATGCAAACTCGGTGTCGATTGCGTCCACGCTTTGCATTCTGTCAGCTTTTTCTTCCTTGCCCAGCTTCAGAACTTGGGCTACTTTGGAGGCGATTGGGTTAACAGCGTATGGGTTTGATTCTGAGCCAACGTAAACTTTGCCTATAAGTGACTGTGCTACTCCAGAATGAATCAGAGCCATTTTTCCGGCTTCTACTGCTGCGGTGACAGAGTCCTCGTCGATATAGGGCACAGAACGTTCCATGTGTCCTTCTTTGATTCGAAATTTTGATGTGTAAACTCCGTATCCGACGATTCCGGGTGTTTCATACTCTTTCTTTGGGTCTTTTACAATGTATTTCTGGTGGGGATAGTAGCCGTCAGCGAGAGAAAAAGCAAGAGAAATCGTGGGAATGACGTCGCTCTCTCCTACGGCGTGTCTTCTTCTGAATCGTGGGACAACATTTTTTCCGTCAAAACAGGAGATGTCCGTTTTTCCATCCTTGAACAGCATGTCTGTTAGTCTTCCCGGAACCCGGGTTTTTCCGTCATGAAATGAGACAATGCCGTAAACGTATGAGCCAATCTTAACGAATCTGTTAGTTGGCTGACTGACGAGCGTGGAAACTTCCAACTTGCCCTGGTCGTAGAAGAAGTCTATGTCTGCCATTTTTCCGAAGCTCTTTCTTCCGCAGGTGCCACAGTAGTTTTTGCCTCTGAAGTATTCTTTTCCACATATAGCACATCGGCTGCCTCTCAGCCGGTCCCCTATGTATGAGACTCTTCTTTCGATAGGTTCGCTGCTCATCTTAATTCCTCCCCAAAATGTGTATGTATGCTTTTGTGCCGAAACCTTCCAGCTCTGAAACACAGCCTATCCGGGGCGCTTCCCCGTTCACTTCCACCTGTCGGCTGCCAGCTTCTCCTCTTAACTGTTTTACAACCTCAAATATTTGCGCGCCTCCAGTTGCTCCCAATGGATTTCCATCAGCCTTGAGACCTCCATTCAAGTTCACGAAGAGCCTTCTTCCGTCTATTTCGTAGTAGCCGCGGTAGTCTTTGCAGCTGTTATAGATGTCAAGCCAAGCTTTTCCCCTCTTACAAAAACCGAGGTCTTCAAGAGAAATCAACTCCAAGAGAGTGGATTGATCATAGAGCTCGGCTATCTGGATGTCACTTATACCAACTTGGGCCTGCTTGAGTGCCGTCTGCATAGCCAAAGTGTTTGCTACGAATCCGGTTCTATCCTCTCGCGAAGGAAAGGTTATGTAATCTGTGGCTGAAGAAGAGCCCAAGACGTAAACAGGAACAGCTGAACATTTCTTGGCTGCCTCTGGGCTTGCCAGAATCAGGGCTGAGGCTCCGTCAGAGACTGGGGCAAAGTCAAAGAGTCCCAGGGATTTGCATACGTTAGTCCGCGCCTTCATTACTGTGTCCACTGTTATGGCGTTTGTGTATTGGGCGAACGGGTTTTTGGTGGCGTTTTGGTGGTTTTTGACTGATATCTGAGCAAGAGCAATGTAGAGTTTTTTTAGCTGCTCTCCGGAGATGCCATATTTTTTGATGTATCCATTGAGCAGAAGATCATGATTTGCTTCAGGTGTGCATCCCGCGTAGTAGCTCCATGGGTCCTCTAGGAGCATCAGGTCGTCCCTGATTTTGTCCCAGCGGTCAGTCATTTTCTCCATCCCGCCCACTAGTAACATGTCATATGTTCCTGATTGGATTGCGTGGCAGGCGTTAAAAAGTGCGGAGCTGAATGATCTTGTCTTTTCCATGGGAACATGAAGTTCCAGAAGTTCAGAAAAGAAGCCCTCTTCTAAGCCAATCTTGTTTGTGACTTGAAGGAAATAGTCTGAAAGGTAGCAGGCATCCAAATCTTTTCGTGTTATGCCCGCAGAATCCAGCGCTTGAAGTCCAGCTTCATCTATGAGAGATTCCGGATCTTTTTCGTAGTGTTCTCCGAACTTTGTCCTGCCAACTCCTAGGATAGCAGGGTTTTGTAATTTCATAAAATCAACGTCCTCTATACTGGAAGTTTATTTCTGGAATCACCTTCCTTTAAAGAGTTACCCCTTTCCGAGGGTAGAAAACGATTTTATTGTCCATTTTTTGGTGTTGGATGATCTGTTTGTGGGCTGTTTTTGGTGTAAGAGACAGGGATGGGAGCTAACAATCTTTATTTGTAAGCCAACGGTATCCGTAGGATATCTTGGTGACATCTATTGTTGGCTACTTCGGGTGCCGCCCTCATGCTGGATATGCTGCTTGAACCGTCTGGATGGACTGAAATCCTTTTTTTCGTAATCTCTTTCACGATAATCTTTGCCGTGCTGTCCGTCGTCTTTTATTTGGCAGGATTTGTTGTGGTTGGAAGAAAAAGAGCCAGCTTCAAGGATGCTTTCGCAATTTCTGTTCTTGGAACCCTTGTTCTGATTGTCTGCCTTTCAGTTTTTAGCCTAGAGGTCGCGATAATCCTGTCTCTGGTCGCTTGGTTACTGCTGGTTAGACATTACTATGAAACGGGAATTTTAGGTTCCATCGGGGTGGGATTAACGTCAGTGATTGTCGCAGCAGTTATTCTAATTCTTTTGGATATGGTTCTTGGGAATCCGGGACTGGTTTTCAGGTGGCTGCCTTTCGTCTCTTAACAGTGCAAGTGAGGAACAGGAAACGTTGAATCAGAAGAAAAAGACGGCGGTTCTCGGTTTAGTTTTTCTCGCGTTACTGACTTTTGCTTATGTAGAGAACACCTCTTTTTTTGGCATTGTAGGAGACGTTTTTTCGAATCCGCCACTGGCTGTTTTGTTTGTTTTTGTTCATAATGTGTTGGTTGTCTCGCTTATTCTGCTGGGAATGACCTTCTATGTTGGGCTTGTCTTGAATTTCTTTCCTCAGAGGAAGATAGAGTATGTGGTCCTGAATAATCCGCGCATATTCGCGCTTGTTTTCACGTTGATGATCATCTTCATCAGCATTCTACGGACAATCATGCTGGTTTATGGTCAGGTTGTCGTGAACACGTTGCTTTTTGTTATTCTTTTAAGCACTCCAAACGCCATCATCGAAGGATACGGAATATTCAAAACCATAGAAAAGACGCTGAAAAGAAGCATGACCACGAAGGCGCTTGTGGCGATTTACCTGATTTTCTTTGTTGCTGCGCTTGTAGAAATCGGTTATATGCTTCTTTTGAGGGCAGTAATCTAGGCGGCTACGCCTTTGGTTTGATTTGCTCAGTTATTATCATCGTTGTCGTGAGGAAAACGTCAGGCTGCACTCGAAGTTTTTCTGTCAAGAACTTATCCATGTGAACGATGTCTTCTACGTCTATTTTTATGACGACGTCGTTTTCTCCGATAACAAGGTTTGCTTCTACAACCTCTTTGAATTCGGAGATTTCTTTCAGGAAATCCCTCTCTGAACCCGACTTGACTATAATCAGAACATACGCAAGCAAAACCAATTCACCAGCCCAGCTTTTGATTCATGGTTACTTTAGCAGAACTTAACTTTTTTGGGACAGCTTCTCATGTTTTTCTGGAAAAAAGACTGTTTTCAACAATCAGCTGTTATTAGTCGCCTAATATGATTGCTGGGTTGCTGTTTTGGGCAGTTTCTTTCTGTAGATTGCAACGGTCAGAGCTATCGTTAAGAATAGTGGAAGAATAGACCATAATGGAAACTCTGGAATTGATTCTGTTCCGATTATTTCTATGGTTTTTGTGTTGTGACTGTAGGTGAAGTAGATGTACGTGTTGTCTGTGTCATCGTTAATTGTTATAATTTCATAATTGCCTCCCACGAAGAAAACAAGCCAGTTATTATCTTCAACATCCAAGAGGTCTTTGGGAATTGTCACCCTACAGAAGCCAATTGTCCCAGTTTCACCCTCCACACTGAAGTGTATCAGTTTTTCTTCGGCTTTGAAACTAAAATCTGAAATGGTTGAGTTGCTGATTACGTCAACATCGTAGCTGGTCCATTCCCATGTGCCAGCGTCGAAGCTTTTGATTGGAGCCATAAGTGGATAATTATCCGTTAAAATTATGTTAGCAATGTTGAAGTCTGCCATGAAGTGATAATTGCGAGTGTCGTTTGTGTATATTATGTAGGGCGTATCGCCTATTCCGTCACAGTTGGCGTCTGTTCCTTTGTAGTCACTCCAGTAATTGCCTTCAGAGCCGTTATCCAAAAAGTCAGTTCCGAGTACCCTTCCCAGACAGTAAACGTTTTTTCTCCTTCAGGCAGCACCTTGTTTTCTACAAAATCAAAGTAGTTATGGTAAAACGTATTATTGGATGCATCGTTGACTCTGTTGCCCAGAATAACACCTTGAATATAGTTCGCATAAAAAAAATAGTCGTTACCTACAATTGCCAAGTTGCTGCTGATTGTGTTTCCGTAGACAATGTTACGGGAGCCACCAACTCCTACAAAATTGGTAACATTATTTTTAGCTACTATGTTTTCGTAACCGCTTACATCAAGACCACCGCATATACCACTATCAGCAGTTATGATATTATCACAAAGTATATTGTAGGAACCGCTTGAACGAATTCCACCACCTGAACCAGACACGTTGTTTGAAGTAATTGCATTGTAAGACCCAACACAATGAACAAAGACGTCAACACGTCCGTTTATAGTGTTGTTAGCAATGGTCTGATTAGACCCACTCAAAGTTATTTCGCCTGATGATATATTGTTGTTTACTATTTGGATTCCGTCACCATTTCCTCTTATGCAAAAACTAGCGCCACTAACCGTAATCTTGAAACCCGAGATTTTGACATGGTCAGCGTGGACATCTATTGCGGAAGTCCAAATAAGGTTAGGCCACTTACCTAACCACGTCGAATCCATGTTTTCAATTACTGTGTTGCCGGGGTCTTCACCTATTAGCGAGATTGTCTGGTTGATTACTAGCATGTGTTCGGGATAGGTTCCCTTTTTCACAAATATTGTGTCGCCTTCTGTAGCGTTTCCGATGGCATCGGCTATCGTCTGGTAATCGTCTGGAACAACAATTGTGTTAGGCTCCGCTTCTACTTTAGCATCTAGAACAACCACTAGACAAAAGAAAGAATAAGAAACAAAACAGCTGCTGCCGTGGTTTTCCTATTCTTGTAGTGCATAACAATTCATTATAGGAAAAAAATTGTACAAAAGGGTTTTTGTAAAGGTTTCTTGACAAAACCTTCTGTGAACATAGTAATCACTAGCCGCGACTAACGAAAGCTAAAACAGGTCTGCTTAACTAACAAAAAACTATGTTATGCTGACGTTCTGTATCTGGAAGTACCGTTTTGCAAGAAAACGGATTCTTTCAGCGTTTCTGCCGTTCTTGCCGATGGCAACGCCCTTGTCTTTAGGATTAACAGAAATAACTGCAATAGTTTTTCCGTCCATCCGCTCGGTTATGCGTACTTCGTCGACCTTGGCGGGCTTCAGTGCATTCTTGATGAACTGTGCAGGGTTCTCAGAGTGCTCAATAACTTCGTGCTTTTTGCCGGTCATCTTCTCCAGAGTATGGATGTTTTTTCCTCTCTTGCCAATAGCCATCCCAATGGAGCCTTCTTTGACAACAAAAATGATTCTGTTGAGTTCATCGTCAACGATACAGTCTTTCACTGTTGCACCGGTTATGCTCTGAAACAGGGCAATGTAACGCATCTCTACACTTGTCAGCTTTATTCCAGTAGCCATACCTATTCCTCCTCCGTGATCTTAAGAATGTTTGAGTCCCCTGGTTCTCTTACGGTCAAAACCGAAACCTCAAAAGGTTTTCCGCAAACTGCACCCAAATCTGAACTACTGCCATTATAAATACTCACCGGCATATCGGAAAGCTTACAATAGTATTCGACATCTTCGCGGATGCTCTTAGGACAGTTTGAGGCAACGATGATGAGCCTAGCTTTTTTTGCTTTAATGCTCTTTAGTGCGCTGCTTGCTCCAATCTGGATTTTTCCTGTTTTAGCTGTTGTAGCTATTGCTTTGTTGACGTCTATCATTCTTTCTTCTCTCTGTTAGCTGTTGTCATGTAAAGGTCTACTAGTCCTGTGCCGATGGGTATTGATTGCCCAACTATAACGTTTTCGGTTACACCCTTCAACGGATCGCTTTCTCCGCGGACTGCAGCCTCAACTAGGTTAGGCACAGTAATCTCAAATGCCGCCCTAGCCAACACACTGGACTTCTTACCGCTGATTCCATGCCGCCCAATCTGCCTTACATTACCTGTTGCAGTCATGATGTCCGCCATCAACATAACATGGCGTATGTCAACATCAAGACCCTGTTCCTCAAGAACGCCTAGGGCTTCTTTAATCAGCGAGTTTCTAGCAGCCTCAATTCCAAGGGTTTCGGCAATTTCATGAACGTTATTGGTTGTTGTTCGCGTTGGGTCTATTCCGGCAACGTCAAGAACAGCAGACAGGTTGGAGCCGTCCGTTCGGATAACCCATTCTCCAGTTTCCTCGGTGACGAGTACCCTGCGGATGTCAGGTACACCTTTAACATGCTCAGACGGAAGATTGTTCAAGAGCTTCTTCAGGTCCACCTGCTTCTTAGGCGTAACTATCAAACGATCGCCATCAACACTCAAATCATAGTTCGTCATTTTTATAGCATTAGGCAGATCCTCAGCCTTGACGCCACGCTCAGTCATCATGTCCTTATCAAGCTCAACAACGGCAACCTCAAGCTCAGGGTCGATGTAGGGTTCAGTTTCTGATATGTCTCCCAAAGTTGTGGTGATTATGTCGCGGGCAATCTCTGTAGCCTTCTCCTTGCTCTTCCGATGCTCCTTGTCAAGATAGATAGTCATGATAGGCGTAGACGGGCTTCGCCGGGCATCAACAATCTCGATGAGCCGAGGCAAACCAAGAGTAACGTTCTGTTCTCGCACACCAGCATAGTGGAAAGTCCTAAGAGTCATCTGAGTTCCAGGCTCTCCAATAGACTGAGCAGCCACAATGCCCACAGCTTCTCCAGGTTCAACAAGAGAACGCTTATAGTTCTCTAAAGTCAAATTGATTGCTTTGTCAACACCTTCAGGACCAAACCGTGCCTTTGCCAACTCAGACTTTAGCTCTCTGACAAGAAGCGGAGTCAACTGGTCTTCAACTTCGCCTAGGCGTCCCATAGCATACTCTTTAGAGGCAGGCTTTGTCTCATCAACCATAATTTTTACCTGATCGGCAATACGGCTGACGTTAACTGCTTGCCCATGATCACTCTTAGCGGGGTCAACACCGTCCTCACCATACTTGAGCTGAATGATGTCACCAGTAGAATTCCTTACAGTTCCATCATACTCAACCCGAAGCTGCTCAAGCGCGTTAATTAGACGCCTCTGCATGTAACCGCTCTGCTGAGTCCTAACCGCAGTGTCTACCAGACCTTCACGACCACCCATAGCATGGAAGAAATACTCGATGGGGTCTAATCCAGTTTGATACGACGCATAAACGAAGCCTCTAGCCTTGGGAGTTGGGTCACCCTCTTTGAAGTGGGACAGCGCACGGTTAACGTAACCACGCATGATACGTTTTCCGCGTACAGCCTGCTGACCAACAGAAGCCGCCATCTGACCAATGTTAAGGTTTGATCCACGCGCTCCGGTACGGGTCATGATTATACCGCCATTCCCAAGCTCAAAATCCTCGTCTGCAACTTTTCCAGCTTTGTCTCTGGCTTCGGCAAGTTCGTTCATTACGTAGATTTCGAAGGACTCGTTAAGAGTCTGTCCAGGAAGCCTTGGCAGTGTGCCGTCTCGGTAATCTTCGATCAGTTTTTCTACACGTTTTTCGATTATTCCCATGATTCGTTTGATCTTCTTTTTAGCCGCTTCAGACAATTCAAGCTCGTCATACGAGTAAGTGAAACCGCGCATACTTATGAAAACTTTCAGAAATTGGCATATATTGTTCAGGAAAATGCGTCCAGTCTGAGATCCATAATCCTTGATTATCCGATGAAGGAGACTCTCTGACTGTTCAGCCCCGATGGAACGTCTGTCAATGATTCCGCACTTTAGAACTCCGTTTTTGACAACCACGTAAGCGTCGTTAGGACATTTTTCGCCGAGACAGGTGGTGCAGTTACGGCAAATAGTCGACTTCAAAACGTAATTCAGATCCTTCGGAAGGAAGAGACTGAATATCTGTTTTCCATTCCAAAGAGGCTTAGGTTCTTTGATGAAGGGTTCAGGCAAAGGTCCCTCAAAGCCAGAGGCTATAAGCAGCCTGCAAACCTCTTCCTTGGTTAAGACGTTAGATTTTATGGTGAACAGGTAAGATGCAGTGATGAAGTCTCGGATAGCGCCTATGATAGGTCCTCCAAATCTTGGCGAAAGAATCTGGTCTTGGACCTGCATCAGAAGCCGCGCTTCAGTCTGAGCCTCTTCGCCTTGGGGCACGTGAAGGTTCATTTCGTCCCCGTCAAAGTCGGCGTTGTAGGGAGGGCAAACACACAGATGCAGCCGGAACGTCTTATGTGGCAGAACCCGCACATAATGAGCCATAATGGACATCCTGTGAAGTGAAGGCTGCCTGTTAAAGATTGCAATATCGCCGTTCATGAGGTGACGTTCAACAATGAAACCAGTTTCCAGAGATTCGGCAACTTTGTCTCGTTCAACAACAAACTCTAGCCTAACCCTTTTTCCGTCAGGTCTCACAACATAGAGGGCACCAGGGAATGTTTCGGGACCATTAATAATCAGTTTCCGCATCTCTTCGATGTTCCACACAGTAATCTTTTCGGGAATTGAAAGCCTCATGGCAATGTCCAGTGGAACTCCGACCTCGTTGATGTCAAGGTTGGGGTCAGGCGAAATAACGGTACGCGCCGAAAAGTCTACACGTTTTCCAGAAAGGTTACTTCGGAAACGTCCTTCTTTTCCTTTTAGACGCTGAGAGATTGTTTTGAGGGCTCTTCCCGAACGGTGCCGAGCAGGGGGGATTCCTGAAGCCTCGTTGTTGAAGTATGTTGTAACGTGATACTGAAGCAGCTCAGACAGGTCTTGGATGATGAGTGTGGGGGCGCCTGCCTCCATGTTTTCTCGTAGACGCTGATTAATTCGAATAATGTCAACAAGCTTGTGGGTTAAATCGTCCTCGGAACGAATACCGGACTCTAAGGTGATTGAGGGGCGCACGTAAACCGGAGGAACAGGAAGAACCTGCAGAATCATCCATTCTGGCCTAGCAGTCGCTGGGTTGAAACCGAACAGTTCAAGGTCTTCGTTAGGTATCCTTTCAAGCCGTTCCCTGATCATGCTCTGTGTTAATCTCTGCGCGCCTTCCTCAAGAATCTCGTAAAAGCTTGTGGGCTTCGCAAACTCTATCTTTGATTGCTGAGCCCCACAGTAAGGACAATCCTTTCTTTTGGCTTCCTTCACTATCTTCTTGTAAAGGTCATTTGGAACTTCACCCAGCAAGTCCATAGTCCGCTTAATCGTAACCTTAATTTTTTCAACACGGCTTTCAGGAAGCAGGATGCGTCCACAGTTTCGGCAAGTAGCCTGAAGAAGGTTATGAATTATCTTCGTGAACTCGATATGAATGATTGGAACTGCCAACTCTATGTGACCGAAGTGTCCAGGACATCTGATGGCGGTGTTTCCGCACGTTTTGCATCTTTGTCTGGGCTCAAGAGTTCCTAATCTGCCGTCCATGAGTCCAGAGGTGATTGGGGCTCCGTCCTCGTCGTAGGTGTCAGCGGTCTGTATCTCCGCAACGGATTGTCTTCGGATGTCTTGGGGCGAGAAAAGCCCGAAGTAAAGTTCGTCTATAATTTTGTGAATTGTATCTTCCATTGACATTTTATGCTCTCTCCTTCAGTTTCAGTCTGGGAGTTATACACAAGCTCATCATCTCTTGGAGAAGCAGCTTGAAGGCGTATGATACAACTACTGGCGATATCTGAGCTTTGTCTTCACAGATTCTGCATGTGTACTTGCGTTGCTTAATGTCATAGTATGAAATGAAGCCACAGTTCTCGCAAACATACAGCAAATATTTGTCAGATTCTTCCAGCAGCCGGTCTCTCAGCACCATGGCGGCGCCGTGACCAATCAAGCAGTCTCGTTCCATCTCACCGAAACGCAAACCACCACCACGGGCACGACCCTCTGTGGGCTGACGGGTTAACATCTGAACCTGTCCCCGAGCCCTCGCGTGAATCTTGTCTGCAACCATGTGATGAAGCTTCTGATAGTAAACCACGCCCACGAAAATGTCGGCAACAAATTTTTCTCCAGAAACGCCGCTGTAGAGAATCTCTCTGCCAGTGTGACTGAAGCCCAGGTTAACCAGCTCTTCTTTCAGTTGCTCTGGACCCTCATTGGTGAATGGGGTTCCGTCAACAGGTCTGCCTCTTGCGGCGGCAACTTTTCCGGCCATGGATTCAAGGAACTGACCAATTGTCATTCGTGACGGCATTGCGTGGGGGTTAATTATAAGGTCTGGAACAATTCCTTTTGTAGACCAGGGCATGTCCTCTTGTGGAACAATCATTCCGATGACTCCTTTCTGGCCGTGACGAGAAGCAAACTTGTCGCCCAATTCAGGTATACGCTGATCGCGGACCCTGACCTTTACGATCTTGCTTCCTTCTCCGGTTTCTGTGATGAAAATGTCGTCCACAACACCGGCTTCTGAGGGGCGCACGTCAACAGATGTGTCCCGCATGGTTGGACCTTTAACTTCGAACTCTTTGTATTCTTCAAGGAATCTTGGCGGACTTGTTCTTCCGATGAGCACGTCGCCTCCGGATACCTCAGATTCTAGGCTAACTATGCCGTCAGGTTCAAGAAGGCGGTAGTACTGTTCGCCTCTGTATCCTCTGATTCCGGGTTCAGGAACCAAGAATCTGTCTCTGAGTCCTCCCAGATATTGGCGGCACTCTGCCTCGTAGATTCTGTGGAATGTGGAACGCATCAAACCGCGTTCGATGGAGGCTTTGTTGAATATGATGGCGTCTTCCATGTTGTAGCCTTCAAAGGATAGGATGGCTACGATACAGTTTTGTCCTGAAGGTCTACGGTCGTATCCTATGACTTCCATGGGTTTAGTTTTCACTAGTGGCGTTTGTGGGTAGTGAAGAATGTGTGAACGGGAGTCAACGCGGTTGGGGAAATTGGTTAAGTTGATTCCTAGGGCTTGTTTGGACATGGCTGCCTCGTATGAGTTTCGGGGCGACTGGTTATGTTCAGGGTAGGGTATGATTGAGGCGCAGATTCCGAGAATAGTGTAAGTTGCAAGCTCCACGTGGGTATGCTCTGTAGTAATTTTGTCAAAATCTAGGGCAACGTAGATGTTTTCTTCTTCTTCAGCGTCAATGTACTCCAGTATTCCCTTTTTGATTAGGTCTGCCCATGTCCACTCTTCAGAGCGAATCTTTTCAACATGCTCAGGCTTTAGTTTAGGTACTCCATTTTCAAGTATTATGAGTGGACGACGTACACGTCCCTGATCGCAGCTGATGTAAACCTCTTCGCTTCCTCCTCCTTGAGCCTTCGAGAAGTAGGCAACGTTAACTTCGGTGGAGATTTCTCCATCTCTACGTTTTCGTTTTATTTCGTCAAGTAGCTTATGCGGTGTAGCGCAGTAACCCATAATGGAGCCGTTAACGTAGACTTTGGCGCTTGAAGCACGAATTTCTACGTCTGTTTCGTTCACTGGAACAACATCCAGCGGATAGAGAATCTGTTTAATTCCAGTAGGATCAACGTAGATAGAAGTAGAAGCGGCTAAGGAAAGATTCTTTACCAGACCACAGTTCGAGCCCTCCGGCGTTTCGTTTGGACATAGTCTTCCCCAGTGAGTTGGGTGCAAGTCTCGCGCCTCGAAGTTAGGCTGGCTGCGGCTGAGAGGAGACTGTAATCGTCTGAGGTGGCTTAAGGTGGAAACTGTGTTTGTTCGGTCAAGAAGTTGGGTGATACCGACTCGTCCTCTGCCCCAGTTACCTGTTGCGAGGGCGTGTCGATGCCTGTCAGAGACTATTCCGGGACGGACTGCGGCTGAGATTGTGATAAGCTGACGTTTTATGCCCATCCGCTCAAGCTGATACTTTATGTCTCTGCACAGGTTTCTGAAGGCGATTCTGAAAAGATCAGCCAACAGTGGTCCTGCAAGTTTGAGGCGTTTGTTTTTGAAGTGATCTTTGTCGTCTGGTGTTCTGACTCCAAGCTTCAGTTCGATGACTCGGCTAGCCATTTCGCCGAGAAAGAGAGCTTTTTCTAGCCGGTCTTCTTCGGTTCTGCCGATGTGAGGTAGAAAGTTGCGGTCGATTATGCTTTTGGCTTTTTGGACACGATATTCTTCCACTTGTCCGTGTGCGACGCGATTTCCGATATATACTATAGCGTCTTGGACAGTGTCGAATCCGGCGGATTTTTCAAATGAAGATTCAAGTTCGTTCTGAACTAGTGGATTTGGAGAAACTGTTTCTGCAATCTCCTTGTCTGATTCTATTCCAAGGGCTCGCATCAAAATCACGAACGGTGCTTCTGTTGGTACTCCGGGTATTGAGACGACGAGTCCTCCGTCAGATTTCATTCGCAGCTGGATTCTTGCTCTGAAGCCCACGGTTGTTGAGAAGATTTTGGCTTGATATACTGGTTTTGTTCCTCGGGTGTCAATGTCCACGAGAACACGGTTTGGGGCTAGGTCTTCCATGGCGACGACGACTCGTTCTGAGCCGTTGATCAAGAAGTAGCCGCCGGGGTCATGTGGATCTTCTCCATACTCGATTAGTTCTTCGTCTGTTAGTTGGGAAAGTATGCAGAGTTTAGATTTCAGCATGACAGGAAGGTCGCCTATGAGAACGAGTTCAGGTTCCTGTTCTCTTCCATCTATGACTGGCGTCATCTCCAGTGCCAGTGGCGCCGCATAGGTTAGGTTCCGGAAGCGGGCTTCCATGGGGAAGATTTCGTGTTTAGTTCCATCAACTTCAGTTCTGTATGGTCTGCTGATTTTTGATTGTGGATCAATTACCCAAAGTTGACCAAGTTTTATCTTGTACGGCATCTCTGGGATTTCGATGCTGATTTCGCCTATTTCGTCGATGACTTCCTGTAGTCCGCTGTCGACGAACTTGTTGTATGAATCTAGATGCTGTCTAACTAATCCTTTCTGCTGGAAGAAAGATTTCTGGAGGGCGAGAAGATCATCTTGTGAAATTACCAAATTTTTCTAAGTCCTCCCTACCTTGTTGTAATGATAAGGGAAGTTTGAGGGTTTCGTCTCTATTTTTTTCAAATTGGGAGTTTCCTCCGCTGGGGGCGGTACATTCCAACCCTAAAAGCCGGGTCTCCTTAATTAAGCTTCAAATTTACTTTTGAGAGCTAACAACGTAAACCAACGCGCTCATTAATAAATTTTGCCATTACAAAAAATGCATCATATTAACTTTTTGTAAATTAAACGTATTGCAGAAAATGTTTTGACAAATAATGCCGAAGTTTCCGAACATAAAATTGTTTCTCCAACAGATTCTAGTGGCTGCAAGGCTGCAATCAGTTTTATACGTTTCGTGCTACGTAAGGAATATTACCGCCTATAATAGTGCAAAGTAGGGTTAAGGGTCAGGAAGGGCACGGTTCGGCTTATTCTTTGAGTTTCTGTTTCTCCAGAGCACCAGAATAAACTTGGGAGGAGACTCCGGCGATAAGCCCGCCGATTGCATCGTTGGCTATTGGACCCAGTTTCCTCAAGATTCCGGGCTTAGCCTGATCGTACCTTATGTACTCGAAGATGCCTCGGGCTCCCGCAATATAGTCGGCTATTGCCATGCCCAAGTATTCGTCAACAATCAGCCCGGGGCCCCCCTTGAATTGTTCTGCTGGAAGAAGCGGAATAAGTCCTGCTTGGCCGTCCTCTTCTGCGCGGAAGCATGCTACTTCTAGGACGGCAACGTTTTGGTCTGTTAGTGCCTCGTAGAATCCGGCTTTGAACAGTTCAGCGGCTTTTTCTCGTGTTTCTACTCCGGGATGGGGGATGTGCATTTCCAGCGCTGTGTCCAGCAGGTCTTTGAGGGTTACTCCGTGGTCTTCGAGGTACTTAAGTAGGGGCAGATTATCGAACTTGTTTTCCAACCTTATCACCAGACTTGATTGATTATGTAAGTATTTCAGTAAGAGATTTAAATCTTGGTTGGATACTCCACCCCGCACCCAGAAACAAAAATCCCAGAGTTCCCATCATGGACAATTCTTCCACGGTTCTTAACCGTAACTCTGACAGTCGTAATCTACAGAAAGAAACTGCACAAAACAGGAAAAACACGTCATAGTAGGATACTAATAGAGGTACATTGTTGAAAACAGTATTTTTTCAGAAAAACAAAGCACAACCATCCAAAAGTAGCTTGCTTATAGATGGAATTGCAGCTGCAATGTTCATAACAAAATTTAAATACAAACATAATCAGACAGTTGCCCCATCTCGGTGAAAGTTATGAGCCTCGGATGGAAACAATGGAATCGAAGCGACATAATCTACGGCATCATCGCGCCAGTGATTGTGGTCCTAGCGATAGTAGCAATTTCTAAGTTAGACAGCCTTTTTGGCGGCGGATTTAACGCAGTTACGGGAATCGTTATGCAGATTCAAGAGTTGCTTGTGATAGTTGCCATTCCATTGCTGCTTGGTCTTGTTTGGAACAGGTGGGCAGGCGGCGCCTCAGGCTTCATCATGGGAACATTCTACGCACTTTACTGGGCAGACAGCTATAGATCCCCTTTCGCCGGAAGCATCTTTGGCGCTAACACGATTCTGCTGGGGTACATCCTTAGCGCGATGCTAATCGGCTACATGGCTGGAGCCTTGAATAAACAATCAGACAATTTCCTCAGAATGATGATTATAGGAATATTCACGACCACCCTTGGAGGAATCATGCTTTTCGGGATTTTACTGCTGTCACCCGCAAATGTGGTCACGGGAATCGACGGCTTCTTGATTACAGTGCTTAGCCGCACCGCCTGCGGA
>Ga0307424_1000549_pt1 | contig 20025 bp, 17 predicted proteins | sample SalMarWE160320MG_FD_202157 | JGI IMG/M metagenome (GOLD analysis project Ga0307424, IMG submission 202157) | Salt marsh sediment microbial communities from the Plum Island Ecosystem LTER, Massachusetts, United States - WE1603-20 | ecosystem: Environmental > Aquatic > Marine > Intertidal zone >... | reverse complement strand
ACGATGGTATAGTCCGGCTCGAAGAGGGCGTCGGTGTAGCCACTGCGGTTCCCCAGGACGCCCACGCAAACCCAGACGGTGAGTCCCGAGGCGGCGAGGAGAAACCAGATCCTGAGGCGGCGGGCGCGGCGGCTGTACATGGGACGCCTCCCTGTAGATCAGAGCTCGAGACGGAGACCTGCCGGATCGTCCTGCGTCCACAACGCGTGTGGGGTCCAGCGACTACCGTCGGTAGTGTCCCGAGCCCCCGGACGTTGACGAGCGTGAGTCGATGTCTCGTGCGAGGCTGCGCGTCGTATCCCCTGCGAACCTGAGGTCTCCCGGGAGATCACATGGACCCCGATACGCTTTCCCTGCTGGCTCCGGTCGTCGTTCTCGTGTTCGTCACGCTGACCGTGGCCGGTGTCATCCTGTTGAAACCCCTGTCGAGTCGGCTGGCGATGCTGCTCGAGGCGATGGCTCGAGAGAAGAGTGAGCCTCAGCCCCTGGACGAGATCCGACACGTGCGGGAGCTGCTGGAGACCCTCGACGGGCGCGTGTCGCTCCTGGAGGAGCGGCAGGACTTCACGGACGCCCTGCTGAGTGGGCCGGACCGGAAGAAGCTCCGGTCCTCCGGACGCCCGGAGGAGCCGCCGGAGGGGAACCGTCCCTGAGTCCTGGCCGAGCGCAGGGCCCTCGCTACGCCCTCGCCGCCAGCGTGGACTAGGGGAGCGGCTCGTCTCCTACCACGAATGCTTCTACGAACAGCCTGGCGACGTCGGAGCGCAGAACGTTGTTGTCGCTCCCAAGTCCTCCGTACGCGGCGCTCAACCGCGGCGTGTTGGCCAGGACCACGAAGGACAGACTCTTCCCCGGCGCCCGCACGATCAGCGACGAGTTGGTCGACCAGTACCCGTAGTGCCACTGGAGCATCGCCCCCTGATAGGACTGGATGAACCAGCCCAGACCGTAGGGAAGGGTCGCGCCGCCGTTGGAGGTGGCGGGCGTGAAGACCTGCGCCCACGTCTCGGCATCGAGGAAGCGACCCTCGTCGATGGCGATGGAGAACGCCGCTACGTCCTCCGCCGAAGCGACGAGTCCGGCGGCAGCTCCGAAGTAGTCCGGGTGCTCGAGGGGGAGCACCTCGGCGCCACGCAGCTCGTACCCTGCGGCCATCTCCGCCACGAAGCGGTCGCGGTCCAGCCCGGTGAGGGTGAACGCTGCGACCTGCCGAGGGTTGGGCGCGGTGTGATGAAGCCCGAGAGGCTCGAGGATCCGCTCCACGAGCAGCTCGGCGAACGACCGCCCCGACGCCGATTGGATGACCTGGTCCAGGTAGGCGAATCGATTCCCGCTGTAGTGGTAGGCGGATCCCGGGGTGCCCTCCGACGTGTGGGTGAGGAGATGGCGAACCCGGATGACGCCCGGACTTTGCAGATCGACGCCGTAGTCGCTCACGGGAGCGTCGAGGTCCACCGAGCCGGCTTCCACGAGCTGCATGACGATGGTCGCGGCGAAAGGCTTGGTCAGGGACGCCAGATGGAAGGGCGTAGCGCTCGTCGCGGGGAGGTGCGTCTCTACGTTGGCCAGGCCGAAGCCCCGAGCCCAGACCACCTCCCCGTCGTGGACGAGGGCAGCCGACATCCCCGGAATCCGGAGCTGGACGCGGAGGGAGTCCAGGCGGGCCGGGAATCCCGCTAGACCAGTCTCGTAGGTGACGTCGATGGTCTCAGGCGTTGCGGTGTCGCCGCAGGCGGCCAGGCACCCCGTGACCAGGAGGACGGCAATCGCGAGTCTCGGGTGTTCATTCATCATGGAAGAGGCCCTCCCCCTCCACCCTTGAGCCTGCGTAGCCACTCGCGGGCCGGAGTCATGTTGGGGTCGCGCCGCAGGCACTCCTCGTAGTAGCGGATGGCCGTGGCCGTATCCCCCGTGAGTCGGTGGAGGTTCGCCAGCCGCCAGGGGCCGTTCAGGGAGGAAGGGTGGATCTCCACCAGGTGCTTCAGGACCTCCAGGGCCGCGGGGTACTCCTGCCGCTCCACCATTCCGTCCGCTGCCCGGGAGAGGATCAGGTCCGGCGCCTCGACGGTGAAGCCGAGCCTCGCCGACAAGGCGTCGTAGTGGGCGCGGATCTCGGCGAGGCTCCGCGCCCCGTCCGGTGCAGGGAAGGTATAGTCGGCGAAGAGATCCAGGAGGCCCTCACGGGCCTGCACCGGGGCCAGGAAGAAGGGCCAGGCGGGATCCACGCCGATGCGCCAGCGAAACCCCGGCGCTGCCGCACTCAGGCCCTCGCGCAGCTCCCGCAAGCGCTGGGAATCCCCGTCGTCGCTCACGGCCAGGAAGGTCTCCCGTGCCTGGGGGCTCGTAGCAAAAGCCGTGAGCTCGCGACACAGGGACCGCTCCGGTCCATCGAGTTGACAGGGGTCGTTGAGGATGAAGGCCTGGAAGGTCCCGGGAGCCTCGAGAAGCGTGTAGACGCCGAAGACCGACGCCGTCTGGGGCCCCACCAGGATGCGGTAGGGCTCCGTCCGGTATTCGGCGTCGACGAAGGGGATGAGCTCCTCCCGTACGAAGCGGAGGAATCGGTCCGCATGTCCTTCGCCCTCCCCCGGCGGCCTTCCGGGCCGGGACCAGGGAAGGAGGTCACGGTAGCGCTGCGTGTTGGGAACGCCCACCAGGATGACCGGGGGCATTCGGTCGATGGTGAGGAGCGAGAGATCGTTCACCAACTGGGCGAAATACTCCTCGATCCGGTCCGAGTACAGCAGGTAGACCACGGGATAGGCGATGTCCGCTGTCTCATAGCCTTCAGGGAGGTGCACCTGGAGAATCCGGTCCTCGTCCATGATCCGGGAAGGGAGGATCCGGTACGTTCCCATCGTGATGGGATCACCATCGGCCTGGGAGGCCCCCGGGGTGGGAAGCGGCGGCAGAAGCGCCGCAGCCGGGAGCACCGAGCGGAGAAGGACGGAACACAGAGCCCGGACGGGGCTCGCCCCCCCCGAGGTGAACGACCGCATGGATTCCCTCCTGTGGATACCTGGATGGCGAACGGCGCCGTGCGCTCGGCCCTCGCCCCGAAGTCGACCCGGTTCTCCAACGTCCCGTGCACCCGTCGGCTACCGGGTCGGAACGTGTGCCGTCGTGCCAGGGCAGGGCTGCGCGGGTAGCCTCCGGATCGGCCTCGCCCTAATCAACCGGCGCCCGCGGCAGCGTGAGCGTGAACGTGCTGCCCACGCCGAGCTCGCTGGCGACGGTGAGGTCGCCGCCCATGCCGCGCGCGAGGTCGCGGCTGATCGGAAGGCCGAGCCCGATGCCGCGCTGCCCGCGCTCCTGCGCGTCCCCGAGGATCTGGACGAAGGGATCGAAGATCTCGTCGATGGCGCCGGCCGGAATGCCCGGCCCCGTGTCCGCCACGTGGATGCGGACGCGGTCGGTGTCGGCCTCGCAGCGCACGGTGATTCGGCCCTCGGCGGGCGTGAACTTGCACGCGTTGGCGAGGAGGTTGATGAGGATCTGACGGCATCTGGGGCGGTCGGCGACCATGACGACGCCCGGCGGAGGTGGCTCGACCAAGAGATCGAGCCCCCGCGCGTTCGCCTGCGGCGCGATCATCGGCTCGACCTCGGCGAGGACGTCACCTGGGTCGAGCGGAGCGATGTTGAACTCGACACGGCCCGACTCGAGCTGCGAGAAATGCAGCAAATCGTTGATCAGCCATAGGAGGTGGGCGCTGCTCTGCTTGACGCGTCCGAGGTCGCTGCGCTGCTCGTCGGTCACGGGACCGCGGACGCCCAGCTCGATCAGCTCGACGTAGCCGCCGATCGCGTTCAACGGCGTGCGCAGCTCGTGGCTCATTCGCGCCAGGAACTCGGACTTGGCCCGACTCGCGGATTCCGCTTCCTGCCTCCGCTCGACGAGCTGGCGCTGCGTCGCCTCGAGCGCTCCGGTCCGTGCCACCAGCTCCTCGGCCTGAGTCTTCAGCCTGGCCTTCTGCTCCTCGAGCATCGCGTTCTGCTCGTCGAGCCGGCGCGCGAGGCGTCCCTGGGCGGCGGCGTGGCGTGCCAACGCCACGGCGATGGCGCCCGCGAGGCTACCCGCGAGGAGCATCCCCAGAACGACGACCCACGTGGCGACTCGGTGGAACCGTGCCTGATCCTGCTCCCGTTCATCGAGGAGGATCCGCTCGTTCGACTCGATGTTGCCCACGACGGCCCGGATCGAGTCCATGAGGATCTTGGCCTCGCCGGAGGCCACGGAATCCCGCACCGCATCGAGGCCCATGTCACGGCGCTGCTCGATCCGTTCACCGAGGAGGTCCAGCACACGCCGGGAGAGGCCGTCCAGGGCTTCGAGGCGCGGCAGCTGTTGCGGGCTCTCGGCGAGGAGAGCGCGCAGGCTGCTGATGTTCGTGGCTATGTCGTCCGCCGCGCTACGGAACGGCTCGAGGTAGCTCGGGTCGCCGGTGATGAGGAAGCCGCGCTCGCCGGTCTCGGCGTCGAGCAGTCGCGCCAGGATCGCCTCGTTCGTTTCGATCACCTGGTGCGTGTGCTCCACCAGGCGCGCGCTCGCGTCCTCGCGCGCCGTGCTCAGACGCACCAGCAACCCGAACACGACTACGAGCAGCGCCGAGACGATGGGAGCCGCGGTCAGCAGCCGGGTTCGCGGAGAACGGTGAGCCTCGCCTGCCGGTGCTCGCACTGGGTCGGACAAGAATGCCACTCCGTCGGATGGGGGCGGGAACGCCCCGGCGTGGAGCCCGAAATGTATGCGGTCCCTTCGGCGGACTCAAAAGAGGGTGCGCATCGCGTCGACGTACCGGCGCGCCTATCTTGGCCGCCATGTCCACCATGCCGTCGCTCTTCGAGCGCCCCGGGCGCTCGGTCGCAGCCGCCTTCGTCGCACTCGCGGCGACCACGGCCCTGCCCCACACCTCCCTCGCGCAGACACCTGGCGCGTACCTCGGCGACCTGACCTGGCCCGAGGCGGAGGCCCGCCTCCGCGAAGCGCCCCTGGTCGTCGTGCCCTTCGGCGCCGGCGCCAAAGAGCACGGCCCCCACCTGCCGATGTCCACGGACCGCATCATGCTCGAGCATCTGATGCAGGCGGCGGTCGACTCGCTTCCCGTGGTGGTCGCCCCGCCCGTCCTGCACGGGTGGTTCCCCGCATTCCGCGAGTTCCCGGGCACCGAAGTCGCCGACGCCGACCTCTTCAGCCGCTACGTGCAGGAGGTCGCGCACTCGCTGGTGCGCCACGGCGCGCGCAGGATCGTGTTCCTCAACACGGGGATCTCGCGGTCGACCGGCCTGCCCATCGGCGTGGCGGCCCGCGAGGTCCACCAACAGGACGGCGTCCCCACCCTGCTGGTCTCCTGGGACGATCTCGAGACCGCGGAGGTCGAGGAGCTGGCCGAGCAGCGCGCCGGCGGACACGCCGACGAGCTGGAGACCTCGGTGGTCCTCTACCTGCGTCCCGAGATGGTGCACATGGATCGTGCACCCACCGACTACGGGCAGCCGGCCGGTGAGGTCGGGCCGGGGTATCGTCCGGGGGGCTTCTCGCGCACGCCCGGGACGCCGGAGTACTCCGAGACGGGAATCTTCGGCGACGCCACGCTTGCCACGGCGGAGAAGGGGAGGAGGGTCGTGGAGATCATGACGCGGGAATGGCTCCGGGCCCTGCGCGCCTTCGCCACCACGCCGGGGTCTGGATAGGCTCGCGGCGGGCCGAGCCGACGGCGTGGGTCTTCGCTAGCCGACTTCCGGCGGGGGCATCAGCCCGAGCTGCGTCAGCGCCGCCACGTTGTCCCACGATGTCCACGTCTCGGCGACGGCGCCGTCTTGGAACCGGTGCATCCCCACGATCACCAGGTCCATCGTCCTCCCCGTCGCCGGGAAGGGGCCCATGGGTCCGCGCATCGTTCCAAGGCCCCGGGACCGCCACGCGACGAAGTCCCCCTCGCCCACCAGATGCTCGATCTCCTCGTGGTAGTCCGGAAAGGTGGCCTTGTTGGCCTCGAGGAACGCCCGCATGCCGTCCCGTCCGTGGATCTCCTGCGAACCGGGCGGCATGGCCTGGCAGTGGCGGACGTAGCCGGGGGCGAGCCCCTCGAGGAAGCCGTCGATGTCGCCGACGCTCACCCGTTCGAGAAGACGGCGGACCGTCCGCTTGTTGGCCTCGACGCGAGCGTCGCGTTTCGGGGTGTCGGGCATGATCGATTCCGAACCTGGAGTTGCGTTGAAGGGCCGCGATTCCGTCCGTGGCTCGCGGGACAAATTGGGCCTGTATCGCGAGGACGCAACGCCTCGCGATCGACGAGGCTTGCCTGGCGCTCTGCGAGCGCGCCGCCTTCCGAGCCCAGGCTCCCGCTCCCTCCTGACAGTCCGGTACCGACCCGCCACCGCCTGCGTTCTCTGGTCGGGCGGAGGCGTTGGTCATTCATTCCCGTTCATGCGTTGAGTATGTGGTAGGTGCAGCCTACTCGGTCCCGACCTCAGGGAGGTGGACCCGTGGAGCTGGAGCGGATCCGTTCAGGAGATTCCGAGGCCTTCGGCCTCCTCCTCAGGGAGACCTGGGCTCCGCTGGTCAGGTACCTCCTCACCTTCCTCGATTGTGTCGAGGCCGCTGAGGACGCTGCCCAGGAAGCCTTCGCGAGGCTGTGGGAGCATCGGGATCGGTGGGACGCGGGCTCGGCGCGGTCCGTGGTCTTCCGGATTGGCCGGAACGTCGCGCTGGATCTCCGGCGCCGAGCCGAGGTGCGTCGGCGATGGCGGTACGATCACCGCAGCGCCCCGGCCCCCTCGCCTCCGACGCCCGAAGAGGAGCTCACGGGCGCCGAGCTCCTTTCGCGCTTCCGAGTGGCCCTGGAGAGCCTGCCCCCCCGCCGCAGAGAGGTATTCGAGCTCATTCGCTTCCGGGGGCTCTCCCATCTGGACGTGGCGGAAGTGCTGGAGGTCTCCAGACCGACCGTCTCGAACCATTTGCGGCTGGCCATGAGGGATCTGAGACACGCCTTGTCGGACATCCCTCAGGAGGGGTTGGCGAAGTCTCCGGCGGACGACGGCAACGGCGGACTGGGGAGATCGAGCGATGGATGAGCTGATCGTGAAGTGGCTCCGCGGAGAAGCCACGGACATCGAGGTCCGGCGGCTCGATCGCTGGCGCGCAGAGTCCTCCGAGAACGAAAGGGAGTTCCGGGCGTTCATCGGTCTCTGGGAAGAGAGCTACGAGCCGGAAGCGCCCGCGATACGCCCCCCGCCCGATCTGAGAGAGATTCTGCGGGAGGGCGATGCCCGGAGGACGCGGAGCCAGGCCCGGGTGGCTCGGCGAGCCGTGCTTCGGTCGCCCTGGGGGTATGGCCTGACGGCTGCTGCCGTGGGAGCCCTGATCTTCTTCGGCCTTCGGTCAAACCCGGAGGAGAGCGCTTCGACCCATGGCCTCTTTCCCGTGGAATCCTCCTCCAGTCGTGGAGACATCACGACCCTGGGCCTCTCGGACGGAAGCGTGGTGCGCGTGATGCCCGAGACCCGGGTCGAGTTTCCGGCCACCGTGGATCGCCGGGAGGTTGTGCTGGAGGGTAAGGCGTTCTTCGCCGTAGCGCCGGACCCGATTCCCTTCGTGGTCCGGACGCACATCGGAGAGTTGAGGGTGCACGGGACGCGGTTCGAGGTTCTCACGAAGGGAGACGAGCTCAGGCTGGTGGTGGTGGACGGGAGGGTGCGCCTGGAGACCGGGTCGGGTTTCGCGGAGGTGGGCCCGGGTCAGATCGCCTATGTGGGCCTGGGCTCGTCGCCCCGGATCGTGGACCACAGCGACATCTGGTCCGTGCTGGAGTGGACGGATGGCCTCCTGATCTACCAGGCGACTCCCCTGTCGATGGTAGCGGAGGAGCTGAGCCGGCATTTCGGACGGCCCGTGACCATCGTAGATGAGACCTTGAGGCAGATCCGGATCACGGCTTGGTTCCAGGATGAGTCCCTCGAGGAGGTGATTTCGGCCGTGTGCCTGGTGGCCAGCGCCTCGTGTCAGGTGGGAGAGTCGGGGGTGACGATCGGGCGGTAGGCCCGAGGACGTGAGGAGGATGGGATGTGTAGGATTCCAGGTGTGCCACGGCCGATGAGCGTGGCTCGACTCATGCTGACGTGGACGATTCTATTGGCGGCACCGGGGCCGCACTCCCTTGGGGCCCAAGTCTCCCAATCCCTCTTGGATCGTGTGGCGCGGCTGGACGTGGAAGACGTCACCATCGAAGTGGCGCTGCGGACCCTCCACCGCTCTTCCGGCGTGGCCATCGCGTTCAGCCCGGACCGACTCCCCCAGGAGCGGCTGGTGACCTGCCGATGCAGACTGCTGACCGTCCGAGAGGCGCTGGACCGGCTGCTCGAAGGCACGGATCTCCAGTACCGAGAACGAGCGCGCCAGATCCTCATCGTGTGGCCGTTGGCGTCCGGGCAGGCTGTCCACGTGACGGGGGCGGGAGAAGCTCCCCCGGGAGCGCTCGAAGGACAGGTCCTCATTCTCCCCGACGACCAGCCCCTGGCCGAGGGGTCGGTCGTCGTGCGCGCGGCGGTGGATTCAGGTGCCGACCCCAACGGGGCGCCACGGAAACAAACGGAGCTTCAGACCGATCGGGAAGGCCGTTTCGCGCTGTCGCTGGCTCCGGGGCGATACGACGTCGCCGTGTCGGCGTTCGGCTTCGAGGATGGTGGTGAATCCGACGTGGTGGTGCGGGGAGGCGCTCGGACCCGGATTGCCATCCACGTTTCGGTGGCACCCTTTCGCCTTGCCGAGATCGTCGTGACCCCCAGCACCTTCGGCATGCTCCGGACCCGGGGCCCGTCCGGGCAGATTCTCACGCGGGAGGATCTGGAGGCCCAGCCACATCCGGGAAACGACATCGTCCGTGCGGTGGGGCAGCTGCCGGGGATCTCGTCCACCGATTATTCGGCTCAACCCCTCGTGCGCGGTGCGCGGGCTGCGGAGGTCCTCACCATGCTGGATGGGTTGGAGCTCCACGAGCCCTACCACCTGAAGTACTGGGACGGTTCACTCAGCATCGTGGACGTGGAGACGGTGAGCGAGGTGAGCCTCGTCACCGGTGGATTCACGGCCGAATACGGCGAGAGATCCGCCGGTGTCCTGGCCATGCGGATGGCGGACCCACCCGTCGCCTCGCCCCGCACCACCATCGGCTTGGACTTCATGAGCTCCATCGTGAAGAACGAAGGGACCTTCCACGAAGGGAAGGGAGCCTGGATGGCCTCGGCACGTCGGGGATTCCTGGGGTTCGTCTTCGACCTCATGAATCTCTATTCCGACGAAGACCTCCGGCCTTCCTACTACGACTTCTTCTCCGGGGTGCAGTACGAGCTCCGTCCAGGGCACCGGGTTTCGGCACAGATCCTCCACGCCGGCGACGACGATCAAGGTGTGGAGATGGACAGCACCGTCTATCGCGCCCGCTATGGGAGCAGCTACGGGTGGTTGAGATGGGAGGCCGATTTCAATCCGGCCCTCTCCGCGAGGACAGTGGCATCGCTCGGCCGAGTGTCCCGCGACCGGGAGGGCACCGACTATGAGGTCCCGGGAGAGCCTCCCGTGTTGCGCGTCGATGACGAGAACACGACCTGGGACCTGGGTCTTCGCCAGGACTGGCAGTTTCGGAAGTCGGCCAGGATGATGCTCAAGTGGGGGGTCGACCTGAGGTGGGGCGTCTCCGACTACGACTACGTTCGGGCGGCGTCCTTCTGGGATCCCAACCTGACGGATCCCCAGGGTCCGGACTTCTGGCGCCGGCATGACACGGTGAGCGTGGCGACCTCCAGGTCCGGCTTCCGGACCGGAGCCTATGTGGCCGGTCGCCTTCAGCCCACGAAGGCTCTCACCTTCGAGACCGGCGTCCGCTACGACCGGCAGTCCTACACCGGGGAACAGCAGGCCTCGCCCCGGATCAACGCGGCCCTGAAGCTGACGTCCGGCGCCACCCTCCGGGGTGCGTGGGGGCACTACTACCAGTCCCAGGCCCTCGGCGAGCTTTGGGCCGCCGACGGCGACGTGACCTTCTATCCGGCCCAGAAGGCGGAGCACAGGATCCTGGGCCTGGAGCAGCGGTTCGCGAGCGGGTACTTCCTTCGGCTCGAAGCCTATCAGAGGCTCCTCTCCGACCCTCTTCCCGAATACCGCAGGGTCGCCAGGAACATGGGTGCATTGTGGGAGGAGGCCCCGGCGGATCGGGTATTCGTCCACCCGGAGAGGGGGAGGGCCGAGGGGCTCGAGCTCTACGTGCAGGGCCCGGGAGGAGGTCGCCTCACCTGGTCCGGTTCCTATGCCCTCTCGAAAGTGGAAGAGGTGGTTTCGGGCGAATGGGTTCCGCGCCCCTACGACCAGCGGCACGCCGTCAATCTCCAGGTCGCATTTCGACCCACCCCCGACTGGTCCATCGCTGCGGGGTGGGTCTACCACTCACCCTGGCCGTTCACCGAGATCGAGTACCGGGTCGGCGAGACGATTTGGGGCCAGCTCTTCGCAGTTCGCTACCACGACGCCCTGAACCAGGGGAGCCTGACGCCCTACCGCCGGATCGACTTCAGGGCATCACGCAGGTTTCGGTCGAACAGGGGTGAGCTCCTCCTCTACGTGGACGTCTTCAACCTCCTCAACCATGAAAACGCCATGGACCTGGAGCAGGACGCCCGTTGGGTGGAGGGCCACCTGGTAAGGTCCCAGCGTTTGTATCCGCAGCTCCCGATCTTGCCTTCCATCGGGATGCGGTGGACGTTCTGACCGCGAGGTGCTCGGCGTTGCGGCTCGCTGTCCCGCCCAGCCCGGGGTAGTGCCCGTCGAGGCTCCACCCTATTCTGGACCGATCTCCCCCGCCCCGGGACGGCGCATGGTCGTCTTCGCGGCGGCACCCCACGCTCTCCGCACGCCCATGGACCCGACGATCCTGACCGGACGGACCGAGACGCATCTGTGCGCACCGGCGGACGCCGAGGACCTGGGGGCGCCGGTGCATCGCGACGTCGTCGGCCCGTTCCGCAGGCTGCGCGAGGAAGCGGCGCGCGAGGGGTTCGACCTCCGGATCCTGAGCGGCTTCCGCGGCTTCGACCGGCAGCTCTCGATCTGGAACCGGAAATGCGGCGGCGAACTGGCGGTCCTGGACAGCACGGCCGTCCCTCTCGACATCTTGGCCCTGAGCGAGCACGAGCTCGCTTTCGCCATCCTCCGCTGGTCGGCGTTGCCGGGGGCGTCTCGCCATCACTGGGGGACGGACGTGGACGTCATCGACGCCGCGGCGCGCCCCGATGGCTACGAGGTGGAGTTCGTCCCCGAGGAGGTCGACTCCGGGGGGATGTTCGGGCCCCTGCACGATTGGCTGGACACCCGGATCGCGGCCTCCGGGTCGTTCGGCTTCTTCCGTCCCTACGACCGGGACCGTGGCGGCGTCGCCCCGGAGCGCTGGCACCTTAGCTGCGCGCCGGTCGCGGCCGCGTTCATGAGCGAGCTGACAGTGGACGTGCTGCGGGACACGGTCCGGCGTGCCGACCTGCGGCTGAGGGACGTGGTCCTCGAGCATCTCGACGAGATCTTCGAGAGGTTCGTCGTCAACACGGGGAGCCCGCACGCATGAACTTCCGGCCCCGGAAGGACATCGGCACGATTCCCTGGGCTCCGGACCGTTACGGGGAGTCGGTGCTCGGCCATTCCCTGGAGGTGTGGCGCCCGCTGGAGCGCTGCAAGCTGATCGTCCACGCCGGGATCCACGGGGAGGAGGGGGAGACGACCGTCGCACTTTCCCGCGCGCTCCGTCTGCTCACGGAGCCGTCGCACCACTGTGCGGTCGTGCTCGCCGCCAATCCGGACGGCCTGGTGCGGGGCACACGCGGCAACGCCCACGGGGTGGACCTGAACCGCAACTTCCCGACCCGGGACTGGCTTCCCGACCCGGTGATGCACCGCTCCACGCTGGACGCGCCGCGCGACGTCGTCCTGTCCCCGGGCTCGGGCCCGGGCTCGGAGCCGGAGACGCGGGCCCTCGTCCGCCTCATCGAAGAACTGGCACCCGCGGCCGTCGTGGCCCTGCACGCCCCACTCGCCTGCATCGACGACGCCCGGCAGACTCCCCTGGCCGCGTGGATCGCCGGGAAGACCGGCCTACCCCTGGTGCCCGACGTCGGCTACGCGACCCCCGGCTCGCTCGGCACCTGGGGCGGCGAGCACGGCCTCACCGTCGTGACGTACGAGTTCGAGATGACCGACAAGGACTCCGTGGTCCGCGACCACGTGCCCGTGCTCGCCGAGCTGCTGGCGGGAGTCGACCCGTGGTCCTGAACCTCATCTGGATCGCGTTCTTCCTGGTCTCGTTCGTCGTGGGCCTGGTGCGCCTGATCTTCTTCCACGACACCGAGATCTTCACCACGATGGTGAACAGCACCTTCGAGATGGCCAAGGCGGCGGTGGACATCTGCCTCGGCCTCATCGGGGTGCTGACGCTCTGGCTGGGCCTCATGAAGGTGGGTGAGCGCGGAGGGGCGGTGCGCGTCCTGGCGCGGCTGGTCCGGCCCTTCTTCCACAAGCTCTTCCCGGAGGTGCCCGAGGATCATCCCGCACACGGCTCCATCATCATGAACTTCGCCGCGAACATGCTGGGGCTGGACAACGCCGCCACCCCGCTCGGGCTGAAGGCGATGCAGGAGCTGCAGGAGCTCAACCCCGACCCCGATACGGCCTCGAACGCCCAGATCATGTTCCTGGTGCTGAACACGTCGGGCCTCACGATCATCCCCATCAGCATCATGGTGTACCGCGCCCAGCTCGGCGCGGCCAACCCGTCCGACATCTTCCTGCCCATCCTGCTCACCACGTTCTTCTCCACGCTCGCCGGGCTGATCGCGGTGGCGCTGGTCCAGCGCATCAACCTCCTGGACCGCACCGTGCTCGCCTACCTGGTGGGCCTCACCGCCCTCGTGGGCGCGACGATCGTCTACTTCTCCCGTCTCCCCGAAGACCAGGTACAGACGGTGTCGAACCTGGTGGCGAACGTCCTCCTGTACGGCGTCATCACCGGGTTCATCACGCTGGCCATGATCCGGAGGGTGAACGTCTACGAGGCGTTCATCGACGGAGCGAAGGAGGGCTTCGCCGTCGTCATCAAGATCATCCCGTACCTGGTCGCCATCCTGGTGGCGATCGGGGTGTTCCGCGCCTCGGGCGCCATGGATTACGTGGTGGCGGCCATCGGTCGCGTGGTCTCCGCCATGGGCCTCAACACCGACTTCATCCCGGCACTCCCCACCGCGCTCATGAAGCCGCTGAGCGGGAGCGGCGCACGCGGGATGATGGTGGACGCCATGCAGACCTACGGGGCGGATTCCTTCGTCGGCCGGCTGGCGTCGACCTTCCAGGGTGCGACGGACACGACGTTCTACATCATCGCCCTGTACTTCGGGTCGGTGGGGGTGAAGAAGACCCGCCACGCGGTGCCCTGTGGTCTTCTCGCCGACTTCGTCGGGATCGTCGCCGGCATCGCCATCGCGTACGTCTTCTTCCACTAGACCCTGGCAGACTCCGGCGGCAGCCCATCGCCCTGCCGGCCGGGATCGAGACCTCTACCGTTGCGTATGGGTTTCAGGCCGCCGTGCACCCGCTACCGGCTCAAACTGAAGCCGGCCCCGATGTACCTGATGTTCTCACGGTAGAACTGACCGTAGGGCGCTGCACCGTCGTGAAACTCGCCGATGAGGCTGATCACGCGCGGCGGGTGGCCCGGATGCGGGATGCGCGCGATCTCGATGCCTGCTCGCACGCTCCAGGCCGGGGTCCACTCCCCGTCGTCCACCGCCTTCACGTCGACCGCCGCCAGAAGTCGGACCGACGAGAGGACCACGGGCCGGATCTCCGCGCCGGCGTGGGCCAGGCGGAGGGCGAGGTCGTCCGGCTCGCGGCGGAAGAACGTCTCCCCACCGCCGTACACGCGCAGCGGCCCGAGCTCCTGCGAGAGGATCAGCTCGAGGGACTCGAAGGACAGGTTGATGCGCTCCGGGTTCCGATTGAGGATGAACTCGTCGCCGAGGTGCGAGCTCTGGTGGTAGACGCGCAGCCGCGCGCTGAACCCCGCGGTCCGGAACGTCAGAGGCAGCCCCACGAGGTAGTCGGCGTTGATCAGGTCGAAGGAGGCGGCGTCCAGGTTGAACTGGCTGAAGACCGCGCCGGCCAGGTCCAGCTGGATGCCATCTCCGGAGTCGGCTTCGCCGATGCGAAAGATCGCGAAGCTGTCGCCCAGACCGACGGCGCCGATGTTGGTCTCCGTCCCCGGCTCGGGGTTGGCGATGGTGGCGAAGTCCCCTCGCAGGTACGTGACGAAGGAGCGCTCCTCCTTCGGGTCCGCGGCGAGCGGGCAGAAGATCTTGCCCTGAGGGAGCCAGATCCAGCCGCTGCGGTCGTCCTCGTGGACGCCCGCGCCGCAACGGGAACGGAAGGGCTCCTGGGCGGCGACCTCCGCACCCTTCGCCCCGGCGAGGAGAAGAAGGACGAGCGCTCCGAGTCGACGTCGTGGGTCGATGCTCATATCGGTCTCCCTGGGCGGAGGCGAAGGCGGGCCGCGCGTTCCCGAGCCCTTTCGCCAGTGGCGACGCCGGCGCTCTATTCCCTCATACTGCCTGACAGAGCGTCGCGTCCATCATCATGGATGGCCTCGTCTGGCGTGTCACGGGTACGAGATCATGAACGGACCGGCTCGCAGTCACGTTTCGCCCGGGCCGCGGCGCCTGATCCACAACACGATCAGCACCGTCGGCATCATCCTCGCGGCGAGCAGCTTCTTCGCGGCGCTGACGCTCATCGCCATCGACGCCGCACGTGGGTTCGCCAACCCCTATCTGGGCATCCTGACCTACCTCGTCGCACCCGTGTTCCTGGTCGGGGGCCTCGCGTTGGTCGTGTTGGGCCTGCTGGTGGAACGGCGCCGCCGGCGCCGACTCGCTCCCGGCGAGGTGCCGAAGCATCTGCGGATCGATTTCGGCAACCCGCGGCATCAGATGGCGTTCGCGATCTGGAGCATGGTGGTATTCGCCTTCCTGCTGGTCACCGCCATCGGGAGCTACCGGACCTACAACTTCACCGAGTCGGTGACGTTCTGCGGCCGGACGTGCCATACCGTGATGAAGCCCGAGTACACCGCCTACGGGCTGTCCCCGCACGCCCGGGTCGCCTGTGTACAGTGCCACATCGGTCCCGGCGCGGACTGGTTCGTGAGATCGAAGCTCTCGGGCACCTACCAGGTGTACGCGACGCTCTTCCACAAGTACCCGAAACCGATTCCGGCGCCGGTGAAGAACCTGCGACCGGCGCAGCAGACGTGCGAGCAGTGTCATTGGCCCGGGGCCTTCTACGGCAATGCCGAGCGCATCGAGCAGCACTACCTCGAGGACGAGGCGAGCACCGCCTGGACCATCCGCTTGCTGCTGAAGATCGGGGGCGGAGACCCGGTGCGCGGCCGGGTCGGCGGGATCCACTGGCACATGAACATCGCCGACAAGGTGGAGTACATCGCCACCGACTCGGCGCGCCAGGTGATCCCCTGGGTGCGCATCACCGACCGGGCCGGCAAGACGACGATCTATCAGTCCGAGGGCTCGACACTCACGCCGGCGCAGGTGGATTCGGCGCAGCCGCGGGTGATGGACTGCATCGACTGTCACAACCGGCCGTCACACGACTACCTGGCACCGACGACGGCGGTGAACCTGAGCCTGAGCACGGGCCGGATGAGCGCGGCACTCCCCTCGATCAAGCAGCGCGCCGTGGCGGCCCTCAGCGCGCAGTACCCGAGCACGGAGGTGGCACTGCGCGCCATCGCGGACAGCCTCCGGGGGGCGTACCACGACGTTGCGGACAGTGCCGCCGTGGACCAGGCCATCGCGGAGGCGCAACAGGTCTACCTGGAGAACTTCTTCCCGGAGATGGACGTGAGCTGGCGGGCTTACCCCGACAACATCGGGCACATGATCTTCCCGGGATGCTTCCGCTGTCACGACGGGGAGCACCGGAGCTCCGACGGGCGGGTCGTCTCCCACGCCTGCGCCGTCTGTCACATCATCATCGGGCAGGGCATCGGCCCAGAGTCGGAGACGATCTCTCCGCAGGGCCTCGAGTTCCGGCACCCGGTGGACATCGGAGGCGCCTGGACGGAGATGGCCTGTACGGAGTGCCACTCGGGCGGCGGGTGACGGCGAGGGAGCCATCCCCGCCGTCACCGTCCGTCCGCGTGACGGGGGTCGACCGCTACAGACCCCCCTTCTTGTGGCAGTCTCCGCATTTCGACGGCACCGTCTTGCCTGCCGTTGCCTCCTTCACGTGACAATCCACGCAGGTGCCCGCCTTCGCGGTCTGGTTGTGGAAGGCGTCACGGGTGCTCGTCGTCATCGGTGGGGTGGGGGGATTCGTGTGGCAGCTCGTGCACGCCTCGTGCTCCGAGGTCAGGGGCTTCTCCGGGCGCGAGGCGTGGTGGCACGTGGTGCACTCGGTGAGCTTCTGGTGGGCCGCGTGCTGGAAGGTCACGTCACCCAGGGGCGCTCCCGAGAGGACGATCGTCTCTGGCCCGTTCTCCTGCGCGGCCAGGCTGCTGAACGAGCCGGCGAACGCAACCGCCGCTCCGACCATGAAGAACCGTAGCACCCCTCTCATATTGGACACTCCTGTGGTATGACGAGCACGGGTACGACAACATCCGGATGGACGTGTCCGTAAAAATACGTCCCCGACGGGCTCCGCGGGACCCTGGGGAGGACATTGACATTGCATCCGACGTCGGCCACTATGTCCACAGTGGGTATACTCGTTCTGGATAGGGCTCCGCCATGTCCTCGGATCCGACCGGCTCCGACTTCACACTCACGTCGGCCCAGTTCCATATCCTCCTGACGCTGGCCGAGGGCCAACGCCACGGTTACGGCATCATGCAGGAGGTCGAGCGGCGCACCGGCGGGGCCGTGGAGCTGGGTCCGGGAACGCTCTACCGATCTCTCCGGCAGCTCCTGGACCGTGGGCTGATCGTGGAGGTCGAGGCGGATCCCGGAGCAAGCCAGCCACGACGGCCCTACGCCCTCACCTCCGAGGGGAGATCGAAGGCTGCCGAAGAGGCCCGACGGCTGCGGTCGTTGGTGCGGTGGGCCGAGGACGCCATGGTCCTCGAGGGGGGGCAGCCGTGAGGCGTCTGCTCGCCCGGGTGGGGCGCGTCTTGCTTCGTGTGTTCCCCAGCAGTTTCAGGGATCGGTTTGGAGAGGATATCGCCGAGTATTTCGCGACCCGTTCCCATGAGATCGCCGAGCGGCGGGGAGTGATAGGTCTACTCGGGTTCTGGTGCCGGGGCGTCGGGGATGTGGTGCGGGCGGCGGTGGCTGAGAGAAGGGAGGAACGAGCCATGCGAGGATCCATGGGAGGGGCTAGGGCGGGTGGGCGGGGATTCGACCTCGGGCTGGACGTCCGATTCGCGGTGCGGGCGATTAGCCGCACGCCGGGGTTCTCGCTGGCGGTGTTGCTCACCCTCGCCCTGGGGATCGGGGCCACCACCGCCATGTTCTCCGTGTTGGACGCGGCGTTGGGGCGGGCGCTTCCCTTCCGCGACCCGGATCGGCTCGTGCTCGGCCGCGCCACGTTCAACGGAAACGTGAATCCCTGGGTGTCGTTTCCCGACTACATGGACTACCGGGACCAGGTCGGGTCGCTGGAGAGCCTGGCCACCGTGGGAGGGGGATCATCGACGGTCACGGTGACCGGGACGGGTGAACCTCGGCAGGCCGCGCTCACGTTCATCACCGCCAACCTCTTCGAGACCCTGGGCGTGCGTCCGCAGTTGGGCCGGTCCTTCTCCATGGAGGAGCTCCCCCAAGGAGGAGGCGGTGAGGTCGTCCTCAGCCACGCCTTCTGGCAGCAGTGGTTCGGAGGCTCCCCCGAGGTGGTGGGCCGGACCCTGGTCGTGGACGGGGGCCCGCTCACGGTGGTGGGCGTGATGCCCGCCGGCTTCCGCTTCCTGTATGACACGGACCTCTGGGTCCCCCCGTGGCCCGGTAACTCCGACCCCAGCACTCGGCGATTCCACAACTGGCTGCTGGTGGGCCGCCTGCGGCCGGACGCCTCCCTGGAGGCGGCGCGGTCGGACGCCGATGTCGTCTCGGCCCGCCTGCAGGAGGCCTATCCCGAATCCAACCGGAACAAGGCGCTGCAGCTCGACAACCTTCACGGGGCGATGGTGGAGGGGCACCGGCAGAGCCTCCTCGTCCTGACGGGGGCCATCGTCCTGGTCCTGCTCATCGCCTGCGGGAACGTGGCGAGCCTTCTCATGGCCAGAGGGTCGGCACGCACCTCGGAGCTGGCGGTCCGGGCCGCCATGGGAGCCGGCCGCGCCCGCCTGACCCGTCAGCTCCTGGTGGAGTGCGTGATCCTGGCCCTCGCGGCCGGGGCGGTCGGCGTAGCGATTGCCGTCACGCTGCAAGGCCTCATCCTGAGGTTCATGTCCATGGATCTCCTCGGGATTCGTGAGGGGGGGCCGTCCATCACGATGCTCACCATCGCGCTGACCCTGTCCGTGGGCACGGTCCTCCTGTTCGGCGTCATCCCGTCCTTGTCCGCGGCGCGGGCGAATCCCGCGGAGGACCTGAAGGAGGGTAGCCGACAGGCCGGCTCGAGGGGCGGCATCCGGTTCCGGAGCGGACTGGTCGTCCTCCAGGTGGCCGTGTCCCTGGTCCTTCTGGTGGGATCCGGACTCCTCCTCAGGAGCTTTGCGAAGCTCAGGGGTGTGGACCCGGGCTTCCGGATCGAGCACCTCCTCACCGCGACGGTCTCGCTTCCTTCCGACCAGTATTCGGAACCGGAGCGGAGGATCCAGTTCTTCGAGGAGTTGAAGGCGGGCATCGAAGCCCTCCCCGGCGTGGAGTCGGTGGGGCTGGTGAGCCGGCTGCCCCTCCTCCAGCCGGCGGGGAACTACGCGGTCTGGAACCCGGAGCGACCCCCGGAAGGGGATGCCCGTCCTCCGTGGGCAGACCGTCGTGTGATCCTGCCCGGGTACCTCGAGACGATGGAGATCCCCCTGATCGAGGGGCGGGGCCTGGAGGAGACCGACGTCGCAGGGTCCTCCCCCGTCATCGTTCTCTCGAAGACGACCGCGGACGCGCTGTTCCCGGAGCAGAGTCCACTGGGCCGTCAGGTGGCCGTGGACATGGGACGGGATGAGCCGGGCCTGTTCGAGGTCGTGGGGGTGGTGGCGGATCACCGGGGCACGTCCCTTTCGGGGGGAGTGAGGCCCGCCATGTTCTTCCCGTATGCCCAGCTGCCTGGGAGCACCATGCGACTCGCCGTGGCCGCGTCCGATCCCCTGAGCCTGGTTCGGCCCATTCAGTCACGGCTCTGGGAGCTGGACCGGAACGTCCTGCTCAGCGATGCGCGGACCATGCAAGACGCCGTGTCCGGCTCGATCTCCGGCGCTCGCTCCGTCACCACAGTTCTGGGCTTGTTCGCGGCCGTGGCCATCGCCCTGGCGGCGTTGGGTCTCTACGGCGTGCTGGCCTACTTCGTCTCCCGGAGGGTGCACGAGATCGGCATTCGGGTCGCGCTGGGGGCCACCGCCGGGAATGTGTTGCGCCTGGTCGTCGGGCGGGGGCTCACGCTCGTGGCGGTGGGCGCCGTCCTCGGAATCGTGGGGGCCGTCGGGGCCACGCGGCTGGTGGAAGGAATGCTCTTCCAGACCAGCGCCACCGACCCCTTCACCTTCGCAGGGGTGACCGGCTTCTTCCTCGTCGTGGCGCTGGGCGCTTGTCTTCTGCCGGCCTGGAAGGCCCTCAGAGTGGATCCCGTGGAGGCGTTTCGGGCGGAATGACCCCTCGAGGGCTCACTCCGTCCGCAGAGCCACCGCCGGATCCACCCGTGCCGCCCGACGAGCCGGCAGATAACTGGCCAGGAGAGCCACGACCAGCAGGCCTCCCCCCACCGCGGCGAAGGTGACGGGGTCGGCCGGGTCCACACCGACGAGGATCGAGGACATGGAGCGCGTGA
>Ga0307424_1000548_pt1 | contig 20028 bp, 11 predicted proteins | sample SalMarWE160320MG_FD_202157 | JGI IMG/M metagenome (GOLD analysis project Ga0307424, IMG submission 202157) | Salt marsh sediment microbial communities from the Plum Island Ecosystem LTER, Massachusetts, United States - WE1603-20 | ecosystem: Environmental > Aquatic > Marine > Intertidal zone >... | reverse complement strand
ATCCTCACCGCCCTGCTGGGCGAGACCCGCGACGCGTTGGCGGCGTTGATCACGCGCTGGTCTCCCGCCGGAGACCTCAGCCGTTGGTCCGGCCTGACGCGAAACTCCCTGCGGGGGCGGGTTACAAAGAAGCCCCGACAAGCCTCGCTCTCGGGATTCTCCGCTAGCTCGAGGAACGCGATATGTCCGCGTGAATGAGGTGGCTCCTCAGAGGTAACCCTCTACGTAACCATCGCATCCTCAGCTTTGCTACTACTAGAAACCTCCCAGAGCAGGTGCCTTTCCAATCCATGACTCAACTCATGAGTCTAGTATCTTGACAGTATTCCCTGCAGTCCTCGGGGATGATCGCAAGCCTCGGGGACCTCATCCAGCGAGTGCGCCCGATCGATAACCGGCGTGAAGGCCGCCTCTCTCCCCCTTGATCGCAGAATATACATACAATGAGATGTATTCTGTGTTGGGACATTTGCCGACGGATGCAACTACTCCGGTGCTAGAATCGACACATAAAGAGTCTCTTGGTTCATGACTCGGTTGCGCCAAGTGTCCGTCTTCGTTTCCGTACCACCATGGAAAGGCGCTTGTACGACCCCACACTTTCGACCCGAGAGGACCGGGGCACACTCTGGGGCCGTCGAGTCATGGAGGTGTTCTCATGACTTCCATTGATAGCACCGCCGTCCGATGTCTCCTCTCGTCAATGACCCTCATGAGCGCGATCCTGTTGGGATCACCTGGGAGCGCTTTCGCACAGTTCGTGGATGCCACCAGCGGCCCCCTGGGCGACACCGGGAACAACCGAGGGGTGGCGTGGGGAGACTACGACAACGACGGCGACCTCGACCTCTACCTCGCCGGCTACAGCCAGGCGAACAAGCTGCTCCGAAACGACGGGGGCGGCACGTTCACGGATGTCACCAGCGGCCCGCTGGGCGACGCCGGGTATACCCTGGGCGTGGCGTGGGGGGACTACGACAACGACGGCGACCTCGACCTCTACTTCTCCAACGCCCCTCCAGCTAACAAGCTGCTGCGCAACGACGGAGGCGGCGCCTTCGCGGATGCAACCAGCGGTCCCCTCGGCGACACCGCGTATGGCCGTGGGGTGGCGTGGGGGGACTACGACAACGACGGCGACCTCGACCTCTACCTCGCCAACAACGGGGCGAACAAGCTATTTCGTAACGACGGGGGCGGCACCTTCGCGGATGCCACCAGCAGCCCCCTCGGCGACACCGGGAATGGGCAGGGGGTGGCGTGGGGGGACTACGACAACGACGGCGACCTTGACCTCTACCTCGCCAACGCCGGAGGGGCGAACAAGCTCTTCCGCAACGACGGGGGCGGCACCTTCGCGGATGCCACCAGCAGCCCCCTCGGCGACACCGGGACGGGCCAGGGGGTAGCCTGGGGAGACTACGACAACGACGGCTACCTCGACCTCTACCTCGCCAACAGCGGCCAGGCGAACAGGCTATTCCACAACAACGGAGACGGCACCTTCGCAGATGCCACCGGCGGCCCGCTGGGTGATACCGGGATTGGCAGAGGCGTGGCGTGGGGAGACTACGACAACGATGGCGACCTCGACCTCTATCTCGTAAAGGACGGGGCGAACAAGCTTCTCTGCAACAACGGGGGTGGGGTGTTTGCGGACAGCACCAGTACCCCGCTGGGTGACACCGGGAATGGCCAGGGCGTGGCGTGGGGGGACTACGACAATGACGGCGACCTCGACCTCTACCTCGCCAACGACGCCGGGGCGAACAAGCTTCTTCAGAACGAGGCGGCCGCGGGGCAGCACTGGCTGCAGGTGAAGCTCCAGGGGATCCTGTCCAACCGGGCGGGGGTGGGAGCCCGGGTCCGGGTGGTGACAGGCGGGGTGAGCCGGATCCGTGAGGTCTCCGGCGGCTCGGGCTATTTCTCGCAGGACGCAATGGCGGCGTCCTTCGGTCTGGGATCAGCGACGGGGGTTGACTCGGTGATCGTGAGCTGGCCGAGCGGGATCGTTCAGGTGGTGGACCCGGTGCCGGCGGTGGACGGTGTGATCACGGTGACGGAGGATTACTTCGTGGCGAGCTACCTCGGGCTTGGCGGCCACGCTGCAGCATGGGGGGATTACGACAACGACGGTGATCTCGATCTCTACCTCACCAGGGGCTTGGCCAATGTCTTGTTCCGCAACGACGGAGGCGGAACGTTCGTGGATGCCGCCAGCGGTCCCCTGGGCGACACCGGAAATGGCCAGGGGGTGGCATGGGGAGACTACGACAACGACGGCGACCTCGACCTCTACCTCGCCAACTTGAATGGCGCGAACAAACTGTTCCGTAACGACGGCGGCGGCACGTTCGTGGATGCCACCAGCGGCCCCCTGGGCGACACAGGGTTGAGCTACGGCGTGGCGTGGGGGGACTACGACAACGACGGCGACCTCGACCTCTACCTTGCCAACGCCGACCGGGCGAACAAGCTGTTCCGCAACAACGGGGGTGGAACGTTCGTCGATGCCACCAACGGCCCCCTGGGCGACACCGGGCAAGGCCAGGGTGTGGCCTGGGGAGACTACGACAACGATGGCGATCTCGACCTCTACCTCACCAACAACTGGGGGGCGAACAGGCTATTCCGCAATGACGAGGGCGGCACGTTCGTGGATGCCACCAGCGGCCCCCTGGGCGATACCAACGGGGGCTCCGGCGCGGCATGGGGGGACTACGACAACGATGGCGATCTCGACCTCTACCTCGCCAACGGTTCCACGGGAAACATACTGTTCCGCAACGACGGCGGCGGCACGTTCGTGGATGCCACAAGCGATCCGCTGGGCGACACCGGAAATACCCGGGGCGTGGCATGGGGAGACTACGACAACGACGGCGACCTCGATCTGTACCTCGCCAACTTGGATGGCGCGAACAAGCTGTTCCGCAACGACGGCGGCGGCACGTTCGTGGATGCCACCGGCGGTCCACTCGGCGACCTCGGAAACAGTGCAGGCGTGGCATGGGGCGATTACGACAATGACGGTGACCTCGACGTCTACTTCGCCGACATGTCCTATTTTGGCAAACTGTGCCGCAACGAATCAGCGGTGGGACAACACTGGTTGCAGGTGAAGCTCCAGGGAACTCTGTCGAACGGCTCGGGCATCGGAGCCCGGGTCCGCGTGGTAGCGGGCGGGGTGAGCCGGATCCGCGAGATCTCCGGCGGGTCGGGTTGTATGTCGCAGGACGCGATGGTGGCGTCCTTCGGCCTGGGGTCAGCAACGGTCGTGGATTCTGTGATCGTGAGCTGGCCGAGCAGGATCATACAGGTGGTGGACCCGGTGCCGGCGGTGGATGGTGTGATCACGGTGGTGGAGGCCGGCTTCGTGGATGCCACCAGCGACCCCCTGGGCGACACCGGCCAAGGTCTGGGCGTGGCCTGGGGAGACTACGACAACGACGGCGACCTCGACCTCTACCTCGCCAACAACGGGGCGAACAAGCTGTTTCGGAACGACGGGGTCGGCTCGTTCTCGGATGCCACCAGCGGTCCCCTGGGCGACACCGGCCAAGGTCTGGGCGTGGCCTGGGGAGACTACGACAACGACGGCGACCTCGACCTCTACCTCGCCAACAACGGGGCGAACAAGCTGTTCCGCAATGACGGGGGCGGCACGTTCTTCGATGCAACCAGCGGCCCCCTGGGCCACACCGGGTGGAGCTACAGCGTCCCGTGGGGAGACTACGATAACGACGGCGACCTCGATCTCTATCTCGCCAACGCCCACGGTACGAACAAACTGTTCCGCAACGACGGGGGCGGCACGTTCGTGGATGCCACCAGCGGCCCGTTAGACGACGCCGGGGTAGGCGCTGGCGTAGCGTGGGGAGACTACGACAACGACGGGGACCTCGACCTCTACCTCGCCAACGACGGGGCGAACAAGCTGTTCCGCAATGACGGGGGCGGCTCGTTCGTGGACGCCACAAGCGGCCCGCTGGGCGACAGCGGCCAAGGCCTGGGCGTGGCGTGGGGGGACTACGATAACGACGGCGACCTCGACCTCTATCTCGCCAACTTCGGTGGGGCGAACAGACTGTTCCGCAACGACGGGGGCGGCACGTTCATGGACGCCACGAGCGGCCCGCTGGGCGACACCGGCCAAGGTGTGCGCGTGGCGTGGGGGGACTACGACAACGACGGCGACCTCGACCTGTACCTTGCCCAACAAGCCCAGGCGAACAAGCTGTTCCGCAACGACGGGGGCGGCACGTTCGTGGATGCCACCAGCGGTCCTCTGGCCGACACAGGGTGGAGCTACGGCGTGGCGTGGGGGGACTACGATAACGACGGCGACCTCGACCTCTACCTCGCCAACTACAACCAGGCGAACAAGCTGTTCCTCAACGGAGCGGCGGCGGGTCGGCACTGGCTGCAGTTGAAGCTCCAGGGGACCCTGTCCAACAGGGCAGGCATCGGAGCGCGGGTCCGGGTGGTGGAGGGCGGGGTGAGCCGGATTCGCGAGATCTCAGGCGGCTCTGGCTTTACGTCGCAGGACGCGATGGTGGCTTCCTTCGGTCTGGGATCGGCGACAGCGTTGGATTCGGTAATCGTGAGCTGGCCGAGTGGATTGGTGCAGGTGGTGGACCCGATCCCGACGCTGGACAATACACTCACGGTCGCTGAAGAGGGGCAGGTGATCACCAGCGTCACCGATGTGGCCGGCGACCAGGGCGGCTGGATCCGGGTCGCCTTCGATCGGGTCGGCAACGATCGGCCCGGGATGGCGCTCCCGATCACGACCTACTTCCTCTGGCGGCGAGTGGACAGTGCGCCGCTTGCCGGCACGGTGGTGAAGGCCGGCGTCCCCCTTCGATCGGAGGCGACCGGCCTGGCGGTGCAAGGGAGACCCGAGGCTTCGCGGCTCTCAACGAGTGGAGACGGTTCCGTCGCCGACGCACTCAGCCGAACGGGACTTGAAATCCAGGAGTACGAGAATCGGGTCTTCGTCAGGTCCGCTGCGACCGTGGCGGCCTCGAGCACCCTTCCGGAGGGAACCTGGGAGGTCGTCGGGTCGGCTCCGGCGATCCAGCAGCCGTCCTATCTCATCCTCTCCCCCACCTTGGCCGACTCCACGGCGGCAAACGGCGTCTTCTGGTCTGCGTTCGTGGTTACCGCTCATACACCGAAACCGTCGGTGTGGTTCGCGAGCCCCCCCGACAGCGGCTATTCGCTGGACAACATCCCTCCTGGAGTACCTCAGGGGTTCGCCGCCGCCTACGTCGGGGAGAGCGTGAATCTCACATGGGATCCCGCCTCCGATGAGGACTTCCAGTACTTCCGCATCTACCGTTCGACCGATCCCGGCTTCACTCCGGGACCGGGCACCCTGGTCCAGGAGACCGCGGGGACGTCCTGGCAGGACTCGCCGGAAAATCCGGGATCAGTATTCTATAAGATCACGGCTCTGGATCATGCGGGAAATGAGAGTGCTCCCGCCGGGTCGGGCTCGGTGACGGGGCTGGAGGAGGTGGTACCGGTGACGTTCGCCCTGCGCGCAGCGGCTCCCAATCCCAGCACGGGCAGGACGGCCATCGAATTCGCGCTCCCGCATCCGAGTGCGGTGCGGCTCGAGCTGTTCGATGTGGCCGGCCGGCGGGTGCGGCTGCTCGTCGATGGCGCATTGCCTGCGGGGATTCACCGGGCGGTATGGGACGGCAGGGACGCGAGCGGCCGTGACGTCGCCTCGGGAGTGTATCTGTACCGGTTGACAGCCGATGGGTTTGAGGCCGTGCGGCGAGTGATGCTGCTGAGGTGAAAGACTGGCTCCCCGGACGTAACCCTCTTCGTAACCATCGCACGTGATGGTGCGAAGGCGGGCGGACGACGTTGGTCCCTTGCCGACCACGTTCATGATGATGGCCGAGCTGATCGGTAGCCATAGAGCAGCCTGTCCGGTCTGGCGTGCCTCCCTCTCCCTCAAGCCTCCTCGACGTTCTACAGCGGCTTTGCACCGAATTAGGTTTCCTTCAGCACCTTCAGCAGCTCATCTGCGAACTTTGCGGGCTCTTCCCACTGTGGAAAGTGAGCTGATTGCTCGAACCAGATCAAGGACTTCCGCGGGGCGCAGAGCTCGTTGAAATAGCGCTCCACCACCTCGCCGGGCGTGTTGTAGTCGAATCGGCCCTGGAAGAAGTAGACCGGAATCTTGAGCTCAGGCACATCGTTGAATAGATTGACGCGATTCAGCTGCCCATTTGCGAGCATGGCTTCCACCGAAAACTGCTGTCCTCGGAAACACTTGAACACGTCCTTGATTGAGTAGCTAGGCGAGGTGATCACATCGCGCATGTAGTTCCAGATGGAGAACTGTCTCCCCGTCCCACCGAATGCATTGATCCACCGCGCGTATGTCGATACGTCGTCCAGACTCTCCCAGGGGGGTTGACCGATTGAATCGAGATCCTCGACCGCTTTACGGTTGCCATCCTCCGCCGCCCTGCCCATGGCGAACCGGTAACCCACAGCGTCCTCCTCCTCGGAATGAACCGCTTGACCAACTCCAATGAATGCCCGGTAGGAGTCCGGATACCTGGCGGCGGCCAGAATCCCGACTGTTGAACCCCATGAGTGTCCGATCAGGTAGATCTGGGTCCTGTCGAAGCGATCGCAAAGCAGCTGGGTCAACTCATGAGCGTCGGACACGAACCGGTCCACGGTCAGGTCATCCGGAGACAGATCGCCGGAGTACGACTTGCCGGCGCCCCGCTGATCCCAGTGGACAACGACGAAGTGCTTGAGGAGCTTGGAATCATGACGCTGAGCCAGGGGGAGGCTCGGGCTCCCGGGACCGCCGTGGAGCCACAGCAACACCGGATTGGATCGGTCTTCGCCACGGATCAGGATCCATTGCTGCGCGCCACCCAGTACAACTCTCTCCAGAGAGTCCACGCCTCTCGGAGTGCTGATTGCCTCGCGCCCGCGAATCGACTGTTGCTGAAAGGCCCGATAGCCGAACAGCAAGATCCCAGCGAAAAGCGGGACAATCAAGACAGCGATGAGCAGGATCTTGCCGAGCCTTCGCGGGAGCTTTCCTTTCTTTGGCAAGCCAGTGCCCCCCACCCTGCTATTGATATCTCGCTTTCCTCCGGCTGTTTGGGAGGAACGCTCGATCCTAGCCTGGCCTTGCCAAATTAGCAACGCCATGGACATCCCTCGTGACATCTAGCCACGACGAGCCCAGGGGGCCCAGTCAGCTCTCAATCTTGAGTTTCCAAAGAGGGTTGCAACTGAAGGTGGCTCCCCAAATGTGCCTGTCTACGAACACCCCTGCCGCTTGTGCCCTGTTCGGAGTGGCCTATCGAATCCGTTACAGCAGCACGGTTTACAGGTGCGTTACTCCCGACGTGGGCCGGACCAGCCTCCAGAGTGGCCCCCGGCTCCCGCCACTAGGCCATAGGGACACCGTCATCAAGCATTTCCCGCGGAAACTATCAGGGCGGACCGCACCATCAAGGTTGGCCGAGCTACTCCGAAAAGCCGTGCTTTGGCGGGATCAGCTCCATCCGGGACTCGTCGGGACACAAGCCGAGATCGCTCGACGGGAGGGTCTCTCCCGACCCCGGGTGGCCCGATGCAGGTCCCGGAGTGGCTCGTCCAATTGCGCGAGTACTCAGCATGGACGTTGGCGATCACCCCAAGAAAGCCCTCTACTTCAGCAGGACCACTTTGCCGACCTGGATGTCTTTGCCCGCCTGAAGCCGGCAGTAGTAGACGCCTGAGGCGACCCCGCTCCCGTCCCAAGTCACGGATTGTTCCCCGGGCCCACGGCTTTCGTGGAGCAGGGAGGCCACCTTCCGGCCCACGATGTCATAGATCCCTAACCGGACGGCCGAGGTCTGAGTGAGACGGAAGCGGATTTCTACGGACGAGCCCAGCGGACCGGGGGAATTGCGAACCGCGAGCCTTCCGACCAAGCCTCCCGGGGCGAACGGCGATCCCTGTCTGCCCACGATCAGGATGCAATCGAACCCCTCAAAGGCGGAATTATCCTTCGTACGTCCTGCGATTCTTATCGAATACGACTCGTGGGATGGGAGCCGTCGCCGTTGGGATCCGATGGGGGTGGCGACGCCTTCGCCCGTTTCCAAAGAACCGATCAGATCGTTCCGGGCAAACTGAAACCCGAGATCCTCGTAGCCATCCGGGCCTGCACGAGTGCATGTGCAGTCGCCGGTCTCCTTATCGGCGGGGGCGGCGACATCCGTGTAGTTCCAGCGTAGGGGGGAGATCCCCTCGAGAGTAACGGTCCCCGGGTCGATCTCCCGCACATCGAAGTCCTCGGTCCCCAGGATGGCCACGGGCACTACCGCCTGTCCACGCTCGACGGCGGGCCCGACATTGATGGGGTTGGGGCAGGTGCCGGGCCTGATGTCCATCGACACTTCCCGTGTGTCTTTCTTTGTCCACAAGGCCAGGTACGGAGAAACCTTTCCCCCCGCCATCGTGAAGTTCCCCGCTACGACGAGGTCCCGGTCGTGGACGGCCAGGGCATGAACTGTTCCATTCGTCCCGGAACCCAGAGGCGACCAGGATTCTCCGTCCCAGGCCGCCAGGAGGCCCTGGTTGACGTAAAAGTTGATCCCTCCTCCCACGATCAAGTTGCCGTCGTAAACCGCTAGGGCGTTCACTGGGAGAGCGACGCCGTCGCCGAGGGCGCTCCAGGAATCACCGTCCCAGGCCGCGATGTTTCGGGCGGGCACGCCTCCCGCGGAAGTAAACAACCCGGCGGCAATCAGCTCGTTCCGGAAGACCGCCAGAGCGGACACGATGCCATTCGTTCCGCCCCCCAACTCCGCCCACGTCTGCCCGTCCCAGGCCGCTATGTGATTGGCGGGTTGGTAGCCGGCCCGGGTGAACTCCCCCCCCGCCACCAACCGGTTCCCGTATGTCGTGAACGCACTCACCGGCCGATTGAAGCCCCCAACCGGGAACAGCGAGGTGTCCTCCCAGTACGCCACGAGGGCTTCACTTCGCCGTTCGCAGAGATCGTTACAGCTGGGCCACGCCTCACTGACCAAGAGTCTGCTGGCGTAGGCATTCAAACAATTCACCCAGTTCATGGTGTCGAACTCCGGGGTCATCGGAGACCAGGACGACCCATCCCAGGCGGCAACGTCGATGGCCGGCGCATCCCCGGCCATCATAAACATGCCCCCCGCGACCAGCTTCCCCTGAAACACCGACAGCGAAGAGACGAACGGCGACAAGTAGCCTGGCGATTGCCACACACCGTAGCCGAGGGACGACCAGGTGGCGCCGTCCCAGGCGGCAATGCGGGTGGCGATTCCAGGCCCCGCCGAGATGAACGTGCCACCCGCGATCAACCGACCGTCGAAATCGGCCAGTGACAGGACGGGATCGCTCACGCCCAACGGGTCTGGGGCGAATCCCGACCAGCCGGTTCCATCCCAAGCGGCGACGGAGGCGGCCGGGACACCCCCGACGGCCCTGAACTCGCCCCCGACCACGAGCCTGTTCCCGGAGATGCCCAAACAGTAAATCGATTGCTTCAGGTGCTCGGAAGCGGGGATGACGGAAGTCCAGGATCCTCCGTCCCACGAGACCAGGCGGAGTTCCCGGCCCGAAGAAGTATCCTCTCCTCCTCCCGCGATCAACCGGCCGCCGAAGATGGTCAGGCCAAAGACGTACCACGGGGCCCCGGTTCCCAGAGCGGACCAGGAGGCCCCGTCCCAGGCCGCCAGGTGAGCGGTCGGGGTCGCCCCCGCGGCCGTGAAATCACCTCCCGCGATCAGCCGATCCTCATGGACCGTGAGGGCATAGGCCCCGCCGTATGTCGAGGCCGTAAGGCCGGGGCCCAACGCCGCCCAGGATTCACTGTCCCAGGCCGCGATCTTCTTGGCCGGAACACCCCCGATGGCGTCGAAAGTGCCGCCCGCGATCAGCTTGTCTTCATACACGGTCAGGGCGGTGACCCGTCCAGAGGCCGGTGAAACGGAGCCCAGCGACGCCCAGGAACTGCCGTCCCAAGCCACGATTCTCCCGGAGCCGCCCGCGATCAGCTTGCCGTCATAGACGGCGAGGGCGGAGACCCCACCGCCGTAGACCCCGGACCCGAGCGGCGTCCAGGAACTACCGTCCCAGGCCGCGATGCCCGGCGCCGAGACGCCGTCGATCCTGTCGAACCCCCCGGCGGCGATCAGCTTCCCGTCATAGACGGCCAAGGCCTGGACGCTTCCCCCCGAAGGGGACCGACCCGGGACCTCCACCCAGGCTCCGGATTCCAGCGAGGACCATGTGGAGCCGTTCCATGCCGCAATCCCGGGTGAGACAACTCCCCCCGCGATACTGAAGAAGCCCCCGACGACTAGTTTCCCCTGGTAGGTGGCGATCGCCGCGACGCGATAGTCCACCCCCGCGATCGCGGGCGAAATGCGGTTGTCCCAGTAGGCGTCCTCCGGATTCTCCATGGCGGCCTGTATCGGAGTCGGGTGTACGACCGGCATCCCGGCGAAGCGGTCAATGCCCCCGGTGTTCGGCCGGGGACTGGGACTTTCGGCCGCCGCCTGACGGGTAGCGGTCGGACAGATCAAGACACCGGCTAGCAACGATATAAAAGTGGCCGACCTCATGGGGTCCCCCTTGAGTATTAACGTCTGTGAAGGCGGAGTGGGGCCCGGCCAGGTTATCCCCTGCTACCAGTGCGATATTCCGGAGGGAAATCCATCATGCCGGCCGCTCGGGCGGCGCAACCAGGGGAGGGGAGGGCCTAAATCGGGGACGCGGGCGGTAGGGCTGCCGCCGGGTTACCGGTCCATCGTTTGTGGCGACTGCAGCTTCTGCCGCTCGAGTCGGGCGAGGGCCTGCTCGCATTCCAGGGTGAACTGATCCTTCCCGCCCATGACTAACGGTAACCTCCGGGAGGTGTCCCTCAGCAACGGCTCGGCCTCCTCGATGTGACCCACCTCGAGCTGCAGCACACCGAGTTTCATCTCCATGACGAGTGTGAAGGTGTCGTTTTCACCGAGCGCCCCCCGCATGCTCACCAGCACGTCTTGGCCCATGAGAATCGCTTCCTCGATGCGCCCCGAAATGTATAGCACGGCGACGAGGGTCATTCGGGCGTTCAGCGTGCGCGCGTCATTCTCGCCGAGCACCCGCGCAAAGTGAGGAATGGTCTCGCGGATCAGCTTTTCGGCCTCCTCATAGCTACCGTCTTCTCCCAGGGCCAGCGCGAGGTTCGATGCTGAATCGAGGGTCAGCACCGCGTTCTCGCCAAGCACGCGCCGGGACCGTTCCAGGGCCTCGCGAAGCAACGTGACCGCTTCGCCCGACCACTGGGTCCGTTGAGGCCTGCGTGTTGGATCGTTGAGCGCTATCCAGCCCTGGCTCCGGTGCTGGTAGCTCCAGCCTAGAGACATTATCGCCCGAATGGTTATGGGTGCATCCTCGCCGAGAACGCGGCGCGACGACTCAATCGCCTCTCGAAGAATCTCCTGCCCCTCGGCGTAGTTCTCGGCCCAGACGTAGTAGTGGCCTAGCAGCCTCTTCGAAACAAGCGTAGCGGGGTCATCGGGGCCGCGCGCCTGCTCGTTTAACTCCACCGCGCGTCGCATACAGACCAGCGTCGAGTCGATGACATTATAGGCCGGTCCGACTGCAAGATAGAGATCCGCGGCGAGCGCCGGCTCCTTCACGAGTCCGGCCTCGATTCGCATTACAGCCCTGTCGAGCACGTGCTTGTCCACCAGAGACCGCATCTCGTCGATCAGGTTCAACCCCTCGAACAGCGGATCCGTGGCACCTGCCCCCTGGCCCGACCGCCCGATGGCCGTAGGCCCCCGCCCCCCGGTCCGCAGCCTCCCGGCCAGGTCGAAAGCCATGTCCGCCGGCTTCATCCCCTGCAGCGTGCTGGCCAAGAAGTCCGACGCCTTTTGCGACCGCTCCTGTTCGGCCCGCGCCTGCGCCTCCGCCCGTCGCGCACGCACAAGCGCCATCGTTGTCCCCAACACCGCTCCGACCAGCGCCAGGACCACGATTCCCGCCGCCGTCACCCCCAACCGGTGCCGGCGTGCGAACTTCATCGTTCGGTATCCCATACTTGGCGGCCGCGCCGACACGGACATGTCCTGCAGGTAGCGCTCGATGTCCGCGGCCAACTCCATGGGCGACGCGTACCGCCGACTTCGGTCCTTCTCCAGCGCCATCATCACGATCCAGTCCAGCTCGCCCCGAAGTTGCCGTCTCAATGCCTTGGTCTGGGTCCTGCGTGCGCGAGCCCGGCGGGCGGATTCACCGTCGGAGGAGACCATCCGAGTCGACGGCCGCTTGGGTTCTTCGTCGCGGATGCGCTGCATCAGCGTCAGCGTATCCCCTCCCTCGAACGGCCGTGATCCGACCAACAATTCGTACAGGATCACGCCGAGAGAGTACACGTCCGCACGCGTGTCGAGATCCATGGTGTCCGCGTCTACGTGTTCCGGACTCATGTATTCCGGGGTCCCGATCAGCATCCCTGGAATCGTGTGCATCGTCCGCTCCGAGAGGCTCCGCCCCACCGCCTTGGCCACCCCGAAGTCGATCACCTTTGGCACCGGCTTCCCATCCACCTCCGCAACCAGCACGTTCGACGGCTTGAGGTCCCGGTGGATCACCGCCTTCTGGTGGGCGTGCTGCACCGCCTCGCACACCGTCTGGAACAGTTTCAAGCGCTGCGGCAGCCCCAATCGTCGTTGATCGCAGTACTCGGTAATCGGAGTGCCACGAATCAGCTCCATGACGAAGTACGGTTGACCTCGCTCCGTCTCCCCCGCGTCCAGGACCCGCGCGATGTTCGGATGGTCCATCATCGCCAGCGTCCGGCGCTCCGCCTCGAACCGGGCCACGATCTGGCGCGAATCCATCCCCGTCCGGATCACCTTCAGAGCCACCTCGCGCTCCACCGGTTTCGTCTGCTCGGCTCGATAGACGGTGCCCATGCCGCCGTCCGCCAGGACCGAGACAATTCGATAGGAGCCGATCCTGGCCGGGGTCCCCGCGGGAGGGGGCTGCGCAATCGCATCTCTAGTGGGGGGAGTTAGAAACACGCCCATGCCGTCCCTGTCATGTTCCAGGAGCCGCTCGACCAGGGCGCATAGCTCCGGGTCGTCCGCTCTCAGGTCCGCGAGAATCCCGACTCGGTTTTCCGGCGGCGCCTCCACCACCCTGTAGAAGATCCTCTCGGCGAGGGACAAGCGACGATTCATGCCGCTAACCTCCCTCGTTCCCGGTCGGATCGGCGTCATCTTCGACGCGATCGTTCGGCAGCGAGCCCGCCCCGGTCTGCAGCCGATCGTAGAGAAACGCTCTGGCGAAGCGCCAATCCCGTTCCACGGTCGGCGTGGACACGCCCAGCACCTCGGCCGTCTCGGCTATGTCCAGCCCGACCAGGAATCGCAGCTCAACGACCCTGACCTTTCGCTGGTCGACCGTCGAGAGCGCGGTCAGGGCTTCTTCCAGTTCGAGGACATTCTCGATCGGCGACTCGATCGGGATCTCGAAGTCATCCGCGTCGAGGCGCTTCTGCCCGCCCCCGTGCTTCAGAGCCGCCTTGCGCCGGGCCTGCTCAACGAGAATGCGTCGCATGGCCTGGGCTGCGGCACCGAAGAAGTGCCCCCGGTTGGCCCAGCCGGGATCGGACCCCCCCACGAGTCGCAGGTAAGCCTCGTGCACCAGGGCCGTGGGTTGGAGGGTATTACCGGGGGGAGTCCGGGCGAATAGCACGCGGGCGAGCGCCCGAAGCTCGGCATAAACGCAGGGGAGAAGTTGCTCGGCGGAGCGCTGGTCCCCTCCCGCAATCCTCTGGAGAATCAAGGTCACCTGGCCTGGCCGGGAGTCACTCACGGATCGATTCCCCCTTAGTCCGCGGACACCCAAAACCCTCCCCACCCGCTTCTCCCTGTGATACGCCCCGAGATCTCGAGGCCGAACCCCTTTGCATTGAGCTCCTCATAAAGATACCACCTCGCCGTACGGGGTAGAAGCCTGCTCGTTCAACGCGTTACCCGCCTGCGCACTCCTGGCCCAAACGCCACCCGTGATGGTTTTCCATCCGGAAAATCGCACTAGGAGATATCAGATTGGAGGAACTCGTCATGGCGCTATTTCGATCCGCCCACCACGTGCCGGTTCGTCTCGTTCGGGAGGTGTGTTGGACCACCTGCATGGCTGCTTTGGCCGCCTTCTGGCCGGGGACTGCGTTGGCCGACAATGACAACAGGGGCGCAGAGAACGGGTACTCGTACTACCACTTCAAGCAGCTATGCCGGCTGAACCTCGATGTGAACCGGATCGCCATCCTGCGCGCTCCGAACAGGCATGGCACTGTCGCGGCACAACCCGACCTGTCGCCCTTCGGGCTCGATGCTTCGACCCCTGAGCCGTTGCCGGTGAGCGGCTGGTCGTTCGTCAAGACGACCACGCCAACTTCGAGCGGAACTGCCATCCGAGGTGTCGTGCGTCAGATCGCCGGAGGACAGCTCGTCGAATTCGTGTCGCCCGTCTTCCTGGATGACCAGGCCGACCCCGTGGTGATCACTCCCCGGATTTTGGTTGGCTTCGACCGCGGTCTCAACCCCGGACGGGCGGAAGCGATCCTGGCGGAGTCGGGGGCGGGAGAGATTCTGGATCGTGACTGGGCCAACATGAAACGGACCTACCGCCTGAACAGTGCCTCACGCGACGGGTTCGAAGTGCTCGAAGCCGCCAATCGGCTCGCCCAACGCCCTGAAGTCATGTTCGCGGAACCGGACCTGATGGCCACCGGTCAACTGGAGTCCATGCCCAATGATACGTACTTTTCGAGCATGTGGGGATTGCACAACGACGGGACGTTCCCGGTCGCATGCGGTGCGTTGCCTGATTTCGACATGGACGCGCCCGAAGCCTGGGACATCACCACCGGTGACCCCTCGATAATCGTGGCGATTCTGGACGACGGCGTCCAACTGGACCATCCCGATCTGAACTTGTACACGCCCGGCTTCGACGCTACGGGCGAAGGAGGGGGCGGAGGCCCGGTCAACGAATGCGACAACCACGGCACCGAGGTGGCCGGATGCGTTTCGGGGCTCATCGACAACGGTCTTGGAATCGTGGGCGTGGCCCCCGGCGTGAGGGTCGCCTCGGCGCGCATGATCGTCACCAGCCTCGCGTGCGATCTAACCAGCACGATCGCATCCAGTTGGGTGGTCGAGGCGCTTGCGTGGGCCGAGACCACCGGCGCCCGCATCACGAACTCGAGCTGGTATCGCAACGTCCAGTCCGCAGCGATCGACCAAAAGTACGAGGACACGCGCCTGAACGGAATGTTGCACTTCGGCGCCGCAGGCAACAACGCCTCGAGCACGATCGTCTATCCAGCCTCGCTGCCGAGCGTCAACGCCGTCGCCGCGTTGGACCCTTGCGGAAACCGCGCCGCGTTCAGCAACTACGGCGTGGGGCTGGCGTTCTCGGCCCCTGGCCACTACCTCATAAGCACGGATCGTACGGGGTCTGATGGCGATAACGACGGCATCGACGACGGGGGATGCTTGCCCGGCGGAGCCTTGGGCTGCAATGTGGATGGCGATTGCGGCTCCGGGGAAACCTGCTTTTTGGTGTCGGTGGACTATGCGCTGGTGGCCGGCACGTCCTTCGCATCGCCCTACGCCGCGGGCGTGGCCGCCCTAGTGCTTTCGGTCAGGCCGGACTTTACCCCGGATGAGGTGGAAGCGGTGCTACAGCAGAGCGCCGTGGATCTCGGCGTAGGAGGGTACGATACCGACTATGGGTGGGGATTCGTGAACGCGGCCAATGCGGTGACGAGGGCGACCGTCTCCGTGGAGGACTCTACGCCGCCCCTGCCACCCGGTGAATTCGCATTGCGTAGCCTGCCGAACCCATTCAGCGCGGCGACGAGGATCGAGTACGACTTGAAACGCGAGGCGACGGTGCAACTTCGAATCCTCGATGTGTCGGGGCGCATCGTCTACGCGACGCCGGCTCATCCCGAGGGCGCGGGGTTGCACAGAATCCTGTGGGGCGGGACGGATGACACAGGTTCCAAGTTGGTGGCCGGCGTGTACCTCATTGAGCTACGCGTCGACGGTGTGCCGCAAACGCGGAAGGCCCTCCTGCTGCGCTAAGTTGTAACACCCGAATCCGCAAGTCATTCGGCAAGCCCACAACCCAAGGCCGTGCTGAAGGTCCCAACTCTGCCTGCATCTGGCGCAGATAGTGATCAACATAGGCTTGTTGTTCGGCTAAGGCCATCTGAGAGGATGAACAAGCGCCCCGACCTCAAGGGCAAGGGGGCCGCGCTGGTGGTTGAGCGCCTGGATGCGCTGGCCGTCCGCCGGACCCAGATCCAAGGGTCCCTGGCGGACCTGGAGCAAACCATGGACCAGATCCGCCGGGAGGCCGTGGACGAGAGCCAGGGACGGGGCGCCATGGCCAAGGTGAGCGAGGTGCTGGAGACCCTTCCCCCCTACCATAGGAAGCGCCTTATCCGGCTGGTCCTGCAGAAGGCGGTGGTGTCGGAGACGGAACTCCGGCTCGCCTTCCAGGGCAGGCCGCCGGAGGTGGAGGCGTTCCTGAGAGGAAATGGGAAGAGCGAGGATGCTCCTCGCTCTGAGACCCCAAAGTGGCTCCCCGGGCTGATGTCTCAGAGTCCCACGGTGACCGATTGGGTCCGGGTGGCGGCTCGGCGTGACCTGTGGAACGCGATTCGGGTGGCGGTGACGTAACCGTAGGCGCGCTTGTAACCTAACCTCCCAATGGCTCCCCAAACGTAACCCTCTTCGGAACCATCGCAACTTCGGCCCTAGGGCGAGCGCGGTCTCCCAGCATGAGATAAGTTCGCTTCCTTCCATGGCTTACGTACGATCTCAGGGCAATGGGGCGCGCACAAACGATCCCCTGGGTACGATTGAGGCTTCCCTACTCCAGCGGACCAGTAAGTTTATGCATTTCTGTCACTTAGCGAAACCACATCCCCGGGAGCACCTGAGTGGACACCCCCGGTAGCTGTACGGCCCCGGCTTCTGATTCCACAGCTTCCCGTTCTGCCAGAGGCGGGCATAGACAACAGCGAATCCGCAGCTACGTGTAGTCTCCCGCCACCGTTCCCTTGTACAGCGCTTCCGCACTCGCCGCCTCCACCACAGCTTGGCGAACATGGGCGGACGCCAGGTCCAAGACGCGCAGCTTGCCGCCCACTTCCGCAACGGCTTCGATGCGCCGGTACACCTGCGGGTGGGTTTCGGCGTAACGTGCTAAGCCTCGCAGCTTCGACAAAGCGTCAGCCAAATGGAAGCCATGTGGGTCAATGATGTCTACCACAACCTCGCCATCCTGCTCTGCGAAGAATATGAAGTCTGGCCGGACGATCTTCGTGTCGTCACCATCCGCATAAGCGATGCCAAGTGAATCCTGGCTGGATCGGTCCGGATTGCGATACCAAGCCGTGAAACCATCCCGCTGACTTTCGGCCTTGAGTACCGCTTTCTCCCAGGTTCCCAGCTCGGCGGGGTAAGCGCCCTGCTCGTCACACAATAGGTGCTGCGTGTACGATGGTATCGCAGTCTCGGACCCATCCTTGTCACGTACCTTCGTGGGCTCGAACCGCGAAATCGGTCGCGCCAAATCCACATCCTGGTGGCTCCGTACTCAGCGCGACGATCTGCCGATAGGCGTCCTGTCGATCATGCGGTAGCTCCTTGATTCTGTCGCGGTACTCCGCCAACCACGCATCCGACAACGCTTTCGCTGCTGCGTCGAACACCACATTCAGATTCTCCAGTAGGTGCAGCGCTGCTACGTCTTCGCGGGCTCCGATCAGCGCATCCTCGAAGTCATCTTCCGCCTCGGGCTTACGCTTGGCCCGCGCGATGGTGTAGGTGCGTGCGATGTCGGGGCTGATGATCCGGGCCGTGCGGCGGAATGCATCGCCGACTACGAGATCGTCTGAGTCGACCTCAAAGCCTTCATCGTAGGTATCTCCACTCTTGAGGTCTGCGATGATGGTTCGACCCTCAACCGTCATAACCGATGCACGCTTGTCGGCGAACACCTGGGCCTGCTGCGCGATGAAGTCGTCCAACACCCTGTCACCGCGTGCGCCTTTCCCCCCGCCCCCGGGAGCAGGCCATCCGACGCTAGCTCGTGCGCCAGCGCGGTCAGGCGGATGGCCGGCTTGGCCGCCCGCTGGGGGCGAGTCTGCGAGGGAAGCGACTCAAACCGGTTCCACACCGCCGCTGGGACCTCGGGGTTGGGCGCAACCTCGACGGGGTTGATCAGGATCCGGCCGGTCGGTGGTGCTTCGCCCGTTCCGTCGCGTAGGGCCTTGATCACAGCTTCGATAGTCTTCTTGTCGAACTTCGGCAGCAGGCATTCCACGGTGTTCAGACGGTCGTCACCGGGGATGCGGCGCGCCAGCGGGCTACGCACCATCCGTCCAAGCATCTGCGCAATGTAGGTCTGGTCTTGGGCCGGACGGAATGAGACCATTACCTCGGCCCGGGGGCAGTCCCAGCCGGTGCTGATCGCGTCCTTGGCGATCAACACCCGCACCCACGTGTCCCCCTGCACCCGCTGTGGCTCAATGTACGGCACGGTGTGGCTGCCGAACTTCTGAGCCGTGTGTTCGCCAAAAACGTGCGCTACCGACCCTGGAGGCAACTCCGGCCACTGCATAGCGATGACATCCAGCGCCCGGCCGGTCTCGTTGTGGTTAGGCTTGTTGGGCACCTGCAACACCATGAGCGGGGTCACAGTCTCCCCGCTGTCCTGTTGCTCTGCGTAGGCTTTCCATTGCGCGGTGGCGTCGCGGAGCTTGTCGGCCGCGCGGCGGACTAGCACAGTATCGAAATCGCCAGTCGCCTCATCGGGGATGTCCAGATGCGCCCGGGCATGGTGCGAAAGCTCGACTGGCCCCCCCTGGGGATCTCCGGCCTGGTCATCCGGATCGGTCGCGCCAGGGGAGGGGATCTCGAGGACGGGCCCGTCGAGTTCGAGGCGATGGAGGACGTGTTCGGCGTCCCGTGGACCGCCTACGCCGAGCCACCCCCGTCGGCCTGGACGGATCCCGCCGGCGACGTGCCTCCCCTGGCTGCGGTCGAGGCGATCGAGGCCCCCTACCCGGCGGGGGCCGGTCTCACGCCGCCCCCCATCGCACAACCCCGGGCCGTGGTCCTCGCCGCCCGCGGGTCGGGCATCACGAAGGGCTACCGGGTCTCCGCCAACATCGGCGGATGGCAGCCCGACGTCGAGGTTCGGGCCCTGACACCCTTGGGGGTCCTCACCAACGCGATCACCGAGCTCTCCACCTCGATCCAGATCGATGACGGCGTCGACACCTCCCTCCTCGAGTCGATCTCCGACGAGGACTTCGCGGCCGGGGTGAACGTGCTCCTGGTGGACAACGAGTTCATCGCGTTCCAGACGGTGACGCCCGGGGCCGGGACGTTCGTGCTCTCCAAGCTGGCCCGTGGATGCATCGATACTGTCCCGAAGGCGCATGCGGCCGGCGCGACCGTCTGGTTCGTCTCCTTTGGCTCAGGGATCCTGGGCATCGCCGATTACCCGTCCTCGACGTCGATTCGGTTCCAGGCGTTCAACAACCGGAGCGAGATACCCCTCGGTTCCGCGCCCCTCGACTCCGTCAGCGCGTCGGACCCCGACCGCGCCCTCCGCGTCTATGCTCCAACGGACGTGAAGTTCAACGGGCAGAGCTACCCGGCGTCGATCACCGGCGAGCTCACGGTCTCGTGGTCGCACCGGAACCGCCTCGGGACGTGGAGCTATGCCGACTCGGGCAAGACGGGCACGGCGGAACCGGGGACCGAGTACGACATCCTCGTCTACGGGGAGCTAGGAACCCTCGTCCACACGGAGGTTGGGCTCACAGGGACCTCCTGGACCTACCTCCAGGCGGACGAGATCGCGGAGTCCGGCCTCGGGCGGCTTAACGACCACCTGCGGGTGATTGTCAGGACGTTG
>Ga0307424_1000546_pt1 | contig 20079 bp, 14 predicted proteins | sample SalMarWE160320MG_FD_202157 | JGI IMG/M metagenome (GOLD analysis project Ga0307424, IMG submission 202157) | Salt marsh sediment microbial communities from the Plum Island Ecosystem LTER, Massachusetts, United States - WE1603-20 | ecosystem: Environmental > Aquatic > Marine > Intertidal zone >... | reverse complement strand
GATGTTGTGAACATCCATGAAGAGCGACACGTGTAAACCTCCTTTGCTCTCAGTGCCACTCGGTGAACGTAGGACGGCTATCACGGAGTGTCATCGGGGACGGCCACGTAGATTTGGGTTTGCTCCTCCCTACTTCTGGCCTCGAGCTCGCGCGCTCCCGGGCGCCACCACCCGGGCGGCGCTAGATGGGGAGAAGGCCGAGGGCTTTGGCCTGTACCACCGCCTCTACGCGGTTGATCGAGTCGAGTTTTGCCATGACAGCCGAGACGTGGTTTTCGACGGTGCGTGGGGAGATGAAGAGACGGTCCGCGATTTCAGTGTTGGAGAGGTCGTCACCGAGAAGCTCGAGGATCTCCATCTGGCGGGCGGTGAGACCAACGGGATTGTCTCTGGCTGTGCGACTCCTGCCTCGGGGGACGGAGACACCCTGATCCCTCAAGGCCTTCCTGAGTTTTGCTGCGACGGCAGTAGCGCCAAGGGTTTCGAGCACTTCGACGGCGTGCAGTCTGGAGTCCCGATCTCCGTGCATCAACGCCAGCGCCCGTTCGTAGGGAATGCCCTTCTGTTTCCAGATCGCCGCTGCATCGGCGGCTCCTCCCTCTATGACGAGTGCATACGGCTCGGCGATCCCGTGCGGGATGGCGGTGAGTTCACCGAGTTCCCAAAGCCAGAACGCAATCGATCCGGCCGAGTAGCGGAATCCTCTCTCGAGTTCGGATTCCATGACGTTGTGGAACGCGGTGACAGGAACATCGGTGTTGCCGGTGATCCACGCACTCTCGGAATAGGCCGCCGCGGCGGGCGCCAGACGCTGGTTCTCTCCTGCGGCTACCGCCATGTCCCATGCCCTCATCAGGGTCGATCGAGCCGAGTCGCGTCCCTTTCGTGCCGCTATCACACCGAGGATTGGCATGGCGACCATCTGGCTGAGCGGCCAGCTGTTGAGCACATGGTTTGCGAGGTCCTCGGCTTTGGCCCACTCGCCTCCGAGTTCGAGGATCCGTGCATACATCGCTTCGGCGTACGCCTCCAGCGCCGGAAGTTCATGTCGAGCAGCCGAGGCGATTGATCTCTGTATGTAGTCCGCCGCGATGGGAAGGTCCCGGAATTCGACGGCCGCCCAGGCATGGTTGAACAGCGCTCTGCTCTCCTCATACCACTGGCCGGATGCCTCGGCACGCCGCCACGCCTCATCGAGACTTGCCCGACCATCAGGGTAGTTCGCGATGTTCGCCACGATCCCTCGATGATTCAGTGAACGGATGAGCACTCTCTCATCGATATCGCCCCCTCCGGCTTCGAGCGTTCGATCGACCAGCTCGGGGACGACGGAGACATCTCCCGCCATGGTGTGCAGGTAGGCGTTCACTTCCAGGGCCCTGGCGAGATCTTCGCCGGGAGGATTGGCACCGAGGACTTCCACGGCCTGGCGAGCGCGTTCCTCTGCAAGGGCACGCTGACCGGCGTTCTCGAGAAAGTGGGCAGCCTGCGCGAGGAGCCTTGATTCCGCTCTCCGATCCCCCATATGCCGGTAGTGGTCGAGTGCCGCCTCGTTGAGTCGGATAGCTTCCGTGATGTTGTCAACGAGGAATTCCTCGCGAGCCCACTCGTCGAGCAGAGGTCCAAGATCCTCTTTGTCGAACCGGTCGAGGTGCGGTCCGATTTCTCTGAAATCTTCGGCAGCCTGCACATGGCTCCCCATCGCCGCCGCGTACCGGGCCGACCGGGGAGCGAGATCGACGAGTCGATCGATGTCATTTGCCTCCACGGCACAGTGAATCAGAAGACACGGATGGGTCGCCTCGGGGAGGCCATCCAGTGCCACTCGATGCTTGGCGAGACGTTCACCCGCCGTCAACGATCCTTCAACGACCCTCCGTATCAGATCGTGGCGGAAGCCGACCATTCCGCTCTGGACAGTGAGCAGTCCGCGCGTTTGGCATTCGTCGAGACGATCCCCATTGGCGCCGCCGAGTCCCAAAGCGTCCAATATGGGAAGCGGCTCCGGTATCACGGCGAGCGTCTTGAGCATCTCCTGGGCTCCGATGGACAGCTTCTGCACCCGAGCCATCACGGAGTCTTGGAGGGACACCGGCACCGTCTCATCATCTGCCGAGGCCATCTCGGTGACCAGGAATGGGTTGCCGTGGGTGGCGATCATGACTTCGTTCAAGTCGAGGGCGGACTGAGAGATCATCGAGGCCACGGCGGATGATGAGAGCCCACGCAGTTGGATGCGGACCACATTCGACGGCGGAAGGTCGCCGATTACCCCCCGAAGGGGATGCTCGAAGTCCACCTCGCCGTCCCGATAGGTGAGAAGGAGTAGTCCGTGGGTCCTGCCGATTCGCCGACCGACATACCTGATCGCGTCCAGCGTTGCCTCATCGGCCCACTGAGTGTCCTCAATGGCCATGATGGTGGGGCGCAGCGAGTGCGAGAGGAGATCCAGGACGGTATCGAGGAGATGTGGGCGGTCACCTTTCCACAGGGGTTCGGCTAGCAGAGGCTCCTCCCGCGCCATATCCCAAAACGCTCCAAGTGGCTGGGGTATCAGGAGATCGTCGCACGTTCCGGCGAGCATGTGCGCTTTGCCGGCCTGCAGCTCGATGAACTCCCTCACAAGAGACGTCTTGCCGATGCCGGCCTCACCTCGAATCAGGACGACCTTCCCGCCGGATTCGGTCTCGGCCAGGAGATCGGCCAGGAGATGAAGCTCCTCTTCCCGTTCGAGCAGCATGCGCGCAGCCTACCGGTAACCGTGAGTTGGGCTTCTCCGTGTGCGGCGATGTCGCACGGCGAGCCGTCGTTCCCTCAGCGGGCACGCCGCGACGCCGCCGTAGTGGCAGGCTGCAAAGGGGTCAGATGGCAGATCAAACCGATCGTCCGACCCTGTCGGCCCGATGCAGGTCTCTGTATGGTCCGAGGAGGTGGGACAATGCGAGAGCCATGAGGAATCCACTTCACCGCGACTTGATCTTTCTCCATCCGCCGTCGATCTACGACTTCCGGCGCAAGGATGTCTTCCTAGGACCGATCGCGGACGCGATTCCTTCAACGGGCGAGTTCGAGATGTACCCAATCGGGCTGACGAGCATCGCGTCATTCCTGGAGAAGAACCACTACAACGTGCAGATCGTCAATCTCGCCCATCGGATGATGCGGCGACGGAGGTTCGACGCCGAGCGCTATCTAGCACGCCTCGACGCAACCGTCTACGGGATCGATCTGCACTGGCTGCCCCACGCCCAAGGTGCATTGGCGATCGCCGAACTGGTGAAGCGTCTCCACCCGGAAAGCTTCGTGCTCCTCGGAGGGCTCTCGTCCTCGTACTTCCATGAGGAGTTGATCGACTACCCGTTCGTGGACTTCGTCGTGCGGGGTGACTCCACGGAGGAACCGGTTCGCCAGCTCCTCCAGGCTCTGCGAGAAGGGTCCGACCTCACACAGGTCGAGAATCTGACGTGGAAACGACCGGACGGAACGGCCGTGGCCAACGAGCTGACCTTCATCCCGGCCGACCTCGACTACATCGACGTGCCCGACTACCGGTACGCGATGCGGTCGGTGTTCAAGTACGGCAACTTGCCCAACCTCATACCGTATGTCGAATGGATGCGATACCCGCTCACCATGATCCTGAACAGTCGCGGATGTTCACAGGACTGTGCTGTGTGCGGCGGATCCGCCTCGGCCTACCGAAAGATCGGCCATCGCTCCCGTCCGGCCTTCCGTTCACCGGAGAAACTCGCCGCCGACGTCAGGTCGGTCATGAGCTTCTCCCGGGCACCCATCTTCATGGTTCACGATCCGCGCATGGGGGGCATGGAACGATTCCGGGAGCTGTTTGCCAGACTTGCCGAACTGAGGGTTCCGAACGAGCTCATCATCGAGCTGTTCTATCCGGCCGGCGATGAAGTGTTCAGGACGGTTGGCGAGAGCGTGGATACCTGGAGCCTCGAGATCACCATCGAGTCCCACAACGAAGAGCTGCGGCGGATCAACGGCAAGTTCCCGTTTTCCAACGAGATCCTCGAGTCGACGATCGAGTCCGCCCTTGCACACGGATGCCGCAAGCTCGATCTGTTCTTCATGGTCGGGATCCCGCACCAGACCTACCAGCAAGCGCTCGGCACCGGCGACTACTACTCACACCTTCTCGAACGCTTCGACGGCAAGGTCCACGCCTTCGTGACGCCGCTCGGGCCCTTCCTCGATCCGGGCAGTCGAGCGTACGAAGACCCGACCCTCGGCTATCAGGTGCGCTGCCGAACACTCGAGGCCCACCGTCAGGCGCTCACCAGCCCCTCCTGGAAGGACATGCTGTCGTTCGAGACCGATGGCATGACTCGTGAGGAGATCGCGATGGCCAGCTACCACGTCGCTGCCGACCTCAACGAACTGAAACTCACACACGGGCTCATCGACGCGAAGACCTACTCGACAGTGGCTCACAGGCTCGCGACCGCACGGGCGGTGCTCGACGAGATCGACCGGACCACCAGATTGCCGGAGGACGCGCAGCTGGAGGCACTTGCAGCAATCCGAACCCAGATCGAAGCGGCGAACGGCCCGGCGCTGCTCGGAGAGGATGAGCTGAAGTGGCCACTGTCGCAACGGTTTCACGTCGGTGGCACGCTGGCTCGGGGCCTTGCCGGGGGGTTGCTGCGAGAGTTCCGCCACACCGTCGCACGAGCGGCAGGGCAGTACGACCAGGCGCCATTCACGGGCCGGCGGTTGACGCCGGTCGGTTGACTAGATGATGCGTCCCGCGTGCTCGAGCACGGGTGTCCCGTCGAGGATTCGCTGGGGCCCGAGCCGAGACAGATCGAGTTCCGGGGGTAGTCCCAGAATCAACTCGGCGAGGTATCGGCCGACGGCGTGACACTGCTGGAAACCATGTCCGGAGAACCCGTTCGCGAGGAACAGGCCCTTCATCTCCGGCCATTCGCCCAGGATCGCGTTGCCGTCCAGGGTGTTCACCGCGTACAGACCGGTCCACCCGCGAACCACCCTCAGTCGATCGAACGCGGGGAGGTCCTCGACGAGCGCCGGCCAGTAGCGATCGTAGAAACGGTCGCGGTGGACGGTGAAGTCGAACCCGACGGGATCGTCGGGCAGCGACCACCCGACCAGCCACGTGTGTGCCGACTCGGGGATCAGGTAGACACCCGATGACAGGAAGCCGCTTGGCATCCCGGCGGTTGACAGCGGGGTCTCCACCACGAACACTGTCCGCATCACCGGCAGGACTGGAAGATCGACCGCGCCAGTCGCAAGGAAGTCCTTGGCCCAGGCACCCGTCGCGTTCACCACCACATCAGCGGAGATCGTCTCGCCAGACGCGAGCCTCACGCCCGTGACCCGAGTGCTGTCGTTGAGCAGTACCACGGCCTCACCGGTCACATAGGTGGCCCCGAGGCTGACTGCCTTGCGTCGGTAGCCATGGAGAACGGCGTTCGGGTCGACGCTGCCGTCGAAACGCCCTAGCGTGCCGCCGACGATACGGTCGTTCGCGTACGGTGGATAGGCGGCGGCGATCTCGTCGGCGTCGAGCCATTCGACATCACCACCTAGTGAACGTTGCAGCGCCAGCCCGGTCTCTGCCGCGTGACGCCCCGCCTCTTCGACGAGGAACAGGTTTCCTTGCCGTCGCATCGACACTTCGGGGTGCACACCGTTGACTTCCATCGTGTCCGCGAAATGCTCGAGCACCTCCATCCCGTAGAGGGAGATGCGGATGTTCTCCTCCAGATTGAACTGGACGCGAACGTTGCCGTCGGACAGCAACGTTGAGGAGTAGCGGTAGGTGGGATCCTTCTCGACCACCGTCACGGACAACGACGAGTCGCGAGCGAGCAGGTGGTAGGCGGTGGCGGACCCCATTACTCCGCCGCCAACGATCACAACATCGCTCAACGTCACCTCGTCACGAAATCTTGTGCTCACGCTAGCCGACCGTCCCTACCCGACGACCAGTGTCAGCCCCTTCTCGAAGTCGGCCGTCGTCCCCTGGTCGTACCCGACGAGACGGATCTCGTCCATGGCATCCCCGTGCCGGTCGACCCAGTCGACGACCTGAAATGCGATGACGGCGGTCGCTTCGGCCCGCGGGTACCCGAAGATTCCTGCCGAGATCGCGGGAAATGCGATCGACCGCGCACCGATGTCGACTGCCGCATCGAGCGCCGCTCGAACCGCGGCGCGAAGGAGCGCCTCGTTGTCCTGTCCCGTCCGGTAGCGGGGCCCGACGACGTGGATCACGTAGTCGGCAGGCATCACGCCCGCCGACGTCACTGCCGCCTCTCCCTGTCCGACCGGGCCGTGTGATTGCACCCACGCGTCGGATTCGTCCTGCACGATCCGGCCGCCTGCCCTGACGATCGCGGCTGCGACTCCGCCACCATGCGCCAGGTGCTCGTTCGCGGCGTTGACGATCGCGTCGACGTTTTGCCGGGTCAGGTCACCATTGACGGTCCCGATGGCAGTGGTGCCGACGACGCAAACCATGGCGGAAGGATACCCAGGCCCGCTTCGCAGGCCCCTTCTCGGTTCTCGATTTCCGGCAGGAGGGTCGCCCAGAGGTCTCACACTGTTCCAGGCAGCGGCCTTACTGATGACTGATGACTGATGACTGACGACTGTACGCTGACATCATGTCCGGTCTGCTGTCGATCGTATTGGTGCTCGCGGCCGTCCTCGGTGGCGCGTTCGGGGAGGCCGATGCCACGGCGACTCCGGCGGCCGATGGCAAGCTGAACGTCACCTTCACCGTTCAGGTCGGGGGCGATACCAATGCGGTCATCGCGCACATCGTCGATATAGGAGGTGACCAATTCACCACGAGTCTCGCCCCTCAGGGCGGTGGCGAGTGGAGCGGCACCGCTGTCACCGATGCAATGAATTTCGTCGTCGTGTTCGAGGCCATCAGGCCGGACGACTCCGCCGACCTGTCAGATCCGATCACCCTCGCAACACTCGGTGTTGATCCCGTTCTGATCGGCGTCGAGGGTTCCGGGACCACGGCGCCGGCCGATGACAGCTACTCGCAGCGGACGCTTCGGTGGGGGTGGGGGGCGCTCGCCCTCGCCGCCTTGGCGCTCGCCCTCCTGGCCTTCTGGGCTGCGGATGGGAGGGATCGGGCCCGAGGACACTACCGGCGAGGCGAGGATTCGTCAGAGGATGAGGACGACCGGCCGTCCGGCGGCGAAGACCAGCCGGTCGACGACGAGGAGTCCAACTAGCTGGCCTCCGCGTCGGCGCGTGCCTGCTCGATCTTGGCGGTGGTGAGCCGCGGCAGCGCGAACACGAATAGGACCATGTAGACGGCTGCTCCCAACAGAAATGGCATCCGAAGACCAAGATCCCTCGAACTCAGGCGCGTCACCACGTCGACCACGATGCCTCCAAGGAACGATCCGATTGGGATCATCCCCCACGCGAAGAACCGGTACACGCTGTTGACCCTCCCGAGGAGATGCTCCGGGATGATCGCCTGTCGAAGGGAGACGGTGATCACGTTCCAGAGCACCGCGAGGAAGCTACCGATGAGGAACATCGCCCACACGATCGCAGCAGCAGAAACCAGGCCTGTGACGGCGAGGGTCAGACCGGATCCCACCAGGGTGAGAAACAGCGAGGTCCCAGACCCGATCGCCTTGCTGACTCTTGGGGCGACGATGCTCCCGATGGCACCACCGATTGCTCCGGCGGTCAGCAACAGGCCGAACTTGGCGGCGTCGAGGTGCAGGATCTCTTGAACGAAGAGAACGTAGGTGGCGAGCGCCATCGAGAACATGGCGTTCATCACTCCGAGAATGATCGCCAGCGATCGAAGAAGACGGTGCCGCCACAGCCACCGGACTCCCTCGGCGATCTCGTTCCGCCAGGCGACCTTGCCTGTTGCCGCAGCGGTCGAACGAAACGTACCGGTGATGAGGATCAGCCCGACGGCCGAGAACGCGAACGTGCCGGCGTCCACGAAGAAGGGGAGCGAGAAGGCGATCGCTATCAGGAGACCGCCCAGAGGTGGCCCCGCGAGAGAGTTCATGACCATCTCCGCCCCCCACAGGCGGCCGTTGGCCCGTTCGAGATTCTCCGAGTCGACGACGGCAGGCATGATCGTCTGGGCCGCGTTGTCGCGCAGCACCTCGGCGAATCCGAACGCGAGCGCGGTCACGTACAGGAGAGCGAGCCACGCGGCCTGGTGAGCCGGGGGCGAGGCGGTTCCCGCGGCGATCGCGTCGGGAGAGGCGAGCACGTCCCCGCCGGCGAGAACGACCAACGCGACTGCGATAGTGAGAGCGAACCGGAACGTGTCCATGGCGACCATGATCTTGCGTCGGTCGACCCGGTCGGTGATCACCCCTGCGGGGAGTGCGAAGATCAGCCAGGGGAGCCTTGTCGCGACTGCGATCAACGAGATCTGCACCGGATTGCGGGTGATCGCCGACGCCAACCACGGGTACGCGATCGTCGAGACGCCGTCACCGAAGTTCGAGACGGCACTCGCCGTCCACAGCTTCCAGTAGTTCGATCCGAGCCTGGTCACGGTGAGAGGCTAGGTCCTCGACCGGCTCTCGCGACGCTTCATCCTGTGGTCCGCTGCTGGTAGACCCATGTGCTCGATTCCCGCGACGAGCTACTCGTGCAGGTGCTCGAGATCCGTCGGGGTCACCTCATCCGCCCGCTTGCCCATGATGATCATCGCCAAGACCTCGTCCATGGTCACGTCGCTCTTGTTGACGGTGCCGACGAGCTGGCCCGTCGCCATCACGCTGATCCGGTCCGCAAGGTCGAACACGTCGTGGATGTCGTGGCTGATGAGGAAGATCCCGATTCCCTCCGCTTTCAGCTGCTTGACCAGCTCGCCAACTTGGGCGGTCTCGGCCGGTCCCAGCGACGCGGTCGGCTCGTCCATGATCAGGATCCGGGCGTTGAAGTGCACGGCTTTTGCGATTGCCACCGATTGGCGCTGGCCACCGGAGAGGGAGGCGACTGGGTCCTTGAAGTTGAGAAACTTGGGATTGAGGCGCCCCATCACCCTGCGGGTGGCGTCCTCCATCGCCGAGTAGTCGAGCGTCTTCCAGCGGCTGACCAGCTCGCGGCCGAGGAACATGTTGCCCGGTGCGTCGATGTTGTCGGCGAGCGCCAGCGTCTGGTAGATGGTCTCCACTCCGAGCGCCTTGGCGTCGCGGGGGCCCATGATGTGCACCTGTTGCCCGTCGATGAGGATCTCGCCCGAATCGGCGCGATGCGCCCCGGACAGGGTCTTGATGAGCGTGGTCTTGCCGGCGCCGTTGCCGCCGACCAGTGCGACGACCTCGCCCGGATAGAGGTCGACGGTGACGTCGTCGACGGCGTGGACGCCGCCGAACGCGACTCGGATGTGTCGCAACTCGACGAGCGGTGGTCGGTCTCTCATCGTGCTGTTCATGTCGTCGCCCTCTTTCGGAAGACCGAGTCGATGGCCACGGCGATGACGAGGACGATGCCTATGACGATCTGCTGGTATGCAGACTCGATCCCCATCAGCACCATGCCCGACTGTAGCGACTGCGTGACGAGCGCTCCGAGGACCGCCCCCGGGATGGTGCCGATGCCGCCGAGCAGCGAGGTGCCACCGATGACGGCGGCGGCGATCACGTACAACTCGCTCAGAGTTCCCAAACCGCTGGTGGCGGCGTTGAGGCGCCCGATGGAGACGGCGGCCGCTATGGCGACGAGAATACCCATCAGGACGAAGGTCTTGACGAGGGTGCGTCGGGTGTTGATGCCGCCCAGCTCGGCGGCCTCGGGGTTGCCGCCGATGGCGAACACGTAGCGGCCGAACTTGCGGCGGGTGGCGACGAATGTCATCACCATCGCCACACCGAGGACGATCAGCACCGGATTGGCCAGACCGAGTGGGATCTGCAATCCACCCGGCGGGTAGGCGATCCCATGTTCGATGGCGTATCGCTTGGCCAGGTTCTCGGGCAGGTAGTAACGGTTGAGCACGAACACGGTGCCCAGCACCGCGGCGCAGCTGATAACGCCGATGCCGATCTCAGCCCACTTGGGCCGGAGCCGGAAGCCGAACTTGATCCGCTGCCGCCGGGCGTTCCACATCAGGAAGATTATTCCTAGGCACAGGACGGCAGCAACGATCCACGTCCACGTCTCGCCGATGGCACCGCGGGAGCCGCCGCCGAGGAGCTGAAAGGTTCGATCCATCGGGGCGATGGTGCGACCCCTCGACAGGGCCCAGGCGGCGCCCCGCCACACCAGGTAGCCACCCAGGGTGACGATGAAGGAAGGCACTCGGACGTAGGCGACGGCGACCCCCTGGAGACCCCCGACCAAGGCGCCGAGAACGAGACCGAAGATGAGCGTGAGCGGGAAGATCGCCCAGTGGCCGAGACCCAGCCATTTGGGCAGGACTTCGGTCTGCACGACCGCCATGGTCATGCCGAGCATTCCCAGCATCGAGCCCACCGACAGGTCGATGTTGCGAGAGACGATGACCATCACCATCCCCGTGGCCATGATGGCGACGACGGCAGTCTGAACGGAGAGGTTCCACAGGTTGCGTGCCGTCAGGAACGTCCCACCCGAGAGGATATGGAAAACGATCCAGATGATGGCGAGAGCGCCGAGCATGCCGAGGAGGCGGCTGTCGATCTCGGCGACTCGCAGGATGTTGCGGAAAGAGGAGCGTTGCGGCCCCTCGGCCGACTGGGGTGTGACGGGTGGGGTGGTTTCAGTGACGCTCATTCCGATCACAGGGTAGGAGAGACGCGCGCCGCGCCCGCTGTAGTGCGAGCGCGGCGCATCTGGTCATGTCGTTCAGCCTCTGCGGCTCACGGGCAAACGTCGACCGTGCCCGAAGCAACGCCCTGACAGAGGGTTGCCTGGTCGATCCAGCCGGCATCGACGACCACGTTCAGGTTGTCCTTGGTGATCGCGATAGGTGTCAGCAAGATCGAGGTCAGGTCGTTGCCGCCTGGCGACGCGAATTGCACGACGCCCGACACGTCCTTCAAGGCCTTGCCCTGGGCCAGCTGGACGGCAGCCTCACCGGCGGCCTTGCCCAGCTCTCGCGCGTCCTTCCACACCGACACGGACTGCGTGCCGAGTGCGATCCGGTTGAGTGCGGTCTGGTCGCCGTCCTGACCCGAAACCGGGATCTGGCCGGCGAGACCCTGCGCCTCGAGAGCAGCAACCACACCGGTGGCCATGCCGTCGTTCTCAGACAGCACCGCGTCGATCTTGTTGTTCTCCTGCGTCAGGAACTGCTCCATCTCGGTCTGTGCCTTCGCCGGATCCCAGTTGTCGGTGTACGTCTCACAGCAGATCGTGATGTCACCGGAGGTAACGGCGTCGCCGATGACCTGGGTGAAGCCTTCACGGAGGAAGTCCGCGTTGGCGTCTGCTTGGTTGCCCTTGATAACGGCGTACACGCCGGTGGGAACCAGACCGTAGATGACCTGAGCCATCAGCTTGCCCACCCCGACGTTGTCGAAGGTGATGTAGAGGGCGTCAGGGTCCTCGATCAGCCGGTCGTAGGCGATGACTGGGATCCCCTGGTCGATAGCACTCTGCACCGCAGGCAGGATGGCCGTGCCGTCCTGGGCAAGGATGATCAAAGCGTTGGCACCCTGTGAGATCAGGTTGTCGACGTCGTTGAGCTGCTTGTCGGCAGAAGAGCCGGCGTCTGTTGAGATGTATTTTGCTCCGGCCGCATCGAGCGCAGCCTTGATCGCGGGCTCATCCCATTTCGCCCACCGTTCTTCGTTGTAGTTGTTCCACGAGACGCCGACAATCAGTTGGCCGCTGGTGACAGTCGTTGTCGCCTGCCCGGCCGTGGTCGTCGTCTCCGCAGTGCCTCCGCCGCAGGCCGCGGCGATCATTGCAAACACTGCCAGTACTAGAACCGTCTTACGTAGTGACAATTCGTGTCCTCCTCCTCAAACTTGGTGCCCCTGTTGGGCGCCAGTCTCTGGGCGGGGATCGCGTTCGCCTGGAGTCCATCGTCCCCGTGGGCTTGCATCCCCTGCAGTCCAAAGCATACGCTCCATATGTTCGATCATGCAACAAACGTCCCTACGTGGCGTTTTGGGGAACACCGGGATGGATTTCGGGCCAGCGGAATCCGGCTAGCCACTGGGCATCTGGATGATCCGGGGCGTTGATTTGGCGGTCCGCCGCCATATATAGTTGGGTAGTCCAACAAATCGATCCGAGGCGGGGAATTGACAAGGGCAAACGACAGTTCTGGTGGGCATGGGAAGGGTCGCGGCGTGGCGGCCGATGAGCTCCGTCGCCACAATCTCGCCGCGGTGCTCGAGCGGCTTCATCTGCTGGGGCCGGCATCGCGTTCGCAGCTCACCGAGATGACCGGGCTCAACCGGTCGACGATCGCTGAGCTGATCGGGATACTGAGCGGGTTGGGATATGCCGAGGAGGGGTCGGGGGTCGTGATCGCCGGCCCGGGTCGGCCATCGACGATCGTCAGGCCCAGGCCGCAAGGTGCGGTCGCGCTCGCGGCGGAGCTATCGGTGGACTCGATCGCGGTCGGCACCATCGGGTTGGGCGGTCACATCTACAATCAAGTGCGGGTGGCCCGCCCGCGGCAGCGCTTCTCGCCGCAGCAGACCGTAGACGACCTCACCAATCTGGCCGGGCCGCTGCTCGGGTCGTTGCCCGCCGACCACGTTCTAGTCGGCGTCGGGGTGGCGGTCGCGGGGATCACGCGACGTTCCGACGGCTTTGTCCACCTGGCTCCGAACATGGGGTGGCGTGACGTTCCCATCGCCGAGCTGCTGGGCGAGCGGCTCGAAGTCGCGGTTCCGATACGAGTCGCAAACGAGGCAGATCTTGGCGCCCTTGGGGAGTATCGTCGCGGAGCTCATCCTCGGAGCGGTCACCTGATCTACGTCTCGGGCGAGGTCGGAATCGGCGCCGGGATCGTCATCGACGGGATGCCGCTGCTCGGCTCCGCCGGCTATGGGGGAGAGGCGGGGCATGCCGTCATCAACCCAGCTGGCCGAAGCTGCCGTTGCGGTGGGACGGGCTGCTGGGAGACCGAAGCCGGCGAGGTTGCCCTACTGCGTCATGTCGGAGGTACGAACCGGGCGACCGGGCTGAGTGTGGTCAACTCGGTCGCCGAGCGTGCCGCTCGTGGGGACCCTGCCGCGCTGCGGGCGATCGCGGAGGTGGGACGCTGGCTCGGGTTGGGCATCGGCAACCTGATCAACATCTTCAATCCTGACATCGTTGTTCTCGGTGGCCTCTACGACCGCCTCTACCCGTTTCTCGAGGAGTCGGTAGTGGCGGCCGCCCGACGAACGGCACTGGACGCTCCCGGAGCGATGGTCACGTTCGAACGTAGCGGGCTGGGCGCCGATGCCGCACTGATCGGCGCCGCCGAACTGGTGCACTCCGAAGTAATCGCCGATCCGGTCGCGGTCAGCGAGCGTCACGCCGAGGTGGAAGCCGTCTGAACCGTCGGGCGCTCCCCTCGCGCGTCGTCCGGCTGTTGCGATGCCTCAGTCCGAAGTTCACGTGGCAGTCGGTTCTCGCATCCCCTCTTTGGGGAGAAGAGCCGGTATGACGATCAGCGCCGTCAGGGCCGCGGTGGTCATCGATACCCACATGATCATTGAGATCTCAGGGTGGATCTTCAGAGGTGACAGCCACAGCGCGCTCAAGGCGATCGCGATGCCGAGCGCATTGGCCACGATCGGTCTACCCGCGCTGTCGATCGCACGGAGGACGTAGCCAGGACCGGCCGGTCTCGCGTAGTCGATTGCGGCGACGAAGTGGATGGAGTAGTCGATACCTACCCCGATCACGATGGACGAGGCGATCGCCGTCACGAGGTTGAGTTGGATTCCGGACGCAGCAATGAAACCAAGCAGTGTGCCGGTCGTCAGCACGAGCGGTGCGAGCGCGACGAGCGTCTGGTGAACCTTCCGGTACGCGACCAGCAGCATCAGGAAGACGAGGACGAACGCGGCGATGAGCGATCCGATCTGGGCACGCAGCACGAGGCGAGCGATCTCATCCCACAAAACGGGCATGCCGGTCAGGACTCGGATCTCGGGATGCTCGTTGGCGAACGCCATCCAGCCCCGCAGCTCGTCGGTCGTGAACGGACCTGGGAACACGATGAACCGGAGGCCGTCACTCGACGCCATCGTGCCGAGAGGAAGTGACGTGGAGCCGTTCAGGACCGCATCGAGTTGGTTCGCGGGAACCTCATCGACGAGGTCGGCGGCCGAGAATACGGTGCGGATTCCCGGGAGCCGTTCCATCTCGCGCTCCACGGCAGCCAGATTGCTCAGCTGGCTCGATCCGGCTCCGGGGTCGTAGACGAACTCGCCGATAAGGGGTGTCGCTCCCCCGAACACCTGGGCGGTGAGATTGAAGCTCTGGCGCAGGGGGTGGTTCTGTTTGATGAAGAAGAGCTGGTCCGAGTCGACGTGCAAGCGTGGAATGAACACGGCCGCAAACGCGATCAGCCCGATCGAGAGCACGGCCGCGACCCAACGGGGCCGGGCGAGGGCCTTGATCACCGAAGTGACTCGAGGACCGAGGAGTACCGCATGATCCCGGTGGTGGATCTCGAGACGTGACAGCAGCGCCGGCAGGAAGAAGAACGAGATCACTCCTGCGAAGCCGATGCCGATCGCGGTGAAGAGCCCGAGTTCTTCGATGGGTTGCACGTTGGTGACGAGCAGCGACAGGAAGCCCGCACCCGTACTGATGGATGTCAGGATCATCGGAATGCCTACCTGTCGGAGGGTGGAGGTGACACGCTCGACGCGGTCCTCCGTTCGTTCTGAGGCATCTTGGAAGTGGGTGACGAAGTGCAGGCCATCTGCCGACCCCATCACGATGACGAAGATCGGCACGAGGATGGACACGATGTCGACCTGGCGGCCGAGCCCGAAGATGAGGCCGAAGGTCCAGAGTGCTCCGAGCAGAGCGGGCACGATCGACAGGGCCGTAAGACGCCGGTCGCCGATGTTGGCGAAGAACGTGAGCAGAAGCAGGAGGATGACCGACGGGGGAATGACGAGCAAGAACCAGCCGATCATGTCGAGAACCGTCGCGAAGATGACCGGATTACCGGAGAAGTCGAGGGTCACGCCATCCGGTGGCTCGACGTCGGTGACTGCACGAGCCACCTTCACGGGATTCGAGGAAGGCACGGCCACCATGAGTGTGTGGGTGCCGTCATCGCTCACCAGCAGGCCGGCCACCGGGTTCTGAGCGAGGAACGTACCGATCATCGCGTCGGGAAGTGCTTCGATCATCTGCGCCGTGATCGGGGCGCCGGTGATCGGGTTGACGTCCGGGATGATCGAACCGACTTGGGAGATACCGTCGACTGCGGCGAGCCGATCCCGTAGCTCGACGAGCGCTACCAACGCCTGTTTGTCGGTGATCGTCTCACCCTCTGGGAACGTGACGAGGATGTTGATCGGGTCGGCGGTGTCGTACTTGTCCTGGAGCGCCAGCCACGCCTCGCCTCGGTCGTTTCCCGAAGTGAGGAACTGGGTGACGTCCGCATTGACCTTGAGTCGGAACAGCATCGCCACTGCGACCAGCGAGATGATGGCTGTGACGGCGATGACGCGTCGAGAGTGAGCAACGAGAACTCGTGCGATGCGATCCACGAGGATCGATGCTAGGGGAACGAGGCGCCGGGTGGCATGGCGAACCCAGGGTTCGGGAGGGGTGCTCCGCTAGCGTGGCGGCATGCGGGGTCTCACACTCGACGGAGTCGAGATGATCACGTTTCGAGACGACCTTCCCGAGCCGACGATCGAGGCCGACACGGACGTGATCGTTCGAGTGTCTCGTGCCGGGCTCTGCGGATCGGACCTTCACCCGTATCTGGGGAGAGAGCCCGTTCGTTTCGGTGTGATTCCTGGGCACGAAGCCGTCGGGAGTGTCGCCGCGGCCGGTGGCGAGGTGGAGAGGTTCGCTGTCGGTCAGCGGGTCATCGTGCCGTTCACGACCAGTTGCGGCACGTGCGATGCGTGCGTGCGTGGCTTGAGTGCTCGTTGCGAACGAGGTGAGCTGTTCGGGTATGGCGACCCTACGAATGCGTCGAGACCGGCCCTTCAAGGCGGGCAGGCCGAACTGGTTCGCGTTCCCCTCGCCGATGGCACACTCATTGGTGTCCCCGATGGTCTCTCAGACAGCGCGGCTCTGTTGCTGGCCGACAACTTCCCCACGGGCTGGTACGCCGTGAAGCAGGCGGGTGCCCGACCGGATCGCCCTGTCGCGGTCGTCGGCCTTGGCTCCGTCGGATTGAATTCTGTTGCCGCGGCCCTGATGGTGGGTGCCGGCCCTGTCCTCGCTGTCGACCCCGTTGCCGATCGACGCGGGCGGGCCGCGCAACTCGGCGCACATGTCGCCGACCCATCGGCCGCGGAGATCGTGGCCGGGGAGATCATGAACATCGGATTCCCGTCGGTTGTCGATGCAACCGGGGCGTTGCCAGGACAGGCGCTCGCATTCCGACTTCTTCAGGCGGGCGGGATCTTGTCGATCATCGCGGTGCCGACAACCGACCGGTTCGCCTTCACGCCCGTGGATGCCTACGACAAGAACGCGACGATCGTCGCAGGACGAGCTCCGGTTCGATCCGTGCTCGGCCGTTTCGACATCGACAGGATCACGCTTCCGACCGACGTGATCGTGACGCATCCGCAGGTTCCGATCGAGCACGGTCCGGACATGTACCGACGATTCGCCGCGCGTGAGGAGGGAATCGTGAAGGTGCTGTTCTCGTTCGCCTGAGACCTAGCGGGTCCGGGTGTTGCGCTTTCTGATACGGATCGCCGTCGGAGTCACCTCGACCAGCTCGTCGTCGCCGATCCACTCGATGGCCCGCTCCAGCGTCATGGTTCGGGCGGGCTTCAGCTTGATTGCCTCGTCCGCGGCGTGGGTGCGGATGTTGGTGAGCTGCTTCGGCTTCGCGGGATTGCATGGCATGTCTGCCGTGCGCGAGTTCTCCCCGATGACCATCCCGGCGTAGACCTGTTCGCCGGGGCCGATGAAGAGGGTGCCTCTCTTCTGGAGGTTGTCGAGGGCGTATCCGGTGGAGGTGCCGGCCCGATCGGAGATCATGGCGCCACCTTGGCGAGCGGGGAGATCGCCTGCCCATGGGATCCATCCGGCGTGCTGCTGGTGGACGAGGGCCGTTCCTCGTGTCGCGGTCATGAGCAGTGACCGCAGTCCGATGAGCCCACGCGCCGGCGCCGAGATCGTGACGACCGTTCTGCCGGTCTCTCCCGGTTCGAGGCCGGCGATCGTCCCCTTTCTGGGTGCGACCGCCTGGGTGACCGTGCCCACGTGCTCGTCGGGTACGTCGATGGTTGCCTCCTCGACGGGTTCGCACATTACGCCGTCGATGTCTCGAACGATCACCTCCGGTCTGCTCACCTGGAGCTCGAAGCCTTCGCGACGCATGGCTTCTATGAGCACGGCGAGTTGGAGCTCTCCACGGCCGGCCACCTCGATGACCTCGGGCGTGGGGGTGTCGCCGATTCTGATCGACACGTTGCCGAGCACCTCGCGTTCGAGCCGGTCACGGATCTGTCTCGACGTGACAAACCGACCTTCCGTGCCGGCAAGAGGTGATGTGTTGACGCCGAACGTCATCTTCAGCACCGGCTCGTCGACGATCAGGCGGGGAAGAGGCCGGGGGTCGGCCGTGTCCGCCAGGGTGTCCCCGATCTCCACCTCGGGAAATCCCGAGATCAGGAACAGATCGCCTGCAACTCGCTCCGGCACTTCCACCCGGCCGAGGCCCTCGAATCCCATGAGCTGGGTGAGTCGCCGTGTCAAGACGCTTCCGTCGGCGCGGCAGAGGGCCACCTGATCACCGCTGCGGAGTGTTCCCTCGACGACGCGACCGATGGCGAGCCGCCCGAGATAGTCGGATGCGTCCAGGTTCGTGACGAGTGCCTGCACCGGGGCGGAGGGATCGCCGGACGCCGCCGGGATCGTGTCGACGATGGCATCGAGGAGCGGGGAGAGATCCGCGTCGTCGGTCGGTATGCCGATCCCTACCATCGCGCGACCCTTGCGGGCGATAGAGGAGATGATCGGGAATTCGATGTGCTCATCGGACGCGTCCAGGTCGAAGAACAGCTCGTAGACGTCGTCGACCACCTGCTCGATTCTCGCGTCGTCACGGTCGACCTTGTTGATGACGACGACGGCAGGGAGATGCCTGGCGAGTGCCTTGGTGAGGACGTAGCGGGTTTGTGGCATCGGACCCTCTGCCGCGTCCACAAGCAGCAGGACGCCGTCGACGAGGGCGAGGGCGCGCTCTACCTCGCCCCCGAAGTCCGCGTGTCCGGGCGTGTCGACGAGGTTGATTCGGATCCCCTTCCACTCGACCGACGCCGCCTTGGCGAGGATCGTGATCCCGCGCTCCCGTTCCTGATCGCTCGAGTCGAGGATGCGGTCGACGCGCGCTTGGTGGGCCGAGAACACGCCGGTGGCGGACAGCAGTGCATCGACCAACGTGGTTTTGCCATGGTCGACGTGCGCGATCAGCGCGACATTGCGGAATGGGGTACCCGACATGAGCCCTGAAATGGTAACGCGACCATGGGTGTGTCGAGTCGGAAAGGGTTGAGAGGAAGGCACGGATGACCGAATCGGTGAGGATCAGGCTGTACGGGTACCGGTGGGTCGTGCTCGGGGTGTTCTCGATCCTGAACGCGCTCGTCCAGATGAACTGGATCACATTCGCGGCCGTCACGGGCGACGCCGCATCGTTCTACCGGGTGTCTGAACTCCAAATCGGCCTGCTCTCGATGGTGTTCATGATCGTGTTCGTCGTGGTGTCGATCCCCGCCTCATACGTCATCGATACCTACGGGGTGCGGGTAGGAGTGGGAATCGGCGCGGTTCTCACGGGTGTCTTCGCGATGGCGAGGGGCCTGTGGGCGTCTGACTACACCCTGGTGCTGATCTCCCAGATAGGACTCGCCGTCGGGCAGCCGTTCGTGATGAACGCCATCACCAAGGTTGGGGCACGGTGGTTCCCGATCACGGAGCGGGCTACGGCGGCGGCGTTGCCGTCTCTGGCCCAGTTCGTAGGGATCATCGTCGCGATGGCCGCCACCCCGTTCGTGGTGTCGAGTGCCGGCATGTCCGGGATGCTCGTCTGGTACGGCGTGGTCTCGGTCGTCGGTGCGGTGGCGTCACTCGTGTTCATTCGGGAGCGGCCGCCGACGGCGCCGAGCTCGACCGATCTGGACGAGCGATTCAAGGTCTTCGAAGGGCTGCGCCATATCCTCAAGCAGCGAGACATGCAGATTCTGCTGCTGCTCTTCTTCGTGGGTCTGGGCATGTTCAACGCGATCAGCACGTGGATCGAGCAGATTGTGAATCCTCGTGGCTTCGGGCCGGAAGAGGCAGGCATCATTGGCGCCATGATGGTCGTCGGCGGCATTCTCGGTGCGGGGATCCTGCCGGTGCTCTCGGACCGGTCCCGGCGGCGCAAGCCGTTCCTCGTCGTGGCCGTTGCCGGCATGGCACCTGGGCTCGTCGGGTTGGCGTTCGCCGAAACGTTCCCGTTGCTGCTGATGTCGAGCTTCGTCTTCGGTTTCTTCCTGATGAGCGCCTATCCGATCGGCTTCCAGTACAGCGCCGAGATCAGCTACCCGGCCCCCGAGTCGACATCGCAGGGGATCATCTTGATGGCAGGACAGGTATCCGGCATCCTGTTCATCCTGGGAATGGACGCGTTCAAGTCGAGCGTGACGGGCTCGATGGCAGCGTCGATGCTGGTGTTCATCGCGCTGACGGCCATCGTGATTGCCCTGACGGCGTTCCTCGACGAATCCGAGATGGTCCGCCACGAGGCCGAGAGCGCGACCGTGTGATCCTGCGGGTCCAGGGTTCGGGCACGATGGCTCAGGCTCTGATTTCCTGTCGCATGAAGCCGACGTAGGCAAACGCGAAGCACAGGACGGTCAGCGCCAGGAGACCGACGAGCTGTGGCCACACCAGCAGCACACTTTGCCCGAAGGGCAAGTCGGAGGTGACCGCCCTGTCGAGCTG
>Ga0307424_1000544_pt1 | contig 20106 bp, 25 predicted proteins | sample SalMarWE160320MG_FD_202157 | JGI IMG/M metagenome (GOLD analysis project Ga0307424, IMG submission 202157) | Salt marsh sediment microbial communities from the Plum Island Ecosystem LTER, Massachusetts, United States - WE1603-20 | ecosystem: Environmental > Aquatic > Marine > Intertidal zone >... | reverse complement strand
TTCCCCGACGCCCGCCGGGTGTTCGAGTTCGGCTGCGGCACCGGACGGTTGGCCCACCGCCTGCTGTCCCGGGAACTCCCGCCCGGGGCGATCTACCGCGCGGTGGACCTGAGCCCCCGGATGGTCCGGCTGGCCTCGAAGCGGCTGGCTCCCTTCGGCCCGCGGGCCCGGGTGAGCCTGAGCGAGGGCGGACCGCCGGCCGGGGAGCCAACCGCTTCCTGCGATCGTTTCCTGTCCACGTATGTGCTCGATCTCCTGCCCGGGGAGGAGATCACCGCCGTGCTCCGGGAGGCCCACCGGATGCTGGAGCCGGGGGGACTCCTCTGCCTGGCCGCCCTCTCCACGGGTTCGACCGCGGCGTCCCGCCTGGTGGCCCGGTTGTGGACGTCTCTCCATCACGTGAACCCCGCCCTGGTGGCCGGCTGCCGGCCGCTGGAACTCCTCCGCTGGCTCTCCGCCTACGAGTGGAGGATCCGCACCTGCGAGCGGATTGCGCCCTTCGGGGTGCCGCTGGAGGTGGTGGTGGCGGAGAGGACGTAGGGCGGTGAAGACCCGCAACGCGACGGCGACATCCACTACGGCTGGCGGGGCGAAGCGGGAGCTGCATTACGGGGATGATCCTCCCGCATGGGGGACGGCCCCGCCCCCCTGGCAGTCGGTGTCGAGGGGCTCGACATCAAAGGTCCGCTCGGTCCAGGGGCCCCACCGGCCACCCACGAGCGTTCGGACGCCCCACTTCCAGTCAAGGCGATTCGAGTCAATGACGAAGCCGTCGTCCGAGAAGACGAACGTCGTCACCGTCAGGGTGGAGTCATTGACCAGGGGGATCTGCGCTCCCTCTCTCACGACGCGCAGGTGATAGGCTTCGGCCGAGTCACAGCGGCGCCAGCGGAACTCCCAGTTCGTGAGGTCGCCGCCCTTCGAGCATCCGTTGTCCAGGACGGCTCCGTCCTCCGGAGAGACGAGCTGGGTCGCGCAGTCCCCGTCCCCCGGCACCGTGTCCCCGGCGCACCCGGGAAGGAGGACGACCCCTCCCAGGAGAGCTGCTCGCAGAAGTTGTTTCATGTCACGCACTCCAGTCGCCTGGCCGGAGCCCCGGGAGCTTCTCCAGCGCGTCCAGGAACCCGGCCTGGCCTTTCAGGATCCTCCGCCGCGCCTCGGCGAGCGGGAACCACGCCGCGCGGTCGATCTCCGGGAACGCCTGCCGGCGTCCCGAACGGGGCGGCCACTCCATGGTGAAGGTGTTGCTCCGGATCGCGGCCGCGTCCAGGAACCCGCGCACTGCCCAGGCGTGCACCGTCTTTCCTCCCGGCTGGCGGAGCGGCTCCAGGGGCACCAGGTCGCCCGAAGGGGGCGGAAAGCCGGTCTCCTCCTCGAACTCCCGCCGGGCCGCGATCAGGGGATCCTCCCCCGCCTCGAACTCCCCCTTGGGCAGCGACCAGGCGCCCACGTCCTTCTTGGCCCAGAAGGGTCCGCCCGGATGGACCAGCAACACCTCCAGCCGGCCCGCCCGCTCACGAAACAACAGCAACCCGGCGCTCTGCTTCGGCATGGAGACGGCTACCCGGTCACGCTCTCCACCGGATCCCGGTTCCCGCCGCGGCGGTTGCGGATCCAGTTGAGCCCGCGGCTCCAGCTCACCAGCATGAGCGCCCCGGCCAGGATCAGCACCCCGCCCGTCCACTCCCGGCGGCTGGGCAGCGCGTGGAGGAGGATGGCCGAGTACACGGCCACGAAGAGCGGCTGGGACTGGTTGATGAGGGCGGCGCGGGAGATGTCCAGGTTCCGCAGCGAGTACAGGTAGAGGGTCCGCCCCAGGAAGGGGCCGGCCAGGGCGGTGGTGGCGATGAGCGGCAGCCCCCGCACGATCCCCGGCCAGTCGGCCACCCCCAGCCACCAGTTCGGCTCCTGCATGGCCACCCGCCACAGGGCGGCGATCAGGAAGCAGAGGCAGGCCAGCAGGTTCCGCACGAAGGCGAAGACGTCCGGAGGAATCGCGCGCACCCGGGTCTTGATGAGCACCTCGGTCACCCCGAAGAGCATGCTGGAGAGCACCATCATCCAGAACCCGGAGGAGAACGACTCCGGGGCCTGGTAGCGGATCACCACCACCCCCAGGAAGGTGACGGCGGCGCCGTAGGCCTCGCGCCGGGTAAAGCGGTCGCCCAGCAGGGCCATGCCCAGGAACACGGTGACCAGAACCTCCAGCCGGTTGAGCAGGCTGGCCGAGGTGGCGGAGATGCGCGAGAGCCCGATCCACATGGTGTAAACCGCGCTCAGGAACAGGAAGACCACCACCACCAGGAAACTCCACTGCCCCGGGGTCACCTGCTTCAACAGCCCCAGCCGCCGGCGGGCGACCAGGAGCGCGAACGAGAAGACCGAGGCCACCCCGAACTGGCTGATGCTGAAGGAGAGGGGGTCCAGGTAGCCCAGCACCGGCTTGGCGGAGATGAAGGCGACCGCGGTGACCATGGCGGTGAGGACGGCGAAGAGATAGCCCAGGGCCAGGCGCGGCTCGGGGCCGGTTCCGCTGTCGGCCAGCCGCAGGCGGCCCACCGATCAGGCGCCCTCGTCCGCCGGGTCCGCGGGCGCTGCGGGATCGAGCAGCCGGTAGAGATCCTCGCGGCGCTGGCCGATCCGGTCCACCCAGTACCCCTCGCGGCGGACGATCTTCTTGTTCCGGGCCAGGGCGGGATCGATGTCGGCCACCAGGACCGCCTCGGCGTCCCGCGGTCCCTGCACCACCGTTTCCCCCCGGGGGTCGCAGAGCCGGCTCTCTCCGTGGAACCGGAATCCCCGCTCCTCCCCCACCCGGTTCACGCTGGCGAAGTAGACCACGTTCTCGTAGGCGCGGGCGTTGGGGAGCCACCCCGCCTTGGACTGGGCCTCCTGGGGCCAGTTGGTGGGGAGGAGGATGAGATCGGCCCCGGCCAGGGTCAGGAGCCGCGACGCCTCGGGGAACGACGCGTCGTAGCAGATGAGCATGCCCACGCGAAGACCCAGGATCTCGTGCACGCGGAAGGGATTGCTGCCGGGTTCGGTGAAGCGGTCGGCGCCCAGGTGCGGCAGATGGGTCTTCCGGTACAGGCCGAGCAGGCCGGTCCCGCCCACCAGGGCCGCCGCGTTGGCCAGGCCCGCATCCGGGCCCGGGCCCATCCGCTCCAGGTAGCCCACCACCGCGGCCATCTTCCGCTCCTCGCAAGCCCCGGCCAGGCACCGGAGCCAGGGGCCGCCGGTCTCCACCGCGGCGTCCCGCACCTCGTCCGCGCTGTTGAAGCAGTAGCCGGTGAGCACGGCCTCGGGGAAGACGGCCAGGGCCGCGCCCTCGTCGTGCGCGGTATCCAGCGCCGCGATCACCCGCTCCAGGTTCGCCTCCCAGTCCCCGATGGCCACGTTCATCTGGACCAGGGCCACGCGCACGCCGTCGGGGCCGGGGGCCCCGGCGGCGTCGGCTCGCTCGACGGGGAAGGAAGGACGGGCGGTCATGCCCCCCATTCTAAACGACGTAAGCGCAAGGGACAAAACCCGCTGGAGAAAAAAGCCCGGAAATCCCTTTCCCCTTGCCTTGCCCCGGCCGGCAGCCGATTCTAAAGGTCGATGGCGACTCGTTCTGTCTCCCGCACCGTCGTCCTGGGCGACCTGCACGGAAGCCTGGAGGCGTTCCAGACCATCCTGGTCCGGGCTGGGCTCCTGGAAGGGACCTCCTGGCGCGGCGGGCGGACCTTTCTCGTCCAGCTGGGTGACGTGATCGACCGCGGCCCCGACTCCATCGCCACCTACGAGTTCCTGGCCGAGCTCCAGCGCCGCGCCCCCAAGGGGCGGGGACGGGTCATCCGCCTCCTGGGCAACCACGAGGTCTCCCTCCTGGAGGGCGACTACGACCTCACCGACTTCGGCCACGCCGAGGCGGCGGCGGTGGCGGTGCGGATCCGCCAGGACGTCCTGGACGGCAGGGTCCGGGCCGCCTTCGCCCGCAACGGCTGGCTCTTCACCCACGCCGGCCTCCACATGAACCTGCTCCAGAGCCTGCGCGCGGACATGAAGGCCTCGGCCAAGGAGCGGTTCACCCCGCGCCGGCTGGCCTCCCACCTGAACCAGCGGTTCCGGACCGGGGTGGAGCGCGGCGACTTCAGCGACCCGATCTTCGCGGTCGGAAGAGCGAGGGGGGGCGAGGCGGGGACGGGCGGGATCTTCTGGGCCGATTTCGATTCGGAGATGAAGGCGCCGGCCCGGGCCCCGCGGGTGCACCAGGTCTTCGGCCACACCCCCGAGGGCTACAAGGGCGCCACTTTCCGCCGAACCTCCGACGGCCGCCGCATCAACATCGACATCGGGATCGTCGAGGACCACGGCGGGAACCTGGGCTACCTGGAGATCCAGGGCCGGGAAGCCCTGGCCCACTACCTCTTCGAGGGACGGGAGGTCATCGAGACCCTGGGCAGCGCGCCGCTGGCCCACAGGCGCAAGGAACCGGCGCCGGATCCGGGCCCGGTCCGCGCCGCCTCCTGAGGCCGCCGCGGCCGGCCGGTCCTACTGCACGCAGGCCCGGGCGGTGACCGGCCACACCGCGACCACCCGGCGGTCCTCCCCCGCCCCCTCGGTCACGTAGAGGGCCCGGGCCAGGTTCACCGCCGCGCAGGCGTGGTTGGGCAGGATCTCCACCCGGTCCCCGGGGCCCCAGGGGAGCCTCCCCTCGGTCTCCAGCACCGCGTGCTCCTCGGAGAGTCGGGTGAGAACCGGTCCCGCCTCGGCCGGCGCCTCCCCGGCCGCATCCCCGGGTCGCCGGACGGCGAAGGGGAGTGGGCCGGATCCGGCCGCCCGGTGGGCGGCCAGAGAGCGGACCAGGCCATAGCCCCGGACCCCCTCCGTCCCGTGGGCCCCGCGATCGCTGGAGAGCGACTTGGACCCGGTGTCCAGCACCCAGCGCCCGGGCGCGGGCCGGCTCACCACGGTGGCCAGCACGCTCAGGGCCAGATCGTCCGCCTGCATGGCCCCCAGCCGCACCTGCTGGCGGTCGCCGAACACGTAGACCCCGGGGTGGATCTCGTCCACCCCCTCCACCTGCGCCGCGTAGGGCACGGTGGGGGTGGACCCAAGCCCGACCTGGAGCGGACCGGTGCCCCGGCGTTCCAGCTCGCGGGCCGCGCGCACCAGCATCTCTCCTTCGGCGCGGCCGATGGCGGCCACGTCCCCGGGGGACGCGGCGTATACGTGCCCGGCGTGGGTCAGGAGTCCGCGGAGCCGGAGCCCCGGGGTGGACAGGGCCCGCAGCGCGAGAAGGGCCAGCCCGGGATCGTCCGGGGCCAGCCCGGCCCGGTGGAGCCCCACGTCCACCTTGAGCCAGACCCCCAGGGTCACTCCGTTCCGCGAGGCGGCGCGGCCCAGGTCGAAGAGGCCCTCCTCGGAATCGGCCGCCCCTTCCAGGAGGGTGTCCGGGGTACGCGCGGCCAGGGCGGCCAGGGCTTCGGCCTTGGCTCCCACCAGCGGATAGGCCACCAGGACGCTTCGCAGGCCGCCGGCCAGGAAGGTGTCGGCCTCGGAGACCTTGGCCGTGCAGAGCCCGGTCGCCCCGGTCTCCTGCTGCAGGCGGGCCACCGCGATCGCCTTGTGGGTCTTGGCGTGGGGGCGCAGCGTGACGCCGGCCGCGTCGGCCAGGGCCTGCATCCCCTCCAGATTGCGCCGGAGCCGCTCCCCGTCCACCAGCAGGGCCGGGGAATCGATGGCGGAGATCGGCACCGGGTGTTTCAGGGCCCCCGGGCGGCTGCTATGCTCGGAGTCGGCTTGGAGCAGATTCATGAGTCTGGTGTCCCCTCCCGAGCGGGTTCAGGTCCGCGGCCTCACCGAGAGTGATCGGAAGCCGCTCCTTGCCCTCTTAGGACAAGAACGCGAAGCGACGTTATACCTCAGAAGCCTCGTCCATGAACACGGGGTGGATCCCACGGGCCACCTGGAGCACGGACGATTCCTGGGAGGACGGCGGAAAGACGCCCTGGTCTCGGTGGTGTTCTTCGGCAACTCCAGGAACCTCACCAGCTTCGGCGCGCCGGACGACCTGGGACCGGTCTTCCGGGAAGCGCTCACCGGCTCCGACTTCCCCCGGCTCTTCGTGGGCCCCGCGGCCCACGCCCCCCACGTCCGCCGCTTCTTCGGCGGGAGCGGCGCCTCGCCGGTCCTGGACCGGGAGCAGGTCTTCTACGTCCTCACCCCGGAGACCCTCATGCCCGGGGGCGACGAGCGCATCCGTCCCGCCCGCCCGGAGGAGTCGGACCTGGTGGCCCGGGCCCAGGCCGAGATGACCGAGGAGGACCTGCTCATCCCGCGCAGCCAGATCGACGTCCGGCGGCTGCGGGAGATCTCACGGCGGCGGATCCGCGAGGGGAAGATCTGGGTGATCGTCGAGGACGGCCGGCTCCGGTTCAAGACCGAGGACTCGGCCAGAACCCCGGACGGGATGCTGGTGGGGGGGGTCTTCACCGACCCCGAACTCCGGGGCCGCGGGCTGGCCACCCGGGCGCTGGCCGTCTGGGCCCGCCGGCTGTTCGACGAGGGGCTTTCCTTCCTGGCCCTGCACGTGAACGCGGCCAACGTTCCGGCCATCCGCGCCTACGAGCGGGTGGGCTTCCGCCGGCACTCCACCCTCCGCCTCATCCTCACCTACTGAGGCCCCGGCCGGATCCGCCGGGAACCGCTCCGGGCCGCCTTCTCCGGGGTGCTATAATTGGGGATTGCAACCTGCAAGGAGGCATCATGCGATCTGCAACATGGACCGCCGGGGTCCTGCTCACCACCCTGGCCGCCGGGACCCTGGCCACGAGCCCGGCCCGCGCCGCCAGCCCGGCCCAGATCGAGGCCGCGGCCCAGGCTCCGGCCCCCGAGGAGGGGGACCAGCCTGCCCTGGCCAAGCATTGCGTGGAGATCCAGCCCGGGGTCTTCGTGACCGTCCACGGCGCCCGGGAGCGGCGCATGGTCCGCTACGCCCGGTGGATCCAGCTTCTGGAAGGCGACCGCCTGGCCGTCTTCGAGAAGGAGGGGTACCCCCTCTACCGGCACTACGAACTCGACGCCGGCCGGCGGACCGAGCACTGGACCTACCCCAAGAAGAAGATCACCTACGTCTTCGAGGACGGCCGTCTCCTGGGCACCCGGCCCTTCTGAGCCCTCGGCCGGCCGGCCGGGCCGCTGCGTGGCTAGCCGGTGAAGTCCCGATCCATGACCGTCTTGCGGCCCTCGCTGCGGGCGTGCTCGATGGCCTGGTCGCAGAGCCGGCGGATGATGCTGCTGAGTGCCGGCGCCACGTTGCCCGAGGTGTTCATACCGGACTTCTCGCGGATGTGGTTCTTCAGCTTCGAAACCACGACCAGGACGTCGTTGTCGCTCATTTGACCCTTCCCTCCCGGGGTTGAAACGGCCCGCTCGGAACTGAACGGCCCATGGGCTGGCATTCTACGACAGCCCTCGATAAAGACCAATCCTCCTTGAAATTCGCTCGAATTGATTGGAGGACAAGCGGTTAATGCGCCCGGGCCGGACCCGGGAACCGGCCGGCCCGGACTAGAACGCGGGGCCGGCCCGCCCGGTCAATCCCCGGTGGCGCAGGTAGTGGTCGGCCAGGACCAGGGCGGCCATCGCCTCCACGATGGGGACGGCACGGGGGACCACGCAGGGATCGTGGCGGCCGCGGGCCTCGAGGGTCACCTCCTCCTTGGCCCGGGTCACCGTGCGCTGGAGTTTGCGGATGGTGGAGGTGGGCTTGAAGGCCACCCGGAAGACCAGGTCCTCGCCGTTGGAGATCCCGGCCTGGATCCCGCCCGAGTGGTTGGTCTCGGTGCGGATCCTCCCCTCCCGCACGATGAAGGGATCATTGTGGGCGCTCCCCTTCATCTGGGCCCCGGCGAAGCCGGAACCGACCTCGAACCCCTTGACCGCGGGAATGGACAGCATGCCCGCGGCCAGGTCCGCGTCCAGCTTGTCGAAGACCGGGGCTCCCCAGCCCGCGGGCACGTTCCGGACCACGCACTCCACCACGCCGCCCAGGGAATCCCCTTCGGCCCGGACCGCGTCGATGGCGCCGATCATGGCCGGGGACAGGTCGGGATCGGGGCAGCGGACCAGGCTCGCTTCCACCGCCTCCGCCCGCACCGTCCCGGCGTCGATCACGGTTTCCAGGGTGTGGATCCGCCGTACGAACCCCACGATCTCCACCCCGCACTGGTCGGCCAGGAGCTTCCGGGCCACCGCGCCTCCGGCCACCCGCCCCACCGTCTCCCGGGCGCTGGCCCGGCCGCCCCCCTGCCAGTTCCGGGTGCCGTACTTCACCTCCTGGGTGTAATCGGCGTGGGAGGGGCGGAAGACGTCCTGGAGCCGCTCGTAGTCTCCCGGCCGCGCGTCCCGGTTCCGCACCAGGAGCCCGATCGGGCTGCCCAGGGTGCGCCCCTCGAACACGCCGGAGAGGATCTCCACCGCGTCGGTTTCCTGGCGGGAAGTGGTGAGCCGGCTCTGCCCCGGGCGGCGGCGATCCAGGTCGCGCTGGATGTCCTCGGGCCCGAGGGCCAGGAGGGGCGGGCACCCGTCCACCACGCAACCCACGCCGCCCCCGTGGGACTCCCCGAAGGTGGTGAGGCGGAAGAGCCGTCCGGTGGTGTTCCCCATGGCCGGGACCCTACCGGCCTCCCCGTTCCAGGTCCAGGCAGGCGGCGGTGAGGTCGTCCACCGCGTTCATGAGCTGGGCGAAGCGCCGGGCCGGATCGGACCCGCCGGGGAAGACGGGGATCTCGCCCATGATCGCGTAGATCAACGCCCCGCCGGGCCGCACCTGGTACCCGGCGTGCACCCGCACCATCGGCTCCGGATAGAGCGTGCCCAGCTTCTCGTAGCGGCTTCCCGGCCCACCGTCCCCCTCGGCCAGGAGGAGCGAGCGCCACAGGGTCACGTGGGCCGGATCCAGCCCGGGGACGTGACCGGAGAGCGCCATCCGGTACAGGGTGACCAGCGCCTCGGGGGTGGCCCGGTTGTCCCCGTCCCCCTTCCAGGCCTCCATGTAGCGATTGATGTCGATCCCCTCCAGCCCGGGATCGAGCGCGGCCAGGCGGCGGGTGATCGCCTCCGGGCCGCCCAGCTTCACCATGACCAGGTTGCAGGCGGCGTTGTAGACCTCGTTGCCGGCGTCGGTGCGGCCCATCATGATGCGGGCCAGGTCCAGGTAGGAGCGTCCGGCCAGTTGCCTGCGAGCCCGGACCAGTTCGTCCCGGGTGAATCCGTAGAACGCGGGATGGGTGTGGTAGCCGAGCAGGGCCTCCGCGCCGGGAGGGACCTGGTCCAGCTGGTCGCCCATGGAGAGGAAGAGATCGAGGACGATGGCCGACTTGATGGCGCTGGCCGCGGCCCGCGGTTCCCGGGGGGAGCGGCTGTAGATGACCCCCTTCCCCTCGATGACGATCTCGATGCCGAGTTCGGTTCCGTCCTCCCCGAAACCGAGGGCGGCGATCCGGGAATCCAGGTCCGAGCGTTCGCTGGCCGGGGCGGGGAGCGCCGGGGCCAGGAACCCGGCACCCAGGATGAGAAGCGGCAGGAGGCGGCGCATGATCGGGATTCTAGCAGCCCGGCCCGGGGATCCGGGGCCGGCCCGTCCCAGAATCAGGGCTTCTGGTAGAGGCCGTTCACCGTCACCCGCCGTCCCCCTTCGGTCTCCCGCCGCACGGTCTCGGTCGGGGCCAGGGTCCGGAACCCGTGGGACGCCATGGCCGCGTCCAGGGACGCCGCATCCAGCAGATAGCCCCGGCCGGCGGAGAACCCCTCGAACACGTGGGGTTCCCCGGGCACCGGCGTCAGTCCCTTCCCGGCCGGATCGTGTCCGGGGCCGAAGTTGGAGACCAGGATGCACGCCCCCCGGGCCGCCACCCGGAACGACTCCCTGAGGGTGCGGTCCCAGACCTCCCGGGAACCGGCGGCGTGGTAGATGCCCAGGGCCACCAGGAGGTCGATGGAGGCGTCGGGAATCCCGGCCAGATCGTCCATCGGCCCCTGGCGCACCGCGGCCTCGGCCCCGGCCACGCCGAGCACCCGGGCCAGGCGGCCGTGGGTCTCCTCCACCATGGCCGCGGAGAGGTCCCGGGCCAGGACGGTGAATCCGCGCTCGGCCAGGAACACGGTGTTTCGCCCGCCGGCGCATCCCAGGTCCAGCACGCGAACCCGGGAGGGGTCGGCGTAGCGGGGAACCAGGGCAACCAGGCGGTGGTCGGGGGCCCGTTCCGCGAACATCCGGACCACGTCGGGCTGCTCCCAGAACCCCGGGGATGCGGCGGTCATGCGCCTAGGAAGCGGCCAGGGAGGGAAAGGCCTGGGCGTGCCAGGAGCGATGGGCCGGAACCTCCCACAGCCCCTGCCGCAGGTCCCCCACGGTGGAAATCACGTTGTTGAACACCACCGTGTCCCGGGTCACCTGTCCCGCCTCGGCCGCCTCGCGAAATTCGGTCCGGCTCACGGTGCGGACGGCGGCGCCGTCCCGGAAGAAGACCCGGCCGTGATCCAGCAGGGAGAGATCCAGGTCGGCCTCCAAGGCGCGCATCTCCCGGACCGCGTTGTCAATGGAGCAGCCGCTGAGCGCGGTGGCCGACTCGTCCACCCCGATCAACAGGAAGCGGTCGTGACGGAGGGTGTAGCCCCAGGTGACCGGGCTCCCGTGGGCCGCCCAGCCGGCCAGCCCCCGCTCCACCGAGCGGGCGAGGGCGTCGGCCTCGGCCGGGTCCAGGTCGCGGCCGGCCCCGAAGATCCAGAGGCGGGCCGCGTCGGGCAGGCTGTCGAACGGAACCAGGCTCATGAACAGGTCTCCTCGGGATTCGCGATGGGCGGAAACCCAGGGACGCGATCTCCCGATCAGCGTAGCACGTAGGTCCCCGCGCTCCTAAACCAGGAAGAGGAAGGCGGGGACGATGACGAGCAGGGGGAGCCCGAACCCCAGGATCAGGAGCCGCCGCCGCGTCTCGGGGGGGGCGCGGCGCACCCGGGCCCGGAGGACGTGGGCGAGGGCGATGGCCCCCAGCATGACCAGGGCGTGGGGCCCGGCCCCGGCCCGGGCCTCCCGGAAGAAGATCCACAGACACGCGCCCAGGAGCAGCTGCAGGTCCAGGAGGCCGACGAAGATCGCCGAGACAGGAAGGGCCCTGCGCTCGGCGCCGCCGCCCGTCACCGCCGCGCCGAGGCCGAAGAGCCCCACGCCCAGGATCAGCCAGCGGACGATGCCGTGAACGGTCTCCAGGATCTCCATGATGCCTCCAGCGGGGCGCGTCTCTAGTGGTTGACCCGCGCGGTTTTATCGTATAACGTCGATATACGAAATGGAGGTGGGCATGCCGATCGTCTGGAAAGCCAAGCCGGACCCTCCCCCGGACCCGGAGAGTGAACGCCAGATGGCGGGATATTTCAAGGCCCTGGCGCACCCGGCCCGGATCCGCATTCTCAGGCTCCTGCTGGATCGTGCGGAGTCGCCTTGCGGCGTGGTGGTGGACGCCCTGCCCCTGGCCCAATCCACGGTCTCCCAGCACCTGCGGGTGCTGAAGGGGGCGGGGCTCCTCACCGAGCGGGCCGACGGGCCCCGGCGCCTCTACGCAGTGGACCGGAGCGCCCTCCGCCGGCTCCGGCAGTCCCTGGCGGTGTGGCCCGACGACTAGTCGTCGATTAATCGTCTATCTACGATATACGATATATGAAAGGAAATGGCCAGTGTCCAGACGCGGTCGGCTGCTGCTCCTCCTCCTGTCCCTTCCTCTGCTGGCCCTGGCCGCAGCCCAGCTGGTGGGCGCCCTCCTTCCCCACGAGCACCGGGTGGCCAGCCGGGCCGTCTACGCCCAGCCTCCCGACAGCGTCTGGACCGCGGTCAGCGACTTCGCCCGGCTCCCCTCCTGGCGTCCGGATGTGAAGCGGACCGAGCGCTTGGCCGACCGGGACGGCCATCCGGTCTGGCTGGAGGTGGGGATCAACGGCGAGGTGCCCTACGAGGTGCTCACCTTCGAGCCCCCGCGGGTGCTGGTGGTCCGGACCGCGGATCCCGGCCTCCCCTTCCGCGGGAGGTGGCGCTACCGGGTCGAGCCGGATCCGGGCGGGTGCGCCCTGGAGATCACGGAATGGGGGGAGATCCGGGGGGGCATGTACCGGTTCCTGGCCCGCTTCGCCTTCGGCTACCACTCCAAGGTGGACGGGGTCCTGCGCACCCTGGGAACCCGGTTCGGAGAGATGACGGTGCCGCAGCACGTCCCTCCGGGCGCGGAGTAGATTACCGCTTGGAGAACCAGCCCTTGCCGGATTGGGGCTCGGGGCGGGCGGCCTCCTCGGCCTCCTCCGACCAGACCTCGGCCCCGTCGTCCCCGTAGTCGCCGTTCCCCTCCGCCAATTCACGCTCGTCCATGTAGGCGTCGAGGATGGTGTTCTCCATCTTCCGCCGGAATTCCCGGGTGATCGGGTGCGCGATGTCGATGTAGTTGCCGTCGGGCTGGCGCCGGCTGGGCATGGCCACGAAGAGCTTCTCATCCCGCCCCTCGATGACCTTGATGTTGCGAACGACGAAGCAATCCTCGAAGACGATCGTCACCAGCGCTCGAAGCCGTTTGTCGTCCCAGAGGCGAACCTTAACTTCGGTGATGTCCATCACCTTGTGCCCCCTTTTGGTTGGTTCCCTCGGCGCAGGAAAAGCCACCGTGCATATTCTAACGGGCCACTAGAAATGTCCAGTGCAACCCCGTTCGAAGTTTGCACCCTCTTTCCACACGGAATCCCCAGATCATCCATTCCGCACCCGTTCCTACCTAAACCACCCAGAATTCCTTTGCCATCCCTGCGATCCGCGGTGTACAAAGGAGGGTGGAGGGTGGGGACCGTGCATCAAGACGCCTCTCTGCCGCTGCTCTAAACAATCCACTTACAACAACTTAAGTGCCAGGAAGGCCTCCGGAGCCGGGGGTCGTGCGCCCTGGTGCCAAGTCAGGAGGGTGACTTGAAAACCGGTGGACTACGTTTGGCCATCGCTTCCCAGAAAGGTGGCGTGGGAAAGACAACGCTGGCGGCCAACCTGGCCGTCGCTCTGCGGGACCTGGAGTTCCGGACGCTCCTGGTGGAGGTGGACCCCCAGGGGAGCCTGATCCGGCTCTTCGGGCTCGACCGCTTCGACCTGCAGCAGGGGCTCTTCGGCGCGATCCGCGGCGAACGGCCGGCGGCCGAGAGCCTCGAGCACCTGCATCCCAGCCTCGATCTGCTGCCCAGCAACGTGTGGTCCCACGAGGAGGAGGTTCAGTTCCTGGAGACCGCCCACCGCGATCCGCGGGTGCTGGAGCGGATCCTGGAGCCGCTGCTCGAGACCTACGACTACGTGGTCCTGGATCTGCCCCCCGGGCTCGGTCCCCTGACCCGGGCCGGGCTGGCCGCCGCCGACCGCTACCTGGTGCCGGTCCAGGCCGAGAGCATGAACCTGGGGACGCTGCCCCGGCTGGAGCAGCTGGTCCAGGAGGTGCGGGCGACCCACAACCCGAACCTGGCCCTGGACGGCTACGTGGCCACCATGGTGGACGGCCGCACCCGGCACGCCGCCGAGGTCCTGGACACGCTCCGGCAGCACCACGGCGCGAGCCTGCTCCACACGGTGATCCCCCGGAGCATCCGCGTGGCGGAGGAGAGCGGACGCGGGAAGCCGACCCTGGCCTCCCGGCCGCGAAGCCGGGCCGGGCGGGCCTTCGGGGATCTGGCCGAGGAGTTGCTCTCGCGGCATGCCCGGGAGCGGGTGACCACCGCCGGTCCGGGCGTGGAAGCCTCGCGCCGGGAGGCGTGGCAGGATGCCCTGCCCCCCCTGCCCGACGACGACTTCGCCGTGCTCCCCTCCTTCGACCGGGACTGATCCCGATGCGGGCCGGGGGGCCGCGCGCTCCCCGGCGCCGCGTTCCGGGCTAGGGTCCGGAGCGGTGCCGCACGAAGGCAATGCCGTTCCGCGGGACCACGATGTCCGGGTAGTCCGCTTGGCCCAAGGGCCGGCCCGCGGCGTTGTAGACTTCCAGCCGCCCCTGATAGGTCCCCGGCTCCACGGCCAGGCTGGCCACCTGGATCTCGTTGGGCAGGGAGCGCCAAGACCGGGTGTCGGCGTTCTCCAGGGCCACCCCCAGCAGGTTCACCAGGAGCCCGGCCCCCTCGCCGATGTTCTTGTCCGCGGCCCGCTTGGCCAGGTACTTGACCACCCCGCGGGCCACCGCGCGCACCACGATCCCCCCCATGGTCTCGTCCAGCGCCCCCGCGGCCATGGCGCTGAGCCGGGCCGCGTCCCGGGTGGAGGTCTCCTCGTCCGGCCCCAGCCGGAAGGTGGCGGTTCGGGCCACCGGGGGACGGTCGACAAAGGCAGGGAGCGAGATCCGCATGAGGTAGTCCAGGTCCACGTCCTTGCGGCGCGGGGCGGCGCGGCGCCGGGCCAGGGTGCGGGCCCAGGACTCCTGGTCGTCGGCAATCTTCTCCGTCTCCCCCTTGTAGATGGGGATGAGCGCGTCGGCCGATTCCCGGTGCCCGATGATTCCGTTCTCCCAGAGCACCACCACCGACTGCGAGGGACCCTCGACGGCCGGGTCGAGGCCGTAGGCCTCGGCGTACTCCTGGGCCTCGTCCCGGAAGCCGAGCTTCCGGGCCAGGCGGACCAGGCGGACGCCCAGGTCCCCGGGGGCCTCGGTCCCGTAGCGCTCCCGGCAACTGGTCCGGGCCAGGTCGGCCTGCTTGTAGGCCACGTAGGCGTCGTTCACTTCCCCCGCCCGCTCGAACAGGAGCCCGCTGAAGTAGCGGAGGAACACGTCGTGGCCGCAGACTCCCTTCTCGTCCTCGCAGGAGGCGGACCGGAAGGTGAGCCGCTCGTTGATGCGGCGGGCCTCCACCAGCACCTCGTCCGGCATGTCGAGCCGCAGGTAGTTCCAGGCCCGGTAGTAGGCGATGTAGGCGTGCTCGTAGCCGGAGGCCCGGTAGTCGAGGGCCAGGTCCCCGGAGAGCAGGGAGAGCGCCTCCTTGCTCAGGCTCCGGGTATAGAGGTCCTCGATCTGGTGCTCGGCCACGTCGAAGGCGGCGTTGGACTCCTGGTAGCGTCCCGCGGCCTGGAGCAGGAGCCCCCGGTCCAGGAGCGCGGAGACGTCCTGGTCCTTGAAGTCGCCCAGCCGCTCCAGGGCCGCATCGTAGTGGCCCTGGAGCACGTCGGCCTGGAAGGCCTGGTTGTTGAAGCCGGCGCCGGCGCACCCGGTGACCGCAGCCACCAGGAGCAGCGCCGCCGGCCGGAGTCGGCGAAGCACCGTAGCCCCGTTCAACCCTTGTACTTGGACCGGCCGATGTACTTCTTGATCTTCTTCTGGCCGATCCAGGCCTTCTCATTGGTCTCGATGTTCACCAGGGTCATGTCCACCTGGTAGAAGCGGACCTGCTCCCCTCCCTCCTGGTCGAGGATGGAGCTGATGGTGCCGATCATCATGAAGTCCGCGCCCTGCTCCCGGCCGAACTCCTTGATCGTCTCGTCCGAGGCGTACTTGCCCTGGTCCATCCGCTCGTCACGGATCTCCTCCCGCTCCTCGGCGGTGGCCACTACCCGGACCCTGCCCGAGTTCACGAAGGCCCGCTCGATGTCGCCGATGAAGGTGGTGACCGCGATGTGCTCCGAGGACTTGTTCCGGATGGTGCCCACGATCACCGTGGGCTTGTCCCCGGCCGCCTGCATGTAGTCGGTGAGCCAGTTCTGGCTCAGGGCGTCCCCGATCATCTCGTTGGAGACCTGCCGGGAATCGACGTCGTTCCAGTACCCGGAGAGGTCGATGGTGGTGTCGGGATCGACCCGGGACACGGTCTTCCCGCCGCAGCCGAGGCCGGCCACGGCCAGGGTCGTGATCCCGATCAAGAGACAAACGGATCGGCGCATGGAATGTTCCTCCTTCATTTCGGCCCGGTCGCGTTCAGGACCCCCGTCGGGACTCCATGGTCTTGACGACGGTCTTCGGCTCGGGGAAGTTCCCCGTCTCCAGCTTGGAGTGGATCTGCTCTTCGTTCACGAACAGCTCGAATCTCCCGCCCCCCGAGGGCACGAGGACCAGCTCATCGATGTCCTGCTTGAAGTGCGTCAACAGCGTTTCCGTCAAACTGACGGCTTTGGGTTCGTAGTTTCAAACCGCGCAGTAGATCAGTTTCACCTTCACCGAAAAGCCTCCTGTCCCGCGGCGGATCCGCTCACTTGCCGTTGTAGAATCGCTCTCCCAGGCCGCGCTCGTCCGGGATACCCAGCTCCATGGCCTTCTTGTAGTGCTCCTCGCCCTTGGCCCGCTCCTGCCCTTCCATGGCGTACATGAAGGCCAGGGCATAGTGGGCCTCCCCGTAGTCGGGCTTCAGCTCCACCGCCTTTTCATATTCGGCCATGGCACCGGCCACGTTGAAACCCGTGTTGAATTCGGCGTAACCCAAGGCCCGGTGGGCCTGGGCGAAGTCGGGATCCAGGCTGATCGCCTTCTTCAGGTCCTCCACCGCTCCCGTGTAGTCCCGCTTGGTGGCGTCGGCGGTGAAGGTCTTCCGGTACCCCTCCTCGAAGGCGGTCCGGGCCTCGGCGTTCTGCGTCCCCTGCATCCCCCGCTTCATCTCGTCCAGGCTGTTGAGGCCGGTGAGCTTGAGCGGCAGCGGGTTGTCGTCGGTGGGGGCGTCGCTGCCCAGGCGGGCCATGGGGGCGGCCGCGTCCCCGACCGGGGGATGCCCTTCCGGCAGCTCGGAACTCTGCTGCTTCTGGTTGTCGGGGAGCTTGCCTCCGCCGCAGCCGGCCAGGAAGGCGGCCAGGACGAGGGCCAGAAGCGATCTGGATACGGTCATTACGATGCCTCCTCCACCCATTCGGCGATGAAGATGTTGGTGTCCTGCGTGTTGTGGTTGTTCCGGTTGGACGCGAACACCAGATACCGTCCGTCCGGAGAGAACATGGGGAACCCGTCGAAGGACGGATTGTAGGTGATCCGCTGCAACCCGGTCCCGTCCTTGTGGATCATGAACAGGTCGAAGTTCCGCCCCCCGGGATCGGCCAGGTTCGAGGCGAAGATGATCCGGTCGCCGTCCGGGAAGAAGTAGGGCGCGAAGTTGGCGGCCCCGTTCTCCAGGACCAGCCGCTTGTCGGACCCGTCCGCGTTCATCACGTAGAGGTTCAGGGTCCCGGGCCGGATGAGGTTCCGGGCCAGGAGGTCCTTGTAGTCCGCCTGCTCCCGGGGATCGGTGGGATGGTAGGCCCGGTAGACGATCTCCTTCCCGTCCGGCGAGAAGAACGGCCCGCCGTCGTAGCCGAGCTGGGTGGTGAGCCGGCGGATGTCGCTGCCGTCCAGGTTCATGGTGTAGATGTCCAGGTCCCCGTCGCGGGTGGAGGTGAAGACGATCCGGTCCCCGACCGGGCTCACCGTGGCCTCGGCGTCGTAGCCGGGGGAGGGGGCCAGGGGGGACAGGGTCCCGTGGGGCGAGCGCACGTACATCTCATAGCCGGGATAGATGGCCCACACGTAGCCCTGGCTGTAGTCGGGGCGGGGCGGGCAGTCGGGGGAGGCGGCGTGGGTGGACGAGAACAGGATCGACTCGCCGTCGGGAAGGAAGTAGGAGCAGGTGGTGCGCCCCTCCCCGGTGCTGACCAGGGTCTCCTCCCCCCCGTCGGCGCTCATGCGGAAGATCTGGTCGCACTCGTAGGGGGGATGGGTGGATTGCATCACCAGCTCGGTGCCGTCCGGAGAGAAGTAGGCCTCGGCGTTCTCCCCCCCGAAGGTGAGCTGGCGCACGTTCTTCAGGTGGAGCTCCTCCACCAGGCGAAGGGTGTCGGGAACGGCGGGCGGGGCCGAGGCCTCGCCGGACGGCTTGGCCTCCTTGCCGCCGCCGCAGCCCCAGAGAACGATCAACAGCCCGGAAACCAGAACCCCCGCATTCACCTTCACGGCGCACCTCCTTCCGCTTCCCCTGCCGCATTCCCGGCCGGCGCTCCGGTAAGCGCCGCGGCCCACCGGTCCGGTATGGGCCGGACCATCACCTCGTGCTCGCCGGCCAGCGGCCGCACCGCCTCCCGGGCCGCCTCCGGGGTGGCGAAGGCCCCCAGCAGGATACGGTGCCAGACCACCCCGTCCACCCTCGAATCCAGGACCACCCCCCCGAGCCCGGTGCGCGCCTGGACCTCGGCCAGCACCCGCTCCGCCTTGGCCCGGGTCCGGTAGGACCCGACCTGGACCGTGACCTCCGGATCGCCGGGGGACGCGGCGGCGGCGCTCCGGGCCGCCGGCGCGGCGCCGGTCTCCCGGCCCGGAGCCGGGGGCCGGGACCCCTCGGAGGCGGACTCCGGGCCCCCCGGCATGGCCCCGGCGGCCGGGGTGCTGGTCACCCGCGAGCGGACCTCCATCGGCCGGGGGATCGGCGCGGCCGGAGCCCCGCGCTCCAGCCCCCCATCCCCCGCCCACCACAGGACGGCGGCGATCCCCAGGCCGACCACGGGCAGGGCCAGGCCCACCCAGAAGCCCCGGCGAGTCCCCAGCGCCCTCGGCTCGGCCTCGGGAACCCGGGCCGCCGGCTCGGGGTGGTATCTGGCGGGCTCCCGCGTCCTGGGAGGCGGCCGCAGCGAGGACGGCGGCAGGGGGATCGGGCGCCGGCCGCGGGCCTCGGGCTCCAGGGTGGTCTGTCTGTCGTTCACTCCCACGCCCGCTCCTCGAACTCGCTGGTGAAGAACCCCGCCCCGAAAACCTCCCGACGCCGTACCATTATGCCCGGACCGGGGCCGGCCGGGAACCGGGGTTCGACGCCGGACGCAGGGAGGATCGTCATGCTCGGAAAGTTGATGCCGTGGGCGGTGTTGGCGGTGCTCGGAGCCACCGCGGCCACCGCCGCCGCGCCCACCGATCCCCAGGAACTCCGTCTCCGGCCCGTGGTCCCGGGCTGCCCGATCTGCGACCTGTGGCTCCGCTACGAGGACGTGGTGCTCCAGGCCAAGCAGGAGGTGGCGCCCCTGGAGAAGGGGATCCTCTATTTCTACCACTCCGACGACCCCGCGGTCATCGAGCCGTTGATCCGGTTCGCCAACGAGCGCGCCCGACTCCAGAAGCAGCTGGAAGAGGACCCCGACCTCCGGGCCCGCCTGGGCCTGGCCTGCGGGCACACGCCCAATCCCGTTCGTCCCGAGCACCTGGAGATCTCCACCAGCGCCCGGGGGATCTACGCCCTGATCACCACCGACGACCCGACCACGCTCCAGCAGCTCCGCTCCCAGGCCTCGCGGGTCGTCCTCAGCAAGCTCCCCCTGTGGTTCTGATCCCGGCATGAGACGACCCAGGAAACGGACCCTGCTCATCCTGGCCGCGGCGGCGCTGCTGGTCCCGGCCTTCCTGCTCAGCCTCCTGGGGCTGAAGCTCCTGCGGGACTTCTCGGCCATCACCCGGCAGTTCCAGTCGGAGTACGGGAACTACGTGGCCCAGATCGCCACCCGCTCGGTGGAGGACGCCTTCTGGGAGCAGGAGCAGCTCAACATGGTCTCCGCCCGGCTGGATCCCCCCCGGAACCCGGCCGAGGTGGCGAACTTCCTCAAGGACCTGCTGAAGGAGAACCCCCACTACCTGCAGGCCTTCTTCGTGGTCCCGGAGGGGCTGGTCCAGTACTGGCAGACCGACCCGGAGCGCACCAAGCCCTTCCGGCCCCTGCCGGCCTGGATCCTGGACCCGATCCGGGCCACCCTGCGCACCGACACCGGGATGCCCAGCGGGCTCAACCAGCTGGCCTCCCCGGACTCGCTCCCCCCGGTCCAGGTGACCTACTTCACCCTCCACGCCGACGCCGGGGAACTCCTGGGCGCGGTAGGCGTGGTCTGGGACCTGGATTTCATCAAGCGGAACGCGGCCTTCTTCGAGCGCAACCTGGCCCTCCGGGTGGCCCAGAGGGCCGACATCTTCCGGGGGGCCATCTTCCGGTCCCCGGTGGCCATCAGCATCCTGGACGAGACCGGGCACGCCTTCTACAGCACCGCGCCCCGCACCGGCTCCGGCTTCATCGCCCGCCTCCCCTTTCAGCGCGTGCTCACCTTCTACACGGTGGGGGTCGAACTCAGCGACAACCGGTTCGATT
>Ga0307424_1000543_pt1 | contig 20130 bp, 20 predicted proteins | sample SalMarWE160320MG_FD_202157 | JGI IMG/M metagenome (GOLD analysis project Ga0307424, IMG submission 202157) | Salt marsh sediment microbial communities from the Plum Island Ecosystem LTER, Massachusetts, United States - WE1603-20 | ecosystem: Environmental > Aquatic > Marine > Intertidal zone >... | reverse complement strand
GCGGTTTCCAGTGACGAGGGCAAGGCGATGCGCACTAGGTAGGAGAAGAGTCCCGTCACTTCCCCGCCGCCCAGGATGAGGTACCCGACTCCTCCCTTCACCAGTCCGGCCGTGAACAGGACCAGGATCTGGGTGAGCAGGGCCTCCCGGTAGACCGAGCGGCCCAGGGAACCGATCCCCCAGCCGATCACGGCCAGCGGGAAGGCGTTGGTGCCGGCGGCCACCCCGTAGATCAGGTCCCGGGCCAGCCCGAGCACCAGCCCCACCCAGGCCCCGGTGGGCGAGGGCCGGAGCAGCGCGGCCAGGACCACCACCCCGAACAGGAAGTCCGGGTGCACCGGCACCCGCGCGAACCAGGCCAGCCGCAGCGCTTCCAGAACCACGGCCAGAAGGAGGAAGCCGCCCAGCGCCTTCACGGCCCCCCCTCCCCGGAACCCAGGGAGTCCGCCGCGCCCGGTCCCGGGAACAGGGGCCCCTGGATGGGCAGCAGCACGAACACCTCTTCCAGCCGCCGGAAGGCCCCGAAGGGCCGGAGTTCCACGTCCATGAGGAGACGCTCCGGCGGCGCCTTCACCGCCGCCACCACTCCCACCGGAAGATCCGGTGGGAACACGCCCCCCAGCCCGCTCGAGACCAGGGTGTCCCCGGGGGCGATGTCCGCCTGGAAGGGCACCTGGTTGACCCGCAGCCGCCCCTGGCCCGGATCCCACTCCACGATGCCCAGCCCGCGGCTACGGGTGTTCCGCACGCTGACCGGGGTGAACTCGTTCCGCAGGAGCCGCACCCGGGAGCGCCCCTTCCACACGTGGTCCACCACCCCGACCAGGCCGTCCACGGTGAGCACGGCCAGACCCTCCTGCAGGCCGTGCCCGCTCCCCCGGTCCAGCCAGGCCACCCCCTGCAGGGGATCCAGGTCCAGGCCCACCACCCGGGCGGGAACGGTCTGGTAGCCCGGCGGCGGGTCGTAGCCGAGCATGGCCCGGAGCCGCGAGTTCTCCCGTTCCGCGCCGCGCAGCAGCGCGAGTTCCAGTTCCAGGGCCATGACCCGGGACCCGTCGCCGCGGGGCGGGGCGATCAGCCGGGCCACGCGCAGGGGCCGGGAGAACGTGCTGAGCAGCACCGCGGTGGTGCTCTCGATGACCGGGGACAGGAGCGGGGGCCGGCGGATGAGGGCGGAGGCGGTCCCCAGGGCGAACACGGCCCCGGCCACGATGACCACGGCCAGGCCCCGCCGCCTCTCCAGGTACGCCAGCAGCCACTGCAGGGGACCGAGGAAGAAGTTCGCCAACGACATGGCCGGGGTCCTGGTCCGGCCGGCCTAGTCCCGGAAGGACTTCATGAGCACCTTCTCGTACTGATCCAGGCTCTCCAGCACCTTGCCGGTTCCCAGCACCACGCACAGGAGCGCCTCGTCGGCCACGGTGATCGGCAGGTTGGTGGCTTCGCGCAGGAGGATGTCCAGGCCCCGGAGGAGGCTCCCCCCCCCGGTCATGAGGATGCCGCGATCCACGATGTCCGCGGCCAGTTCCGGCGGGGTCTGCTCCAGGGACGTGCGCAGCGCCTCCACGATCTGGCTGATCGGTTCCTGCATCGCCTCGCGGATCTCGCTGGAGGTGACCTTGATGGTCTTGGGGATGCCGCCGATCAGGTCCCGGCCCTTGATTTCCATCTCCTCTTCCTGCTCCAGGGGGAACGCCGAGCCGATCCGGATCTTGATCTGCTCCGCGGTCTGGTCCCCGATCAGGAGATTGTAGGCCCGCTTCACGTACTGGACGATGGCCTCGTCCATCTTGTCCCCGCCCACCCGGATCGAGGTGTCGTGGACGATGCCGTTCAGGGTGATGACCGCGATCTCGGTGGTGCCGCCGCCGATGTCGATCACCATGTTCCCGCAGGGCTGGTCCACCGGGAGGGCCACCCCGATGGCGGCGGCGATCGGCTCGGCGATAAGCAGGACTTCCCGGGCGCCGGCCGCCTCCGCCGAGTCCCGCACCGCGCGCTTCTCCACCTCGGTGATCCCCGAGGGGACGGCCACGATCACCCGGGGGCGGACCAGGAAGCGGCGTTTCTGCACCTTCTGGATGAACTCGCGGATCATGTCCTCGGTCTTCTCGAAGTCGCTGATCACACCGTTCTGCAGGGGGCGCACCGCGAAGATCTCGCCGGGGGTGCGGCCGAGCATGCGTTTGGCCTCGGTGCCCACGGCCAGGACCCGGCCGGTCGAGCGGTCCACCGCCACCACCGAGGGCTCGTTGAGCACGATCCCCTTGCCTTTCACGAAGACCAGGGTGTTCGCGGTCCCCAGGTCGATGGCAACATCGGTGGTGAAGACGCCCATGAGCTGATCGAACATGCCGTCAGATCCTTTCGGGTCCGCGCGCGGGTCGGGGGCCGCCCGCGCGAGGGAACGCCGCACGGTTCCGCCCCACCTGGGCCGCGCCGAAGCTAACAAACGCCCGAACCGGCCAGCAAGGGAAAACGGCGTCCGGAGCGCGCCAGGACCGCGAGGCGCGCGTTTCGGGAACACCGCATCGGTCCGCGGCTCCGGTTCGTGCGCGCGATGACCTCCAGGTTTCGTTGCCGGAAGGTCGCAGGCAAGGCGCGCGAACCGGTCGCCGATTCCCGGTCGCTCGACGGCGGCGCGTGCATCGCCGCTCCTCCGGAACACGACCGCGCCGCGTCTCCTCGCCGCCCGCGACGCTGACCGTGACCTCTCGATTATCGGCAGCGTGCGCCGGATCCACCGGTGTTTTCGAAACCGGGGACGGATTTCCGGACCGCGGCCAAGGCTCCGCTCCGCCCGCGGCGGCCGGAGCAACCGAGGGTGGCTCCGGGACTCCCGGGGCGGGATCCCCGGGACGGCTTCCGGGAGCGGCCGGGCTCCGGGCCGGCGACCCGGCCGTGGCCCGGGCCCCGGCTCCCCGATCCCCTCCGGCTCCCGGACCGGACTTCCGGATCGTGCCCCCAAGTCGTTGTCGACCAACGGGATGATGCTCCGGCCCCGGCCGGACCGCAGGGAGGGGCCGGGCGGGACGGGACCCAAAAAAAAACAAGGCCCACCTCGGACCGGTGCGCCCTCGCCATGGCAACGGCGTCACCCCTCCGTAATGGGCCGGCAACGAAAGCCCCCGGTAAGGCGGGGCGGAGGCCGATCGCCTCCGCCCCGCTGGGGACATTCGAGCACTTCCCCGGCCGGCGCGCCTCGCGGCGGACCGCCGGGACCCGTGGGCTATGTCGTTTCCGCTCCCCCGGGCCGGGCCCGTGGAGCGGGCGGCTCACCCGGTTCTAGAAGAAATAGGTGGCCGTGATCTTGGTCAGCGGATCGGTCGTCGAGTCGCCGCTGAACAGATAGCCCCCGGTGAACAGGGAGTTCGGCTCCACGGTGGCGTCCACGTCGAAGTTGTCGAAGTGGAGGCCCATGCCCAGACCGAACCGGTAGCTCGAGTCCTTCACGGTCAGGTCCGTGGTGTCGTCGTTCAGCCGGTTGAAGGTCTTCCGGGCGCCGGTCCGCACCGTCAGCCAGGAATAGACGTCGAACTCGAGGGCGGCGAACAGGGACGGCAGCTGCCAGGTCGACTCCTCGACGCCGGCCGGCATGTCCTTGTCCTTCAGGTAGTCCGCCGACACGCCCAGGATCAGCATGTCGTTGCCGTTCACCTCGTAGTGCAGGGCCACGCCCAGGTTCAGCATGGTCCGGGTCACGTCCAGGTCCGGCCCGGTCGCGGCCTTCTCCGTCAAGTCCATCTTCGAGTACTTGATGAGAGGCACCAGCGTGGTGCGGTTACTGACCTCGGACATGATCCGGCCCGCCAGCATGTAGGAGAGGTTCCCGGCGTCCTCGGACGTCACGACCCCGCCTGCATCCTTCTCTTCCCAGGACCACCAGCCGAGCTGAGCAGCAAGCTCCATCATGGAGTTGTTGTTCATGTCGATCTTGGCGCCGCCGGTGAAGGCGAGCTGGTTGGCGTTCGGGTTGTCGAGGTCGTTGACCCCGCCCCCGATCGGCGTGTTCCTCTGCTGGCCTACATCGACGCTGGACTTGGTGTAGAGCAGTCCGGCCCCGACGGTGGCCCCGGAGAAGGCCTTGGCCCAGGTGATGTCCAGCTGCTGCTGCTCGACACTGCGCGGGGAATTCGGATCGAGAGGATCGAACACGTCCCGGTTCACCTGGTTGAGGTAGACGGCGAAGACGCCGTAGTTGGTGTTGTCCCCGGCCCCGATAACGCCCACCGACTTGTCGGTGCCGTTATTGGCGGCGGTTCCGATGGAGGCCGTCACCAGGTTCTGGTAGCGGGCGGCCACCGTGGGGAACGTGTGGAAGTTGATGTAGTCGTCCACGTACTCGCGCTGCACGGCCAGACCGTCCAGACGGGCGTCTGAGGCGTAGGTCTCGGCCGCGAAGGCGCAGCACAGGGTCACAGCCACGAACAGCAAAACCCAACGGGTCGCTCTCATGTTTTCTCCCCCCCTTTGGTATTAAGCACACACGGCTCAAGCAGTTGCCGGAACCGGAGAGTCGCCCAGGGATTGAAAGGCACTCTCCCTAGTGGCTCCGACCCCACTCGACCGTAGATCGGGCTGGACGCTACGACAGGTCCCCAGGGATGTCAACCAGCCCCTACTGCAACAGAACGGGGCTGGAGCCCCGGTAGAGCCGGAACAGATCCCGGTCGAAATCGGGGTCCTGGGGGCGGAGGGAGTTCAGGCGGACCCGTCCCCTGGAATGGAGGAAACGACCGTCCCCCAAGGAGATACCGACGTGGGAGATCCGGGAGGCCGCGGTTCCGAAGAAGACGAGGTGGCCGAGCTGGGCGTCGGCGGGGTCCGGGGTCACGTAGGTCTCCCGCTTGGCCCAGCGGTACTGGTCGCCCGAATCCCGGGGCAGGAGGACCCCGTGCAGCCGGAATGCGGTCTGCGTAAGTCCTGAGCAGTCAATGCCTTTCCCGGTCACACCTCCCCACTGGTAGGGCACCCCCAGAAACCGCTGGGCGGTCCGGACCACGGAATAGAGGTCCCGGGGCCGCTGGCGGGCCCGAAGGGTCTTCCGGTCCACAAGCAGTTCCCGGGCATGAAGATAGCCCTTGGCCCCGTCCGGCAGGAGGACCCGGATCCAGTTGCCCGAGCGGCCCACCCGGCCCAGCCGGGCCCCCAGGGTCGCCTCGCGGATGGCCGGGCTGCGGCTGGTCGGCTTCTCGAAGACCGGGGCCACCAGGACGTCCACCTCCACCGCCGGCCCGCTCCGGTACTCGTCCAGTTCCCTGGCCCCCATGGGGCAGACCGACCAGGCGCGAATCCAGCCCACGTAGCCGTCGGGTCCCTGGGCCCGGATCCAGCGCCCTTCCTTGGCCCGGCGGAGCACGGTGAGGGGGGTGCCCAGGATCACCTGGGAGGTCTGTTCCGAGGCGTGATCGGCCAGGCGGCGGATCTCTCCGACCGCCTCGTTGACGACGACGTACCCTTTCATGCCCCTCCTCGCGACCCGCTCCCGGGTCAGTTGCGGTCCCGGACCAGGCGGAACCGTCCGAACCCGTCCACGTCCTGGAAGACGTAGGTCAGGTCCCGGGCGTAGTAATACCAGATCCGCGTCGGTCTCTGGGAACTACCGACCACCGGCATCTCCTCGATGCGGTCGGGCGGGCCGATCTGGATATAGATCCGGCCCCGGTCGGTGTCCCAGCCCGGCTCCATCCCCCCAAACATCCGCACCGCATAGCGGACGCGCCTCAGGAACTCCACCTCCGCCTCGTTGACCGGGGTGGAGGGGTCCGGATCGCGCCGGCTCCAGAATCGCTCCCAGAAGGCGGACAGATCGCCGTCCGGGGTCGACTCCAGGGTCCGGATCTCCTCGTTGGTGGCCACGTAGCCCAGGATGGTGCGGAGTTCCCGGGGATCGCGCACCGGTCCCGGCGGGGCCACCACCTCGAACCGGCGCTCCTGCGCCGCCTCCTGTCCCTCGAGGGCGCCGGTCACCTCCAGGGAATAGGTGCCCGAGGCCAGCTCGTCCAGGACCAGGGGGACCACCGCCTGGGCCGCGCCGCCGGTCCGCGCCACCCGCAGGCCGCCTTCGCCCTTGTCGCGGCCCCGGGCGTCCCGGATCCGGTAGTGGACCACGTAGTCCGGGCCGGCCCCCGGGCCCAGGGTGTCCCGCAGGGCGACGAGAACGGCCGGGCGCTCCCGGCCGACCAGCCGCCGCGAGGGGTCCGGCCGGAAGACGGCGGGTTCCGGGGCGGCTTCCGGCGCCGCCTCCTCCCGGTGGCCGAACACCGGATCCGAGATCGCGAAGGCGGGATCGAACCCCGGCACCACGACCTCCCTCTCGACCCGGCCGCGAAGCCCGCTCTCCACCGCTTCGGCCTTCACCCGCAGGCGGACCTTGCCCGGAGGCAGGGCCGCCTCGAACTCCCTCCGGACCGCTCCGTCCGGAGCCGCGGCCTCGCCCTCCTCGGGGAGCACCCACTCGTGCCGGAGGGTGGGGCCGTCCGAGGGATCGATCTCCAGCTGGACCAGAATCCTGGGGGCTTCCGCCTCCGGCAGCGGGATGCGGAGATAGACGCGGGTCACCCCCGTCCCCGGACCGGGAAACGAGGCCGCGTCCACTTCCGGGACGAGGGCGGCCCTGGGGGCGGCCGTCCCCGGGGCCGGGCCGACGGCCAGGGCGGCTCCCAGAAGACCGAGGCCCAGGCGGCGGGCCCGGGATCCGGTCATCCCCCGATCCGGTGCATGCCCCGGCCCAAGGAGGGGGCCGCGGCCACCCCCTGCTCCACCGCCTGGTGGAAGGGATGTTCCTCCGGCTTCTCGCGCACCGCCCGGCGGAAGAGGGCGGCCACCGCGGCGTCGCCGGCTCCCGATCGCAACAGGGTCCGGAAGTCCATCTCGTTCTCGTTCAGGAGGCATCCCCGGAGCCGTCCCTCCGACGTCATGCGCACCCGGTTACAGCGGGAGCAGAAGCCGCGGTCGCTGATCGGGGAGATGAACGAGATGCGCCCGGCCCAACCGGGACCGGTGAAGGTGCGGGCGGGACCGCCGTCCCGGGGAGAATCGAGGGGGGTGAGCGGCGTGTGCCGTTCCACCCGCTCCTTGAGTTCGCCGCTGGTCACCACCTGCTCCCGGGTCCAGCCGTTCCCGGCGAAGGGCATGAACTCGATGAAGCGGACGTCCACCGGGCGGATGCGGGCGAGGTCGAGAAAACCCTCGAGTTCCCCGGTCGCCCCGGCCCGGGCGAGCACGGTGTTGAGCTTGACCGGGGTGAGGCCGGCCTCCACCGCGGCCTCGATGCCGGCCTGGACCTCGGGCAGCTTGTCGTAGCCGGTGATGGCCCGGAAGCGCTCCCGGTCCAGGGTGTCCAGGCTGACGTTCACCCGGTCCAGCCCGGCCGCGGCCAGGTCCCGGGCGAAGCGGGCCAGGAGAATGCCGTTCGTGGTCATGACCAGCTGGTGGAGCCGCGGCTCGCCCTCGGGCCGGTGCTTGTGGGCGGCCAGCATCCCGACCAGCCTCACGCAATCCTTCCGCACCAGCGGCTCGCCCCCGGTGAGACGGACCTTCCTCCAGCCCAGATCCACCGCCACCCCGACCAGGCGGGCGATCTCCTCGAAGGTCAGCACCTCCTCCCGCTCCACGTGGAAGGGGTTCTGCGGCATGCAATAGCTGCACTTCAGGTTGCAACGGTCGGTGACCGAGATCCGGAGGTAGGTGATGTCGCGTCCGAAGGGATCGACCAGGGGCATGGATTCTCCCGGGAGGGGAACAGGTCCGTGGGAAGAGCTTACCCGTTCTTCCCGGGCCGGAGCAAGAAAGCGCCCAGGACGATCAGGCCCGCACTGATCCACTGGGCCACGGTGAGCCCGGCGGCCACCGGGGTGTTGAGCCGGAGGAACTCGACCAGGAACCGCTCGCTGCCGGCCAGGATCAGGTAGAGCCCGAACATCGAGGTGCCCCGGTCGTCCCAGCGGCGCCGCGTCCCCCACAGGAAGGCGAAGATGGCCAGCGAGGTCGCCGCCTCGTAGACCTGGGTGGGATGGACCGGAACCGAGGTGGGAGGACTCCCCTTGGGAAAGGTCATGGCCCAGGGGACCGAGGTCGGCTTGCCGTAGTCGTCCCCGTTCAGGAAGCACCCCAGGCGCCCCACCCCGTAACCGAGGGCGAGGAGCGGCGCCCCCATCTGGGTCATGTGCACCAGGCGGATCTTCCGCCGCCAGGCGGTGAGGATGACCCCGAGGGCCCCGCCCAGGAGCCCGCCGTAATAGGTGAGGCCCGCGCCGGAGAAGATCATGCCCCCGGGATCGGCCACGGTCTCGGACCAGTGGTCCAGGAGGAAGTAGATCTTGGCGCCCAGGACGCCCCCGATCATGGCGCTGAAGGTGATCGACCAGGCGTCGTCGGCGCTGTAGCCCCGGCGCACGAACTCCTTGGCCCCCAGCCAGGCGATGAGAAGAAAGGCCACCGCGAGCATGAACCCGAAGGAGTGGATGGTGATCGGGCCGATCTCGAACAGTTTGGGAAGCATGGAGCCAGACGGTAGGAAGTCGGGATTGCGGTGTCAAGAAAAAGCGCCCCCGGCCCGCGGTTCGGGATAGAATCGCCGGTGGTTCCCCGCCGGCGAGGCCGTCGCCGGCGGTTTCCAGCGTCGGCGATGCCCTCGACGGCGATCTCCGCCTTTCAGGAGCCCCATGAACCGTCCCGGACCGCGAATCCCGGCCGTCCTCTGCGCCGTCGCCGTCGCCGTCGCGGCCGCACCGGCCGCGGCCACGGTCTGGCCGGTGACGCCGGAGATCGCGGGAGACATCCAGGGGGCGTCCGACCTGGCCGCCCCCGGAGACACCGTGCTCCTCGCCTCCGGCACCTACTTCGAGCACGTGACGGTCGCGAACAAGTACCTCGTCTTCCGGAGCGAGGCCGGGTCCGGGGCCACGGTACTGGACGGCGGGCAGAACGGCCGCATCCTCCTCCTGGAGAACGCCGGAGGAACGGTCACGGTGGCCGGCCTCACCTTCCGGAACGGGGCCCTGGCCGGCCTGGAGGCGAGCGACGGTGCGGCCATCCTGGCCCGGAACACCCCGCTCCAGGTCGAGGACTGCACCTTCATCGGCAACCGGCTCCTCACTCCGGGCCGGGGCGGAGCCATCTTCACCACCTTCTTCGCCCCCACCGCCGCGCCCGGCCCGCCCTCGATCGCCCCTCCCCTCGGCCTGACGGTGTCCCGGTGCCGCTTCGAGAACAACGTCTCCGGCGACGAGGGGGGAGCGGTGGCCTGCGACGAGGTGGCCTCGGAGTTCATCGACTGCGTGTTCACCGGGAACACGGCCGTGCTCGGCGGGGCGGTCTCGCTGCTGCGCGAGACCTGTTCCCTGGTGAAATGCCGGTTCGAGGGGAACCGGGCCGCCCTCCACGGCGGCGCCCTCATGAGCAGCGGCGTGTCGACGCTGTTCCTGGACGAGGTCCTCTTCCGCGAGAACCGGGCCGAGGACTACGGCGGCGCCCTGCGGTCGATGGGGGGCGCCGGCCTCCAGCTCACCCGCACCTGGTTCGTGAGCAACACCGGCCTCCGCGGCGGAGCCCTCGACGCCACGACCACGCCGGTGATCGCGGACCGCGTGCTCTTCTACGGCGGGACCTCGGACCAGCAGGCGGCAGGGGTCTATCTGGACGGCGCCACGGCCGGATTCACCCGCTGCACCTGGCTCCAGAACCGGGCCCCCTTCGGGGCGTCCCTGGTGGCCCGGGCCGTGGACCTCTCCGTGACCGGGAGCCTCCTGGGGGACGACGATCCCCAGGCCACCGAGTGCCTGGCCGGAAGCACGGTGAGCGCCGGCTGCAACGCAGGGGCACCGTCCACCGGGGACTGCGTGGACGTCGTGGCCCGGATCACCGTGGCCGGGTGTCCCTCCGAACCCGAGGCCCTGTGCGCCCTCCCCGAAGTCGGCGGCTGCGGGATCGTGGGACACGCCGAGACCGCGTGCTCCCCCGGTTCCTGCAATACCCCCGTCCTCCCCATCACCTGGGGACGGCTGAAGACGGCCTACCGGTGATCGGGTGACCCCGGCCGCCGAGCATCCCGAGCCGGCCCCCGCCGCACCCTCCCCGGTGCGCCGGCGGCGCCGCTGGTGGGCCCTGTACCTGGGGGCCGGCCTGGCCACGGCCGCCCTCCACTGGCGGATCGCCCACCTCACCGCCCCGGAGACGGCCACCGTGCTCGGGCTCTACGGCCTGGGTTTCGTCTTCTACCTGGCCGCCCTCCCCGCGGCCCGGCGGCTGGCCACCGGGCGCAGCGCGGTCGCCCTCGTTTTCTGTTTCCTGGTGGCCGGGTTCTGTCTGGGCGCCTATCTGCGGGCGCCGGTGCCCCTCCGCTCGGAGGTGGATCGCTATCGCTGGGACGGGCAGGTGGCGGAGGCGGGATTCAATCCCTACTCGGTCACCCCCCTCGATCCCGAGCTGGCGGAGGTGCGCCGGAACTTCCAGGGGGAGATCCTCCATCCGGAGCGCCGGGGCCTTTACGCCCCCCTGGCCGAACTCGGGTTCTACCTGATGGCCCGGGCCGGAACCGACTCCCTCTTTGCCTACCGCGCGCTGTTCTCGGTCATGGCGCTGCTGGCCGGACTCGCCTTCCTCCCCCTGGCCCGGGCGGCGGGCGTGGCCCCGACCCGTCTCACCGTGTTCCTCTGGCATCCGCTCCTCATCCTGGAGACCGCCGGCCACGCCCACCTGGAGGCGGCGGCGATCCTCTTCCTGCTCGTCGGCCTCTCCCTGCTCATGTCCCGGCACCAGCTCACCCCGATGGGGACCCTCGGCCTGGCCACCCTGCTCCGTCCCTACCCCATCGCCCTCTTCCCCCTGTACCTGCGCCGCATCCCCCTCTACCGGATCGTGGTCTTCTTCCTGGTCCTGTTCCTGGGCACGCTCCCCTTCGCCGCGGCCTGGCGCGATCTGGCCGCGGGACTCGCCGACTTCGTGTCCCATGCCCGTTTCAATCCGGGGCCCTATCTGCTCGCCGAGGCCTTCTTCCGGTTCCTCGGGCGGCCGGAGTGGACCCGGGCCGCCATCGCGCTCACCGGGCTGGGCATCGCCTTCCGGCTCTACCTGACCGACGACGGCACCAACGCCTCGATCCTCCGCCGCGCCTTCTACCTGTCGCTCCTGCCGCTGCTGCTGGGTCCGGTGGTGGCCCCCTGGTACCTGCTCTGGCTGATCCCCTTCCTGGCCCTGGTCGGAACCGGCAATCCCTACCGCATCGCCGTCCTGTACCTGACCGGCAGCGCGATCCTGGGGTACCTGGCCCCGGCCGGACACGAGGCTCCGGCCTGGGTGCCCTGGGTGGAGTACGGACCGGTGGCGGTTCTGGCCGGGCTGGGATTCTGGTTGCGGCGGCGGCGGCGCCGGGAGGTGCCGGATCAGTCCCCGGAGGACCCGGTCCCGGGAACGACGTGAGGTTCGCCTCGGGCCAGCGCGCCGAGGACCACGCGGTCGGTGGGAAAGGCCAGGGGGGCGGGAGGGTTGGCGGGATCGAACCACCCCAGTTCCGAGACGTCGCCGCCCGCGCGCGCCTCGCCCCCGGTCACCCTGCCCAGGAACCAGATACCGACCGACCGGGCTTCGGGATCGTGGGCGTTGGACAGCACCGCGTAGACCGGGCCCGGGTCCACCCGGAGCCCGGTCTCCTCCAGAAACTCCCGGCGCGCGGCCTCGCGCACGTCCTCCTCCCACTCGATATTGCCGCAGGGGATGCACCAGGAACCGGCCCGCGATCCGCGACGGCGGGCCAGGAGCAGCCGTCCCCGCGCGTCCCGCACGATGACCGCAACCGCCGCCTTCGGGTTCCGCCAGTCGACCCAGTCGCAGCGGGGACAGACCGCGCGCGGGCGGCCGGCGCGGGTCACGGTCCCGGTCACCGCGCCGCACCGCCGGCAATGGACGGGAGGTGCGGTCACGCCCGGGGGCCCCTCAGTCCGACGACGCGGGCAGGGCGACCGCGGGGAGGGCGGGCGCGGGGCGGGAGAGATCCGGCGGCATCGAGGCCAGGGCGCCGCCGTTGCCCATGAGAACGTCCAGGGTCTGGCCGTTCTCCCGACAGACCTCCACGAACCTCCAGGCCTCGGTGAGGGTGGCCACCGGGGCGCGTGCCATCCACAGGTGCGCGGGCATGGCCGCCGCCTCGGGAACGGGCACCGACTCGATCCGCAGGCCGGCCCGGTCGGAGACGAGACCCCGAACCCGCGTGTCGGCCGCGGTCACCGGCAACTGCCGCCGGTCGCCGCCCAGGAGAAGGCCCCGGACCCCGCGCTGGCGGCAGAGGACGCCCAGCATGGCCCCCAGCCCGGGATCGTCGGAACCCGGGCGGGGCAGGATGTAGACGTCGGTGGCGCAGCCGTGTTTCCGGTTCCAGGATTGCAGGGCGCGGAAGGCGGGGTTGAGGTCGGGGGTGGTGACGATGAGGATGCTCCCCGACGCGCCATCGGCGGCGGGACCGGGGACGATCTGGGGACGGGCGAAGAACCCCAGCAGCACCGCCGCCGTGGCAAAAAACGGAACGGTCACCGCCAGACGGCGCGCGGCCGACACGAGCCTCATCGATCGCCCTCCTTAGCTCTCGGCGCGCTCGCGGTCGCGCCGTTCCGACCGCGCCGAATGGTAGGATCGGCCGGAAGCCGTGTCAACACCCAGAGGCCCAAAAGGAACATTCCCCGTGCACCGGTTCCCGATCGATCCGCTGCGTTTGAGTCGCGAGGTGCCGGTCCGGTTCCCGGGACCGGCCGGGGAACTCCAGGGACTGTGGCGCCCGCCCCGCCCGGGGACCGAACCCCGGGGCGTGCTGGTGGTCGCCCATCCCCATCCGGCCTACGGCGGCACCATGCTCAACAAGGTGGTCTTCCACGTGGCCCGGACCCTGAACCACGATCTCGACGTGGCCAGCCTGCGATTCAACTTCAGGGGAGTCGGGGAAAGCCAAGGGCGTCATGACGAAGGGCGCGGCGAAGTGGACGACGTGCTCGCCGCCTGGAGGGAAGCGGTCCGCCGGGTTCCACAGCGGCCGCTCCTGGCCGGGGGCTTCTCCTTCGGGGCGGGAATGACCCTCTTGGCCGCCGCCCGCGACGGCGAAGACGGGACTCCCCTCCCCGCGGGCCTGGCCCTCCTCGGGGTCCCCATCCGGCTCTTCGCCCCCCCCGAGCCCTTCCCCCGGCCGATCCCCGTCGCCGCCGGGCACGGCGAGCGGGACCGGTACACCCCGCCGGAGGCGGTCCGCCGCTACCTGGAGACCTGGCCGGGACCGGCCGCCTTCGAGGTCTTCCCCGGGGCCGACCACTTCCTGGAGGGGAGCCTGGTAGAGGCCGTCGGCTTCTTGAGCCGGCACGCGAAGCAATGGCTGGAAGATGCTTGAATCAAGCGGTTTGGACCCGGTCCGCTAGGACTTCCCGTTCAGGATCCGCCGCAGGACGTGCCCCGCGATCTGGGGGTTCTCCTTGAGCCGCCGTAGCGAGTAGGCGTACCAGTGGCTTCCGAAGGGGACATAGACCCGCAGGCGATGGCCGCGGTCCAGGACCGACTGGCGGAGCTGCTCCCGCACCCCCAAGAGCATCTGGAACTCGTAGGCCGCGGGGTCCGTCCCGTCCAGGAGCCGGTAGGCCCCCTCCACCAGCGCGTCGTCGTGGGTGGCGATGCCGGTGTAGCAGCCGGCGCCGAGCAGCCTCTCCAGGAGCCGCAGATAGCTGTCCCGGATCTCCTGGGGATCCCGGTAGGCGATGGCCGCCGGCTCCAGGTAGATGCCCTTGCACAGGCGCACGTTCGCCTTCATGGCGGCCAGCCGCCGCACGTCCTCCGCGCTCCGCTTGAGGTAGGACTGGATCACGCAGCCGACGTCGTTCGGATAGAGTTCGTGCAGGCGGCGGTGAATCTCCAGGGTGTCGTCGGTGCAGCTGGAGTCCTCCATGTCGAGGCGGACGAAGTTCCCCAGCCGCCGCGCCTCCTCCACCACCTCCCGGGTGATCTCGAAGCAGAGGTCCAGATCGATCTTGAGGCCCATCTGGGTGAGCTTGATCGACACGTGGCTCCGAAGCCGTTCCCGGTCGATGGTCCGCAGGGCCTCGAGGTAGGCCTCGCCGGCCCGCCGCGCCTCCGCCTCCACGGACACGAACTCGCCGAGCACGTCCAGGGTGGCGGTCATGCCCCCCCGGTTGAGTTCGCGAACCGTGCTCACCGCCTCGTCCAGGGTCTCGCCCGCGATGTACCGCGCGCTCACCCGGCGCACGATCGGTTTGGGGACCGCCGGCAACGTCTGTGCCACCACCCGGTTGATCCAGCTCACACTCGCCTCCGCCACGAGGGCGCGCGCCCTCGCGCAAAAGGAGCGGGGCAACCGCTCCTTGTCCGGGGGGAGTCTAGCAGAGAGGACCTTCCCGCGGCAGCGGGTCCGCGTGCGGGCCGCCCCCCGCAGCTAGCGCAGCAGGAAGGGAAGGGTGGCCAACCCAGCCGCGAAGACCACTCCCAGGCCGGCGAACACCGGGGTCCGCAGGCGGTGATGACCGAGCCCGGCCACGATCAACGCCTTGCTCAGAGTGTTGGACAGGGCCCCGACCACGATGAAGGCGGCGGCCGCGTGGGCGGCCATCCCCTCCCGGGCCAGCTTGGCCATGCTCAGGGTGATGGCGTCGATCTGGGTGAGCCCGGAGAGTGCGGCCACCGCGGTCGTGCTCCCCGCGGGCAGAAAGGCCTGCCCCGCCTTGACCAGGAAGAGTACCGCCGCGTAGGCGGCCCCGAAGGCGAGCACGGTGGAAAGACGGAAGGGGTTCCGCACCTCGAGCCCGGCCCCGGTGATCCCCCGGTGCCGGGACCGCCGCCACAGCACGGCGGCGGCCAGGGCCCCCGCCGCCCCCATGGCCACCAGGGGAATCCACAGGACCCCGAACAGCGCCGGGTCCACCGCCGCCACCAGGGCGGCGATCCGCCCCGCCATGACGGTGGAGGCGATGACCACGGCCAGGGCGCAGCCGGGGACGAGTTCGGGGTTTTCCCGGCTCCGACGGCTGAAGGAGACAGCCACCGCGGTGGACGAGGCGAGCCCGCCCAGGAGCCCGGAGAGGGCGATCCCCCGTTCCGGCCCCAGGAGCTTGAGGGCGATGTAGCCCAGGAAGGAGACGCCGGAGATGAGCACCACCATGACCCAGATTTCGTGGGGGTTGAGCGCGCCCAGCGGGCCGTAGGCCCGATCGGGCAGGATGGGGAACACCACGAAGGCCACGACCGCGAACTTGAGCGTAGTGTAGATGTCCTCCGGGGCAAGCCGCTCCACCCAGTTCCGGAAGGCCGGCTTGGCCGAGAGCAGCGCCGCCACCACCACGGCCAGGGCCACCGAGACCTCGATCATCTGCAGGGCGACCAACGATCCGATCAGGAAGGTGATGAGCGCGGCCACCTCGGTGGTCATCCCCCGGTCCCGCTCCGGCACCGTGCTCCGGTAGTGGGAGACCCCCAGGAGCACCACCAGGCCCATGAAGGCGGCGGGGAGGATCCAGGGATGGCCCAGGGTGGCGATCCAGGTGGAGAGGTTCCCGAGCACGGCGAAGAAAGTGAAGGTGCGGAGCCCGGCGAACCCGGTCTCCTCCTTCAGCCGGTGGTGGTACTCGCGTTCCAGACCGATCAGGGCACCGGTCAGGATGGCGATGGCCAGGGAACGCACGATCTGGAGATGGTCGTCCACTGCGGTCTCCCCCTTGCCGGCGTCTACCCGAAGGCGGCTTGCAGGCGCCGGCAGGCTTCCTGGAGGTCCTGGTCGGTCTTGGCGAAGCTGAACCGGACGAGGTGCTCGCCGCCGCCGTCGGCGAAGAAGGCGGACCCGGGGACCGAGGCCACCCGGGCCGCCTCCAGGATCCGGTCCGACCGCTGCCGGGCGGTGGCCGCCCCGGAAAGTTCCGGCTCCACCATGAGGTAGTAGGCCCCGGCCGGCACCCGGGGATTCCAGCCCAGGCCCCGGCAGGTCTCGACCAGGAGGTCGCGCTTCCGCTGGTAGTCGCGGCGGAGGCCGGTGTAGTAGTCCTCCCCCACCCGGGCCACGGCGTGGGCCACCGCGTGCTGGAGCGGGGTGGGGGCGCAGACGTAGAAGAGGTCGTTCAGGATCCCGATGGCCGCGGCCACCGGACGGGGGGCGGCGGCGAATCCCAGCCGCCATCCGGTGATGGAGAAGGTCTTGGAGAACCCGCTCACCGTGATCGTGCGCTCGCGGGCTCCGGGGCGGGCGGCCAGGCGATGGTGCGACCGCCCGTCGTAGAGAATGTCCTCGTAGATCTCGTCGGTCACCGCCCACAGGTCGTGGCGTTCCAGGAGCCCGGCCACCGCGTCCAGCTCGCCGGGAGTCCACACCTTGCCGGTGGGGTTGGCCGGGGTGCACACCACCACCGCCCGGGTGCGGCTCCCGATGGCCGCCTCCAGCGCGTCCACGTCCAGGGCGAATTCCGGTTCGGCCAGGGGCACCGGGCGGGGCAGCCCGCCCGCGGCCAGGATGGTGTTCCAGTGGTAGCCGTAGAACGGCTCGGGGAGGATCACCTCGTCCCCCGGATCCAGAAGGGCCATCATGGCCATGGCGAAGGCGCCGGTGGACCCCACGCTGACCACGATCTCGCCTTCGGGATCGTAGGCCACGCCGTCCCCGGCGCCGAGCCGGTCCGCGATGGCTTGGCGCAGGGACTCGATGCCGTCGTAGCGGCTGTAGGTGGAGCGGCCGTCCCGCACCGCCTCGGCCACGCCCTCCACCAGCTCGGGAATGGTGGGGAGGTCGCAGATCCCCTGGCCCAGGTTGATCCCGCCCACGCGGTCGCATTCCAGCGTCATGCGGCGGATGTCGGACTGGGCCAGGGTCCGCATGCGATGGGCCAGTCGCGGGTCGTTCATGGGACCATGGTACGCGGTCCGGGCCGGCTCCGCATCCCCCGGCGCCTGCGCCCGCCGCGGGGCCGCGCTGCCGGCCCGGACGCTTCATGAACGGCGCCGCAGTAGCCGTTCATGAAGCGTCCGGGCTAGGATGGACGGCCATGAACCCCGAGACCCTCCGCGTCATCCTGGTGCGACCCGAGGAGGCCGGCAACGTCGGCGCCGCGGCCCGGGTGCTCAAGAACTTCGGGCTCCGCCGCCTGGTGCTGGTGGCTCCCCGCCTGGCCCGACCCCAGGAGGCCTACAAGTGGGCTCGCGGGGCGGAGGAGATCGTGGAGGGCGCAGACGTGGTCGAGGACCTTCCCCGGGCCCTGGCCTCCTGCTCCCGGGCCTTCGCCACCACCCGCCGCCGGGGAAAGCACCGGGGCGGATTCGTCACCCCCGATCGCGCCGCGGTGGAGACGGTGGTCCTGGCCGAGGCCGGACAGGAGACGGCGTGGGTCTTCGGGCCGGAGTCCCGGGGGCTGGCCACCGGGGAGGTGGCGCTATGCTCCGACCGCGTGGTCATCCCCACCGCGCCCGAGCAACCCTCGCTCAACCTGGCCCAGGCGGTGGCGGTCTGCGGCTACGAGATCCACCGGGCCGCGCGAGCCGGGGGCGACGCTCCCCGTCCCCCTCGCGAGGCCACCCTGGCCGAGCGGTCCGCGCTCTACGATCACCTGCGGGCGGAGCTGCTGCGGATCGGCTTCCTGCTCCCCCACACCGCGGAATCCCGCATGGCCGGGCTGCAGCGGCTGGTGGAACGGAGCCGTCCCACCCCGAAGGAGGTGCGCCTCCTGCGCGGGCTGGCCCGGCAGATCGGCTGGGCGGCGGACCGGGCGGGACTCCCACCGGAGGAGGATGGGCCTCCCGAGGGAACGGACTAGCCGGACGCCCGCAGGCGGGGCACGGCTTTCCGGCCCGGCCGGGCCGGCCTAGGCGGCTTCACGTCGATTGGAAGATGAATCTTCCAATTCGCTTTCCAGCAGGGCGATACGACGACGATACCGGCCCCGGAGCCGGCGGATCACCCGGGCCACCCGCTCGGTGTCCCGGCTCTTGGCGGCCACGATGCCCGCGTGCTCGGCCAGAATACAGAGGATGCGGAGGTCGTCCTCGCCGTAGGAGACGGTGGGCGTGCCCACGCTGGCGTTCAGCACCCCGACCACCCGGTCCTTGACCACCACCGGCGCCACCATCGAGGAGTGGATCTTCCGCAGCTTGGGCTGGAACCCGGGGAACTGCCGGGTGTCCACGTCGGGTCCGAGCAGGAGCGGCCGCCGGGTCGCGGCCACCATGCCGGCCACGCTCTCACCCAGGCGCACCCGGGCGTTGCGGATCCGGGCCACGTCGCGGTGGCCGGCGAAGGCGACCACTTCCAGCTCCTCCCCGGCGCCGTCGAGCATCATCAGGCTGACCTCGTCGCACTCGAAGCAGTCCCGGCAGCTGTCCACGATCACCTGGCCCAGGTCGGTGAGGGAGGCGTCGGTGCCCACCGCGCGGGTCACGTTGAGAAGGGAGACGAGGTAGTCCAGCGGGCGGGGCGAGAGCCGGCCGGCCGGAACCCCCGTACCGAACCCCGCGGGGAACCGGGTCGCGGTCCGCCGGAGGGCGATCTGAGCGGCCACAGCCGCCAGCACCAGCCCCAGGGTGCCGGCCAATACCTGGGCCGCGTGCGCGGGGACGTCCAGCTTTCCCCGGGCCAGGAGCGCGATCACCACGCCGAGCCCGGCCACGGCGACCCAGCCGGCCACCGAGGCCAAGGCCTCGAGCCCGTGGCGAGTTCGCAGCTTTTGCCAGGCTCCGGGCATGCGTATCCTCCCGGCCCGGTTATCGGCAACGCCGCCGCGGAATCCAGTCCGGAACGCACCCCGACCCTTTCGACCGGGCGCGGGACCTCCGGGGCTCAAGCCGGCCCGCCGGCGGCTCGATAACGGGGCGAAACCCCCGGCCGCCCCAGGGAGACCGCCGCATGGCAGGACGAAGGACACGACACGCTCCCCCGCCGGACGCTTCGCCCCAGGAAGCGCCCTGGACCCTCATCGGTCCCGGCAGCGTGATCCACGGCGAACTCTTGATGGCCGGCAACGTCCTCATCCACGGTCGTGTGGAGGGGATCCTCTTCACCGACGGCGAGGTCCGGGTGGTGGGCGGCGGCATCGTCGAGGGCGGGATCCACGCCCGGCGCATCGTGATCCTGGGGTTCTGCGAGGGACGCCTGGAGGCGACCGAGGAGGTGTTCCTCTCGCCCGGGGCGGTGCTCCGAGGCGAGATCGAGGCCCCCATCTTCACCCTCTCCGACGGGGCGCGCTTCGTCGGCGACTGGTCCCGGAACCGTCCCCTGCGGGTCCCCCCCGGCCGCGCCCTGGAAAAGCCCCCCGGCCGCGCCTAGCCGGCCGGCTCACAGGCGTGGTGACAATCCTCCCGTTCTCCGGGTAAGCTTGGCCGCCCGTCGATCAGCCAGGAGGCCGGCATGGCGCTCAAACGCGTTCCCGTTCCCACCCACATCGAACTCGAGGACTCAGGAAAGCAGATCGTCCTTCACTGGCAGGACGGGCGGGTGAGCCGGATGTCCGCTTTTGAGTTGCGTGCCGCCTGTCCTTGCGCATCCTGCGTGGACGAGATGACGGGCCGCAGGACCCTGGCCCGGGAAGACGTGGATCCCGAGGTGGCGGCGACCGCCTACGGACGGGTCGGCCGCTACGCGGTCCAGTTCCAGTGGAGCGACGGGCACTCGACCGGCATCTACAGCTACGAGCGACTCCGGGAGGGGGCGGGGAACTGAGCTTCCCCCAAGGAGCCTGAGAGGAGACGGGATGACAGTGATGGACGCCGTGGCGACCGGGGCGAGCGCGGAACACCCCACCTGGAACGAGGCCACCCTCGTGGCCTGGCTGGATAGCATGATCACCAAGGGGGCGCTCACGCCCCGCCGCACCCTGGTCCTGGGGGCGGACATGGCGGAGGAGGCGGCACTCCTGGCTTCCCGGGGATTCCGGACGCTGGTGGTGGACCCCGCCCAGGACGGCCTGGCCCGGGTCCGCGAACGCGCCGGGGCCCGCGGGGCCAGCGTGGGGACGGTGTGCGCCGAGTTCCTGGCCTTGAACCCCTCCCTGTGCGGCCCGGTGGAACTCGTGCTGGACCGCACCTTCTTCCACCGGCTGGAGCCGGTCCAGCGGGCGGACTGGGCGCACCGGGTGGGACGGATCCTCCCCCGGGACGGCGTGCTCGTCTGTCTCT
>Ga0307424_1000542_pt1 | contig 20131 bp, 18 predicted proteins | sample SalMarWE160320MG_FD_202157 | JGI IMG/M metagenome (GOLD analysis project Ga0307424, IMG submission 202157) | Salt marsh sediment microbial communities from the Plum Island Ecosystem LTER, Massachusetts, United States - WE1603-20 | ecosystem: Environmental > Aquatic > Marine > Intertidal zone >... | reverse complement strand
TTGGAAGGGGATCAGGTCCTTGAAAAGGCCTGGGAACTGGCAGAGGAGATCGCCGCATGTGCGCCCGTGGCGGTCAGGATGATCAAACAGGCCATCTACCGAGGCATCCGGTGGGATCCCCGAAACGCCGCAGAGATAGACTCTCTTTTCCAGTCACGCACCTTTGAAATGGAGGATGCAAAGGAGGGCATCAGCGCGCTCCTTGAAAACCGAGAACCAGCCTTCAAGGGACGGTGAACCAGTGACATCATGGCTTCTGGCCCTGAGGTGAGCATTTTTATCCTTTAGAACGTCTATTGTGACAGAGTCTACCCTTGTCTGACTGAAGGCTCGCAGCCAAGGGCATCGGAGATATCTTCCTCTGTGATGCCTAAGAGGCGGAGGATGTGGGTCAGCCGGGATTTGCCCAGAGCGGCGCTGGCTACACGTTCAAGGGCCATCTTGGCATTGTACGCGATGCCCAGACCGGCCTGCCCGAGCATGAGGGCATCATTGGCCCCATCACCCACTACCACGATCTGGTCCAGGGGAATGCCAAGGTTGCAGGAGGTCTGATTTACGATCTGGGCCTTTCGCGAGGCATCCACAATTTCGCCGAGCAGCTGACCGGTCAGTGTCCCGTCCTTGACCTCCAGAATGTTTGCGTGGATAAAATCAAAACCGAGTTTATCCTTGAGGTGTTCGGCGAAGTAATCGAAACCACCGGTGACGATCCCGAGCTTGTACCCAAGCCACTTGAGCGTGGTTACGAGTTCCTCCACACCCTCCGAAAGCCTCATCTCCCCCCGGATCTCCGCCAGCGCCCCCACACTCAGACCTTTCAGGAGGGCGACACGCTGCCTCAGAGATTCTTCAAAGTCGAAATCGCCCCGCATGGCCTTTTCCGTGATCCGCGACACTTCCCTGTGAACGCCTGCACGACGGGCCATCTCATCAATCACCTCCATATCGATAAGGGTGCTGTCCATGTCAAAAAAAATCAGACGCTTGTTCTTTCGATAGGCCTCCATCTTTTGAAGGGCCAGGTCAATGCCCAGTTTCCGGCTTTCACGCATGATCCGTTCCTTGAGACGTCCGAGGCTCGGCGTGCTGTTCGTATTGATGACCATCTCAATGGATCGTGGCCCGCGGTGGTCCGCCGTGCCGATCCTCTCGATGTTTACTTTCTCTTCGGCCAGTATCTTTGACAGGGCCGCCATGACCTCTGTCCCTCCGAAGTGCATGAGCACAAAGAGATTGCGCTGGTTGACAGCCTGGACCTCTTCCGGAGCAAAGAGCTTGAACTGCAGGGTAAGGTGCATTTGACTCGCCTCAAAAAGGAGGTCCTTGATCACGCTATCCTGGGAGTCTGCCGAACTGTTGAGATCGAGCAGGAAATAGAGACCCAGCAGTTTCTGCAGAGAGGCCTGTTCAATATCCACGATTTCCGCCCGGTGCTCCGCCAGAATCCGGGTCAATGTGGCTGTAATCCCGGGCCGGTCGGGCCCGGAGACCGTAACCATCAAGAGCTTCTTCTCATCCATCTACAATGCTCCTTTTCGATTGGATACCTTCTATTTCTTTCAGCCGAGCAGCAGCATCTCCCAGACCTGCTCACAATACGCCTGGCTCACCTTATCAGCAGCAATCAGATCGATTTCCGAGGGAGATGATGAACCCAGACCGAGTTCTACTGCCCGGACAATCTGTTCCTGCTCAAATATCTTAGGCTTCATAATCGTATCAGTGCCAGGAGCGTGTTGTTATCCGTTGAACCCGGAACAGGATCGGCTGTGTTGAAGTTTGGTTTGATGAAGACGTCTTTCCCCCGGACAGGATTGATTCTCAAGGTATCGAGAGAGAGCTTAACACCACGCACTCTATCTTCTGTTTTTACAAATGCAACATCCGTCACCCAAGCCTCACCTCCTTGTATTTGTTTTCCCGTATGGGCAACCCGTTTTTCCGGTTCTTATCCCTAAATATGGTCATTTGTCAACGCTGAAGTGCGGCGAGAGTGCGCTTCTCTATCTCATTGACACGACCTGGCCATGTTATATATACTATTTATTATGTGTCGCTACCCAGAACTCTTCACCTTGTTTCCTCTGCGATGCCTTAAGATGATGCACTGCTGTGATAAAGCGATATGGTTCGTTAAATATATTAAGAATTGATGGATCAACAAGCGGTTACCGCGTAATTGCAAAGGAGGTATATTATGTCCGTTATAACCATTGCCAGGCAGTTCGGTGCCGGTGGGAAGACCTTGGGGAGTCTGGTTGCAGACAAACTGGGTTACGTCCTTATTGATGAGGAAATCGTGGAAATGGTTGCCCAAGAAGCTAATGTTTCTCCCGACTGGGTCGATGCAATTGCCAAGGAGACGGGCAGCGAGGGAGTCCTGACGAGACTGATGTCGAAGCTGGGACCTTTTCGAAAAGGATATGTGGGGGTAGCAATGGAAAAGAATCCGGGCTATCTGGACGGCAATCTTTACATCTCTCTCCTTCACAGGGTAATTCCCATAATTGCATCACAAGACAACGTCGTGATCATCGGGCGTGGTGGTCAGTATATCCTCGCAGATCATCCGGACACCTACCATTTCCTCATGATTGCCGATATGGAGCAGCGCATTAATTTCATGATGGAACATTATAATCTTGATCGCAAACAAGCTCGGCTCGTCGTGGAAAAACAGGGTAAACGCCGGCTCAACCTATACCGGTACTTCGCCCGGACCGATTATGAACATCCCAATCTCTATCACATGGTATTCAATATGAACAGGGTTAAATTGGAAGAAGCCGTTCAAACAGTTTGTCAACTGGTGGCCGGTCACGCTTCTTCATAAACCCTCGGTCCAAAATCTCTAACCCCAAGGCTGTAATAATGACCTTGGTCTTTGTTTTAATCTGAGGAGTCTTAATACATAGCCTCATTTATAAAATTTTAAGCTAAATCAAGCGTTTTTCTCGTCGTTGATCTCCTTCATGGGGGCCATTGCCGATCCCGATTCAGGGCTTATGGAAAACTTTTGTGCCAGTTCTTCAATTTCCCGAAAATACCGTTCGTATTCCGGTGATGTCCTGGGGCTGTAGTTCAGGTTTTTGTAAAGCCCCGTAATTTTTGTAAACATCCGCCGGGCGCTGTCCTTATCCTCGAACTGATACCTCTGCTGAATCAGTTTTTTCAACAGTTGAAAGCTTTCAAGCTGCCGATCAAGCGGCATGGAAACATCCACCTCGTCAAAGGCGTCCTGCTGTAGAAAAACCATATCCACCAGGGTGGCTTCCTGCCACTTCACGAAGTCCTCGATGCTGATGCCTTCCACGCCGGTCACCTGCATCATCTGATAAATGGCGTCTCCTTCCACCAACAGGTCATGCATGGATTTCACATCTTCCACCCAAGAATCATTCAGGTTTTTACGGAACCAGTCTTTGAGCTGATCCAGATAACGGGACCAGGAGATCAAGGGATCAATGGCGGGATAGAAACGCTTGTAGGCCCGATCGTAGGAAAGGCCCAGGAAGGTCTTCACGGTTCCCAGGGTGGCCTGCGTCACCGGTTCCTCAAAGTTTCCCCCGGCAGGCGATACCGTGCCGATCATGGTCAGGCTGCCGACGGCCCGATCCGAACATTGTAAAACGCCCGCCCGTTCGTAAACGTTCTTAATGGCTGAATCCAGGTAAGCGGGATAGCCCTCTTCCCCGGGTATCTCCTCCATTCTCCCAGATGTTTCGCGCATGGCCTGGGCCCATCGGGAGGTGGAATCGGCGATCACCAGTACATGATATCCCATTTGCCGGTAATATTCGCCCAGAGTAACCCCCGTATAAATGGAGGACTCCCGGGCGGCCACAGGCATGGAAGAGGTATTGCAGACAATAATGGTGCGATCCATCAGAGAGCCGCCCGTGCGGGGATCCTGAGTCTCAGGAAATTCCTTGATGGTTTCCACCACCTCACCGGCCCGCTCGCCACAAGCCGTCACAATCACAATGTCTACAGTGGAATAACGGGAGATAAGGCTCTGCAACACGGTCTTACCGGCCCCGAAAGGACCTGGAATGCACGCGGTTCCTCCCAGTGCGATGGGGAAAAAAGTATCGATGATCCGGGTGGTAGTCGTCATGGGGGCATCAGGGTAAAGCCGTTCTACCCGGCGTTTTCGGAGCATCACTTCAGGAATGGGACGGCGGACCGGCCATTTCTGGAAAAGGGGCAGCTCTCGCTCGGCGCCGTCCAGGCCTCGAATACGGGCTACCGAAGTATCCACGGTAAAGCTGCCTTGTTGAATCCACGTTACGTCCACCGCCTCTGGCTCATCGAAGGGAATCATAATCTTGTGGCTCAAAAGGCCTTCCTGGACGGTTCCGATGGGCTGCCCCGCGAAAAGCCGGTCTCCCCTTGAAACGGTGGGGGTAAAGGTCCACTTTTTTTTCAGGTCCAGGGGAAACAGTTCCAAGCCACGGGGAAGAAAAAACCCATGATCCCGAGCCAATACGGCCAGTGGATTCTCCAACCCGTCAAACACCTGCCCCAACAGACCGGGGCCCAGGACCACCGAAAGCATTTCACCGCTCATCTCAACTCGGTCGCCCACGCGAACGCCCCGGGTATCTTCAAAAACCTGCATGTCGGCGGTATTTCCCTGAACTCTGAGCACTTCAGCCATGAGCCGTTCCTGACCCACAAGAATAAAGCCCAATTCATTTTTTCGAATGGCTTTCCCCCCCGTGTCGATTTTCACGAGACTTTCGCGAACAGCCAGAATCGTGGCGTCGTCCGAACCGCCAAACGCTATTTTTCTCCGGGGTTCAATGGAAAAGCTTGGGTTGTCCATCGGTTATCTCATTTACAAGTTCTTCAAACCGTTTCCCGGCCTTGTTAGCATCATGGGTCAACCACTGGTCCAGCATGTCCCATTTCATCCGGTAGCATACCACCGCCGGAAACCCGAAATCATAAGGAGGGACGGTTCGATCCAGATGGTCCCAGAGCACTTTTTTGAGAAGCCGGTCCAGGGCCAGGACTTCTTCGCTCTCAAGATGGAGCTGCGCCTCTGAGATCCAGGGGTATACGGCGGCGAGTCTAAAATAGGGGTTTTCCCAATTTCGCTCAATGTGCATAACATATCGGCCCAGCCCCCACGGTTCATGGGCGGTGGGCGGGCCTAAGCCTCGATGGCGACGTCTAAGGGCGGCCATAATGGTCCGTTGGTCAACGGGAAATTCAAAAAGGGTCTTTAAAATGGAATTCGAGATGACCTCCACCAGTCTTTTTAGCCGGACTACCATTTCTTGGGTCGTAAGATTTGGGATACCCTTCTGCCAGGTCAAAAATGGGGCGGATCGTGCCAGCCACCGGCTGTCATCCGGGGTCAGCATTCTAAAACGTTGCTGCAGCCGTTCCCGGCTGATGGGTAATCGTTGAGCCCTTTCAAAGCGCAACAGCGGGGGCAGACTAGCTAACAGGGTATAGTAGGATTGACGTCCCACGGTTTTCCTTTTTATTCTTCCCCTCGAACAATGGCCTGGTAGCGTGGCAGCAGATTCTGAAGGAGCAGATCGCTGAGAGCCTTGTCGGACAGATCGATTTCCAGATCCTCTCCGGTCAATCGAATCCGGATGCCCCGTTTAAGGGTATCTGAAGGCTTCAGCTCAACCCCTTCTCGCAGCATATCGGCGGAAATCCCCAATACCAGGTGGTGCATCTGCTCTTTGCCTTCAGGTGTCAGGCGTGAACCCAATTCATCGGTTTCAAAAAGGTCCTTGGGAAGCAGCACTTCAACAGGCTGCCCCTCGCAGACCATGTGCCCGGTGGCCATGCCGGAGACCGCCAGAATACACTTTCTGATGAATTCCCTGTCGCCCATCTCAATGGAAACCAGCCGCCTCACATGGGCGGCGAAGTCCGCCTTCAGCCCAGCTTCCATTTTCAGTTCCGTATCTCGAATGGCCATGCGAAGGGAACCCATGCCGGCTTGGCGATCCCTTTCAATCTGCACTTTGGCCCGAGTCAGAATCTCTTCGGCTTCGGCTTCCGCTTCGGCTACAATTCGCGCAGCTTTTTCCAGTGCTTCCTGGAGAACCTGGTCGGCCTTTTTACGGCCTGCCTTCACCCCGTCATCCCTCAGTCGTGCAATCAGTTCCATTACCCCGGAGGAAACTTGCCTTTGTTCGTCCATGTCCACTGCCTCCTCAACCACCGGTCACGGTGCCCAACAGCACCAGCGCAAATACAAAGGCAAACACGGCAAACCCTTCCACCACCGCAGCTGGAGCAAGGGATATCCCGAAAACCTCGGGTTTGTTTTTTGAGACGCTGATGGATGATGCGCAGGCATACCCCTGGTAAACGGCGCTCACCATGAGGGCCACGCCAGCCGGAAGACCAATACCGAAAATCCCCGGGGCGGTCGTCTCATTCATGGTGCCACCGAAGGTCAGGGTCACCACCACGCCGTAAATAACCTGGGAACTGGGCATGGCCGATACACCGATGAAACGACCATAGCCGCTTTCAATTTCGAGCATGGCGCCGATGGCCGCCTGACCGGCCCTGGAACAGCCGATCATGCTGCCCACAGCGCCAAGGGCCAGCGGTGCAAACACGCCCAACCACCCCAATGCTAAGACCATTTTTTCCACGATTTTTTCTCCTTTCTTGCGAAAACCATGAAGAGACGACCTTCCTCGGTAATGCTCCACCTGAAAAATTCAATAAAATTCAGTCGCAAACCATGAATAAAACCACCAGCCACGGCCAGAACAAAATTCAATGTGTGCCCCAGAAGCGCAATCAAGAGGGCAAACAGAATACCAATTCCCGGTACCGCCTCCTTGACCTGTCCTGCCATGGCGTTAAAGGTTCCGGCAAGTGAAGCGCTGGCCAGCCCCAGTGCAAACAGCCGCAGATAGCTCAACGCATCGCTGAAGGCGCTGGATATGCCGGTCAATCCGGAAAGCCCTCTGAGCAAACGCTTCCAGCGGGACCCTTCCGTGCTGGTGAACAGCAACACCCCCGCCAGACCGAAACCGAGGCCAATGGCGCCGGGTATTTTTAAAAAATAGAGAGACCCCTCATGGGTAAGCCCCTGCCAGAAAAGCGCACCGCCCGAAAAAACAAATGCCCAGGAAATGGGTTTGAGCGCCTTTTTGGACCGCTTGAAGTGCCAGGCGGTCACCCCGTTGGCTGCGACCAGATGCAATACGCCCAGTAGAATGGAGATTCGTATCATGTTGTCAAAATTCATCATGTCAATGACTTTGAGTCGGGCCGGGACAGTCCCCTGTCCGGGTGACATTCCGAAATAACTTCCCACCATGACACCGTAAATGATCCCGGCGCCTACCATGGTCACCAAAAGAATACGGAACCGAGCGCCTCTTTTCGACTGACCCATTTTCTTCCAGAACAGGGCCGTCAACAGACCCATCGTTACCGAATATCCCACATCCGAGAAAATCATGGCGAAGAACACCGCAAAGGAGAAAAATACAATGGCTGAGGGATCCCATAACCAGTACTGGGGCGTGGTATAAAAAGACACCAGGTCCTGCCCACCGGCTATAGCCGAAGGGTTTTCCATGAGTGTGGGCGGTGTATCCTGCGGTTGGGGGGGCCTGCTTTCAAATACCAGTTTTCGGTTATGAGCATACCTTTTCAATTGAGGCACATTGCGCTTCGGGGCCCATGCCTGAAGGGCAAAAACCGGATCCTCGGCATAGGTTTTTCCCACCGCATCAACCACTGCGGCCTGATCTTCAAGGTGTTCAATACTCCTGGCAAACAGTTCGCCCCAGCGGGTCAGTCCGGCCCTCTCGGCAGACAGGTCTTCCAGTTCCAGTTCAACTTCTTCCAGCCGACCCTCCAATTGGAAAAGGGTCCGATTTCCGGTGCGCACCCGTTCAACGGGCATCTCTTCTGGCTGGGTTTCCGAAATCACCACCACATAAGAAAACCGATTATCGGCAAAAACAGTCTGCCAAATCAGTTCCGTTTCCCGAACCTTCCCCATGTCCTTATGGGGAACCATATAAAACCACAACCTCAGGTTGTTCAGATCTTCGGGATGGGGGAAGGCAAACGCACCCCATGGAGACAGGTTCGCGATGCGGCCCAGCAGAAAATCCCGTTCATGTTCCAGCTCCTGCAAGCGATCCTTTATTTTGAGGGCATGGCTTTCAATGGCGGCCGCATCAAACTGATCGATTCGGGTGACTTGCCGCCGCTGGTTGGGACAGCTTTGAAGAAAGCGTAAGGCTTCCCGGGCCCTTGAAGAGGGCCCCGCCGGAATCAGGGAATCATTTTCAGGGTTCAGATCAATCAGGTGCAGGCAACCTTGCGCCTGAAGATCGGTCAGAACCTGCTTTCGATCTTCCACATGGCCATAAAACGTTATTTCTTCCAGGGAAACGATGCTCATGGCGTTGCTCCCAGGAGGGCTTTTGCCTGTTTGCGCCGGATTCGTTTGGTAATTTTGGATCGTACCACGGCCGCCCGATCCGCATCGGCCAGATAAATCCGTATTTTCCGAATATTGCCCTTGGTCTCCGGGATAAGTATTTTTTCAAACAGATTGTTGCGTTGGGTCACTTTCCGTACCGCCTGTTCCAGTAACCGCACCCGGTCAGCCGCCACTCGAACCAGTGCTTTTTGAGAGACCATCTGCTCCAGTTGGGCCCCAAGCATGTCCACCCAGTGGGGCCTGGTCAACATGGAATAGTCCTCGATCCGACATCGAACGTCCACAAGCCTGGGTAGTCTGACGCCCACTATGTTTTCTTCATGAATATCAATGGATTCCACATCAACCAACCCGCTCAGATCCATTTCGCTATCGGCCAACATGGGTATCTGCTCGGAAACTTCACGAAGGCGCCTTTCCATTTCGGCCTGAAGGTTTACCAAGACCTCTCTGGCACGCTTCAGTTCCGCAGTCAGCTGCATCCGTTTAAGCTCAAGGGAAGGCAGCATCCGCTCATAGAGGCGCATGTTTTCGCGCTGCTTTTGGAGCCCGGATTTGCTCAAGACCAGTTTGGCCATTATTTAGGGGTTTTCCCCGGGAAAATATTTGTCAACAAGGTCCTGTTTCATCAAGAGCTCTCCGGAATCAAAACATTCCGCCAGCGTCTCCCAACAGCGATCAAGGGCCTGGATCACGGGCATGGAAACCTTGATGTCCATAAACCGTTCACGAAAGAGCCCACCGAATTTGACGAGTTTTTCATCAAAGGCAGACAGTTCAAAGGCCATGATCTGTTTCTTTTCAGCCTCCATCGCCTCCGCATACAAACGGATCATAGTATTCATTATCTGTCCGTGATCCTCGCGGGTGGCCTTTCCGATCACTTTCTGTTTCAACCGGGAAAGGGAGCCGAAAGGGTCGATATAGCCATCATGCAGGTAAAACTGCCCTTCGGTAATGTAGCCGGTATTGTCGGGCACCGGATGGGTTACGTCGTTTCCGGGCATGGTGGTCACGGTGAGAATTGTGACCGATCCGGCGCCCTTGAAGTCGCAGGCTTTCTCATAGCGCATGGCCAGCTGGGTATACAAATCCCCCATGTAACCCCGTGCCGTTGGAATCCGCTCAAGGGAAATGCCGATTTCTTTCATGGCATCAGCGTAAGCCGTCATATCAGACATCAATACTAAAACCCGCTTGCCTTCATCCACCGCAAATTTTTCCGCCACAGCCAAGGCCATATCGGGAATAGACAGTCGTTCAACAATGGGATCGGAAGCCAGGTTCACATACATGACCGTACGGTGAAAGACTCCATGCTCTTCAAAAGCAGTCTTGAAAAAATGGTAATCATCAAAGATCAGACCTAAACCCCCGAACACCAGGATGTCCGATTCCGCCTGAAAGCCGATGCGCGCCAGCAATTCATTGTAGGGCTCGCCGGCGACTGAAAAGATGGGAATCTTCTGGCTTTCCACCAGACAGTTAAACAGGTCGATCATGGGGACTTCCGTCTGAATCATTTTGTCTGGAACCACCCGCATCATGGGATTCACGGTGGGACCGGCCACCTCTATTTTGGAATCAGAGGATAAATCCGGACCGTCATCAAAAGGTTCTCCGGATCCTCGGAAAATGCGACCCAGAATATTGTTGGAGTAGGTCACATTGGGCGGATAACCCAAAAAGCGCACCACGGCGTCCGTTGATAGCCCCTTTCCTCCTGCAAATACCTGCAGGCTCACGATATCATGATCCAGTGCCACAACCTTGGCCTGCCCGGTTTCCCCATCGACATTTTCAACAATGGCTATATCACCGAAGGCGGCGCCTTCGGCTTTCACGCGGATAGTATCGCCCACAATTTCCAGCACGCGCGTATGACGGGTCAGTTCCGGGAACATGGTTTAATTTCTCCTCAGTAAATCATGAGAAAAATTGGATGGACAGGACTTCTTCGATCCCAACAGACTTCCATTCATCATAGCAAATCCGGGAAAAATGACAAGGTTTCTTATGCCTGTTCAAAAATGTGCATTATGTTTTTTGCACGCTAAAGGCCATCAAATCCTGTTTAGAAAATGTTTCTTTAAGATTAAAGATCGTGTTCATAGTGGCGTGGCTTATAACACTCATCGTCTTTCCTCTCACCGGCGGGATCCTTGAAGAGATGGCATGCCTCGATAATCTTAGATTCTTTCGCCAAGACCACGAGGCGGTCGTCGGCCCGAATGACTGTGTCTGCCGACGGGTTGGTGATCACATCTTCTCCTCGCTGGATGGCCAGAAGGGTGAGCTCATATTTCGACCTCAGCCGAATTTTGTCAAGTGACTTGCCAACGGCGGGCGCCGATGCCTCGATTCGCCAGATGCTGATGTCCAGATCAGGGATTCGAATCTTCAGGTCGAGAAAAGAGAGGGGCTCAGTGGAAAGGGTACGGAACATCTGGTACCCTTCCGCGCGAGCATCGGTTATCATCTGCTCTATCTCGTTTCGGGGAATGAGATATTTCGCCAAGACACGGCTGAATATTTCAATGGAGGTTTCGAACTCCTCGGATATCACCTCATTAGCCCCCAGTTCGTAGAGGGATTCGATCTCAGACAGGAAACGGGTTCGGGCGATGATAAAAAGGTTTGGATTGGACTTTCGGGCCAGAGATACCACCCCCCGTATGGCGGTAGGATCTGAAATGACTACCACAATGGCCCTGGCTTCACCGACGCGGGCATGTTCTAAAACAGCCTCGCGGGTTGCATCACCGTAAAATATGGACACGTCTTTCTTTTTCTCAATTCTCACTGTTTCGGGATTCATATCTATAATGACATGGGGAATCCCGGCAAATCCGGCTGCCCTGGTAACGTTCTTTCCATTGAGACCGAAGCCGACTATTATCAGGTGATCTCGTAGCTTTTCCGTATGCACGGCCTCTATCCTCAGACGCTTCCCGGCATAGCCCGAGACCAGGCTGTCTGGCCATGGCATTTTCAAAACCATGCCGGCAAAACGGGGGGCGAGGGCGATAGCAAAAGGCGTGAATCCCATAGTTAGGATAGCGACGGAAAGAAATAACTGGTGGTATTGTCCGGATAAAAGACCGGATTCCGCACCCCGCACAAACAAGATAAAGCTGAATTCTCCCACTTGGCAGAGGTGAAGTCCTACGATCAGCCCGGTCTTCAAAGGAAACCCCAGGATAAGCATGCTCAGGTTTACCACAAATCCCTTCAATAGGATGATGGCAAGGGCGATAACGATGATCGTGATCGGTTGCTGTATGAAAAATCTCAGGTTCAAAAGCATGCCGATGGAAACAAAAAACAGACTGGTAAAAACATCTTTGAAAGGGATAATGTGGCCCAGTGTTTCATAGCCGTACTCGGTTTCGGAGATCATAAGGCCAGCCAAAAAGGCTCCAAGGGCCAGCGACAGGCCGAAGTTGTAGGTCAACAGGGCTACGGCAAAGCAGATCAAAAACACACTCATGATAAACAGTTCTCTGCTTCGAGTGCGGGCAATCTGAAAAAAAAGCGCCGGAAACACCCATTTTGTACCGACAAGAACAAAAAGGATAATTCCGCCGGCCTTGAGGATCAACATCCAGATTGGTTCTCCTTGTGCCTGGCCTGCGGCGCCGGACAGCAAAGGGATCAGTAACATCATGGGAATGACGATGATATCCTGGTAGATGAGGATGGCAAGGGATGAATGACCGTGTGGTGATTGTATTGCCGCCGTGTCTTGGAGAACCTTAAGTACAATGGCCGTGCTGCTAAGGGATACGAGAAATCCTATGAAGACAGATTGTCCGATGTTGAAGCCAAGTTGTTGGGTAAAGAAAAAAGTGATCAGGACGGTCAGGAAGACCTGGAGAGACCCTCCCAGTAAAACGGATCTTTTCGCTCTGGAGAGTTTTGCCAGAGAGAATTCGATACCGATGGTAAAGAGCAGTAGCACCACGCCGATTTCGGCAAAGATTTCAACCTCGTGCACGGAACGGACCAGAGCAAGACCATGAGGCCCCGCCAGAATTCCGGTGATCAGGAACCCAACGGATGCGGGAACCCGGATACGGTGGAACAGCAGAAGGACACCGATGGAGAGTCCGAAAATGATTAGAATGTCTTTGAGGAGAGGAATTTCCATTCTTTTTAGAAGTTTTTTTCCGTGGGCCTATTCAATATACCTTTGAATTTCCCAGACAGGTACCTTCATTTCTTGAGAGTATAGAGAAGTTCCTCTTTTGCGTCAAGTTAAAGGAAAACCACAATATATGCAGTTTCAGGCTGGTTTAGAATCCTGAGGCTCTTGAGGAATAGGGGAGAGATTAAGATGGGATTTTCAAACAATGGGGATATGAAAAAATCGAAGTTATTGCACTGTTCGGGACAACCTACTCTTATCAATTCCAAAGCCGGTTAAAAAAACACGTGACATAAGGCCCAATTGGGGTAAATCGGATCGCAGATGAAATGACTCTGGGAAGTTGGAGCCTGAGAATGACGGGTACAGGACCTGGCACCCATATGACATTGCCCAAAAGCTGTTCCACAGCATAGCGGAGGTCGTATTTGTACTTAGGGCCCAATAAACGATATGGATGTTCCCTGCAGATGGGTTGGCTCTCGTCAAGCCGTTGCTGTCACTCTGCGGGGTCTAAATGATGTTTGGTCCCCCTTGATCCGGAGGGGCCGTCAATTTGGAGAGAATGACAAATGCCTCTAAGGATGAAGGCACTGGGCCTTCTCATTCCGCCCTGGCCTTTATCATCATAACCTCTGCAAACGATTTGGCATCTTCCAGGTCTGCTTCGTCCGGGTGACCTGCAGCACTTTGCGCCTCAAGGGCCCAACCCCTGTGTTCGTCCTTTTTCAACAGCGAATCAATAATGCCCTGTTTCACAGTACCTCGGCATCCAAATGACCCCATCACTTTCAGGCCTTTTGCCAGGCTGATTGCATGATAAAATGCCGTGACCGCCAATGCTCCGCCCCGAAGAGAACCATGGGTTGCAAAAAAGGCGACTTTCTTTCCTGCGGGCAGGCTGTTGATAAAGGACTCCATCTTTTTGGGCAGACCCATTGATTGAACAGGAAAGCCGCAGAAAATCAGGTTGTAATCGGATACATCCGATACGTCCACCGCCAGAGAGATTTCTTTTTCACTTTGCTCTATGGAATCATAGATGGCTTTGGCCACCTTTTCAGTATTTCCAGTTTCTGAGTAATAGGAAATCAGCACTTTCACTATTCGTTCCTCCTGCAAAAGAGTTATGCGATACGTTTTCCAAGGCTCGAACGGCGGATATTTTAATGTAATCAATTATCCGATTCGGAATCACCAACTCTGAGTATCTCGGTATTTTCAAAGCACCTGCAGAGTTATTCTTAAGATCTTCCCTGTTGCGCTTTGCTCTTCTACCCCGTATCAGACGAGCCTTTCACCTGTTGGAGGCCACTATAACTTGTCCTTGCTGCAATTTTTGGTCATTTAGGATATATATTTCATTAAGGAATTTGTCAACAATAAAAAAATGTGGGCCATCAGACTGAAGCGTACTTTGTTTCATGAATAGAAAGAAAAATGGAAAAAATGGTAGAAAAATAGGACAGGCAAATAATGCTTTACATGGGAATAGGGGACGTCCGCAAACAAGTGAATATTTTTTATAGGTGGTGCTCAATGACAAAATGGCATGTATGTGCTCCATCAGCAATACGGTTTCCAATACCATTACGATGGAAGGTCACTTCCTCTGGAAGATATGAATTGAAAATAGCATTATCAACTTCGCACATCAACTTGGTTAATTCCGGTATCCCCAATTGGGTGTAGAATTCGTGGAACATGCAGTTGTTGACACGGAACTCATACTTCTGATTGCTTTGTTCTACTACCTCCATTTCATTCCAACGAGTAGGGCCTTCTCGATTAGTACGCTGTTGGTAGGCAATTAGGTTCTCAAAGGTGCGCGGAGCTTCTGCATTGCTAAAGTTCCCCTGCTGTACCGCTAACCCAATAGGAAGAACAAACTAAATTCCTGCAAATATCGTAACTAAACATCATTTGTTGCCCAATAAGCTCACTTGCAAGCAGGATGGTGGCGTGGCTTACTCAATCAACGGAAATGTCTTAGCCCAAGTTGTTTCAGGGAGTGTAGCATCGAATCATGAAATCAATCACGGCGTTGCATAACGCGCTATTCCCATCGGTCAGGCCTTCGATGGCAGAAAGGTGGTGTTTTCCTTTCTGCACCAGCAATTCTCCCTGCAGTCCATTGGTGCGCCAGGCCTGGAGGAAGTCGGTTGACTGGCGGTGAAACTCCCTTGTTTCATCTTCGCCGAAGGTTACCAGGAGGGGAGGGCCGGAGCGCGGGATGTTGAGATAAGGGCTTTGACGCAGAATGATCTCGTGCGTCAGCAATAGCTTTGGCTGGAGATAGGAATAGCTGAGGGGGTGCAGATCAAACACCCCGCTGATGGGTATCCCCCCTTTGATGATGTCGTCGGGCAGCCCATACTCACCCTGCCAGTCGGTTTCACAAAGCATGCCGACCTGTTGGCCGCCCGCTGAATGTCCTGCAACAAAGATGCGGGAAATATCTGCGTTGAAATTGGGCCCTTCCCGATGCAGCCAGGCGATCACCGCCCGGTTTTGACGTGTGATCTCATTGATGGTGACTCCGGGGCATAGGGCATAATTTGTCACGACAACGGTGATGTCTCTGCTCACGAGCCCTCGGGCCACGAAACTGAAATCCTTACTGCCGAACATAAACCAGTAGCCCCCGTGGATGAAGACCAGCAGCGGTGCCCCAGGTCTTCTGGCGGGGAAGACATCGATGGTTTCGGCCACTGTCGGGCCGAAGCGGACATCCAGCACACAATCGAGTTCGTCTCGAACCCGCGCACTTTCCCGGGCATACCACTCAATCCAGTGTTCCCTGTCAGCCACATTGAGCGCGATGTTGTATTCGAGATCGATGTCCTCCTGCGAAGTGAAGTTGCGGTATAACCTCATAGTCTCTCCGATCCTCATCCAAGCCTTCACTCAAAATGGTAAAGGTAAAGGGGTCTGCCTTTGACTCTTGCGCGTAACCTCCAAGAAGAATAAGAGTCAACACAATCTTGAGGCATCATACCAAAATTTGAGAAAAATGTCTAACAGGAAGAAGCCGTTACCAAAATTTCCAATGGCACAGGATTTGGTGGTCGTTCCACACTTATAGAACTTCAAAGATCCTGTTGCCAGCACTGAAAGCGGTGGGCATGTTATTGTGACGGCATCGACAGACCACAAGATTGCCTGCATTGTTGCCCAGTGTCCTGGTGTCGATGGTCGTGCATCAGCGGAGTTGGCGTTTGAGACGCTGCCAATCGGATACAACCTGCGAATGCTCATGCACGGTCAGCGTGACTTGGTCAGGTCATGGCTCGGTCTCTCGCCCCACAAAGTACCAATTGTGGGTAAGCCCGGAAGTATTGCCTTGATGACGGCTTCAAATGCATATAAAGCGTTTGCTCAACTCGCGCCGGATGGCTTTGTCAACGAGGCATGTGCCAGGATCATCATAAGGGGAGACAAGTACAGACCCATCAAATACGCCCACGATGTTCAGTGTCCGGTCCTTCTGCAAATATGCGAGAAAGACCAATTAGTCTCAGTCGAAAGTATTGAAGAAACTGCCATGATTCTTGGTAAACGCGCTCAGATCAAGAGGTATCCGATAGGACACTTCGATGTCTATTTTGGAAAGAACCACGAAACGAGCGTCCATTACCAGGTGGAGTTCTTCAGAAAACACCTTTGATTCAGGCCGGACGAAAGCATTGCCGAACATGCGGGTGAACAAAGACTGGCTTTTCCCCTAACGCTCCAAGGCCGGCCTTCAACGAGGCCGTCAGCCGGGCAAGGGAGGAAAAGGACCTCCGATGTTTGATCATCACCGGCAGTGGCAACAGCTTCTGCTCCGGTGCCGACTTTAGAAGCGGTCTTTTTGGCAGCAGGGACCGGCTTCCGTATCAGATACTCATGGATGCATATGGCCCGTTTCTCGCCTTGGATAAGCTTGAGATGCCGATCATCGCCGCCATGAACGGCCATGCCATCGGTGGTGGATTCGGGCTGGCACTCATGTGCGACATCCGTATCGCAAACCAGCATTCAAAATACGGCGTCAACTTTGCCCGGCTCGGTCTTCATGCCGGAATGGCCGTATCCTATCTGCTCCCTAAGATTATCGGGTTGCCCCGGGCCAATGAACTCCTCTTCACCGGTCGTTTGATAACCGGGAAAAATGCCGCTGAAATAGGACTGGCAAACTATGCCCTGGAAGGGGATCAGGTTCTTGAAAAGGCCTGCCTACCGTTCATTTGATTTTTCACCGTAAGCGAAAAATTATGATCCCGTGTCCGTCAGTAAACCAGTGACATCATAACTTCTGGCCCATGAAATGTCATTTTTTCTTCCGTAATTCGTATACGTTACACGAGTTATTTAATTACAAATGGATGTCCCCAAGATCTCATACATAAAGGACTTGGATAGCAAACCCGATGCCAATTATGGCTGGCTTGAAGACTTGGATAACAGTGAACATCTTCTCTTGCATATCAGGGGTATTCCGCATGATTACTGAGAAGGTGTAAACGGGCCGTTCGCGTTTCTAAAATTGTATTGCCTGAAATCTCAACATCATCTCTAATGCCCAGCATTGAGGTATTTTCCAACCGGGCACAAAAGTTTTTTGAAACCTTTGGCCGGTATACTGGCTCTATAGGCTGAAAGATGTTCAGAAAATACCAATCCCCTGAAGGGGCATACCGGAGGAAGAATATGGCTACGGAAAAATTAACAATGGATCAACTTGAAACTACAATCGAAAATAATGATATCGTTTTGATTGACTTTTGGGCTGAATGGTGTGGCCCCTGCAAAATGTTTGGGCCCATATTTGAAAAGGCCTCTGAGAAACATACAGACGTGGCCTTTACCAAGTGCAACACAGAAGAGGAACAGGATTTGGCCGGGCATTTCGGGATTCAGTCGATTCCAACTCTCGCCATTTTTCGCGAAAAGATCCTGCTGTTTATGCAACCTGGCGCCCTGCCTGAGGCGGCACTTGAAGATATTATCAGCCGCATCAAGGGACTTGACATGCAAGAGGTCCGTGCCAAGATCGCCGAAGAAAGCGCTAAAACCGCAAGGGAGAAAATGAATTGAGTATCATTTCATTACAAAGTAAATAGAGTCACGCGCGAGGTAGATTGCCATGCCCCTTTGTCCTTGCAATGTAATGGCCTGACTGCCTCAGGCTCAGAGGGGAAAAGCGGTCGAGGATGGTCATAATCTCCAAACCAGGGACCATAGCCTTGACCACCGGGATACCCAGATCCTCTCTTGTCAAATCCACGTAAACAGGTGTGTAGCCGTTCATGATCAATACCTTTTCCAACAGGTTAAGATCTTTTGATGGGATACCGGAAGAGTAGTTCGGCAAATCTTCGTATTGTATGTCATCAATCCCTTTGGGCGCATGCATGGATCCAAACCAGTAGGGATAGGGATAGGGGATTTCAGTCATTGCAGAGAGGACAGCGCGTTTACCATCAAGGTTGGCCCCGGCGCCTTTAAGAATAATGCCGCTGGGTCCCTGAATAAATGCCTTGTAACAGGGTATCCCGGTTTCCGGTGTAATATCTAAAAATTGGATCTGTATCCCCTTCTGGCTGCAACTCTCGAGTATGTCGCCCACTTTCATGTCATCAGATTTCAGGAGAAAACTGTACGCCCTGTCGTAAGGAACAACCTTTTCCGCGTCCCTTTCAATCACCTCCAGAAGAGCTGAAAGCTTGGCCTCTTCCATGGTGTTGCCTGCTGCTAACCCGTTGGAGGAAAGTCCGCTTGTCAGGCTGATCTCGTCAAGATTGCAGAAAAGAAATACCATCTGGGCCGGAACATAAACGGTCCGAGTTCTGTTTTCCTCTATTCGTTCGGCCTTGATCCACGATAACGGCTGGTCTTGATAGGGGACTTCAAGGCACATATCGTTTGGGTAAAGGGCCTCGATCCCATCTTTCACGAGATCTTTGTAGGATCTCTTGATAATGGGATAGTCTTTCTTGTACCTCAAGATCCGGCCGGACCGGATACTCGCAAATGCGGAATAGCGCTCAACAATCTCCATGAGACACGACATCCGGCCCTGGGAGATATTGAGCCCCCGGCCGTAACCAGTCTGGGTTCCGGACAATTGCCATCGGTTTCTGCCGTCATCGACCCTTATGTCGAGGTGCCACGGTCTTTCAATCGCGAAAGGACTGAGAGTGGCCTCTGTCCTCATATCCCAGCCGGTGAGGATGCCTAACTGCTCTAATTTGTTTCGTAAACGTTTGGTTACTTCCTTGAGAGGCGGTCTGTCACGGATCGTGGTGTTTTTCTCTGAGGGAGAGAAGATGTCCCTGACATGGATTGCCCCCCGCTGCCACTGGTCTATCGACTCACGCTCAAAGGGCAGAGGGAATTCCGCCTCATCCGGGGAGGGCAGGGGCCGGAGCAGGTTAGCGTTTGCGGAAAACTGTTTGAGCCAATAGAAGTTCTGATCAACGTTTTCCCCCAATGATGAAGGGATAACGATCAGGGGCGTGTATCCGGCCAACTTCTCGATATCCACCCCGTAAAAATATCCTTTCAGGTGGTCGAACTTGGTATTAAGGATGCAGGCCTCATAGGTCAGGGCGAGTAGGTGCATGTCGCTGTATCGGGCTTTCAGAATAAGCGTTTTCAACTCGGCCGGTTCAAGTTCGTGCACCACATTCAGGAGATATTTGCGCATGAACAGGTCGTTCGGGTGTTCCCTGCTGTACAGCAAGGCCTCCTCGAATGCCGGTTCCGGTTCCGGTACACACGCGAACCATCCCACGCCCATCCCCGTGCCCACATGGGAGAGGGTATATTTCATTTCGGGGTAATCCTTCATGTTCTGATAGAGCGCATTATTAAAATCATTAGCACAGAAATGCAACCCAAATCTATCAACAGTAATCGCAGGCACTCCTTATTGCCTTTCCACATATTGAAAGGGTCTGCCAATAACTTCACCCAAGCGCCAATAACGCCCAAAAACTCAGAGATATTTGGGAAAAGCAGACGATGTGGAGACATGAGATGGATAGATAATCTTCATGGATAATTGAATGAAAAATCGGGCTGAGAGCCACAGCTCCTTAGTCTGGAGCAGTGAAGATTAGATCTGGCAGGGTCGCGAATCCGGGAATTGCAAAACGCCGGGGGCATATAGGTAAGGTTACGTCAAGAGTCCACGGACCATGAAGGGCGTGAATACAAAATGTTTGGGATGCGCCCCGCAAGTTCATATCGCGAAAAAGGTGAATACCCAAGTACGGCTATCCGTAAACAGTTACAGTAGGAATGTAGGTCACTCGGCACCCTCGGCATCCTTGGCGGTAAAATCATAGCTGGGCTGCCCATCAAGAAACGGCTGCAATTCTGTATCGTGCGTCAAAAAGTCAGAAACCCCGGCTCCTGGGCAGATACAGGCCGTATTTTCGTAGTCGCATGTGCATCCCGGTGGACAGTGACCGAGCCCAGCGCAGCATACATTGCCGGCTGGCATGCAACCTGTACCGCAGCAGTCATATCCCGGTGAA
>Ga0307424_1000537_pt1 | contig 20217 bp, 13 predicted proteins | sample SalMarWE160320MG_FD_202157 | JGI IMG/M metagenome (GOLD analysis project Ga0307424, IMG submission 202157) | Salt marsh sediment microbial communities from the Plum Island Ecosystem LTER, Massachusetts, United States - WE1603-20 | ecosystem: Environmental > Aquatic > Marine > Intertidal zone >... | reverse complement strand
ACCCAGGGACGGATGAAGTCGCCCATCCAGCGGTTGAAGGCCGGGACCTGGCTGAGGCTGGCCAGAATCTCCGCTCCGCGCTCGTCCTCGCCGCTGTACAGGTCGTCGATCAGCCGCCACTTGAGGATCGCGAGCATGGCGGTGACCGCATGCCGGAACCGGATCTTCTTGCCTTCCTGGTAGGTGCGGCCGGCGTAGCGGATCGGCACCTCGTAGATCCTGGCGCCACGTTTCGCAAGCTTGGCCGTGATCTCGGGCTCCATTGAGAAGTCGCTAGATCTGATCGGAATCGACCTCAGCAGCTCGGTCCGGACCATCTTGTAACAGGTCTCCATGTCGGTGAGGTTGAGGTCCGTGGCCAGGTTGGAGACCAGGGTCAGGAGGCGGTTGCCGATGGTGTGGCGGAAGTAGAGGACCCGGCGGTAGCCGGCCGGCAGGAAGCGGGAGCCGTAGACGGCATCCGCGCCGGCCTCGAAAAACGGAGTCAGCATGCGGCCCCAGTCCTCGGGGTTGTACTCGAGGTCCGCGTCCTGGATCACCGTCAGATCCCCGGTAACCACGTCGATGCCGGCCCTCACCGCCGCGCCCTTGCCGCGGTTTTCCGGCTGCAGGAGAAGCCGGATCTGTGGGAGCTCGTCTTGAAGTTCCTTCAGAACCTCCCGGGTGCCATCGCTCGAGCCGTCGTCGACGATGACGAGCTCCAGCTCCGAGATCCGCGGATCGCTGAAGGCGAGCACCTTCTTGACGATCTCGGTGATCAGGAATCGCTCGTTGTAGACCGGCATTACAACTGAGAGCTTCACGGGACCATAGTACCGGAGCAATTCGCTCCGCGGATTGCTACTTCGACGTCAACGTGATCATGATGTCGCCGACGCCGGCCTCGATCTTGAACGTGGCCGAGCCCGGGCCCTTCCAGCTCAGCTCCTTCGAGACCATGCCCTCGCCGTTGAGGCGCGTGTCTCCGGCACGCAGGCGGACGTCGCCGACGCCGCTGGAGCAGCTGACCTTGCCGACCGCCGCTTCGGGTGCCTCGACGGTCACGTCTCCGACACCCGTCTGGGCGGAGAGACCGCCTCCCGCCAGAACGGTCGTCACATCACCGACGCCGCTGTTGAGGTCGCAGCCCCCGGCGAGCTGGTGGAGCTTGATATCGCCGACCCCGACGTTAACCTCGAGCGCGAGATCGACCGGCATCTCGACCCGCCAGGTCGCCTCGAACCGATGGTCGCTGCCCGGTGCGTCGATCGTGAGGTGGAGCTGAGAGCCGTCCACGGTGGCTTCGAGCTGGGCCTCACGCACCTGGCGCTCGCCACTCTTCAGCGACGACAGGAAGCCGCCGCGGCGGGGAGTGAGGTGGACGTGGGCGTGAATGTCACCGTCATCTGACGGTTGGACGGTCACGTCCCCGACGGCGACCTCGATCGAAACGCGGGAGATCCCCTGGGCGCTGTGCGTGGTCTCGAGATCGCGGGTCTCGGCCCCGGCTGTCGCAGTACCGGCGACAGCCACCAAGGCTGCGGCGAGAATGAGAGTGCGTCGTATCATCGAATCCTCCCGGCGAAGCCGCTCGACGGGCTCCTCGCAGTGAGAAACGCAGGAGGCGCCAAAAAGTTCACGAGCGACTCGCTGCGCGAATCGCTAGGCATGAGAAGGAAGCTACGCTCTGCAGTGGGCCTGGCGTCGCCCTTTCTCCGAGTCAGTGGGAGCCCGGTCACTCCATCACTCCGTCGCCGGGCCGGCGGGGCAACCTAATCACTTCCCTCCGAGGTGGGCGGGTGGGACTTCCTCACCTTCTTACCTTCTCACCTGCTCACTTCCACTCGGCCTACTGGCTCACCGGTGCCGGGGACGTCTCCCACCCCTCGTCGTGATGGCTGAGGATGATCTCTCCGGTGGCCGACTCGACGTCCAGGCGGGGCCCGTCACCGTCCAGCGTCACCACCCGCCCGTCCTCGGCGATCTTGGCCGGCAGGTCGCAGCGGATGCTTCCGGTGGTGGTTCGCAGCTCACCCCGCGGCTTGACGTCGTCTGGGATGACCAGGCGAATGACTCCCTTGGTCGCCCGGATCCGGACGGTGTGGGGGCTGTCCAATCGATCCCAGTGGAGCGTGATCTTGCCCGAGGAGGTGGTGACCTCTGCGTCGCCCGACAGGTTGTTGAGCCAGACGTCGCCGGACGCCGTGTCGACGTGGATGTCGCGGGCGCCGCCGGTGAGCGTGACGTTGCCGTTGGCGGTGCGGGCGAACAATCGCTCCAGGGGGCGAACGACCTCGACTCGCGCGTCGCCGCCGGTGCTGCGGACGTCGACGGAGGTCGCTGCTCCGGTCATCTCGATCTTGCCGTCAGCGGTGCGGAGCCGCAGTGGGTCCGCCGACGGGAAGTCGCCGCGGAGGTTGATGTCGCCGTTCCTGGTCGTGATGTCCGGGACAACCGAGATTGGCGCCACCAGCGACAGGTCCGCGTGCGCGGTCAGGTGGGCGAGCGAGAGGAGCCCCTTGTGGAACGGTACTACCGTGATTCGAACGCGGTCCTCCGCATCGTCGATCTTGGGTGTGTTGTCGCTCAGCCAGGCGTCGGCGGTCTCCTCCGAGACGCCGGAGATGTGGAGCTCGGCGGTGACGACCGCCTGCACGACATCCCCAGCGCGCACGGTGACGTTGGCGTTGCCGCCGTCGACGACGATGTGCTTGCCCGCGACGACCGGAACGCTCCAGCTCTTGTTGAGGTCGCGCTGTGCAGCCGTCGCAGCGGCCGGCGCCAGCGCAAGCAGCGCGAGCGTGGCGACGAGATGTCGGGTCATTGGCCTTTTCCTTTCACTCCCTCGGAGGGGAAGCGGATCACCGCCGATCCCCGGGGCCCCGACCCGCCGTCTCCCGGGTCGCTGAGGCGTGGGTTGTCGCGGACCCCGAACGATCTCAGCGCGAAGGCAGGCTCGAGCGACTCCAGGTATGCCCGCACGCGCCGGCGGGCGGAACGCACGGTACCGACGCCGGCGCCCGCGTAGCGAGCCAGCGCCGTGGCTGGCAGCGTGGAGCCGTCGAGGTCGAGGACCGCACCGAGAACGGCTGCCGCCCACGCGCGCGGAGCCTGCGGCCGGACCCCTTCGGCGGCGAGAAACGACCGCCACAGGCGGCGGGCCGCCAGCGCGTACAGCTTCGGTAGCTCCGCAGCCTGGCCGATGTACGCGATTTCCTCGTCGACCTCGCGCCCGACGCCGGCAAGGGTGCGCAGCCCGGCGGCCCAGGAGCTGGCCAGCCGGTGCTCGGCATGCTTCCTTCGCCGACTCTGCTTGAGTGCCTGGCGCGCTCCCTGCAGCGCGCGCGCCTGCGGATGGCGGCGAAGACCTTCCGAGAGGACGGCGTTGGCCTCGTTCCAGCGGCCGGCGGCGGCCAGCGCATCCGCGTGCAGGCCGACCATGTAGACGTACAGCTCTTCGGGCACGGGCTCCGACGGCGTCATGGCCTCGAGGGTTTCGATGGTCTCCGGTATCCGTCCCTGCTCGGCCATCATCGTCGCCAGCTCGACAGCGAGGAGCGGTGTCCCCGGGAACAGCTCGGTGCCGACCCGCAGCGTGTCCTCGGCCCGGTCCACCTTGCCGAGGAAGCTCTGGGCGCTCGCCATCAGGTGACAGGCGTGGGGCGTTGTCTCCTCCTCCCACGAGCGCGACGCCGCCTCCAGCGCCTGCTCGGCGCGGCCGAGGGCGAGCAAGGCCTGCGCCTTCCACAGCAGGAGGTGGGCCTCGAAGCGCGGCTGCTCCTCGACCGCATCCGCGAGCCGCTCGATCTCGGCCAGCACCTTGCTATGGCGGCCGCGGCGGCTCAGCTCGGAGCAGCGGGACAGCGCGCGCTCGACACGGTCCTCGAGGCTACCCTCCGGGCGTCGTCGTGACGGGCTCATCGGCCCTATTCTACCTGTCCCCTGGTGGCGGAGCCTTTCGGTGCCGAAGCTCGGTTGCAACGGCAGGATGTTCGAACCGCGAAGCCGCGAAGAGCGCGATGTCCGCTAGGAACAGCTCTCTTCCTCCTATCTTCGCGTCTCAGCGGTTCCTACTCCGTTCGCTGCGGCAAGGGGCACGCGGTCAGGGTGTCATGAGATGAGGTTAGAATGGGCGCTGAGTGAGTCTGAGAATCTCTTGAAGCGGTGAGTACCGTGGCCGGTCCGCACCGCCGTCCCGCAGGGAGGAAGCGATGCCCGACAGGCTGCTGGCCCTGGACGTGGGCAACACCCACACCGTGGTGGGGCTGTTCGTCGACCAGACGCTCGAGGCGAACTGGCGCCTGACCACGCATGGGGACCGCACCGCGGACGAGACGGGCCTGTGGCTGACCCAGCTGCTGCAGTGGGCGGGGCTGACTCCGGGCGATCTCGCCGGCGTTGCGGTTGCCTCCGTCGTTCCCGCCGTCGAGCCACAGATTCAGGAGGCGGTGCAGCGGTTCCTCCATGTCCGGCCGTTCTTCGTCGAGCCCGGCATCAGGACCGGCATGCCGCTGCGCGTCGAGGCCCCGCAGGAGCTCGGTGCGGACCGCCTGTGCGACGCCGTCGCCGCCCACCAGAAGTACGGCGGGCCCTGCCTGGTCATCGACTTCGGGACCGCGGTCACGTGGGAAGTCGTGTCGGCGGCCGGCGAGTACCTCGGCGGCGTCATCGCGCCGGGTCCCGGCATCACCTCCGAGGCGTTGTTCTCGCGCGCCGCCAAGCTGCCGCAGGTCGCCCTGGCGCCGCCGCCTCGCGTCATCGGCAAGGGCACCGTCGACAGCATCCAGTCGGGCATCTTCTACGGCTACCTGGGGCTCGTCGAGGGCATCACCCGGCGCGTGCTGGCCGAGCTCGGCGACGCGCCGGTCATCGCCACCGGCGGCTTCGCCGAGACCATCGCGCGCCACTGCGAGCTGATCGACCATGTCGAGCCCAACCTGACGCTGGAAGGCCTGCAGATCCTCTGGCTCAAGAACCGCGATGGGAGCCGCCAGTGAGCGGCGAGCACCGTCCCAAGGTCGATCGCCAGCGGATCCGGGCGACGGTGGAGGAGTCCCTGCGGCCCCTCACCCTGCCCAACTTCATCACCCTGCTGCGGATGGCGATGATTCCGTTCTTTGTGCTCGCCGTGAACGGTCACGAGTTTGCACTCGCCGGCCTCATCTTCGTGCTCGCGGGGATCACCGACGCCGTCGACGGCTTCCTCGCGCGCTACCTGCGGATGCGCTCGGTGGTCGGCGCCTACCTCGATCCGATGGCCGACAAGCTGCTGCTTGCCACCGCCTACATCGCGCTGACCATTCCCCAGGGCCAGGCGGTCGTGATCCCGATGTGGCTCACCATCCTCGCCCTGTTCCGCGACATCCTGATCGTGATTGTCGCGTTGCTCCTCTACCTTGGCGCCGGCATCCGGCGCTTCCCTCCCTCCAAGTGGGGCAAAGCGACCACCTTCCTGCACGTTGCGACCGTCACGATCGTCATTGTTGCCAACATCTGGCCGATACCCGGCTGGCTGCCGCGGACCCTCTTCTACCTGTCGTTCGTGGCTGTCCTGGTGTCCGGCTTCCACTACATCTACCGCGCCGCGCGCGAGGTCGAGGCCCTCAGCGAGGAGCTGTGACGAGGTTGCCCTGCCGGGTCAGCCTTCCGACCTGACGGTACCCGAAGTGTCGAAACTGCGCCTGGGGTCCGCATGTCTGGCCGCCGCGCCAAGGGGGGAACGGCTCAGGGCTGCACGATGAAGACCTCGGTTGCGCAGGGCGCCTCCGCGTCCTTGGGCCAAACCTCTGCGCGCCACTTGCCATAGAGCGAGGCCGTCGACACCAGGGTGCCGCCGAGCGGCACCCTGGTCGTCACCTGAAGTGCCCCGTCGGCGGGCTCCGGGCTGGCCGCCGGGACCGGGAGAGGGTAGCCGGGCAAAGACCTCGTGCTGGGGGCGTGGCCGCCGGTTAGGTCCACCGGGATGTCCACCGCCTGGTAGAGGTGGCCGGTGGGCGTGTAGAGACGGAGCTGGTACAGCTCGGCGAGATCCCGGGTGCCCGGAATCACGATCCTGAATTCCAGATCGGCGACCTTGGTCGCCGAGAAGGTCGGCTTGCGGCCCCTGCTCGTGACCCCGGTGCCCCCTTTCGGCCCAGGTTCCGTCTTCGCCGGGTAGGCGACGATCTGGATGGCCGTGCACATGGCGGGGGGACGGGTGCTCAGACCCTGGGCCGCCGCCGGAGCAGCCAGGAGGATGGCGCCTGCGATGCTGCCCGCGATCAGAAGTGCCCTTGCCTTCATAGTCTCATCCTTCCTAGAACGGGGCCGTCACCGAGTAGACGGCGCCCTCGTCGGTACCGACGATGACTTGGCCGGTGACCACGTCGAAGCTCGGCGCGCCAACCGTCTTGGCCACCGCGGGGTCGCCCAGGGCCACCCCGCCGGCGACTGACCCGCTCGCTGCGTCGAGACGGAGGATCTGGCCGTTGCCGCTCGACGTTCCCACGTAGAGGTTGCCGTCGATTAGGACAACCGGCGAGGGTGCGCCGGTGGCGTACGCCGGCCACAGCGGGCTCGCCGAGTCGCCCATGTCGTCGAGCCCGTGCACGTGGCCGGTGGTCGAGAAGTAGAGCTCGGTGCCGCCGCTCAAGGTGTCGACCCATACGAACCCCTTGACCGGGCCATCGCCGGTCGCATACGGCGTCGCCCAGGAGGCCACTCCCGAGGCGGGATCCATGGCGTACACCTCACCGGCGTTGTTGCCGACGTACAGGCGGCCGTTGCGCACGATGGCCGCGGCGTCGACATCGCCCGCGTCCACGGACCATGTCCGGGTGGCGCTGTCGGCCGTGAAGCGCAGGCACCAGAGGGTGTCGGAGCTTCCTCCATCCTTGGCGCGGCTGGTGAACCACAGGCGGGAGGCCGCCGGGTCCGCCGAGATCTGCGAGGACACGATACCGAAGCCGGAGGCGCCGCCGCCGTTGTCGAAGCTCCAGGCGATGCTGCCGTCCGCGAGGTTGAGGCCGTAGACCTTGGAGTCACCGCCCGGCGTGCGGGTGCCGATCAGCACGAGGTCGGCGCTGCCCCCGAAGTCGGTGGACACGATCGACGGGCTCGCCTGGACCGCGTCGCCGAGCACCGGGGAGGCCCAGAGCAGGGCGCCGGTCAGGGCGTTGAAGGCGTAGACGCGGCCGTCCTGTGCGCCTGTGAACGCGACCGTGGAGGCGCCGCCGATCCTGGTCGTCGGGAATGGGATGACGATCGGCCTTCCCTGTGCCGGTGCGTTCATCGAGGCCGGGATCCAGCCCGAGGGCCAGATGCCGCCGGTTGTTCCCGCCTCCATGCCGTGGAGGATGCGATCGTTGGACACCGTGTAGCTCGACACCCCCGGACGGACGCTGGCCGGCGCCAGGGTGGTGGCCGCCGACGAGTACGCCCACTTGCCTGCACCGGAGGTGTCAAACGGCCGTCCCATGACGTACCTGCCGCCGGACCAGGCGCTGCCGTCCCATACGTAGGCGGCGAAGTAGTGCATCGTCCCGTTCGGCAGCGATTCGAAGATGTAGGTGTCGTAGGCGCCCGCCGTGCCGGTGACATCGGCGCACACCGCACCGGCATCCTCGGGACCCGTCGGGTAGCCGGTGGTCTTGGCGCACACGCGAGTCGATGCGTACGCCGAGGACGGGTCGACCCACTCCAGGCGCACGGTGCCGTCCCCGGAGCGGGCGGTCAGGTAGAGCACGTCCGCTGAGGCCGACGAGCATGACGAGGCCGTCGCCGTCCGCTCCACGGTGTTGTCGTCCTGGCCGCCGCCGAAGCACGGGCCGGTGCCGCCGGTCGAGGGGTTCTCGCCCCGCACGACGTACGAGTACGGCGTGTCCACGGCCACCGAGGTGTCGATGAAGAAAGGCTGCGTCACGCACGAGGCCAGCAGGCTGGCCGGCCCGGGTGTGAAGCCTGGGGTCGTGGACCGGTAGACGTCGAACACCGGCTCGCCGGCGCAGGCCGTCGTCGGCGACCAGTCGAGCCGTACCCCGCACTCCGAGCTCCCGAGCGGGGTGGCGGAGACGAGCCCGCCAAAGACCGGCTCGTCTGCCTGTGCATCGCAGTCGTTGTCCTGCCCGTCGCAGAGCTCCGGCGCCCCCGGATAGACCGTGTCGTCGTTGTCGTTGCAGTCGAGGTTGTTGTTGACGTACCCCTCCGGAACTGGGCAGTCGGTGGTCGAGACGGCCGGGTCGCCGTAGCCGTCCCCATCTGCATCGAGGTACCACGTAGCACTGAGGCAGTAGGAGAAGATGACACCGGAGTTGGCGACGCCGCCTACCGTGGTGCCGCCATAGAGTGACCCAGCGTGAAAAAGCAACGCTTCCCCTGGGTTGTAGCCATCGCTTGGGTAACCGGTGAAGGTGTGCAGGATTGCGAGGCCGGAGCCGTCCGGTTTGATCTGGAACATCGTTCCCCTGTCTGCGGCGCCTCCTCCCGTGGTCGTGCCATACAGCAACCCGCCCTCGAGGATCAGGCCTCCGTATGGGCTCCTGCCGTCACTTGCACCTCCCGCGAACGAATGCAGCGTCGTGAAGCCGCTTCCGTCAGTCTCGACCTTGAAGACTGTGCCTTTTAGTGTGCCGTCAGACCCGGTCGTGCCGTAGAGAGTCACGCCATCAGTAGCCAGGGTGCACCAAGGGCGAGACTCGTCGGGTTCCGTCCCGGTGAATGAATGGAGGATCTCGAAGTCCGAACCGTCCGGGGCGATCTTGAACACGTTGCCCTCGTCGTATGCGCCCCCTTGGTACGTGGTGCCATAGAGAATACCGTCGACAAGGACAAGGGAGTGCGTAGGCCACTTGCCGTCGTCAGACTGCCCCGTAAACGAGTGCGTGAGGCTGAAGCCGGTACCATCGACGTTGAGCCGGAAGATGGTCCCCCAATTGGATGCCCCGCCGGTGTGAGTCATCCCGTAGAGTACCCCGCCGTCGAGGACCAGGGAGCCGCTTGGCTGGCTCCCGTCGTCGGAACCGCCGGCAAAGGAGTGCAGGATGGTGAGGCCCGTGCCGTCCGGATTGACCGTGAAGACGACGCCCTGGTCGCTGCTGCCGCCGTGTTGCGTCATGCCGTAGAGGAGCCCGTTGGCGAGCACCAGGTAGCCCCGCGGCGTGCTGCCATCTGATGACCCGCCGGTGAACGAGTGGAGGACGGTGAAGCCGCTTCCGTCGGAATCGACTTTGAAGATCGTCCCCAGGTTCTCGGATCCGCCATAGGCTGTCATCCCATAGAGCGCGTCATCCACGACAACCAGCGCCTGGGACATGCCGGAGGCATCGCTTGCGCCCTCGGTGAAGGAGTGGAGTATGGCCAAGCCCGAACCGTCCGGCTGAATCTCGAAGAGCGTTCCCTGGTTTGACGGCCCGCCGTCGCTCGTCATGCCGGCGAGGACCCCACCGTGCAGGATCAGGGACCCGTAGGGATGGGATCCGTCACTGGCTTCCCCGGAGAAGGAGTGGACCACCCCGAAGCCCGAGCCGTCGGGGTTGATGCTGAAGACGATGCCGCGATTCGACGTGCCACCGAATCGTGTCATGCCATAGAGCGACCCGCCGACGGCGGTGAGCGACCCCTGAGGGTTGGCCCCGTCAGAAGCGGCCCCGGAGAAGGCGTGCAGCACGGTGAACCCTGAGCCGTCCGGCTGGATCGAGAAGATGGTACCCCGGGAGGAGGGGCCGCGGTCGCTGGTCATCCCGTAGAGCGCACCGTCGTAGAAGGTTAACCGCCCGTACGCGTACCTGCCCTCAGTGGGATAGGAGAAGGAGTGTATGACGCTGAAGCCGTGCCCATCCACCGGGATCTTGAAGATCGTTCCGCCACCCGCTGGTCCGCCGGCGTAAGTCGTGCCATAGAGGATGCCGTCCACGACGGCAAGCGGTCCCTCGGGGGAGTTCCCGTCCGTTGAATAGGAGAACGAGTGCAGGAGCGCGAACCCAGAGCCATCCGGATTGAGTTTGAAAATCGTGCCCGTCCATGACGAGCCACCCCCCGCCGTCGTCCCGTAGAGGGCGCCGTCGTAGAGGGTGAGAGTAGCGCCCGGATCGCTCCCATCGCTTGGGGAGCCCGCAAACGAGTGCAGCACGGTGAATACGGTGCCGTCCGTGTTGATCGAGAATGCCGTCCCAAGGTCGTAGGTTCCGCCACCTTGTGTTGTCCCATAGAGAACCCCATCGTTCACAACGAGGGACCCGTACGGGCTGAACCCGTCGGCCTCTCCGCCCACGAACTCGTGCAGCAGCGTGTACTCGCTTCCGTCGAGCCGTGTGCGGTAGATGACCCCGCCATCGGCAAGGCCGCCTTTGGGAGTCATGCCATAGAGGTAGGTCCCGTCGGAGGCGGGTTCCGACCTCATGGGAAAGCGACCATCATGCATCCACGGGGCGAAGTGCCGGAGTATCGTATACGGGTCTCCCGTTGGCTTGAACGTTGCTGCGGCCCCCCGCGGCTGATCCGCGACGAACTGGCATGGGTCCGTGCCGCTGCACTCGCCGGCCCAGGAGGTGAGCTCTGACCCACTGTCCGCCGTGGCGCTCAGCGTGACGGTACTTCCGTAGTCGAACCTCGCGCTGCAGGTACCCGGGCACGAGATGCCGGCCGGCGTCGAAGTCACCGTCCCCGTCCCGGCTCCCACGGCCATGACCGTGACCAGCGTGGTTGCGATGTTGAAGGTCGCCGTCGCGCCATGGTCCTGGTCCATCGTCAGGGTGCACGTCGTCAGGCCGCTGCAGTCGCTGCTCCACCCTGCGAACGTGGAGCCCACGTCGGCGGCGGAACCCAGCTCCACCACCGTTCCGAAGTCGAAGGCGGCACTGCACGCTCCCGGACACGAAATTCCGGCCGGCGTCGAGGTTACCGCCCCCGCCCCTGCGCCCCCCGTCGTGACCGTCACAAATGTGGTCACCGGGTTGAATCTCGCTGTGACGCTGTGATCTTGGTCCATCGTCAGGGTGCACGTCGTGAGCCCGCTGCAGTCGCCGCTCCACCCCGCAAACGTGGAATCCGCGTCCGGTGCAGCGATCAGCTCGACCACCGTTCCGTGGTCGAAGATGTGGGAGCACGTGTCGCCGCAGTCGATACCCGGAGGAGTGCTCGTCACCGTGCCGGAACCGGCGCCGGTCCGCGCCACGCGGAGGGTCGCGATCGGTATGCACTCTCCCAACGCCGCCGTTTGCTCTAACGAGTTGTCGTCCTCTCCGCCGCCAAAACAGGGGCCGACTCCGCCCGTCGCCGGGTTTTCCGCGCGGACCACATAGGAGTAAGAAGAGTACGGATCCAGGTTGGTATCGATGTACGACGAACCCGTGACGCACGACGCGAGGAGGTTGGCCGGCCCGGGCGCAAAACCGGGCGTCGTCGACCGGTAGACGTTGTAGACAGGCTCGCCTGCACAGGCAGAGGTGGGGGACCAGTCCAGCTGAACCCCGCACTCGGGGGTCTGAAGGGGCGTCGCAGAGACGAGCCCGCCGAAGACCGGCTCGTCCACCTGCGAATCGCAGTCGTTGTCCTGCCCGTCGCACAGCTCGGGCGCCCCTGGGTAGACGGTGTCGTCGCCGTCGTTGCAGTCGATCGGGGGCGGAACGCCGTCACCATCGGTGTCGGCTGCCACCCGGATATCAGCCTCGACCGCCTGGCCTTTGAGGCGACGCCAGGGGCCGTGCTGCCAGCTCCCGTTCAGCCGGTACCAGTTCCTGGCCCGCCACCGATAGAGAGTTCCATTGACGAGAGGGCCGATGCTGACGGTTGTGCGGACGCCATCCGGCGTGGCGCCGGAATCCTGCTCGGAGGACCATGCCTCAACACACTCCCCGTCCCCGAACGGCACGCCACTCGGGCAGGCATGGACCTGCACCTTGACCCGTGCTCTCCCGAACGGGGAATGTGCGTTGGACTCGACCTGGAAGTCGTCCGGGTCCATACCCGAGCACCACGGCTGCACCGGCGTCGTGTCCGCACCTCCGCGCAGCTGTTGCGCGCGTACCTGGCGGCCGGGGCCTCCTCCTCCGTAGTACACATAGGCCGCGCCAACGTAGCCTGGGCCGCTCAGAGCCGTGGGCGCGCCGACAATTACGTCGCCATAGCCGTCACCGTTGACGTCTCCAGCAGCGGCAACGGCGTACCCCAGGGACTCATTGGCGACGTTGCTCTCCACCGACCAGTCCGGGCTGGCCGAGGGGCCGGACGCGGAGCCGAGGTACAGAAAAGAGGCGCCTTCGCCCGGCTCGCCATTGTAATAGCCGTATGCTCCGACGACGATGTCCGCGAAGCCGTCACCGTTCACGTCGCCGGCCGGTGCTACCGACATGCCAAAGTACGCAGTAGCAGTATTGCTCTCGTCGGTCCACGCCGGATCCGCAGCCAGTCCAGCGGCAGAGCCGAGATAGACGAGGGCCCGTCCCTCAGCAGTCTCCCCATTCCCGTACTGGGGTTGCCCAACGATGACGTCGCTGTAACCGTCACCGTTGGTGTCTCCTGCTGACGCTACGCTAATCCCGAATTGGGAGTATTCCTGGTTGCTGCCGGTCGTCCACGCCGGAGAGCCCTCCAGCCCGGAAGGCGAGCCCTCGAAAACGAACGCGCCTCCTCCCTGACCTTCGCCGCCGTCGAAGTTGTACGCCCCGACGATGACGTCGGCATACCCATCACCGTTGACATCGCCGGCCGACGCCACTGACCGGCCGAAATGTGCCAGGTCCTGGTTGCTCTCGGCCGTCCAATCAGGAGTTCCATGCAATCCCGTGGGCGAGCCATGATAGACGAAGACGCGCCCCTCTCTCGTCTCGCCGGCGCTATATGAGTCCGCCCCGACGATGACGTCTCCATACCCGTCGCCGTTGACATCGCCGGCCGACGCTACCGAATGACCGTACAGTGCGCCGATCTGGTCACCCTCGGCCGTCCAAGAGGGAGTTTCCGTCAAGCCTGAAGGGGAGCCATGGTAGAGGTAAGCACGCCCCTCGTTCCCCTCTCCGTCGCTCTCGGTGTAAGCGCCAACGATGACATCGGCGTAGCCGTCACCGTTGACGTCGCCGGCCGATGCGACCGAGTCCCCGAAATGCCCCGAGTCTTGGTCGCCCTCCACTGTCCAGTCCGGCGTCGTCGGGAGACCGGTGGCGGAGCCGTGGTAGACAAAAGCAGCTCCCGCACTGATCTCGCCGACGTCGTAGAACGGCGCTCCGACGACGACATCGTCGTAGCCGTCCGCATTCACATCACCGGCCGACGCAACCGACCCCCCGTAGTATTCAGAATCCTGGTTCCCTATCGTGGCCCAGACGGCGCCCGCGGTGAGGCCCGAGGCAGAGCCCTCATAGAGGAAAGCTGTCCCGTCATCGATTTGATCGGTGTCGTACTTGGGCGCCCCAACGATTACCTCGCTGTACCCGTCACCGTTGACGTCTCCAGCTGAGGCAACGGAGTAGCCGAAGTATGCCCACTCCTGATCTCCTTCTGCTATCCAGCTTGGGGTAGAGGAAAGCCCAGCCGCACTCCCTTCGTACACGGACGCGCGGCCTTCGTGGGATTGTCCGTTGGAATAGCCCGAGGCGCCGATGACGACGTCGGCGTACCCATCACCGTTGATGTCGCCCGCCGAAGCTACGGAGATGCCGAAGGATGCCGAGTCCTGATCTCCTTCTACTATCCAGCTTGGGGTAGAGGAAAGCCCAGCCGCACTGCCTTCGTATAGCAACGCACGGCCTTCCGAGGATTGGTCGTTGGAATAGCCCGAGGCGCCGATGACGACGTCGGCGTACCCGTCACCGTTGATGTCGCCCGCCGAAGCTACGGAGACGCCGAGGTTCGCTCGTGTCCCGGCCCCTTCGACCATCCAGGCTGGAGTTGTCTCGGGTCCTGATGGTGACCCGTGGTAGACATACGCCCTTCCCTGAAAGGACTGGTCGTTCGTGTACTGATCCGCCCCCACAACGATGTCGCTGAATCCGTCGCCGTTGACGTCGCCGGCGGAGGCCACCGAGTGCCCGAACTCAGCAAGGGACTTGTTGCCCTCCGCAGTCCACACCGGCGAATCCTCGAGCCCGGAGGCGGAACCAAGGTAGACAAAGGCTCGTCCCTCGCCGGATTGTCCATTGCTGTATCCGTCGGCGCCGACGATGACGTCGTCGTACCCGTCCCCGTTGACATCCCCTGCCGATGAGACCGAGATGCCGAGGTATGCGTCGGTCTGACCACCCACCTTCGTCCAGCTTGGGGTGGTGCTGAGCCCCCATGGCGAGCCGTTGTAGACGTATACCCGCCCCTGGCTTTGTGCGCCGTTGTAGTAGTTGTATGCACCTACAATGACATCCGCATAACCATCCCCGTTGATGTCCCCGGCCGCGGCTACAGACCAGCCGAAGTAGGCGGACTCCCAGTCGCCTTCGGCGGCCCATGATGGGGTAGAGCTCGGACCTGACGGGGAGCCGCGGAAGATAAACGCGCCTCCTTCGTTGGTTTGACCGTTGTCGAAATACGGCGCGCCAACGATGATGTCGGCGTAGCCATCGCCGTTCACATCGCCGGCTGATGCAACGGAGCGTCCGAAGGTCTCGTTCGCTTGAGTTCCCTCGGCCGTCCAGGACGGCGTAGTGGTGACTGGATCGATGGTGACGGGAAAGACGGCTGCTTCGACGTTTACCACGAGGCGGAGATAGCAACGACGATGGTCAGTGCAGCCGCGCAGCTCCATGCTCGCGGGCAGCGGGTGTCCAGCCGTGTCGGAGGCCGAGAGCTCCCCGTAGCGCAGGACCCGCACACCCCCCGGGGTGACCAGGTCGATCGCCTGGCCGTCATCGACCAAGGTCGGGGTCAGGTCACCTGTTACGGCCATCTCAACGACCAGCTGAGCTTGGCCGGGGTCCCGCCTGATCGTGAAGCCCTGCTCCAGGCCTTGCGCCTGGTTCAGGTACCACTCGAGGATGTCGCCGCGTCGATACTCGATGCGGTTGCTGCTGGGCACGATGTCGGGCCGCTGAACGCTCGGAGGGTTTGACCCACCCACGCCCACGAGCTCGAGCCCCCAGACCCAGCTGGGTTCTTGCTCGGTTCTTCGGATTACGCGGATACCCTCGGGCGTGAAGTAGGTACGTAGGTTCTGAGCACGGTTGGGGGCCTGCCACGCGGCCGACACCTGCTCGAGATAGGTGCGGTCCTGCCAGGTCACGTTGTACTCGGCCTGGCGGATGTTCTCCTTCGCCTGGGTCAGCCACCCTCCAGAGACGTTGGCCGTACTGTCTGAGAGAGCCGGAGGCCGGTGCCCACCGGGCGTAGGTCCCATCCCGGGTCTGGTCGCGGCGGCTGGAGTTGGGGGAGTGGCCGCGAGACCGAGCCCCGGCACGGTCACGACAATCCCGGCCACCAACAACGTCAGGTTTCTCAGCTGACTCATGCCGACCTCCGTCGGTCGCTCGCGAGCTCGCGAGCAGCTTCGATTGCGGTGCACAGTTCTTCCCACGGCGATCTCGTGGACGACCAGGTCAGGCGCAGGCAGGGCACGGCCCGGACGAGTCGCGCGACGGTAGCGAGGGCGTGGTTCCAGAGGGCGTCCGAGGCCGGCAGCACGATGCAGCTGAGCAGGCGCCGGAACGCCTCCTCCGGAGCCAGGGGAATGATGGACAGGCGCGGCCCCTTGGCCAGCTCGACCACGGCCGCTAGCGGAGCGCGCCTGACGAGCATATCGGGCGGAGCGAGCTCGCCCCAGAAGCCGGTGGCCCGGACCTCGAACAGCTCACAGCGGACCGCCACCAGCTCGTCTGAAAGAACGGGGTAGGGGCAGCAGGCCGCCGCTGTCGTCTTGCCCGCGCCGGACGGCCCGAAGAAGACCACGCCGCCGGGAGGAAGGACGGCGCCTCCCGCGTGAAGGGCGACGCCGTCTGCGAGCGGCAGGACGCAGCACATCGCCGTGCGCAGCGTGACCTCGAGCGGAAAGGCGCCCGCGGGATCGCGCCGCAGCACCCCGAGACGACGCCGGATGTCCAGCGCCGCCTCGAAGTCGCGATGGGCGAGGCGGACCAGCCGGCCCTCGGCGTGAACGTCTGCGGGCCTCCCAGCAGTCTCGATCGTCTCGTCGGCGGGGGGACGGTCCTCGACCTCGAGACGGAAGGCCGCGTCGGCGGCGATTGTGCTCACCCCGTCGAGCCGTGTGATTGCGGCGTGCTCTTCCTCGGTCAGGAGCCCGTCGGGCTTGACCACGAAGCTGAGCCCGGCGAGCGCCAGCTTCACGCCGGCCTCCGGAGGGCCTGGGCAAGCTCGGCCTGGTGTCGCACCTCGTCGCCGACAACGTACGGATCATGGTGCCGCAGCTCGGCGACGGCCGGGCAGAACGGGTAGCCGGCCACGGCGCCGCCTTCCTGGAGTAGGCGCCGGTTGGCCTCGGTGGCCACCTCCGCGGCGCGCATGCGCACCGGCGAGGTTCGCCAAAGCTCTGCAAGGCCGGTCTCGCGGACGTTGCCGAGGCTCGAGCTGCGCCACTGGATGCACGGGAACAGGTTGCCCTCGGGATCGACCGTGAGCGTCGACCGGCCGAGTCCGCAGTTGAAGCCGCCTTCGATGCGCGACGCCGCGGGAAGCCCGCCGTGCTTCGCCAGCAGCTGGAACGTCCTTCTGATGCCGCCGCAACTGGCCGCGAAGGCCAGTGCCCCCTGGTCGCCGTCGTCGCGGGGCGCGATCCCCGGGTCGAAGCGCAGGGGAACGCCGAGCCCCTCGGCCAGCGCTGCCATCTGCTCGACCTCGCCATCGTTGAGCCGGGTCACGGGCGACTTGAGCACCAGGTTGACGCCGACCTGCTGCAGTCGATCGACGGCCGCCATCACCCGAGCGAAAGAGCCTTCTCGTCCTGTGGTACGGTCGTGGGTTGCGGCCCCGGCGCCGTGCAGGGACAGCTCCACCGAAAGCGGGTACAACGCGGCGATCTCTGCCGCCATGTCGCAGTCCACGAGATCGCCGTTCGTGAAGATGCGCAACGCCATCGCCCGCTCGCGCACGGCACGGGCGAGCGGGAGGAAGCCGGGGTAGGCGAGGGGCTCACCGCCGGTGAGGGTCACGAACAGCGTGCCCAGCCGCCGCAGGTCGTCGAGGACCGGCATCCACTCCTCAACGGTCAGTGGGTGAATGTCGTGCCGCCGCGGGTTGTAGCAGAGCTCGCACCTCCACGGGCACGCGTAGGTGAGCTCGAGGTGGACCGACAATGGGACGGCGGCGGCAAGCGCCCGTTGCTTGAGCGTTGCGACGCCGTTTACGGGGCCCCCGGCTCTCAAGAGTCCCTCTCGATCAGGCCCAGCTCCGAGAGGCCGGCGAGAAAGGACTCGACATCGGCAAGGGCCCTCTCGCGGGCCACGCTGAACTCCTGCGCAAGCAGGTCGGCGATCTTGTCGGGCGTCTGCTCCCCGAGGTTGGTCCATACCAGCGCACCGGTGCCGTTGAAAGCCGTCGCCGTGTGCTGCTTGAGGTCGACCACGACAACGCCGTCTCCCACTTGCTGCCACGCCACGTGAGCTGCGCGCTGCACCGCGTCAGCTCCCGGGCGCCGGCGAGCACTGGGCGTCGGGCCATCCGAGTGTCTTGCCGCAGGCGGCGGCCAGCATCACTGCCTGGTCGATCGGCTCCGACCAGATAACCGCCGGGGGCTCGTAGCCCTTCGGCCGCGCCGGCCTGCCCTCGAGAGGCCGGGCGTCCTCCGACGCTGACGAGTCGGGGTCAGCGGCTTCGAATCCTCGAGCGTCCCCAGTCAGGACGCTCGCTCGTTCTGTCTCAGGTTGGGTCACTTCTGCGCCCGCACGGCGACCGGTGGAGATGAGGTCCTGGGAATCGTGACTGGGCATGTGTGGCCTTTCGAGATGATTTCGTACATCAACTCTACGATGCGGAGACTATCGAGTCAAGCGACATCTCGTGGCCAGCCCAGAGTTGGTGACCAGGCAGACAGATCGAGCACGCCCAGATGCAATTACCTGTCGACCTTGAGACTCGTTCTTGGCGACCTCATCGGGATCTCGAGCACCTGGGTGTGGCGTTGACCGGCCTCACCTGGAGGGATCATGATCTCGAGGTCCTCACCGTCAACAGCGAGCCAGGCGTGTCCGTCCACCGGCAATGCTCCGGAAGGGGGCCGAAATCCGATGCGGAGCGTCAGTGCGCAGTGGCGAGGAAGCAGGGCGGCCGTCACCAAGGCGCGCGTCAGGCAGGTGTCGACCCCCGCGCCTCGCCGGGCCAGCCACGAGGTTGCCCGCCCGGCGGCTCGGACCGCCCGTCGGGGATCCCCAGTCCGAACGATCACCGTTGTCCTCATCACGGCTCGTACCACTTCGGGGATGGGCCGCGATGTCACCCGGCGCGCGACCCGCCCCACGACAAGAGCCTCGGAAAACAGCACGAGGTCGAGCGGCGCCCGGCACCTTCTCGCCGGCGTATTGGCTTCGCGCTTCACGAGGTCGTGGATGCTCCCGGTTGTGCTGGGCCCGGTCATGGTCCCGATTCTAGCCCGCATGATTCACGAGCGATCGTAGCGAGACCGGCGAGACGCTTGTCAGCGCTGTGTTCTGAGCGTCGAGGTGCCGCAGGCATACTCGGAGGGTATGTTGAGGACGCCGAAACGTGAAGAGCGCGGCGATGGCTGGCATATCGCCGGTCGCAGTAGATTGCGAGGGAATGATGCGGGCTAACGACCGCCCCTCATGACTGCCCGGAGGAGCTGCGGAACCTCGGTTCTGTCGCTGCCGATCTCGAGACGCCACGCCGGCGACTGTGCGACCTGCGCCAACATCCGGAACCGCTCGACCGCCGCCAGTCCCCAGGACGGGGGCCCGTCCTGCCCGGCGAGGCCCTCGAACGACTCCATCTGGATGAGGGGCACGAGCCGGCTCACCTTTCCCAGCACGATGGCGGGGTGGACGACCGCCGCCAGCGGCACCCCGTCGGTCGTCGGTAGCGGTAGGAGCTCGCCGGGTTCGGCGCGCGGGAAGGCCCAGAGTGTGAGGTCGTCGCCGGCAGGACGGACCCACATCAGCTCGTCCGACAACACATCGAGCTCGGCCGATGCGGCGGCTTCGCAGATCGTCGATTTGGCGTCCCCGTTGGGTCCGGGCAGCAGAACTCCCCGGTCCCGCCACGCGATGGCGGCTGCTTTGAGACCCAGCCAGCCGCGCGCCACGGCCAGCTCGATCAGGAGGGGACCGATCACCAACCCGGTGAGGGCGTCCAGAGCCCCCGGCGCAGTGTCGGCCAGCAGGATGCCTCCACGCCCGTGGGCCGCAACGCACCAGGCGGTAGCCCCCGGCAGGCTGAATAGCACCAACTCCCCGCTGCGCTGGATCCGGAGCTCGCCCTGCTCGAGCACGGGCTCGGCGTCGCCCGGGATATCGGGCACGGGCTCGCCGACCGTGACGGTGATGACCTCCGCTTCCTGCACTCGTGCGCCGTCCTCATCGCCGGTGCCGCGGTGGGGAGAGCGGCCCGGGTCGCTGGCCACGAACGGGGGCAGGTGGATCCGGATCCGGCTCGCCAAAGCGTGCGGGAGGCCCTCGAAGCGGAAGCACAGCTCACCGCCGACCCTCAGGAAGACGCTGGTCACCTCACCGCTCACCACGCCTCCTGTGCGGGCTCCTGCAGGCCCCGGCCGATCAGCTTGGCGACGAGCGCCCTCCCTGCGGCACTCTCTCTTCGTCGAAACCGACCCTTCAGATCAGTCATCATGCCCCCCACATGGTGCCAAACGCGTGGCCCGGAGTATACGGTGCCCGGCCCGTCGCACCGGGCCGCCGCCTCGGCACGTGCCCGCACCCAGAGCGAGCCGTCACTCGGCGCACCTGCCCGTTCTCGTCGTCGCTCACCTCAAGCATCTCTAACGTCCTCTCCGTGATCTATCTTCCTGATGAAAGTCGCGAGTGCGTTGCGACAGCATGTAATCAGGACCGGCACGAACTTGCGGTAGGCCGTGTCCTCGAGGCCTCCGGCAACAGCCGGCGCCTCGCGACTCGGCGGCTCTCGAGATCACGTGATGACGCCCTGCCCCAAGGTGGCACATGGCGTTTCCGAGAAGGCCGGGAGAGGTGTAACCTGTGCCCCGAGAACACAAGTAGTAGCAGGCTCTAATGCGTATTCGGATTGGACAATCTCCAGGTCGTTTTATGGGACTGCGTTCACGAATCAGTCTCAATAAGAGAGGCAAATTGTAAAAGTTCTGTCATGGTGCTTGACTTCTTGGCGACATGGGATAGGCTGTCG
>Ga0307424_1000536_pt1 | contig 20253 bp, 19 predicted proteins | sample SalMarWE160320MG_FD_202157 | JGI IMG/M metagenome (GOLD analysis project Ga0307424, IMG submission 202157) | Salt marsh sediment microbial communities from the Plum Island Ecosystem LTER, Massachusetts, United States - WE1603-20 | ecosystem: Environmental > Aquatic > Marine > Intertidal zone >... | reverse complement strand
CTACGAATCTCGTACGCTGCACCGACACTCACGCAACATCCGGAGACATTTCGATGAGCTACAAGAAGAACACGCAACCCAATCGCATGCGCAACCCGGGCAAGCGGGTGTTGATCGGTGAGACGCGCGAAGAGGAGGCTGCACGCCTCGAGCGGGAGATCGCTGCCCATCCCGTGACGAAGTGCGAGCCCGGCGAATACAAGCCGACCTCGTCGCGGCCGGGCTGGAGCAACAAGCCGTTCGTTCCGCAAAAGGATCAGGCTGTTGCCGAGGGCATCGCGAAGAAGATGATGCGGAAGCCCAAAGGGTAATCCTGGGCGCGCGAAGAATGCGGCCGATCTGGCCGCATTTTCACAAAGCGACACAAAATTGTCTGCGCCGGACACGTTTGGAAACATTCGGACATCGGCGGGACAAATGCGGCCCCTAAAGTCTCTCCCAGCCGAGGACCGACCAACGGAGGTCCGAAATGGGTATCACTCTTCGCACGGGCGCACTCGCGCTCGCGCTTTTTGCTGGCACGGCGCTGGCCACGGCGCCAGCCATGGCCGATCGGGACCATCACGACTGGGACAAGCGGTCGTGGAACAAGAAGCACTACAAGCACGGCCACAAGCATCATGACTACTATGCCCATAGGGGCCGCGGTCATGGCTGGAAAAGAGGCTATGGCTGGGACAGGGGCTATGGGCGCTATGGCTATCGTGGCCGGCCCTACGGTTACGGCTGGCCCTACTACTACCGCCCGCGCCCAGGCTTCAGCATTGAGATCTACTGACCGCCAAGGATATGCGCCCTTCGCCGCCTCGCCGCGGCGAAGGGTCCGCCATATCAGCGCCTGCTAATCGAGGCGTTTGCCGACATTGGAGGTGAGCGTCCAGCCTTTCGCCGCAAGCTGCGCCGTACAGAGCTTGCTCGCCCGCCCCGTGATCCACATCTGGCCGCGGGCTTTGGAGGCCAAGGCCTCGATCGGCGCGCTCCAATAGAGATAATCCACCGGCAGAATCGACACCGTGCCGCGCGCCGTCCGCACCATGGGCGCGCGCCCGGCCCGAATGAAGCCGCTGACCGGCACGATCTTCTTGCTGTACCGCGCGATCAACTCCGCCTGACGGCGGTAGTAGAACGCCATCTCGATCGAGTTGGCGCGCGCCGCAGTCTCCACATAGATCTCACGCCCGCCCACATTGCCGAGCGTCTTGAGCGCGACGACGATGACGGCCTTGTCGGTCGGGGTGAGACTCGGATTGACGTAGAAGGCGTCTTGCGCAGCCTTGGAGATGCCCATCGCGGTCAGATACTCACGGCCGGTTTGTTCGAGTTGTGCCGCCGTCTTGTCGCGTAGCGCCTCGCGCAGCTTCTGGCTGGTGCTGGTGGCGCTGATGGCGATGCCGGCGCCGCCGGTGACGAAACTGAGCCCCACATTCACGCCGGTGTTGCCAATGGCGCTGGCGGTGGCAAGCCGCGTCAGCTGTTCGTCGAGCGGCTTGAAGCTCGTGTAGGGATCGACGCCGAGGTCGAAGGCGAGCTTGCGCCGCGCCGCGGCGCCGCCCGAGACCGAAGCAATGATGCCCCTCTTGTGCGGGTCGGTCGCCTCCATGGAGGCCTTCACGCCGCCGAAGAAATTGCCGACGCCCTTGAACGTGTTCTTGATCGTCTTGCCGGGCGCGGTGATGAGGCCCTTCGCCGTCCCGAGGGGTTTCAGCGCCGTGCGTCCGGCCGCATCCACGACCGTCTCGGCGCCGCCGATCTCCTCGAGCTTGGCTGTCGCCGCCATCTCTCGCGCGCGAACACGCAACAGCGTCGTCCCCACGATGCGGAACGTCCCCCACCGCGTGTCCACGTTGAATACGTACTGATAGTTCTCGACGCCGACGCGGTTCTGGACCTTGTAATAGGGACTCTTGAGCAGACTTGGCGGCAGCACTTGGCGTGCCGTGAAGGACGGTGCCCGCTCATATTGCGCGCCGAGACTTGTGCCCGTGCCAGCACAGAGGAGGACCAGCGTCAGCCCAAGACCCGCGGTCCTATGCGGGGATAACCTGTTGAAATTCATTACGATTACACCCCGTAACACGACAAACGGAAGGCGCGGCCTGCCTCGGGGGCACCTTAGCCCCAAATGCCTGGGCAGAGAAGGCGCCCGGTCTAGTACACGATCGCGTAGTAGATCACGTACAGCCAGCTGAAGAAGCCGTGGATGATGGCCCACAGAATCGAGTGGTTGTTGGTGTAGGAAATGGCGATAGCGAGCGCTGTGCCGAAACCGATGCCGTATTTGGCGCCTTCAGACGTATAGCTGTAGGTCACTCCGTTCATAATTTCCTCCGCGTTGGAACGGGCCACTCTAGCGCGGATTCGCTATCTCGGCGGCGCTCTCACGCGCTAGAGTGCACCGATGCGGAAGTTCCTATCGAAACGAAAGAGCGCCCTCGTCGTGGGGCTCATTCTGCTCGCCACCAGCATAGACGCGGGCACGATCCTGGCGCGCGAGGATGCAAGCGCAGCCAAGGTCGAAGCGCAGCACATCCTGACCTCACCGCTCGAAGGCGCGCCGGGCAAGGAGGTGGATATTGAAATCTACACGTTCCCGCCCGGCAGCAGCGTTCCGTGGCACATCCACCCAGACGCCCATGAGTTCGATCACCAGATCGCAGGCACGCTCACGCTCGAGGTCAAAGGCGAACCGCCGCGCGACCTGAAAGCGGGCGACAGTATCTACCTGCGACCGAATGTGGTGCATCGCGGGTGGAATAAGAGCACGACCGAGACCGCCAAAGTCTATGTCGTTCGCATCAAACCGGTTGGCAAACCGCTGACCGAACTCATCGATCCCGAGGCCGGGGCCTATCCCGATGCCGAGCCGTAAGGATCAGCGCTTCCGCAAGAGCCCCCAGAGCCCGGCCGCCCAAGCGAAGAGGACCACGATCCAGTAGAACACGATGGCCGGCGTGCCGAGCCGCATGCCCAGCGCCGACCCTGCAAAGGTGCCCAGCCCTGCGACCAGCGTAAAGAACACGGCAAACGCCAGCACGAAAGCCGTGGCGAAGCGCGGCCGGAAGAAGCCGATCAGCGTGCCGGTGAGCCCCCAGATGAAATCGACGCCCGCCTGGAGCGGATTGAGGCGAAAGCCGGGCGGGAAGCTCTGCGGGTCGGTCGCGAAGCCGTAATAGAGGTATGACAGCAGCATGATGCCTCCGAGCGCCAGGAAATAGGCGCTGCACCGCGCGGCCCAGACGACCAGCGGCAGCGGCGGAGTCCTGTCCAGCTCCTCATCTGTCGGCGCCGGCCTCTCGGCATCCTCCGCCAACTGCTTCTCCCCCATGCGATACCTCGCTTTGCCAGGTCCGAAAACGACCCTATCCGATTGCGCCAGCGCTGGTCCATGCCGTCCCCGGCCAAAGGCGAAAACACAGCGGTTTCGTGCAAATCCCCACCTTGCGCTAACGCCCGATTGCATTTAACCAACCTCCGGGTTCATGCGGCGCCGCCGAGCGGGATGCGGCTTTCTGGGGAAGGGGAGTTTCATGGCGCGGAGTAAGATTGCACTGATCGGCGCCGGTCAGATCGGCGGCACCATCGCCCACCTGGCCGGCATCAAGGAACTGGGCGACATCATCCTGTTCGACGTGGTCGATGGCGTGCCCCAGGGCAAGGCGCTCGACCTATCCCACTCCGCCCCCGTCCATGGCTTCGTCCCGAAATTCCGGGGCGCCAACGAATATGCCGAGATCAAGGACGCCGACGTGGTGATCGTCACCGCCGGCGTGCCGCGCAAGCCCGGCATGAGCCGCGACGACCTTCTCGAGATCAACCTCAAGGTCATGGAGCAGGTGGGCGCCGGCCTTCGCAAATACGCGCCGGAAGCCTTCGTCATCTGCGTCACCAATCCCCTCGACGCCATGGTCTGGGCACTCCAGAAAACCTCCGGCCTGCCCCGCAACAAGGTGGTCGGCATGGCCGGCGTGCTCGATAGTGCCCGCTTCCGCTATTTCCTCTCCGAGGAGTTCGACGTCAGCCCGCAGGACATCCACACCATGGTGCTTGGCGGCCACGGCGACACCATGGTGCCGCTCATCCGCTACTCGTCGGTGGCCGGCATCCCGCTTGCCGACCTGGTCAAGATGCGCTGGATCACCCAGAAGCGCCTCGACGAGATCGTGCAGCGCACCCGCGACGGCGGCGCCGAGATCGTCGGCCTGCTCAAGACCGGCTCCGCCTATTACGCCCCGGCCACGGCTGCCCTCGACATGGCGGAATCCTATCTCAACGACGAGAAGCGCGTGCTTCCCGCTGCTGCCTATCTAAACGGCGAATACGGCGTGAAGGGCATCTATGCCGGCGTTCCCGTCATCATCAGCGCCAAGGGCGTGGAGCGCGTCATCGAGCTCGACCTGTCCTCGGCCGAGAAGGCCGCCTTCATGTATTCGGTGGAATCGGTGAAGGCTCTTGTCGAGCTCTGCCAAAGGATCGCACCCAACCTCGCCAACTAAGCCGTATCACCGCAAGTCCAGAGAGTTCCATGAACATTCACGAGTACCAGGCCAAGGACCTGCTCCAGGCCTATGGCGCGCCGGTCGCCAAAGGCACCGTCGCCACGACCGCAGAGGAAGCGGCCGAGAAGGCCAAAGCGCTGAGCGGCGACGTCTTCGTCGTGAAGGCGCAGATCCATGCCGGTGGCCGCGGCAAGGGTGGCGGCATCAAGCTCGTCAAGACGCTGCAAGAGCTGCACGCCGAAGCCGACCGCATGTTGGGCAAGCCGCTCGTGACCCCGCAGACGGGACCCAAGGGCCGCGTCGTCCGCAGCGTCTATGTGGTCGAAGACACGACCATCGCCCGCGAGCTTTATCTCTCGCTTCTGGTCGATCGCGCTTCGGGCCGTGTCGCCTTCGTCGCCTCCACCGAAGGCGGCGTGAATATCGAGGAAGTCGCCGCCAACACGCCGGAACTGATCACCACCATCGACGTGGACCCGGCCTCGGGCCTGAGCGGCTTCCACGGCCGCGTGATCGCCTCGGCATTGAAGCTCGAAGGCGACCTTGCCAAACAATGCGGCAAGCTGGTGAAGACGCTTTACCAGCTCTTCCTCGAGAAGGACGCGAGCCTCATTGAGATCAATCCGCTCGTCGTCACCAAAGAGGACAAGCTCGTGTGCCTCGATGCCAAGATGGGCTTCGAGGACAACGCCTTGTTCCGCCATCCCGACATCGCCGCACTGCGCGACATCCACGAGGAGGACCCGGCCGAGGTCGAGGCCTCGAAGCACGACCTGTCTTACGTGAAGCTCGACGGCACCATCGGCTGCATGGTCAACGGCGCCGGACTCGCCATGGCCACCATGGACATCATCAAGCTCTATGGCGGCGAGCCCGCGAACTTCCTCGATGTCGGCGGCGGCGCCACCAAGGAGCGCGTCACCGAGGCGTTCAAGATCATCCTGTCCGATCCCAACGTGCAGGGCATTCTCGTCAACATCTTCGGCGGCATCATGCGTTGCGACATCATCGCCGAAGGCATCATCGCCGCGGCGCGGGAGACGAACCTTTCCGTGCCGCTCGTGGTTCGCCTCGAGGGCACCAATGTGGAGAAGGGCAAGGAGCTGCTGTCGCAGTCTGGCCTCGCCATCATCCCCGCCGACGACCTCGACGACGCCGCCAAGAAGGCGGTGGCTGCCGTCAAGGCTGCGGCGTGAACCTTGCAAAGCCCACAATTCGTTTTCTGTCATCAATCATTCCAGCAACGGCTCTAGCCTGAGATCATGTCTGTACTCGTCGATAAGAATACGCGCGTCATCTGCCAGGGCTTCACCGGCGCCCAGGGCACCTTCCATTCAGAGCAGGCCATCGCCTACGGCACCAAGATGGTCGGCGGTGTGACCCCCGGCAAAGGCGGCACCGAGCATCTCGGCCTGCCCGTGTTCGACACGGTCCGCGACGCCGTCGAGGCGACCGGCGCCGATGCCTCCGCCGTCTACGTGCCGCCGCCCTTCGCCGCCGACGCCATTCTCGAGGCGATCGACGCCGGCATCGGCCTCGTCGTGTGCATCACCGAGGGCGTGCCCGTCCTCGATATGGTCAAGGTCAAGCGCGCGCTGTGCGGCACCGATACCCGCCTGGTCGGCCCCAATTGCCCGGGAGTCATCACCCCCGGCCAATGCAAGATCGGCATCATGCCGGGGCACATCCACACCCCCGGCAAGGTCGGCATCGTCTCTCGCTCCGGAACCCTCACCTATGAGGCCGTGGCCCAGACCACCGCCGTCGGCCTCGGCCAGTCGACCTGCATCGGCATTGGCGGCGATCCCGTCAACGGCACGAACTTCGTCGATGCGCTCAAGCTGTTCGTCGAGGACGACGAGACCGAGGCGATCATCATGATTGGCGAGATCGGGGGGTCGGCCGAGGAAGAGGGCGCCGAGTTCCTCATCGAGGCCGGCAACAAGAAGCCCGTGGTCGGCTTCGTCGCCGGCACCACGGCACCGCCAGGGCGCCGCATGGGCCATGCCGGTGCCGTCATCTCAGGCGGCAAAGGTGACGCAAAGAGTAAAATTGAGGCAATGGAGGGCGCCGGCATCGTCGTCTCACCGTCACCTGCGGCCCTTGGAACGACCCTTGCAGGAATTTTCAAGGAAAGGTGAGCCGGGCGCCTAACGCTCGCCTTGATTGCCCGGCAACCCGGTGATTCAGTAATCACCGGTAGGGTGGTCCGATGACACGACACGAACTGAACGACGTATTTGCCCGCACGTCGTTCCTCGACGGCGCGAACGCCACCTATCTCGCGGAGCTCTATGCCCGCTACGAGACAGACCCCTCCTCGCTCGATCCCGAATGGCAAGGCTTCTTCGCCAGCCTCGGCGACGACGCCGCTGACGTCTTCGCCGATGCGCGCGGGCCGTCTTGGGGGAACGGCAAACCCACACCGTCCACTGCCGTTGTGGCGCCAGGCGCCCTGACCCAGGAGCAGGCCGTCGACGCCGCCCGCGACACCTTAGGTGCCCGCCTCCTCATCCGCGCCTACCGCACGCGCGGCCATCTCATCGCCAAGCTCGACCCACTCGAGCTCGTCACGCGCCGCGAGCACCCCGAGCTGAAGCCCAAGACCTATGGCTTCACCAAGGAGGACTACGGCCGGCCCATCTTCGTTGGCGGCGCGCTCGGTCTCGAATTCGGCACTCTGCGCCAGATCCTCGACATCCTGAAGCGCACCTATGCCGGACCCATCGGCTTCGAATACATGCACATCTCCGACCCCGAGCAGCGCGCCTGGATCCAGGAGCGCATCGAGGGCATGGACAAGGAGGTGCGGTTCACCGAGCAAGGCAAGCGCGCGATCCTCACCAAGCTCATCGAGGCGGAAGGCGCCGAGCGCTTCCTCAATGTGAAATACACGGGCACCAAGCGCTTCGGCCTCGACGGCGGCGAGTCCATGGTCCCAGCGCTGGAGCAGGTCATCAAGCGCGGCGGCCAGCTCGGCGTGCACGAGATCGTCATCGGCATGCCCCATCGCGGGCGGCTCAACGTGCTCGCCAATGTCATGGCCAAGCCCTATCGCGCCATCTTCAACGAGTTCCGCGGCGGCTCCGCCCAGCCCGACGATGTCGAAGGCTCAGGCGACGTGAAGTACCACTTGGGCGCCTCCTCCGACCGCGAGTTCGACGAGAACCGCGTGCACCTGTCGCTCACCGCCAACCCCTCGCATCTGGAGAGCGTCGACCCGGTGGTGCTGGGCAAGGTCCGCGCCAAGCAGGATCAAATGGGAGACCGCGAGCGCAAAGAGGTACTCCCCCTCCTCCTGCATGGCGATGCCGCCTTCGCCGGTCAGGGCGTGGTCGCCGAATGCCTCGGGCTGTCGGGCCTGCGCGGCCACCGTACCGGCGGCTCGATCCACTTCATCGTCAACAACCAGATCGGCTTCACCACCGCGCCGCGCTTCTCCCGCTCGTCGCCTTACCCGTCCGACGTCGCCAAGATGATCGACGCGCCGATTTTTCACGTGAACGGCGACGATCCCGAGGCCGTGGTTCACGTCACCAAGATCGCCACGGAGTTCCGCCAGCGTTTCGGCAAGCCGGTCGTCATCGACATGTTCTGTTACCGGCGGCACGGCCATAACGAGGCGGACGAGCCGGCCTTCACCCAGCCGCTGATGTACCAACGCATCGCCGAGCATCCCGGCGTCGTCGAAATCTATGCCGATCGCCTGATCGAGGAAGGCCTCTTCACCAAGGACGAGGTCGAGGACTTGCAGGCGCGGTTCCGCAGCTATCTCGAGGAAGAGTTCGCCGCAGGCGAAACCTACCGGCCGAACCGTGCCGACTGGCTCGACGGCAGATGGGCGGGCATCGGCTTCGCCGAGGAGGGTGCCCGGCGCGGCATGACCGGCGTTGACCTCGACCTGCTGCGCAAAGTCGGCCGCAAGCTCACCTCGTTCCCCGAGAGCTTCACGCCCCACAAAACCATCGCCCGCATCATGGCCGCACGCCGCAAGATGATCGACGAAGGGAAAGGCATCGACTGGGCGACGGCCGAGGCGCTCGCCTTCGGCACGCTTCTGGTCGAGGGCTTCAAAGTCCGGCTGTCAGGGCAAGACTCGGAGCGCGGCACTTTCTCCCAGCGCCACTCGGTGCTGATGGATCAGGCCACCGAGAAGAAATACACACCGCTCAAGCATCTCGGCAAACAGCAGGCGGACTTCGAGGTCATCAACACCATGCTCTCAGAGGAGGCCGTCCTTGGCTTCGAGTATGGCTATAGCCTCGCCGAGCCCAACGCCCTCGTCCTGTGGGAGGCACAATTCGGCGACTTCGCCAACGGCGCGCAGGTCATCATCGACCAATTCATCTCCTCGGGCGAACGCAAGTGGCTGCGTATGTCGGGTCTCGTGCTGCTGCTGCCGCACGGCTACGAAGGTCAAGGGCCCGAGCACTCCTCCGCCAGGCTCGAGCGCTACCTCCAACTTTGCGCCGAGGACAATTGGCAGGTCGTGAACTGCACGACGCCCGCCAACTATTTCCACGTGCTCCGGCGCCAGTTGCACCGCCAGTTCCGCAAACCCCTCGTTCTCATGACGCCGAAGTCGCTGCTTCGTCATAAGAAGGTGGTATCGAGCCTTGACGAGCTTGGTCCGGAGTCGAGCTTCCATCGGCTCTTGTGGGATGACGCGCAGATCAAGAAGGACGAGCCGATCCAGCTCGTTCCTGACGATCAGATCAAGCGCGTGGTGCTCTGCTCCGGCAAGGTCTATTACGACCTCTACGAGGAGCGGGAGAAGCGCAGCATCAACGATATCTATCTCTTGCGCATCGAGCAGCTTTACCCCTTCCCGGCCCGGGCGCTGATCCAGGAGCTGTCGCGCTTCAAGGACGCGGAAATGGCGTGGTGCCAGGAAGAGCCGAAGAACATGGGCGCTTGGAGCTTCATCGAGCCGAACCTATCTTGGGTGCTCGATCATATCGGTGCCAAGCACAAGCGCCCGCGCTATGCTGGCCGCCCGAGTTCGGCCGCCACGGCGACGGGATTGATGAGCAAGCATTTGCGCGAGTTGAAGGCCTTCCTCGATGAGGCGCTGAGCTAGGCTGAACAGGGACGGACGACGAAGCGATGGCGACAGAGATCCGCGTGCCGGCCTTGGGAGAATCCGTCGTCGAGGCGACGGTGGGCCAATGGTTCAAGGAGGCGGGCGACGCCGTCTCTGCCGATGAGCCGCTGGTCGAGTTGGAGACCGACAAGGTCACCGTCGAGGTTCCGGCACCGGCCTCCGGCGTGCTGTCGGACATCAAAGTGAACTCTGGCGACACCGTCGCCGTCGGCGCGCTGCTCGGCGCCATCACCGATGGGGACGGCAAAGCGAAGCCCGCCAAGGCCCCGGCCAAAGAGGCGAAGCCCAAAGAAGCGCCCAAAGCCGAAGCCAAGCCGGCGCCTGCGGTCGAGGTGAAGACGCTCGAGCGCGAGCCGCAGGTCCGCGAGGAGATTGCTGCCGAGGAGATGCCGCCCTCGCCTGCGGCCCGCAAGCTGCTCGCCGAGAGGGGCCTTAAGCCCGGCGACGTGAAGGGATCGGGCCGCCGCGGCCAGGTGCTGAAAGGCGACGTCACCGCGCAAGCGGCCGAAGCCCTGTTGTTGCGCGAGCGGAAGCCGAAGCCGCCCGCAGCGCCCCGCGCGCCCATCACGTCCTCCGACGAGGCGCGCGAGGAGCGGGTGCGCATGACGCGGCTCCGCCAGACCATCGCCAAGCGCCTCAAGGAAGCGCAGGACAACGCCGCCATGCTCACCACGTTCAACGACGTGGACATGAGCGCGATCATGAAGATGCGCAAAGACTACCGCGAGGCCTTCGAGAAGAAGCACGGCGTCAAGCTCGGCTTCATGGGCTTCTTCGTGAAGGCGTGCGTGCAGGCGCTGAAGGATATTCCGGCGGTGAACGCCGAGATCGACGGCGACGATATCGTCTACAAGAACTACTACCACGTCGGCGTTGCCGTCGGCACCGAGCGCGGGCTCGTGGTGCCGGTATTGCGCGACGCCGATCAGATGAGCCTGGCCGAGATCGAGGCGGCGATCGCCGATTTCGGCGCCCGCGCCCGCGACGGCAAGCTCGCGCTCGAGGACATGCAAGGCGGCACCTTTACCATCTCCAATGGCGGCATTTACGGCTCGCTGCTGTCGACGCCGATCCTCAACGCGCCGCAATCCGGCATTCTGGGCATGCACCGCATCGAGGAGCGCGCCGTCGTGCGCGACGGCCAGATCGTGGCGCGGCCGATGATGTATCTCGCGCTCTCCTACGACCACCGCCTGGTCGACGGCAAGGAGGCGGTCACCTTCCTGGTGAACGTCAAAGAATCCCTCGAAAATCCCGCACGTCTCGTGCTCGATCTGTGAGACGATAGGTCATGGCGCAATACGACCTGATCGTCATCGGTACGGGCCCCGGCGGCTATGTCTGCGCCATCCGCGCCGCACAGCTTGGCATGAAGGTCGCCGTGGTGGAGAAGCGCGCCACTCACGGCGGCACCTGTCTCAATGTGGGCTGCATCCCGTCCAAAGCCCTGCTGCATGCGAGCGAGGCCTACACGGAAGCCGAGCACGCTTTCGCCGGCATGGGCATCAAGGTGAAGCCGGAACTCGACCTCGCCGCCATGCTCGCCTTCAAGGATGCCGGGGTGAAGGGCAATGTCGACGGCGTCGCCTTCCTGCTGAAGAAGAACAAGATCGACACTTATCACGGCACCGGCCGCATCGTTGACGCCGAGACCGTCGAGGTCACCGACGCCAAGGGCAAGACGGAAACCTTGGAGACCAAAGCCATCGTCATCGCCACCGGTTCCGAGGTGGCGCAGGTACCGGGCATCGACGTGGACGAGAAGCGCATCGTCTCCTCTACCGGCGCCCTCGGCCTGCCGAAAGTGCCCAAGCGCATGGTGGTGATCGGCGGCGGCTACATCGGCCTCGAGCTCGGCTCCGTGTGGTCGCGGGTCGGGTCGAAAGTCACCGTGGTCGAGATGCTGCACACCATCACCCCCGGCCTCGACGGCGAACTCGCCAAGCAACTCCAGCGCATCCTCGAGAAGCAGGGCCTCACCTTCAAGCTCGGCGCCAAGGTCACCAAGGTCGACGCCAAGGGCAAGACCGTCAAACTCACCGTCGAGCCGGCCGACGGCGGCAAGGCGGAAGAGCTGGACTGCGACGTGGTGCTGGTTGCCGTCGGCCGCGTGCCCAACACCGAAGGGCTCGGCCTCGCCGACATCGGCGTGGAGACCCACAACCGCGGCCGCATCGTGGTCGACCACAACTTCCAGACCACCGTGCCCGGCATCTATGCCATCGGCGACGTGATCGCCGGGCCCATGCTCGCCCACAAGGCGGAAGAGGAAGGCGTGGCCGTGGCCGAGCTCCTCTCCGGCCAGGCCGGTCACGTGAATTACGATGTGATCCCGTCAGTGGTCTACACCGCGCCTGAAGTCGCGAGCGTCGGCAAGACCGAGGAGCAGCTGAAAGAGGAAGGCCACCACTACAAGGTCGGCAAGTTCCCCTTCACCGCCAACGGCCGCGCCAAGGTGAACCGCACCACGGACGGCTTCGTGAAGATCCTCGCCGACGAGGCGACCGACCGCGTGCTTGGCGTGCACATCATCGGGCCTGACGCCGGCACCATGATCGCCGAAGCCGCGGTTCTCATGGAGTTCGGCGGCTCGGCCGAGGATCTGGCCCGCACCTGCCACGCGCACCCGACCCTGAATGAGGCGGTGAAAGAAGCGGCGCTCGCCGTCGACAAGCGCGCCATCCATATGTGAGCAGCGGTGGCGCTAATCCAGCGTGCGGCGGAAGCGCAACAGCGCCAGCCCCATGGCGGCCACCAGGAAGATCACCAGCGCCAGCACGTCGATCCTCATCTCGGCGAAGCTGTTTCCCTTGAGCATGATGCCGCGCACGATGCGCATGAAGTGGGTCAGGGGCAGGATCTCGCCGATCCATTGCGCCCAGTGGGGCATGCCGCGGAACGGGAACATGAAGCCGGACAAGAGAATATTCGGCAGGAAGAAGAAGAACGTCATCTGCACCGCCTGGAGCTGGTTCTCGGCGATGGTCGAGAACGTATAGCCCACGGCGAGATTCGCCGCCGCGAACAGCGTGGCCAACGCCACCAGCAGCCACACGCTGCCCAGGATCGGCACGCCGAACACGAGATGCGCGGCGCCGATGATGATGGTCATCTGCACGAAGCCGACGAGCACGAACGGCGCGATCTTGCCGATCATGATTTCGACCGGCTTGATAGGCATGGCGAGCAGGCTCTCCATGGTGCCGCGCTCGATCTCGCGCGTCACGGCGAGCGCGGTGAACATCATCATGGTCATGGTCAGCACCACGCCGAGCAGCCCTGGCACGATGTTGTATTGGGTGATGCCTTCGGGATTATAGCGGCGCTGCAGCACGAGCTTGAATGGCGGCGCCCTCGCCTCGACGGACTCGTCGGGCCCGCGCAGCTCGCGCCGGAGCGCGGTGTCGACCAGCCCCTGCACCGCGGAGATCGCCGTTCCGGTGGCCACGGGATCCGTCGCATCGGCAATGACCAGAAGCTGCGGCCGGTCGCCCCGGCGTATATCGCGCTCGAAGCTTGCCGGAACTTCCACGGCGAACTGCACCTGGCCCGAAGCGAGCATCCGGTCGATTTCGGCGGGATCGCGCACCTGCTTGACGAACTCGAAATAGTCGCTGTTCTTCATCGCCGCGAGCACGGCGCGGGTGAGCGGGCCGTCGTCGCGCGTCAGCACCGCCGTCGGCAGATGCTTCGGATCGGTGTTGATGGCGTAGCCGAACAGCACGAGCTGCAGGACGGGGATGAAGATCATCGTGGCGAAGGTCATGCGGTCGCGCCGCATCTGCACGAATTCCTTGACGATCATCGCCCAGGTGCGCTTGAGGAAGCCGGGATCGCTTCGCGCCGGCGTCGTCCGCTTATAGGCGGCCGCGCTCATGCCGCGTAATTGTCCTTGGCGCCGCCCATCAGGAGGATGAATACGTCCTCGAGGCTCGGCTCGCCGCGCTTCCAGTGATGCGCGCTATCTTCCTTCTTCGCCGCCGCGATGGCTGCATCCAGCGCCCGCTTGTCATGACCGGAGACATGCAGCTCGGCGCCAAACGACGCGACCATGTCGATGCCCTCACGCTTCTCGAGCTCGAGCGCAAGATCGTGCAGCTTGGGACCCGATACGATCCACGTGATCAGGCCCGACTGAGCGACCAGCTGAGCCGCCGTTCCTTTCGCCAGCAACTCGCCGAACGCGATATAGGCCAGCTCATGGCAGCGCTCGGCCTCGTCCATGTAATGGGTGGAGACGAGCACGGTGATGCCTTCCGCCGCGAGCCCATGGATCTCGTCCCAGAACTCGCGCCGCGCCTTGGGATCGACGCCGGCGGTCGGCTCGTCGAGCAGAAGGAGTTGCGGGTTGGGCAGGATGCAGGCGCCGAGCGCGAGCCGTTGCTTCCAACCGCCCGACAATTCGCCGGCGAGCTGGTTGGCGCGCCCCGATAGACCGAGGCGGTCGATCGCCTCCGTCGCCGCGCGGTGCGGGTTCGGCACGCCATAGACCCGCGCCACGAACTCCAAATTCTCGCGGATGGAGAGGTCGGTGTAGAGGCTGAAGCGCTGCGTCATGTAGCCCACATGGCGCTTGATCTCGTCCTGCTGCGTGAGGATGTCGTAGCCGAGACAGGTGCCGTCACCCGAGTCAGGCGTCAGGAGCCCGCACAGCATGCGCAAGGTGGTGGTCTTGCCGCTACCGTTCGGGCCGAGAAAGCCATAGATCTCGCCCTTCGGTACTTTCAGGCTCAAGTCACGCACCACGACGTGGCCATCGAAGCTCTTGGTAAGGCCGTGCACGTCGATGGCGATCTCCTTCATCGCTGCACCATTTTCTCGTTCGATCCGAGCGTCACCGTGATCGGCTGGCCCGCCGTGAGCTGGGTCGCGTCCTTCTGAGGCCGCGCCTCGACCAGATAGACGAGTTTCTTGCGCTGCTCTTCGGAGAAGATGACGGGCGGCGTGAACTCCGCGTCGCGGGAGATGAAGTTGATCCTGGCGGTCAAGTCCGGCGGACAGCCGTCGCAGGAAACTTTAACGATCTCGCCAACACGGAGCTTGGCGCGGTCCGTCTCGGAGACGAAGAAGCGGGCCTTGAGGTTGCCCGGCGGCAACAGTGCCACCACGCCCTGGCCGGCATTCACCACCTCTCCGGGGCGGAAATAGACCTCTTCGATCGATCCGTTCGTCGGTGCATAGACTTTGCGCTTGGCGAGATTCTTCTCGGCCTCGTCGAGCGCGTGCTTCTCCTCGGTGACTGACGCGGCAGCCGCCTCGATCACGCCAGACCGGCCGCGAAGCTCCCCCGCCTTGATACGCTTCTCGGCCTCGACCACCGCGGCGTGGTTGCTGTCATGTTGCGCCACCGCGTCGTCGAGCTGCGCCTTGGATACCCAGCCTTTGTCGTACAGCGCCTGGATGCGCTCCAAGTTGAGTTTCGACTGCTTGAGCATGGCTTGCGCCTTGGCGAGCGCCGCCTGCAGGACCGCGATCTCCCGCGGCCTTTGCAACTCAGCCTGCGCATCGGCCAGGCGCGCCTCGGCTTCGCTCACCCGGGCTTTCGCCGCGGCAACGGCCGCCTCCTGCTCGGAGCTTTCCAGCGTGAAGATCGGGTCTCCCGTCTTCACGTGATCGCCTTCCTGCACGTCGAGCGTGGCGATGCGGCCGCCCTTCTCGGAGCCCACCAGCACGAGGTCGGCCTCCATATAGCCCGGTATCTCCGCGCCTTTGTTGGCCGGATAGGTGAACCAGACCAACGCGAGCACCGCCGCGACGATGAGGCCGATGACGAGGAACGCTGTACGGCTCATTGCGCCCCGTCCTTCACTTTGATGGCATCCACGATGAGATCGATATGCGTCTTGAGCATCGCATCGGTATCGAGGTGATGGTGCCGCTCGAACAGCGCGCGCCAGATGACGGCCATGAGCATCGGCGCGATGAGTAGTTGCGGAAAGTCACGCAACTGTGTCTCGCGGAATTCGCCATTCGCCACGCCGCGGTCGATCAGCTGCCGCAGGGTGTCGAGCCCGCGCGAGACGACGGTGTCATAGTAGAATTTGGTCAGCTCAGGGTGCTTGTGGCCTTCGGCGATGAGCAGCCGCACGATGAACACGCGCTTCGAGCACACGAGCTCTTGGATGAAGCTCAAGAACGGCCCTTTGAGGAAGTCTTCGACCGAGAGCGTGGTCGTATCCATCTCGCCGCGGATCACGTCGAAATGCGCGGTGATGACGCTGCGCACCACCGCCTTGAACAGCTCTTCCTTGGTCTTGAAGTAGAGATAGGGCAGGCCCTTGGAGACCTTCGCACGCGACGCCACGTCCTCGAGCCGCGTCCCCGCATAGCCCTTGGCCGCAAACTCCTCGAAGGCGGCGGCCACGATCTCTTGCGGACGATTGTCCTTCCGCTCGCGCCGCCGCGGCGCCGCGCTTTGTCGTTTCCGGGGCTTCGTGTCCGTTCGCTTCTCGGGCTTCGCGTCAGCCATGGCTCAGAGCCCTCCGATTGCCCCTCACAAATATGACTGACCGGTCAGTACCGCAATGGGGGTGCGGCGGAAGGGCCCGGAAATCCGCGAAAATGCTTAAGAGGAGATAAGCCTATATGGGGCGCTCAGGCCCTGGGATGGGCGCTCTCATAGGCCTTCAGCAGGTGGGCCCGGTCGACCTCCGTATAGCCTTGGGTGGTCGACAGGCTGGCATGGCCGAGCAGCTCCTGGATGGCGCGCAAGTCCGCGCCGGCGCCCAGCAAATGGGTAGCGAAGGAGTGCCGCAGCGCGTGCGGCGTGGCGGTCTCGGGAAGCCCGAGCGCGGCGCGGGCCTTGGCCATGCGGAGCTGGATGATGCGGGGGCTGAGCTGCTTGCCGCGCGCGCCGATGAACAGCGGATCGTCCGAGGCGAGCTTTGCCGGGCAGAGCTTGAGATAGCGCTCGACCGCTTGCCGCGCGATTGGCAGCACCGGCACCACGCGCGTCTTGTTGCCTTTGCCGGTCACGCGCAGCATGTCGCGCCCTTTGACCGGCGCGTCCTTCAGGCGCAGCGACAGAGCTTCGGAGATACGCAAGCCTGAACCGTAAAGCAGTGTCAGCACGGCGGTGTCGCGGGCGAGAATCCATTCCGGCGCGTCGGGCTCGGCGATGTCGGCCCCGTCCACCAGCGCCGTGGCCTTCGGCGCGGTGAGCGGCTTCGGCACCGAATGCGGCAGCTTCGGCAGCGACACGGCGCGGATCGCGTCGTTCTTGCCCAAGCCCCGCCGCTCGAGGAAGCGGTAAAACATGCGCAGCGCACTCAAAGTCCGCGACAGGCTCCGGCTGCCGACGTCTTGGGCGCGCCGTGCGGCGAGGAAGGCGCGGACGTCGCGCGCCGACAGCGACAGCAGCAATTTGAGGTCGGGCCGGCGCCCGCAATGGCCGGCAAGGAAGCCGAGGAACTGAGAGAGGTCGCGCCGATAGGCCTCGACCGTGTGGGCGGCGAGCTGGCGCTCGGTCATCAGATAGACGAACCAGGCATTGACCGCGCGGTCCACGTCCGGCGCGGCGCCGATCGCGCGTGCCTTCTGTGCTCCCGATTTGGTTGCCATGCCGCCCTCGACTTTGCCCCTTGCGCGCTACTATGGGTCGGTGAGTCGTTAACCCCCACTTAACCCCGAAGAGCCCGCCCTGGCCAAGTCTTCCACCAAGACCAAGAGCTCCCAAGGAAAGCCGGCGCCCGACACCGTACCCGTCCTGCTGCCGCTGGCGCTGCCCGGAACCTACGACTATCTGGTGCCGAAGGGCGATCACGTGGAGCCGGGCGCGTTCGTGGTCGTGCCGCTCGGGCCGGTCGAATACGTCGCCGCGGTGTGGCGGCGTCCGGAGGGAGAAGAGCCGCCCAAGATCGCGCGCAAGAAACTCCGCGAGATCGTGGAGATCCTCGACGACGTGCCGAAGCTCCCGCCCGTCTCGCTCGACTTCGCCGACTGGGTCGCGGGCTACACCCTCGCCTCGCCCGGCATGGTCTTGCGCATGATGATGAGCGCCAGCGCCGCCTTTCAGCCGCCGAAGCCCCGCTATGGCGTGCGCCTCGCCGGACCTGCGCCGGCGCGCTTCACCCCGGCCCGCGCCCGGGTGCTCGAGGCGGCGAAGAACGGCCTCATCTGGGTGAAGTCGAGCCTGGCGGAGACGGCGGGCGTCAGCCCCGGCGTGATCGACGGCCTGGTCGATGCCGGAACCTTGATCGCCGAGCCGCTGCCCGATTGGCATGCCATGCCGCTCGACACCTCGCGCGAGCGCGCCAAGCTCAACGCGGCGCAAGGCCGAGCGGCGGAAGAACTCCTGAAGAATACCGGCGACGGCTTTGCCGTGACCCTGCTCGATGGCGTCACCGGCTCCGGCAAGACCGAGGTCTATTTCGAGGCTATCGCGCAATGCTTGGAACGCGGGCAGCAGGCGCTCGTGCTCATGCCCGAGATCGCGCTCACCGGCGCCTTCCTCGCCCGCTGCGAGGAGCGCTTCGGCGCCAAGCCCGCCGAGTGGCACTCGGGGCTGACGCCGTCGATGCGCGGCCGCGTCTGGCGCGCGGTCGCCGAGAACAAGGCGAAGCTCGTGGTCGGCGCCCGTTCGGCGCTGTTCCTGCCCTTCCCCGATCTCGGCCTCATCGTCGTCGATGAGGAGCACGACCAGGCCTACAAGCAGGAGGACCGCGTGGCCTATCAGGCGCGCGATATGGCGGTGGTCCGCGCGCATCTCGGCGCCTGTCCTTGCGTGTTGAGCTCGGCCACGCCGAGCATCGAAAGCCTGGTCAATGTCGAATGGGGCCGCTACCGGCACATCCGCATCGAGACCCGCTACAAGGCGGCGGGACTGCCGGCCATCCAAGCCATCGACATGCGGGTCAATCCGCCCGAGCGCGGCCACTGGTTGTCGCCGGTCCTAGTCGACGCGGTCGCCGAGACGCTCGGGCGCGGCGAGCAGGCGCTGCTCTTCCTCAACCGGCGCGGCTATGCGCCGGTTACTCTGTGCCGCAAATGCGGCTTCCGCTTCGAGTGCCCAAACTGCTCGGCTTGGCTGGTCGAGCACAGGTTTCGCCGCCGGCTCAAATGCCACCATTGCGGCAAGTTCATCCCCATTCCCCACGAATGTCCGAGCTGCGGCGCCGAGGAATCGCTCGTCGCCTGCGGCCCCGGCATCGAGCGTATCGCCGAAGAGGTGGCCGAGCTTTTCCCCGAGGCGCGCCGCGTGCTTCTGTCGAGCGACCTCACGCCGTCCATCGCCGACCTGCGCGAGACGCTCCGCGAGATCGAAGCCCACGAGGTGGACGTCATCATCGGCACCCAGCTCGTGGCCAAAGGTCACCACTTCCCGGGGCTGGCGTTGGTCGGCGTGATCGATGCGGATCTCGGTCTCGCCCAAGGCGACCCGCGCGCCGCCGAACGCACCTTCCAGCTCATGAGCCAGGTCACGGGGCGGGCCGGCCGCGATGCCATCAAAGGCCGCGGCCTGATCCAGACCTACATGCCGGACCATCCGGTGATCGCGGCACTGGTCTCAGGCGACCGCGACACCTTCTACGAGCGCGAGATCGCCGCCCGTCGCGATGCCGGCATGCCGCCCTTCGGCCGGCTCGCCGCCATCCTCGTCACCGCCGGCGACCGGGCTCGCGCGGAAGGCTATGCGCGCGAGGTGGCGCTGCACGCCCCGCCAGCAGACAAGATCCAGGTTCTGGGCCCCGCTGAGGCGCCGCTTTCGGTGATCCGCGGCCGCTACCGCTACCGGCTCCTGGTCAAGGCCACCCGCGAGGCCGACCTCCAGTCCTATTTACGGTTATGGCTCGCCGATATGCCCAAGGCCCGTGGCGACATCCGCCTCACCGTCGACATCGACCCTTATAGCTTCTTGTAGGATGCGATCGGCCGGGTTCGAATAAGCGGATGACGCAGCATGCCGAACTCGAGGGTCTTTGCCGGGTCGAGCCTTCCCAACGTGACGGCGCTTGGCGGAACGCGCTCGTGGAAGCGCTTTCAAGTGCACCGCTCTCGCTCTGCGATCCCCAGATCGACCAAGGACCTGACGGCTTTCCCTATTTCGGCGTGGCCCTGGAGAATGGCGAAGACCAAGCCATGCTGAGCGACATCCTTGCCCACTGCACGGAGCGCGCCCATTGCGGCCTTGTGCTGTTCTCCGAGATCGGGAGGTCCGAGCCGCCCCAATGGGTGTTCAGTCTCGGCGACTTGTGGAGCCTCCGGATGTTCAGCAGCGTCGAGGGCGATCCCGACGATATCGCCGAGACCAAGACCGAGGCGGAGGCCCCCGCGTCCGATGGAAATCAACAGGTCCTCCTCGCGGCGCCAAGCGAGTCCTTCCTCCCGGAGGCGATGCGGCAGGCCATCTGCGATTTCCTAAAGGACGTCCTCGGCCTGACGGAAAACCCGGACATCACCTTGGTCGTGGCCCCGGATCTGAGACCGAGCTGGAACTTGATGCTGAATGTCGAGGCGCGGGCGTTCCGGGACGACGCTCAGCGCCAAGCGGTTCTCCACGCCTTGAGCTGGTTCGTGCCGCGCCACCGGGGGCTCATGTATTGGCCTGAGGAATGGAACGACCGGACGGCACCGGGCCGCACGTGACGGCCGAGAAAATCCAGTTTTCTCGAGCCAACTGAAGCCCGCCCCTGCGTGCATCAAGCGTTGCGGATG
>Ga0307424_1000534_pt1 | contig 20290 bp, 13 predicted proteins | sample SalMarWE160320MG_FD_202157 | JGI IMG/M metagenome (GOLD analysis project Ga0307424, IMG submission 202157) | Salt marsh sediment microbial communities from the Plum Island Ecosystem LTER, Massachusetts, United States - WE1603-20 | ecosystem: Environmental > Aquatic > Marine > Intertidal zone >... | reverse complement strand
CGTCGAGGGGCATCGCGATGACGACCAGCTTGTCACCGTCCTTCTCGTCGAAGAGCCCGAGGATCGGCGAGGGCCGCGGGTCGGCCAGGGCGATGGCGTCGCCGTCGATCCAGAAGCCGGCCGAGGACTCGTACCCGCCCTTGCCTTCCTCGAGGGCGTCGGCTTCGGTGGCGGCCATGGATGCGGTAACGCGGCGCCAACCCCGCCACGAAGAGAGGGGCGCCCGACGGACTCGCCGGGCGCCCCCATGCCGAAGTGCGCTCGAGATCAGCTCGCGCTGCCGGGCATGATGCGGAGAAAGCCTTCGAAGACGCTGCCGCTCGTGCTCGGGTCGGTCCCCGTCAACTGTCCCTCGTCGTGGACCCGTGCGCCCGCCAGATAGCCGCTCATCACTGCTCCGTCGAGCAGGAGGCGACCGGTCTTCGTATCCAGCGTGCCGTCCAGATCGGCCTCGAACGACTCGGCGCCCGCGTCGACGCTCCATTTCGTCTGGATGTGCAGGATGTGCCCGCTCTGCGAAGCGCCGACCACGCGCGTTTCGAGCGCGCCGATGACGTCACCGCTCACGCTGCCGAGCCAGTTCAGGCTGCCGGGCCCCGTCTCGACCTTGACGTAGTCCATCAGGATCGGTGCGGCCGGTACGATGGCCGCCGAGGGCTCGGGCGATGTGAGTGAGACGGGTGTGGCGGCGTCACAGGCGGGCAGGAGCAGCGTAGCGGACACGAGCAGAGCCGTGCCCCGGCCAACGATCATGTGTGCGTTCATGAGGTCCTCCTGGGGAAGTGTGGATGGGGTTGGTGCAGGGGGAAACCAGGCGACCGGATCACTTCGTGAAGCTGCCCGCCGCGTCGATGCCATGGACGAGGTACGTGCCGCCGCGCGCGTCGACGCCGAGCAGGTCGATGTGCATGGCCACGTCCACCGCCTGTCCGGCCTTCGCGGCGGCATCGATCCGCAGCCACGTCGCGTCGTCGAGGGGCATCGCGATCACGACCAGCTTGTTGCCGTCCTCCTCGTCGAAGAGTCCGGCGATGGGCGAGGGCCGCGGGTCGGCCAGGGCGATGGCGTCGCCGTCGATCCAGAAGCCGGCCGAGGACTCGTACGCGCGCTTGCCCTCCTCGAGCGCGTCGGCCTCGGACGCGGCCATGTGCAGCTCGACCACGAGCTGGCGGTCAACCTGGCCCTTGGCGGCCTGGCGCGTCTCCAGCACGGGTGCCTTAGCGAGGGAGACCGGCGCGAGCGGCGACTGGCCGATCAGGAACTGCGGCTCGAGGTCCGGTGCAGCCGGCGCGAGGGGGCTATCGCTGCAAGCGGCGAGCTGCAGCACGAGGAGCGGGAGCGCGAGGGCGGATACGCGCCGGGTTGTCGTCGTCATGGGTAGCCTCCGTGGTCTTCGTGCCGGCCCATCGTCCGGCCTTCATCCATGGATGCGGTGTCTTGGCGACGATCCCGCCACCGGGCGGCAGGAAGCTTGACACTGCCCCGCTCGCGGGACTTCTTGGCGGTCAGAGGACATGAGCGAAACAGGCGGAGTTACCAGGCTTCTCGACAGGGCGGCCTCAGGCGATGCGGTTGCCGCGGAACGGCTCTGGTCGCTGGTCTACGACGAGCTGCGGCGCATCGCGCACCGCGAGATGGCGCGGGAAGGCGGTGACGCGCGCGGACGCACGCTGTCGACCACGGGTCTGGTGCACGAGGCGTACTTCAAGCTTGCCGACGTTCCCGGCATCGCATTGCGCGACCGGAACCACTTCTACGGCGTGGCGTGCCGCGCCATGCGCCAGGTCCTGGTCGACCGGGCGCGGGTGCGCAACGCCCAGAAGCGGGCCGGCGGACACGTGCACGTCACGCTGGATCGTGTCACGCCGGGGGCGCCCGACCGCTCGGCCGAGCTGATCGAGCTGGACGAGGCGCTGACCCGGCTGTCGGAGTACAACGAACAGCTCGGGCGGATCGTCGAGTGTCACTTCTTCGGCGGACTCTCGTTGCCCGAGACCGCGAAGGTGCTGGGCATCTCGCTCAGGACGGCGGAGCGGGGCTGGGCGAGAGCCCGGGCCTACCTTCACCGGATGCTTCTGCCCGAGCGGGACGGCGAGTCGGTCCAGAGGCGGGAACCGCACGATGACGAACGACAGCCCTGACGCGTTCGAGCGCTGGCCGGAGCTGGACGGCCTTTTCGAGCGCGCGCTCGAGGTGCCGCGGGATCGGCGTGCCGCCCTCCTCGATGAGGCTTGCGGCGGTCACGCGGCGCTGAGGCACGAGCTGGAGGCACTGCTCGCCGCGCACGACGCCTCCGGCGATTTCCTCGCGGACGCCGAGGCCTGGCTCGGCGAGCGGCCGGCGCAGCTATCGCCGGCCGCGGCCCGCGACCGGTGGGTCGGCAAGACGCTCTCGCACTACGAGGTGATCGAGCGGCTCGGCGAGGGCGGGATGGGCGTTGTCTATCGGGCGCGCGACACCCGGCTCGCCCGCACGGTCGCGCTCAAGTTCATCCACCCGATGCTGAGTGCAGAGGCGGAAGCGAAGAGCCGTTTCACGCAGGAGGCGCGGGCGGCATCGGCACTGGATCATCCCAACATCTGTACGATCTACGAAATCGACGAGACGCCGGACGGCCAGCTTTTCATCGTGATGGCGTACTACGCCGGCGAGACGCTCGCAGACCGGCTGAAGCGTGGGCCGTTGTCCGTCGCGGAGGCACTCGACATGGCCGTCGCTATCGGCAGTGGGTTGGCCCGCGCGCACGAGGTCGGGATCGTGCACCGTGACCTCAACCCGGCCAACGTCATGCTCACCGAGCGCGGCGAGCCCAAGATCCTGGACTTCGGCATCGCGAAGCTCGAGGGCGGGGACCAGACACGCACGGGGACGCGGCTGGGGACCGCGGCCTACATGAGCCCGGAGCAGGCGCGCGGCGAGCCGGTCGACCGGCGCACCGACATCTGGGCGCTCGGCGCCGTGCTCTACGAGATGCTCACGGGCGAGCGCGCGTTCCACGGTGGCAACGAGACGGCCACGATCTACGCGATCCTGAACCAGCAGCCGGGACGCATCGCAGGGTGGCGGAAGGACGTGCCGGCTGGACTGGAGGACGTCGTTCGCCGTGCATTGGCGAAGAACTCGGCGGACCGATACGCCGGCATCGACGCGATGCTCGGCGATCTGCGTGCCGTCCATGACCAGCCAACAGCCAAGGCGGCCGGAGCGACGAGGTCCCGTCGAATACGGCGCACGGCGCTGTGGCTGGGAGGGGGTACCATCGCCGTGGCCGCCGCGGTGATCGCCACCCTGACCCTGGGGTCGGACGCTCCCGCGGGTCCAGCCGAGCCGGCTGCGGCCGATCCGGTGCTCGCGCTGCCGACGGGTCCGTCGATCGCCGTCATCCCGTTCGCGAACCAGAGCGATGACCCGGAGGACGTGTTCTTCAGTGATGGCCTGAGCGACGACATCGTCGCCGCGCTCTCGCGGTTCACCGATCTGTTCGTGATCTCGCTGGGGTCGACCGCGCGTTACAAGGGGCAGCCGGTGGATCTCACCGAGGTCCGCCGGGATCTGGGCGTCGACTACGTCCTGCAGGGAGCGGTGCGCAGGTCACCGAGCCGCATCCGGGTGACGGCGCAGCTGGCGAACGCGGCGACCGGTGCGAGCGTGTGGTCGAACGCGTTCGAGCTGGACCCCACCGTGGCGGACCTGTACGACGCGCAGGACCGGATCACGGAGCAGGTGGCGGGTGAGATCGGAGGCTCCACCGGCGTGATCGCCCGCTCACGGATCACGCAGGTCCGTGACCGGCCGACGGAGAGCATGGCCGCGTACGAGTGCGTGCTGCGGGCGAGCGAGTACATCATCGACCACGGCGCGCGCAACCATCTGCTGGCACGCGACTGTCTCGAGAATGCGATCACGCGCGATTCCAGCTACGCCGATGCCTGGGGCTGGCTCTCCTACCTGTACGCGGAAGAGAGCCGGCACGGCTGGAACAGACGTCCGGACGAGTACGACCCGATCGAGCGCGCCCTGCTGGCCGGACGACGCGCCGTGTCCATCGATCCGGCCAGCTATATAGGCTACTTCGGCCTGGCCGTCACCTACTTCGACGCGCACGATCTCGAGGCGTTCCGGGCTGCGGGCGAGCGCGCCGTCGAGCTGAATCCGAACGACGCCAACACCCTGGCCATCGTCGGGGACTACCTCTCCGAGATGGGCGACTACGAACGCGGGCAGGCGCTGCTCCGGAAGTCGATGGCCCTCAATCCCGATCACCCCGGGTGGATGTACACGTCCTTCTTCCTGTCGCGCTACGAAGAGGGCGACTACGAGGGGGCGCTGTTCGAGGCTCGACGCTTCAACATGCCCGACTCCTACCGTGGCCCGTTCCTGGAGGCGGCAGCGCTGGGCCAGCTCGGAAGGGTCGACGAAGCCACGGTGGTCCTTCACCGGCTACAGGCGCTGCGTCCCGATTTCGTGTCCATCGAGGCACTGCGCCGGCAGCTGGCGTCCTACAACCACCCGCCGGAAACGGCGGAGCATCTCCTCGACGGACTGCGCAAAGCCGGGCTGCCCGAACGCGATCCGTGAGTCGGGCGGCCATGCGTTACCACCACGGAGGACTTCGACAAAGGAGTGGCCGACCATGAACTACCCCTACCTTCGCCAGGGTGACCACCTTCCAGCCGTCGGTGTGCTCCAGAGGCTGCTCATCCGGACGGGCTCCCGGCTCCGGGCCGATGGGATCTTCGGTCCGAAGACCAAGGCGGCCGTGCAGGATTTCCAGCGGGCCCGGCGTCTGAAGCCCGACGGGATCGTCGGCGTGCAAACCTGGCCGCGGGTTTCGGCGGCCAGCGATCTCCAGATCATCGACTGCATCGACATCTTCGATCCCTCGCTCCTCCGCCTGGAGGCGCGGGACATCCGTCGTGTGGGCGGCAACCCCGTGGTGATCGGCGGCATGTGCAATGGTGTGCAACAGGCGGTGAGCGAGATACGCTTAGCTGGCCGCAGTGTCTTTCTGTTGCGCTTTCACGGCCATGGAGCCCGGGGGGTGGCCAGCATATCTTCGGGGCACGGCGAGCTCGATCCGGACCTGGAGCACCGCTCCGACATCGCACTCGAGAACCTGGCCCAGATACGTCCTGTGATCAGCCAGCTTTTCAGTATTTTCGGTGCCTATGGTTGCGTGCAGTTCATGCATTGCGAGACCGGAGGTGGACGCAGCGGACGCCGGCTGCTCGACCAGATCGCACGGATGCTCGGTGTTCCGGTATCGGCCGGCGTCCGCACCCAGTACGGGGGTGGACTCCGGACCTTCCGATTCGAGGGCCCGACCCACACGGCGACGCCGCGAGGGGAGTCGCTCTCCGGTTGGTGCCGGAGTCTGCCGGACTTCGCGGGTTTCAGCCCAGCCTAGAGAGGTCCGTGGGGAGGCGGGTGGCATTCATGGGCCCTGGTGCCACCGCGCCGGAGAATCCCCTCCCAGGACCCCCTCCCACGCGTCGACCATGGCCGGGAAGGAGAAGCGGTCCCGCGCCCGCCTGCGCCCCTCCTGCGCCATCGCGACCCGGACGGCCGGCACAGCCAGGATGCCCCGCACGGCCTCGGCCATGAGCTGGGGATCGGGCTCGACGACCAGTCCGGGCACGCGTCCGCGATCCTCGTACAGCGCCTCGTCCGCTCCGGAGACCGGCGTGCTGACGACCGGCACTCCCGCGGCCATCGCCTCGAGCATCGCGTTGGCCATCCCCTCTCGGTCCGACGTCAGGAGGAAGACGTCGAGGGCGGCGAGCACCGGCGCCACGTCCTCCTTGAATCCGGGGAAATGGACCCGCGCCGACAGGCCGAGCGCCGCCGCCTGCGCCTTCAGCTCGTCTTCCAGCTCTCCTTCGCCGGCGAGCACGCAGTGCACGCCCTCCGGCAGGCGGGCCACGACCTCGAGCATGCGATCGATTCGCTTCTGCGCGCTCAGGCGGGTCACCGAGCCGACGACGGTCGCGTCGGGCGGTAGGCCAAGCGCCCGGCGCGCTTCGTCGCGGTGCGGGGGCTCCCCGTCCAGCGCGATCCCGTCGTAGACCGTGGCGACGCGGGCAGGGTCGTAGTCGGGCAAGCCCTCCACGACCGCGCGCCGTATGCCGTCGGCGTTCACGAGCGCGGCGTCGACCCACCGGTGGAACGCCAGCCGGTAGCTCCAGTGCTTGCCGGGAAGGTCGGTGTCGAGCCCGATGCGGGACACGACCCGCGGGACGTGCGCGAGCGCACCGGCCATCCCGCCGAGCCAGGTCTTCTTGAACGTCGATACGAGCAGCGCGTCGGGGGCGAACCGACGCAGGCGGCGGGCGAACGTCCACGCCTGGGGGAGGGCGAGATGGCCCCCGAGCACGGCCAGGGAGGCCTCCACCCCCCGGTCGCGGGCCCGCTCCGCCACCGACTCGAAGTTGCAGAAGAGGCGCACGTCGTGGCCGCGCGCCTGCAGGCTCTCGAGCAGCAGCACCGTCCACTTCTCGCCGCCGCCCCAGGTGCGGGCTCCGTTGTGGGCTGCGATGCGCATGAGGGGGACGGCGGCTCGGACGGGGATCGGGGTCGTCGCCTCTCAACCCCCCACCGGGATGGCGGTTCCTGGCTTCCACCGCGTGCCCACGGCGACGCGGGAGGCTCGCCTTGGATCCCTCCGGCGCCCCGGGGTAGATTCCTCCGCGTCGCGATCCCGGGCCGTGGGGGCCGGGGACGCACACCGCATCCGAGGAAGCTCGTGATTCGCGTACATCGCAGGAACAGCGTTCCCGTGGACGTCGGGGGCGTCGTGGTGGGCGGCGACGCACCCGTGGTCGTGCAGTCGATGACGAACACCGACACGGCCGACGTCGAGGCAACGCTGGCGCAGGTCGAATTGCTCGCCGACGCGGGGAGCGAGCTCGTCCGTGTCACGGTGAACCACGACGCGGCCGCGCAGGCCGTGCCCGAGATCGTGCGCCGGCTGCGGGACGACGGATACCGCACGCCGATCGTGGGCGACTTCCACTACAACGGGCATCTCCTCCTCACGAAGTATCCCGACTGCGCCGAGGCGCTGGCCAAGCTGCGCATCAATCCCGGCAACGTCGGCACCAAGCACCGCGACGCGAACTTCCAGCAGATCGTCCAGGTCGCCATCGACCACGACAAGCCGGTGCGCATCGGCGTCAACTGGGGCTCGCTGGACCAGCGCCTCCTGACCGAGCTCATGGACGCGAACGCGAAGCTCGCCCAGCCGAAGGAGGCTGGGGCGGTCCTGATGGACGCCATGGTGGAGAGCGCGCTGCGCTCCGCCGCCCTGGCCGAGGAGACTGGGCTGGGTCACGACCGGATCGTGATCTCCACGAAGGTCTCGACGGTGCGAGACCTTATCTACGTGTACCGGATGCTCGCCGAGCGCTGCGACTACCCGCTCCACCTGGGCCTCACCGAGGCGGGCCTCGGCGCCAAGGGCATCGTGGCCACCACGGCCGGCCTCGCCCCCCTCCTCCTGGAGGGCATCGGCGACACCATCCGCGTATCCCTCACGCCCAAGCCCGGTGGCGACCGGGCCGAGGAGGTGCGCGTCGCACAGCAGATCCTCCAGTCCCTGGGCATCCGCCACTTCGAGCCGCAGGTCACCTCCTGCCCGGGCTGCGGGCGCACCGCCAGCACGTTCTTCCAGGAGATGGCGGAGGACATCACGTCCTACATCCGCGACAACATGCCCGCGTGGCGCGAGCGGTATCCGGGCGTCGAGGAGTTGGAGGTGGCCGTCATGGGCTGCGTCGTGAACGGACCGGGCGAGTCGAAGTACGCGAACATCGGCATCAGCCTCCCCGGCACGTTCGAGGAGCCGAAGGCGCCCGTCTACATCGACGGGGAGCACGCGATGACGCTCAAGGGCGAGGGGTTGGTCGAGGAGTTCAAGGGGATCCTCCTAGACTACGTGAAGCGCCGCTACGGCGGGAACGTCCCGGCGAGCGCCGCCGCGGAGTGACCGGGGCGCCGTCACGCCGAGCGCGGCGCGGGGAGACGGCGTCGCCGCGACCTCAGCGACCGGGCTGAGCGTCGACCCTGCGCAGGAACTCGATCACGGCCCGGGCGCCGGTCCCGTCCACCTTGCCCACCACCAGCATCTGCACGCCGTAGCGGGCCTTGAGCGCCGCCGCGACGGAGTCGGCTCGGGTCATGGAGTCGGGCCGGAGGATCATCGCCCGGATCCATGCCGCCTCCCGGCGCAGCGTCACGCCGGCCAGGTTGGGGCCCAGCTTCGGCTCGCCGGTGACCGCGTGGCAGGCGGCGCAGTGGCCCTCGAAGACCGACGCCCCCACCGAGGCGAGCTCGGGATCCACCGCGTCGCCGGGCACGGGAAGCGGCGTGCCGGCCCAGGCGGCCAGCTCCCGCGACAGGCGGCGACTCTCCGCTGCGCGCAACCCGAGCCAGGCCGCCACCAGCACGACGCTCACGAGGGCCAGCGCCGCGGCGGCGAGGGGGCCTCTCCGGCCGCGTCCGTTGGAAGGGTTCGGGGGCATGACGCGTAAGGTACCGAGAGGGCGGGGGGGCTCCAAGATGGGCCGGTGCCGGAAGGAATTTGCGGCCCTCCGAGGCGCCCGGCTAACTTGGGCGGTCCCCTCTCGGTCGGTCTTCTACAGGTGTCGACGGCAACGCTCGTCGGTGCCCGCAGCGTCTCACGAAACGACCTCGGTCGATGCGCCTCCCCGCCGACCCGTCGTGCAGCCACGCGCCCGAGAGCGAGCATGCCCATGGATTTCTCCCGGCGGACCCTGAGCCTCGTCACCCTGGTCCTGATCCTCGGCGGACTGGCCGGCGGCGTCTGGTGGCGCCTCGGGGGCAAGGACGCCGACCCGACCGGAGATGGGGCCGAGGCCGGCGCGACCCCCGCCACCGACCTCTCCGAGACCTCGGGAACCGATCAGTTCTCCACCAGCGTGCCGCAGCCGGTCAAGGGCGCCAGGGTGATCCGGGACACGCTGTGGATTCGCGTGAGCGCTTCGGGTCAGGCGGAGTCGTATCGGCGTGCGGAGCTGGCCGCCCAGGTCGAGGGCGTCGTCGAGTCGGTGGCGGTGCGGGAGAGCCAGGCCGTGCAGACCGGGACGCCGCTGCTGCAGATCGACACCACCGAGTACGCCCTCAAGGTCGCGCAGGCCCGGGCGGATCTGCGGGTGGCCCAGGCCGACTACCGCCAGCTGGTGCTGTTCGACGACGAGATCACGGACGACTCCGTGCGGGCCGAGCGCGAGCGCATCGCGCGCTCCCGGAGCGGGCTCGACCAGAAAGAGGTCGCCCTCCGCCAGGCCGAGCTGGAGCTGGCTCGCAGCCGGGTGGCGGCGCCCTTCTCCGGGCGCGTGGCGGACCTCAAGGTGGTGGAGGGCCAACACGTCACGACGGGCACCGCGCTGATGACGGTGGTCGCCCTCGACCCGATCAAGGTGGAGGTGCAGGTGCTGGAGGCGGAGCTCGGCTTCCTGACCGCCGGGCGGCGGGCGGAGGTGCGCTTCGCGGCCTACCCGGGTGAGGTCTTCACCGGTTCGGTGGAGACGATCAACCCCGTCGTGGACCCGGAGAGCCGCACGGGCCGGGTGACGGTGCTGCTCCACAACGCCGACCAGCGGATCAAGCCGGGGATGTACGCCGAGGTGTCCCTCGACGCGGAGGCGCTCCCGGACCGGATCCTGGTGCCGCGGGCCGCGATCCTGGAGCGCGGGGAGGGCCGCCGGCGGACGATGCTGTTCGTGTACGAGGGCGACGAGAAGCAGGGCCTGGCCAAGTGGCGCTATGTGACCACGGGGCGGGAGAACGAGGAGTACGTGGAGATCCTCCCGAGCGGGGAGGGGACGGTGGAGCCGGGCGAGACCGTCCTGGTGGACGGCCACGTCTATCTCGCCCACGACACGCCGGTGCGCCTGGTGGAAGACGTGGCTGCCGAGGGAGGGAGGCCTGGACGATGAAGACGACGCGAACGTGGTGCGTGGCGGTGGGCGCGCTGGCCGCGGTGCTGGCGGTCCGGGGCCGACCGGCATGCGCCCAGACCTCCGACACCACGAAGCTGACCCTCGACGGCGCGCTGCGCATCGCCGACGAGAGCAACCCCGCCTACCGGCAGGCTGAGAACGCGACCGAACTGAACGGCGCCGCGATGCGGGCCGCGTGGTTCGACCGCATCCTGCCACAGGCCACGTTCACCCTCTTCAACACGGCCTTCTACGGCAACAACCGCAGCCGGGCCGTCGACAACTTCGGCAATCCCATCGCCAGGGACCCCGTCTGGGTCTACTACTCCAGCACCCAGCAGGGCCTGAGCCTCGGGTGGCAGATCCAGGGCGCGTCTCTCTTCCAGGAGCGGCGGAGCCAGATCCTCGTGAACGAGGACCGTGACGTGGCGGCGGAGGCGGCCCACCTCACGATGTCCGTGGGGGTGCGGCGCAAGTACATGGACGCCCTGGAGCAACGGGATCTCCTGCGGGCGGAGGAGGCGCTGGGCGAGGCCCGTCAGGTCGACCTCGAAGTGGCCGAGAGACTCTTCTCGCTGGCGATGAGGACGCGCGTCGACGTCCTCAACGCCGAGCTCGGCATCCAGCAGCAGTCCCTCGCCACCCAGCAGCAGCGGGCCGCGTACGAAAAGGCGAAGCTGGCGCTGCGCACGATGCTCGGAGACGACGACCTCGGCGCCCTGGAGCTCGGGGACGAGTCCCTTCCGATCTTCGAACCCTCCGGTCTGGACGCGGAGGCGCTGGTGCGGACGGCGCTCGACGTGAACCCGGAGCTGCGGCGGGCGGAGGTCGGGGTCCGGCAGGCCGACGTGGCGGTCCAGCGGGCCAGGTCGGCGTGGTGGCCGACCCTCTCCCTCAACCTGGACGTGGCCCGACGGGCGCAGAGCATCCCCAACCTCACCACCACGACCCAGGCCCTCTTCGACGTCACGTACAACGAGCCGTGGGACCAGCAGTTCTACGTCCAGCTCTCCTTTCCGATGTTCAACAACTTCTTCCAGAACCGTGCCGACCAGGTCGAGGCGAGCATCGAGCGCGAGAACCAGCGCGAGCAGGAGCGCGCCAGGCGGCTCGAGATCGAGGAGACGGTGCGCGGTGCGCTCCTGGAGCTGACGAACCAGTGGGAGAGCCTCCGGCTCGCCCAGCGCTCGGCGGAGATCGCGGGAGAGGCGCTGCGGCTCGCCCGGGAGGAGTACAGGATCGGTACCCGCACCTTCGAGGACCTGCGTCAGACCATCGACCAGGAAGCCGACACGCGTCGCCAGGTGATCGAGGCCCGGTACCGCTTCGTGGACGCCCTCCTGGACCTGGACGCGGCAGTGGGCACGGAGGTCGCGCCCCCCGTGGCGGGCGGCACGGAGTAGCCCGGTGTCCATCCCCGGCATCTCCACGCGGCGGCCCGTCGCCGTCTGGATGTTGTTCCTGGCGGTGATCCTCCTCGGGCTGATCTCCTACGCCCGCCTGCCCATCGACCTCCTCCCCGACGTCAGCTATCCGAAGCTGGTCGTCTACACCTCGTATCCCGACGTCGCGCCCGCCGAGGTGGAGCGCCTGGTCACGGAGCGGATCGAGGGCGAGGCCGCGGCGGTCCCCGGCGTGGAGCGGGTGACCTCGGTGTCCCGCGAGGGCGTCAGCCTGGTGACGCTCCGCTTCGCGTGGGGCACGGACATGGACTTCGCGATGCTCAACGTCCGGGAGCGCCTGGACAACGTGCGCGAGTCCCTTCCGGAGAGCGCCACCAGGCCGGCGATCCTGCGGGTCGATCCCGAGTCCGAGCCGGTGATGGTGCTGAGCGTCGCGGGCGGCCAGGACCTGTGGCAGACGAAGGAGCTGGCGGAGACGGTCTTCCGCAGGCGCCTCGAGCAGCTCGACGGCATCGCGCAGGCGACGGTGACCGGCGGCCTCGATCGGGAGATCCAGGTGGAGGTGGACCCCCGTCTCCTCGACGCCTACGGGCTCACCATCGAGCAGATCGGCGAGGCTCTGGACGCCGCGAACGTCAGCGCGCCGGGGGGCACCATCCTCCAGGGCCGCTACCGCTATCCGCTGCGGACCCTCGGGGAGTTCCAGTCCGTCGAGGAGATCGCGGACGTGGTGGTGGCCCGCCAGGCGCCGGGTCAGGGGAGGGGAGCCGGCACGTCCGATCCGGGGCGGGCGGGAACCGGATCCACGGGGACGCAGTCCACGGGCGGCATGCGCCTGGTGCGGCTGCGGGACGTGGGCCGCGTCGTCGACGGCTTTGCCGAGCGCGAGGAGATCGCGCGCTACGGCGGGGAGGAATCCGTGGGGCTGTTGGTCTTCAAGGAGGCGGGGGCGAACAGCGTGCGGGTGGCCGAGTCCGTCCGGGAGGTGGTCGCCCAGCTCTCGGAGGAGTACCCGGCGGTGCACGTGGACGTGGCCTACAGCCAGGCGGGCTTCATCGCCGACTCGATCTCCAACGTCGTACAGTCCCTGGTGCTCGGGGGCATCCTGGCCTTCCTGGTCCTCTTCCTCTTCCTGCGCGACCCGCGCTACCCCGTGGCCATCGCGCTTGCGATCCCCATCTCGGTGGTCGGGACCTTCGCGCTCATGGAAGCCGCCGGCGTCAGCCTCAACATCATGAGCCTGGGTGGGCTGGCGTTGGGGGTCGGGATGCTGGTGGACAACTCCATCGTCGTGCTGGAGAACATCTTCCGCCACCGGGAGGAGTTGGGCGCGCCCCCGGTGCAGGCCGCATCCGTCGGTGCCGAGGAGGTGCAGGCGGCGATCACGGCCTCCACGCTGACGACGGTGAGCGTCTTCGGCCCGATCATCTACGTGGAGGGCGTGGCGGGCGAGCTGTTCAAGGACCTCGCGCTCGCGGTGGCCTTCTCGCTGATGGCCTCGCTCCTGGTCGCGCTCACGCTGCTCCCGTCGATGGCGGCGCGCTTCGCGGTCCCGGGCGGGCCCGTCCCCGAGCCGGCGGCCACCGTGGCGCGCACGCGCCGCCCAGGCTTCCTCGGGACCCTGAAGTGGCTCGGGGCAGCGGCGGTGCGCATCCCGCGGTGGCTCGCCTCGAGCGTGTGGGCACTGGGGACCGCGCTGGTCGCCTTCTGGGCGCGGGGGGTCGGCCGCTTCCTCGCGCGGGCCTCCGGGCCGCTGCTCCGCTGGTTCGACCGGATGTTCGACGCCTTCGCCCGCCGGTACCACACGGCGCTGGAGTGGTCGCTGGACCACCCGGGGCGCGTGCTGGGTGGAGCCGGCCTGGCGCTCGTCGCCTCGCTGGCGCTGGCCGGCGTGCTGCCACGGGACCTGCTGCCGCAGGTGGACCAGGGCGCCTTCCGGATCCGCCTCGAGCTCCCCGAGGGCACCGCGCTGGACGCGACGGCCGACGCCGCCACGACCATCGAGCAGGCGGCGCTCGCGGACCCGGGGGTCGAGGCGATCTTCAGCACCATTGGCCGGGACGTGCGTGCCTACGCCGAGGGAGAGGAGGCGTCCGGGCTGCACACGGCCACGTTCCAGGTGCGGGTCGCCCCCCACGCGAGCTCGGAGGCGGTGGCCGAGCGTATGCGCGCGCTGGCGGATCGGTTCCCGCCGGGGGCGCTCTCGGTGGAGACGGGGCAGGCTACCGCACTCGGAGCGATGCTGGGCGGAGCGGAGGCCGACATCGCGGTGCGGGTGCGCGGGGAGGACCTCGACGCCTCGTACGCCCTGGCCTCCGAGGTGGAGCGCCGCCTGGAGGGCGTGGCCTCCGTGGGCAACGTCCGCATCGGGACGGAGCGGGGGCAGCCCCAGGTCCAGATCGAGATCGACCGGGCGGCGTGCGCGACCTACGACATCGATCCCCGGGTCGTCGCGGGCACGGTGGACCGCGCGATGCGGGGCGACCGCGCGACCGAGTTCGTCGACTTCGACCGGAAGATCGACGTGGTGGTGCGCTACCCGGACGACATGCGCTATTCGATGGAGACGCTGCGGGGCCTGCGCGTCCAGGGCGTGCCCATCCGCGAGCTCGTGCATGTGCGCGAAGCCGTGGGACCCGCGGAGGTGCACCGCGAGGACCAGGCGCGCGTCATCCCCGTCTACGCGGACGTCGTGCAGGGCGGGCTGGACGCCGCCATCGTGGACGTGAACGGGGCGCTGGCGTCGCTGCCGCGCTCGCGGGACGTACGGTGGGACGTCGGCGGGGAGAACGAGGAGATGCGCCGCTCGTTCCGCGACCTGGCCTTCGCCTTCGGGCTGGCGCTGATCCTGGTGTACATGATCCTCGCCGCACAGTTCGAGTCGTTCGCGCAACCGTTCACGATCCTCATGGCGGTGCCGCTGGCGCTGGTCGGGACGGTCCTGGCGCTCCTCCTCACGGGCCAGGGCCTCAATACGATGAGCCTGATCGGCGTGGTCATCCTCGTGGGCATCGTCGTGAACGACGCGATCGTGAAGGTCGACTTCATCGTGCAGTCGCGGTCCCGGGGCCTGGCGCTCCGGGAGTCGATTCTGGAGGCGGGGCGGGTGCGGCTACGTCCGATCGTCATGACGACGGCCACGACCGTACTGGGCCTGCTGCCGATGGCGCTCGGCATCGGGCGTGGGTCGGACCTGCGGGCGCCGCTCGCCATCGCCGTGATCGGCGGGTTGTCGGTCGCCACCGCGCTCACGCTGATCGTGGTGCCGGTGGTGTTCCAGACCGTCGAGCGCGCCCGCGTCCGCCTGTGGGGCGAGGCACCCGCGGGAACGGCCGTACCCGCGGCCGGAGACTGAGCCGATGATCCGCCTGAGCATCCGACGCCCGGTGGCCGTGGCGATGGCATACGGCGCCGTAGCGCTCCTGGGGGTGGCGGCCTGGCGGAACATCCCCATCGAGCTGCTCCCGGACACGCAGCTTCCCCGCCTGAAGGTCACCGGGCAGTGGCGGGGCGCATCGCCCGAGACGGTGGAGGCGTTTCTCACCTCCCCGCTGGAGTCCGTCATCCAGCAGGTGAAGGGCGTGGAGAAGATCACCTCGGACTCCTACGAGACGAACGGCGTGGGCACGGCGGACATCGACGTCGAGTTCAGCCGCGACACCGACATGGACTTCGCGCGCCTCGACCTGTCCGAGCGCATCGCTACGCTCGAGGAGGAGCTGCCGCCGGGGACCGAGCGCGTGGTCGTGGAGCCCTACGTCCCTGAGGAGTTCCAGGAGCGGAGCCGCCCGTTCCTCAGCTACACCTTCACGGGGCCCTACACGCTGGAAGCGCTGCGCCAGCACGTGGACGACGTCATCGCCCCCGAGGTCGGCCAGGTGGACGGCGTGGGCGTGGTGCGGGTCTCGGGCGGGCGCAAGCGCCGCCTGGAGATCGAGCTGGACGAGGAGAAAGTCGCCGCGCTCGATCTGGATCCCGCCACGGTGCGCGCGAAGATCGCCGCGCTCGACATGGTGCGCGAAGTGGGCGCGGTGCGGGGGGACGGCCGCCAGCGCACGGTCACGATCGTGAACCGGCCCGAGAACGCCGAGGACGTGCGCGACGCGGTGCTGATGGCGGTGCGGGGCACGATGGTACGTGTCGGTGACGTCGCTACCGTGCACGACCGCTACGAAGAGGCGCAGAGCTACTACCGGATCAACGGCCGGCCGGCGGTGTCGTTTGCGGTGACGAAGGAGATCGGGGCGAACACGGTGCGCGTCGCCGACGCGGTGAAGAAGCGTCTGGCCGAGCTCGAGACGCTGAACCCGTACGGGACGCGGCTCATCCTGGACAACGACGAGAGCAAGGAGATCCGCGAGCAGCTGTCCGACCTGCGCACGCGGGCCCTCTTCAGCGCCCTGGTGATCTTCGTGGTCCTCCTGGCTTTCCTCGGGTCGATCCGCTCGGCGGCGCTGATCTTCGCCACGATCGCCTTCAGCGTGCTCATCGCCCTCAACCTGATCTACTTCGGCGGCCTCACGCTCAACATCCTCACCCTCATGGGGCTCGCGATGGGCTTCGGCCTCATCGTGGACAACGCCATCGTGGTGCTGGAGAACGTGTACCGCCGCTGGAGGGGCGGCGAGGACGCCCCCTCCGCCGCGGAGGGCGGCACGCGGGAGGTGGTGCTGCCGATCCTCGCCTCGACCGCGACGACCCTCATCGTCTTCGTGCCGTTCGTCTATCTCCAGGGCGAGCTGCGCGTGTTCTACGTGCCGCTCGCGGTCGTGGTGGGCCTCACCCTGGTCGCGTCCCTCTTCGTCGCCTTCACGTTCATTCCGTCGCTGGCGGCGCGCGTGCTGCGTGGGCGCGGTACGGAGCCCCCCATCGACGGCGCACCGGGGGCACCTGCGGCCTCGTCGGCGACGGGAACCGCGGGGCCCGTTGCGGGTGCCCCGCACGGCGCGCCGGCTCCCGCTCGCCGCCCCCTCTACGTGCGCTTCTACGCCGATGTCGTGGGATTCACCGTGCGCCACCCCTGGACGGCCTTCCTGGTGACGGCGCTGGCCTTCGGTGGCTCCTACCACCTCTTCGACAGGTACGTCACCACCTGGGCCGTCTTCGGCGGTGGGCTCAGCACCCGTACCTACATCAGTGTCTATATCACACTACCGCGTGGCTCGAACCTCGACCGCACCGACGAGCTCGTGGCGTTCTTCGAGGACAAGCTCGCGCGCATCCCGGAAGTCGAGCAGTACACGGCGCAGATCCGGCCCATGTTCGCCTACATGGAGATCACGTTCCCGGACTCGCTGGAGAACACGCAGATACCGGTGGCGATCAAGGAGCAGATGTTCGCCTACAGCCACTCGTTCACGGGCGCCGAGGTGCGCGTGTACGGATACGGCCCTTCGTTCTACGGCGGGGGATCCAGCCCCCCCAACTACGCGATCACCGTGCTGGGCTACAACTACGAGCGGGTGCGCGACATCGCCGAGGACATCGGCCGCCGCCTGTCGCGCCTGGCGCGCGTCCAGGAGGTGGACACCAATGCCGGCTCCAACCGCTTCCAGCGCGAGAAGGCGTCGGAGTACGTGGTCACCATCGACCGGGACCGACTCGCCCGTCACGACCTGAGCGTCGAGGAGCTGGTGTCGCGGCTGCAGGCTGCGGTCGCCGGGAGGCAGACCGCGAGCTGGCTCAAGCTGGGTGGCGACGAGGTGCAGTATCAGGTGAAGCTCGCTGCCAGCGCGGACATGGACGTGCTGGCGCTCAGCGAGACGCTGATCGACACGCCCAGCGGCCGGCGGATCCGTCTCGGCGACGTGGTCACCATCACGCCTCGGGAGGTCCTGGCTCGCATCCACCGGGAGAATCAGCAGTACGAGCGCACCGTGGCCTACGAGTTCCGGGGGCCGCAGAAGCTCGGCGATCTGTGGCACGATCGGGTGATCGAGGCCACGCAGGTCCCGCCGGGCTACACGGTGAAGAAGGGTGACACGTACTGGTGGATCAGCCGCGAGGACCGCACGCAGATCTGGGTGACGATCGCGGTGGCGCTACTGCTGGTCTACATGGTGACGGCCGCCCTCTTCGAGTCCCTGCTGCAGCCCCTGTGCGTGATCCTCACCGTGCCGATGGCGCTCATCGGCGTCTACCTGATCTTCTTCTACACGGAGGCGTCGTTCACCCGCGAGGCCTACGTGGGCGTGATCATGATGTTCGGCATCGTGGTCAACAACGCGATCCTGCTGGTGGATCACGTGAACGGCGTGCGCAGGCGAGACGTGGACCTTTCCCTGGACGAGGCGATCGTGAAGGGCACGCTGGAACGCGTCCGGCCCATCCTGATGACGACGGCCACCACCGTGCTGGGCCTGTTGCCGCTGGTCGTGTTCGGCGACCCGGCCGGCTCGAACATCTGGGACGCGCTCGCGCTCGTGCTCATCGGAGGGCTGCTTTCCTCGACGCTGTTCGTGTTGACGATCACGCCGGCGGCGTACGGGGTGCTGGAGGGGTGGAAGGCCGGGGCGAGAGGGGGGGTGCGCTCCGCCCGGCCGGCCGTGGCCGGAGCGGTGGCTCCCGGAGACTGACGTGTTGCGCGGGCGGCGGAGACGCATGGCGGTTGTCACGATACTGGCGGTGACGCAGGCGTGCGTGCCCGAGCCCTTCAGCAGACGGGAGCCGCCGTTGCTGCCCGACGGGGTCTTCATGAGTGTGCGTGAGCGTACCTATCCCGTACGGGGCCGCACGGTGGCGGCCATCGGCCGTTCTCTTGAGCATGCCGGGCCGAGGTGGGAGGGGCGTGTGGTACAGGGGCTTACGAGCTGGTGCGTGCGATGGGAATGGCGCTCGACGATGCACGAAGGTGCCTGCCGCCTCTTGAATGTGCGTGTTCTCCTGGAGGTCGAGATCGTCCTTCCCGACTGGAAGGACCACGATTCCGCATCTCCGTCCCTCGCCTTCGCGTGGGAGAGATTCGAGGAGGCGCTCCGCGGGCACGAGTACGGACACCGGAACATCGGCATGCAGGCTGCCGTGGAGACCTTCCGGGTCCTCGAGGCGGTCCGTACCCGGGACTGCACCGCGATCGGCGACGTCGCCGGAACGCTCGCCCGCGGGATCGTGCGGAAATACGAGAAGCGCAACGACGTCTACGAGCGGAACACCCGGCGGGGACGGACCCAGGGGGCCGTGTGGCCCCCCGGAGGCTAGGCGCACCTGTCCGCCGGCAGGCTCAGCTCGCCATCCGCTTCCACACGTTGTCGGAGCGGTCCACGTCGGGGAGCTGATGGTCGGCGTCCAGGGTGACCGCGACGACGGTGCCCTGGTCGTCGAGCCAGTAGTCGAAGGCGTCGCTGCGCGCCCAGATCTCCACGGGCAGCTTCCGCTGCAGGGTGCGCCCGTCGCTCAGCTCGATCCGCAGAAGCACGGGCATGACCAGCCCCCCGTCGTTGTGCAGGTGGATCACCGTGCCGTGGTCGGTCCGCTCGACGCCGGTCACGGACTGGTCCAGGAGATCGGTGTCGTAGAACCACCCACGCCAGAACCAGTCGAGCTGCGCCCCGGAGACCTCCTCGACCGTGCGGAAGAAGTCCGCCGGCTTGGGGTGCTTGAACGCCCATTCCGCGACGTACGTCCGGAACGCCTTGATGAAGACGTCCTCCCCGAGGACGACCTCACGAAGCATGATCAAGCCGAAGCCGGGCTTCCGGTACGCCAGGAAGCCGAGCCCGCTGCCTCGCAGCAGATCGGGGTACGTCATGATGGGTTGATCGGCGATTGGCTCCTGCATGCGCCCCGCGATGAAATCTGCCTGCGTGCGCTGGGTACGCGACGCTTCCGAACCGTAGAAGTCGAGGTTGCTGTAGTTGTTGATGAAGGTATTGAAGCCCTCGTCCATCCATGCGTACCGACGCTCGTCGCTCCCCACGATCATCGGGAACCAGGTGTGGCCGAACTCGTGATCGGTGACGCCGAACAGCCCCTGGCCGCGGGCGCCCACGCCGCAGAAGACGATGCCCGGGTATTCCATGCCGCCCACGATCCCGGCCACGTTGACGGCCGACCGGTAGGGGTAGTGGAACCACTGCCCGGAGTAGTACGAGATCGTGTGCCGGAGGTATTCGGTCGAGCGCTCCCACCCCGGGTTCTCCCGGTTGCCGAGCCCTTCGCTCGGGTAGGCGGACTGCAGGAGGATGCCGTCCCAGCCGGCGGCGTCCCAGATGAACGCCTTCGAGGCCGCCCAGGAGAAGTCCCGGGAGGACTCGATGCGGAACTTCCAGGTGAGTGGGCCGGTGCCCGCCGGGCGGCTCTCGGGCTTGCCGACGTCGTCGGGGGCGATGATCGACACGGTCCGTTCGCTGGTGCGCGCGCTCGTGTAGCGGCGTAGCTGCTCGGGCGTGAGGACCTCCTCGGGGTTGAGCAGCTCCCCGCTGGCGACGACGACCATGTCGCGCGGCGCCGTGATCTCGACGTCGAAGTTCCCGTACTCGAGGTAGAACTCTCCCTGGCCCAGGTAGGGCATCGGGTTCCACCCCTCGACGTCGTCGTACACGTACATGCGGGGGTACCACTGCGCGATCTCGTACACCCACCCGCGGCTCGTCTGGAGCCGGCCCATGCGGTCCGCGCCGTATTGGGGGACGACGAACGACCAGTCCGCCTTCAGCTGCAGCGTGTCGCCGGCCGGACGCATCGGTCGGTGGAGGTCGACCCGCATGCGCGTGCCGTCCACCGTTGGGGCGGCCTCGTACTCCTCGCCGTCCTGGACCACGGTCAGGCGGTCGAGCCGGATCCCGCCGCCCTTGAAGGAGCCGCGCCAACGGGCGCGGTCGCCGGCGTTGATGAGCGCGCCGCGGCTGGCCGGAGCGAACAGGTTCTGCTCGAGCTGGAGCCAGAGGTAGTCCAGCCGGTCCGGCGAGTGGTTCACGTAGGTGATCGTCT
>Ga0307424_1000533_pt1 | contig 20311 bp, 21 predicted proteins | sample SalMarWE160320MG_FD_202157 | JGI IMG/M metagenome (GOLD analysis project Ga0307424, IMG submission 202157) | Salt marsh sediment microbial communities from the Plum Island Ecosystem LTER, Massachusetts, United States - WE1603-20 | ecosystem: Environmental > Aquatic > Marine > Intertidal zone >... | reverse complement strand
GCTGGAACTGCTAATTCAGAGATTACAGCAATCAGGTTCTGGTTTCCGTAGAATCGAAGAGGTGTATGGGGTAGCCCCTTATGTAAGACGACAACGGGAGGAAGCAGGTCTGAATCCATGTATGCTACCTCTTCCATGTCCAGTTCAGATATCAGGTAGGATGTTGCTATGAGGCCTACGAGCCCCACGTCAGGGAGTCCAATAAGCATCGTAGCCTCAGAGGGTATGGTCTTCTTTTCCACAATTTTAACTGCTTCTGACAACACAATTCCCCTTTTACTTAGATATCTCTCAAGATGAGTTTAAGACTTTTCATAACCTTTGAAACAAGAAAACGCAGTTATAACCCATCAGTTACTTGGTGATTTATTCACACTTCTGTGCCTGTTGATCACACGTTCTTTTCGCATATTAGGATACTAATAACAGAAGATTGTTGAAAACTATCTTTTTCCTGTTTTCACAAGCAAAATAACCATTTACAGTCGAAGCCCCAAGCATATTAGGAGCCTAATAGAGGTACATTGTTGAAAACAGTATTTTTTCTGGAAATCGAAAGCACAGCACACATTTGGTTCCCAACGTTCACACAAACCTTAGTATACTAGAAGGGAAAAAAGGTGTGCTACAAGCTAAATACCTATAAAAGGCGAATCTACTCTTAAGTGGGAGAAAACATGGTTCTAGACCGCCTCGGCTCCTCGCTAAACGATGCCCTAAAAAAGATTTTCAGAGCGCCAGTCATGGACGAGAAAACCGTTAAGGAGCTTGTCCGTGACCTCCAGCGGGCATTACTCCAAGCCGACGTTAACGTTAAACTGGTTCTCGAAGTTTCGAAGCGAATAGAGGAGCGGGCACTGAAAGAGAAGGTTCCGCCCGGAGTTTCCAGAAGAGAGCATGTAGTGAAGGTGGTTTACGAAGAGTTAACCCGGTTTCTAGGCGAAAAACCTGCCTCGCTGAAGATAGAACCCGGAAAAAGAAAGATTATCATGCTTGTGGGAATTCAAGGGTCAGGAAAAACCACTGCATCAGGAAAATTGGCGAAATACTTCCAAAAAAGAGGCTTAAAAACCGCGCTGGTTTGCACCGACACTTACAGGCCTGGAGCCTACGACCAACTGACGCAGCTGGCAGACAGAGCCAACATTCCCGTGTACGGTGAACCAAAAGAAAAGAAGTCCGAAAAAATCGCTTTGAGAGGCTTGAAGCAGTTCAAAGATTATGACCTTGTCATTGTTGACACAGCTGGCCGCCACAAAGAAGAGAAGGGCTTAATTGATGAAATGAAGCGTCTAGAGAAAGTAATCAAACCAGACGAAGCGATTCTGGTCATCGACGGAACCATCGGCCAGCAGGCGGCTGTGCAGGCTAAAGCGCTTCATGAAGCCACGCCAATCGGCTCTATTCTGGTGTCGAAGCTTGACGGCTCTGCCAGGGGAGGCGGCGCCCTCTCAGCGGTGGCTGCCATCGGCGCGCCCATAAAATTCATCAGTTCAGGCGAGAAACTTGAAGACATTGAACCTTTCATTCCCTCTAGGTTTGTGGGCAGACTTTTGGGCATGGGGGACCTTCAGAGCCTCGTTGACAAAGTGCGCGACGCAGAGGTGAAGGTGCCTGAGAAAAAGGCTCGCGCCTTTTTGAGCGGAAAGTTCACTCTCACGGACATGTTTGAACAGTTCGAATCTATGAAGAAAATGGGACCCTTAAGGGGGCTCCTGAAGATGATTCCGGGAATGAGCTACAACGTCCCTGAGGAGCAGATGAACTTGGCTGAAGACGCCCTCAAAAGATGGCGCGTGATCATCCAGTCTATGACGCCGAAAGAAAGGGAGAAACCCAAGATTCTTTCATCATCTCGTGTCCGCAGAGTTGCCCGTGGGTCAGGCACAACAGAGAAGGACGTAAAAGAACTGATAAAACAGTATAATAACATGAGAAAAATGATGAAAAGCTTTAGAAGAAAGAAGCTTCCCTTTTTCGGAAAAGGTCTTCCAGGAACCTGAGAAAAACATCTGACGCTGAATGAAGCTTTACTGCAACAAAACGAGGAAAATTTAATGGAGATACTCGAAAAAGCGCAAAAAATGCTCGAAGCATATTCGCTCTGCGACCACTGTTTAGGGAGACAGTACGCTCTTCTCGGCTATGGACTGGATGACCAAAAACGAGGCGAAACCCTGAAGCTTCTCTTAACAATGAAAAATCATCAGTTAGCGCTTTCCGGCAAGAAAGCAGGCTTCTCAAATCTCCGAATCTTGGCAGCGAACGGGTCTTTCGATATGGCTGCTGAGATACTCCGGAACATGAGAAAGAGAGCCAGAAAAAAGAAGGAGTGTTACCTCTGCCAAGGTCTATTCAAAAGCGTGGATACGCTCGTGGAAAACGCCTTGAAAACGCTTGAAGACTACGAGTACACCACCTTCCTTGTTGGAATAGAGCTGCCAACAACAGTTGAGGAGAGGGAAGACGAGTTTAAGGCACGTTTTGAGGTAGCCCATGGAGAGAGCATGCGGAACGAGTTCAGCCGCGACATCGGAAAAAAGATAGCCGCGGCTACAACGAAGCCTGCTGAATACAAAAAGCCTGATGTTGTGGTTCTCGTCAAACCCTTCACTGGAGAAGTTGTTCTCCAATCTAACCCTCTTTATGTGCGGGGCGCATACAAGAAGCTTGTTCGAGGCATTCCCCAGTCAATGTGGCTGTGCAGAAGTTGTAGAGGCGAGGGCTGCCCGAAATGCGATGGAACAGGAAAGATGTATTCCGAGTCTGTTGAGGAGATTATTGCAGGACCTGTTTTGGAGAAAACTGGGGGAGAAAGTGTGGCGTTGCATGCTGCTGGGCGAGAAGATGTGGATGCTCGGATGCTGGGAGAGGGAAGACCCTTCGTTATGGAAGTCAAAAAGCCTCGGAGACGATTCATAGACCTTCATAACCTTACAGAACTTGTTAATGAGCACGGTCGCGGCAAAGTTGAGGTTTCGGATCTTCGTTCCGCCAGCAAAGATGATGTTAGCCGATTGAAGAGGGGTGAGGGCGCTCAGAAGATGTACAAGGTCCTTATCGACTTTGACCGCGATGTTGCTGACGAAGAGTTAGATATTGTGACCAAAACCTTAACTAAGGCCAGCATTCGTCAACAAACGCCACTACGTGTTTTGCATCGAAGAGCAGACCTAGTTCGAGAAAAGTACATATATGAGGCGCATCTTAAGAGGTTGGCACCTAACCGCGCAGAGATGAAAATACGTTGCCAAGGAGGTCTTTATATTAAAGAGTTGGTAAGCGGGGATGAAGGGCGAACCGTCCCTAGCGTAGCCTCTATTGTCAACATTGAAGCAAAGCCTCTCGAGTTAGACGTTTTGAAGGTTATCATGGAGGAATCATAGTTGGGAAGAAATGCGAAAGGTTTCCGTAGAAAAACCCGTTACATCCTAAAGAGGAAGCCCCGAGAACGGGGAAAGACGGGACTCAGTAGGGTACTACGTGAATATGCGCCTGAAGAAAAGGTTGTGATTAAACTAGACCCTAGTGTTCACAAGGGCATGCCTCATCGAAGATTTCACGGCAAAATCGGCGTTATCGCTAACAAGCGAGGCGGAAGCTACGTCATTAACGTGACCCAAGGGAAAGCAATCAAGGAGATAATTGTTCGTCCAGAGCACATTATGCCCCATAAGGAGGGCTAAAACTATGGCACGGAAGGCTTTGAAGGAACGTATCGTCACTGTTCCGGAAGTAAAAGAAGCCTTAGAATCTATTGGTGAGGAGCGGCTGGATCAGTTTCAGAGAAGGTCGCTTGATTATGCGACAAAATTCGCTAAAGTTGAGCCTGAGAACGTGGACCTTATTGTGAAGGAATTAGTGGAAAACTTCGAGGTGGACGAAGAGGAGGCTGTGCAAATAGTAAATGCTATGCCTGAAAGCATCCAAGAAATCAGGGTGTTTTTGGCTGGCGGACGCAAGATAATTGAAACCTCTAAACTAGAAAAAATACTGGCTTTTTTGAACAAGTATAGAAAAAAGGAATAAGGACTTTTTTAACTATATAATATCTAAACCTAATTGTTACCATTTCGGGGGTAGGGAAAGAGTGGAAAGGAGCGAGAAGAGATACGAAGAGTATGCTTATGTTCTAGATTATCTTCCTCACGGACGACCGGGAACGCGACCAGGGTACAGAGCGGGGGCGCTGATTCAGGTAGTTGGCGAAGAATACTTCACTTTCCTTGAGGCAATCGCTAGAGAGGGTATTGTTCTCAAGACCGCTGACAGAGTCTATGTTGGAAAAGATTCTCGGAGAAAAATAACCTACATTATCGGGCGGATAAACTATGAAGATTTGACATCCAATGCCAAGATGGAGCTTTCTGGAACCGTAGAGAAAATAGTGCTTAACCGAGAAAAATGGTTCATCAACTTCTTCAACACGGCACAGGCAATAACGCCCAGAATGCACGCCCTAGAATTGATTCCAGGCATTGGAAAGAAATACATGTGGCAAATCATTGATGAAAGAGACAAGAAACCTTTCCAGAGCCTCGAAGATTTACAGAACCGCGCCAACATGCCTAACCCCTCCAAGCTGGTTACAAGGAGAATTTTGGAGGAACTGGCTGGCGAAAGCAAATATCGACTGTTTACGAGAGCGCCCTAGTGGAAAGAATTAATCTTCTTAAACGGGCGAAGCATCTTCTTCGCCTTTACGGGGTTTCTCCAAAAAAGCGTTTAGGGCAAAACTTTACAGTGAACGCGGAGATGCTGCAGCGGTTAGTGTCCCACGCTTCTTTAACTGAGGATGATGTTGTCTTAGAGGTTGGAGCAGGACTTGGTTTTCTGACACAGCTTCTTTCTAGTAAATGCAAAAAAGTCATTACAGTTGAGGTTGACCCGCAGCTTGTGAACTTTTTGAGGAAGCAGCTTCACAGCCTGCAGAATGTAGAATTGGTAGAGGGTGACATCCTCAAGGTTTCTCTTCCGCCCTTCAGCAAGGTTGTTTCTGCTCCTCCGTACTCTCTTTCATCTCCGCTTCTTTTTCGCCTTCTAGAACAAAACTTTGAGTGTGCAGTTCTGGTTCTCCAGAAGGAGTTTGCAGAGAGGTTGGCGGCTTCGGTGGGAACCAAAGATTACGGAAGGCTAACTGTTACTATCTACTACAGGGCTGACGTGGAGCTCCTAGACCTTGTCCCCCGAACAATGTTTTATCCCCCGCCAGATGTGGACTCCATGATGGTACGCCTGAAGCCTAGGGCGCCCCCCTTCCAAGTGGACGATGAAGAAACCTTTTTTGAGCTTGTCCGAACGCTGTTCACTCAGCGAAACAAGAAAGTAAGAAACGGCTTGATTCCCTTCCTAAATAAACATGAAATAACTGGAAAAGATGCTGTGGAACTGGCTGACTCCACAATTTACAGCACAAAGAGGGTGCGGGAATTGGCGCCAGAAGACTTTGGGATTTTGACGAATGAGCTTCTCCGAAAGATTTAGACATCCTTAATGTGTCCCTGTATCTGTTTTCGCTTCGCGCCTCGCCTTTGGGCAGGTGTTTACTGGCAACAAAGAAAACACCCTTAGAAAACGCCTCTTTTTGTTGCGCTTTGCAAATCATATTCCCAGATATAGAATAGTTTTTATAATATCTGTTCAACTATGATGGGCAGAGCAGGTGAGAAATGGACATGAAGGCTCGTAACTATCGGGAAGTCAAGGGTCAAGCCTATACCCGGAAGAAGTATATGCGCGGCTCTCCCGCGTCAAAAATAGTGAAATTCACTATGGGCGATCCATCTGGCAGCTATAAGTATCAAGCTCGCCTGATTGCCGAGAGGGAAGTTCAGATTCGGCACAATGCTTTGGAATCTGCGCGTGTAGCATCTAACAGGGTTCTCTCAGAGAAACTGGGAACCAGTTACCATTTGAAGATTTTACCTTACCCACATGTTGTGCTCCGAGAAAACAAAATGATTTTTGGAGCCCACGCGGACCGTCTTCAGGACGGAATGCGAAATGCTTTTGGCAAAGCCATTGGGCTTGCAGCCCGAGTGAAAACTGGGCAATCACTTATTATAGCTAATGTAAACGAGGATGGACTTGAAGCTGCCGCAACGGCGCTGAAACGTGGAGGCGCCAAATTACCTACACCCTGTCATGTAGTTATCGAGAAACTTGGGGATTAGCTGAGGGAGTAGATTTGCAGGGGTCTAGCCACGAGGGCGAGACTTGCAAGAAAGAGAAACTCCTTACTATGTTTTATGTTCATAAATCAATAAGTACTATGGGGTATGAGTTTGGTTTCTGAAAATTTGATAGTTAATATCGAGGAAGAAATTGCTGCCGATGGAAAATACACTGGTGGAAAGGGAGCTAATTTAGCTAAACTGTTCCATATCCTTGGAAAAGGTAACGTTCCATACGCTGTAATGGTTACCACAGAATTCGCTAAGATACTGCTCAACGATCCCGCAATCGTAGACTTGGTAAAAGAATTGGATGCCGCATTGGATAAGGACGATGAGGCTGAAGCAAAAAAGATTGCGAAGAAAACAATGGACTTGATCGAAAACATAAAGACGCATCCCGAACTTATCGATTTACTTGCAAAAAAAATCGAGATGCTGAAGAAGCGTGTTGGGCGGAACAGAGTTGCCGTCAGAAGTTCAGGCATCACCGAGGACATGGCTACTGCCGCTTTTGCTGGACAATTTGAAACATATCTTAACGTTCACTTGGATCCGTCTAGTGTTATCAAGTATGTTTTGAAATGTATTGCTTCTGCTTTTGGCTGGAGAGTTATAGACTACAGGCAGGATTTGCGTAAGAAAAAGATTCTTGACCTGTCAGAGGCTGACCTTCTTAAAGAGGGTTTAATTTCTGTTGTTATCCAGACCATGGTTGATTCGGAAAAGTCTGGCGTGGCTTTCTCCATAGACCCAAACACTGGCAACCGGAATGTAGGCGTGATTCAGGCAGTTTATGGCTTAGGAGAAATGATAGTTCAAGGAAAAGAGAGTGCATCTTGGACTGGTTTTGTTAAAGAACCTGAAATTAAAGTTCTCGGAATCATTCCGCCTAAAGACCCTCAAAAAGAGATGATGGTCTATGACGCGAAAACCAAGTCAAACCGCGATATCCCCGTTGGCTTACGTGACCCTCGAGTGCTAACTTCTGATGAAGCAAATCAGGTTGCCAAGCATGTTACAGCCATAGAAAAGAATTACAAAAAGCCAATGGATGTAGAATACGCCATTGAAAATGGTAAAGTGTTCATAACGCAAGCGAGACCAGAAACTGTTCACGCAACCAGAACAGTACTGACTCTGTTTAAGCTTAAAGCGGAACCAAAAGAGGCTCCAATTTACCTTGGTATCTCAGTTGGAACAAAGATTGCTTCAGGGATTGTCGCTAAAGCAGAGACTCCTGAAGAAGCTGTGAAAGAGATTGTGGCATTCAACAAGAAGGGCATAAAGCCGATGCTTATCACCTCAATGACGACGCCCGACTGGGAAGTTGTTATGAGCCTCGAAAAAGTTTCTGCGCTAATCTGCGAAAGAGGTAACCGGACATCTCATGCTGCTATAGTTTCCAGAGAAAGAGGGATTCCATGTGCTGTTGGTGCTGTTGGCGCCCTTAACCTAGAAGATGGAGACAAGATCACCCTCGACTGTTCGGCTGGTGAAGCGAGAATATTCGCGGGCGAAATACCTTTTGAGGTACAAGAGATTGAACTAAAGGAAATTCCTGAAACAATCACAAAGGTCATGGTGAATATTGGCAGCCCTGATGAGGCTTTGCATGTGAGCCAACTGCCCTCTCAGGGTAGTTCTCTTGTTCGAATCGAATTCGTTGTGTCAAGCGCAGAACTGCATCCCGTGTTTGCTCTGAGGGCTGACCCGCTTGGTCCTGAAAGATGGGCTGATGACATTAAGAAAAAATACCCATTCGTTACGTCTTTAACTGATGAATATATCCAAAGGCTAAAAACTGGCGTATCAATAATCGCTAGTGCATTCAAGCCTCGCAAGATTATTGTGAGATTCTCTGATTTCAAAACAAACGAATATGCCTCTCTTCCGGGCGCAGTATATTATGACATAAGCTGCAAGTGTGGCAAAAGCATATCTCTACACCCGCAGAAGAAATGTCCTGTCTGCGGTTCAACAGCTATCGAGGTTAATAAGGTCGAGCTTGAGTTCCAAGAAAACAATCCTATGATCGGATTCAGAGGCGCCTCAAGATACATTGACGAGTTCTTCTGCGAGGCGTATGTACTGGAACTTGAAGCTTTCACAGAAGTGCACAAGCTAGGCTTGACAAACGCTGTTCCTATGGTTCCTTTCATCAGGACGACTACTGAAGCAGAAAAAGTAACCGAACTAATCAAAAACGCTTTCAAGAAAAAGGGCTTAAAAATACCTGACATCATCTTCATGGCTGAAGTTCCAAGCATCTGCATCATCCCAAAAACATTCTCTAAATACTGCAACGGCTTCAGCATAGGAAGCAACGACCTCACCCAGCTAACCCTCGGAATAGACCGTGACAGCGAAAAAATTGCTTGGGAATTCAATGAATCTGACCCCGCGGTCACTAAATCCATCGAAATGCTGTGCGAAGGAGCCCATTCTATGACTCCGGAAAGAACTGTGGGCATCTGCGGTCAGGCACCAAGCGATCTGGGAAAAGATTTCCTGAAGTTCTTGACCCTGCATCTGGATTCGATTGGCGTCAACCCCGACAAGGTTGTTGAAACTCTGCTTTCAGTGAAGGAGATAGAGACTGAGCTGATCGAAGTTATTAAGAAAAACAAGAAAGACGTCGCAAAAATAGCTAAGGAACTGGGAATTACAGAGGCTAACTCCAAGTATCTGATCAAAAAATTTGCGTAAGCAGCTTGAAGATTAAATAAACGCGTTAACCTGTTTTATTGGTGGCGCAAAAACCAATCTTCGGATTGCGTCTGCTACACTGCCCAGTAGATGAACGATGATGTTCTTCGATCTTGAAGAGAAGCGACTCCAAGAAGAAATAAAGCAGCGGAAGCCAAAAATCGTGTTCTTGCAGCTTCCGGAAGGACTAAAACCTGCTGCTCCGCGCCTAGCCTCAGTTGTTGAGGACGCTGGGGCTCTGCCGATCGTCTCATCTGACCCCTGTTATGGCGCCTGTGACCTGCCTGTTTCTGAAGCAAAACTGCTGGGCGCTGACCTCATAATCCATTACGGGCACACCCCCCTGACCATGAACACCGACATCCCAATCGTTTATGTGGAGGCAAGGGCAAAAATCGGCATCAAAAAAGCCCTAACAGCAGCCCTGCCCCATCTTGAATCTTGGAGCAAAATCGGGTTGGTTACAACAGTTCAGCATGTCCACCAGCTGGACGAAGCAAAAAAGCTGCTTGAGGCTGCCGGAAAAACCGTTTTTGTGGGGGATGCTGATTCAGCTAAACATGCTGGACAGGTGATCGGATGCGACTTTGGCAACGCCCAGTCTGTTTCGGGCAAGGTTGAGGCGTATCTTTTTGTTGGCGGCGGCAGATTTCACGCCATGGGTGTAGCTTTAGCCACGGGAAAGCCAACAATAGTCGCTGATCCGTACGAAGAAATGGCGTATCCTATCCAGGATGAAGCTAGAAGAGTCATTATGCAACGTTGGGGCAACATATCTGCGGCAAAGGAGGCAAAGAGCTTCGGCGTCTTGATAAGCTTGAAAAGTGGGCAGATGAGGCTGAGGGCTGCCATGGACATCAAAGAGAAGATTGAACAAAAGGGACTAAAGGCTACATTGCTTGCCCTCAGAGAGGTTACACCCAGCGCCCTCATGCAGTTTCCAAGCATAGACGCTTTTGTGAACACTGCCTGCCCCCGCCTTTCCTTGGATGATGCACCCCATTTCAGTAAACCTCTTTTGTATCTTAACGAAGCACTTGTATTGCTGGGAGAACTATCATGGGAGGAGCTGCTCAGAAAAGGCTGGTTCGGAAACGCGACCTAGAGCGGGCGCTGTCACAGATTGAAGCCCATCCGATGCCCAACGCTTACCTTGAACAATACACCACGCCCTCAAACGTGGCAGCAGAAACCCTCTACCTCGCAGCTTACGTTAACGACGATATTCTCGACAAAACTGTGATCGAGTTAGGCTGCGGCACTGGCAGACTGGCTATAGGCGCTGCTCTGTTAGGTGCAAAAGAGGTCTTCGGCGTTGATGTGGATCGGGCTGCGGTGAGGGTGGCGCAAAAAAATGCGGATAACTTGGGTGTGAAAGAAAAAACCCATTGGATTGTAGCAGACATTGACGTTGTTAAAGGCGCTTTTGACACTGTCCTGCAGAATCCTCCCTTCGGGGTTCAACGAAAAAGAGCGGATAGGCGGTTCATCACCAAATCTTTAGAGTTAAGTAGCACGGTCTACTCCTTTCATAAAGGCGGAGAAAGCAACCGACAATTTATCAAAAGGTTTATTGAGGAGCACGGAGGAAAAATAACTACTATACTCCCTCTGGAAATGGAAATTCCGAGGATGTTCAAGTTTCACACAAAGAAAAAAAAGAGTATTCAAGTTGATCTGTATAAAATAGAAGGAAAAGATTATGACAGAAACTGACAGAAAGAGTGGTCTCTTCGTTGTTCCCGGAGACCGTTTAGGCGTCATAGAAGAGTTTACGTCTGGACCCGGAACCTACGTGGAAGACGGAGTTATCCACTCACAAGTAACTGGGCGCACTCTGCTGGACATGTTAAACAGGCAAGTTTCAGTGTATCCCGTTATTGAAGAAGCAACCGTCCCGCATGTTGGAAACATAATCACCGGAATGGCTACAGAAGTGAGAAACAAGAATGCGGTTTTGCACATTTTCAAGATTGGAGACAAAACGCTTTCCGGCGCTTTCAAGGGCGCCTTACACATTTCTGGTGTGAGCCACGGCTATGTAGACAACATGTATGATGTCTGTAAATCAGGCGACATTGTTAGGGCTAAGGTCATCAGCACCGCAAACAGGTCCATCTTTTTGTCGACAGCAGATAACGATTTAGGGGTAATTCTTGCCCTGTGTTCAAGATGTGGAAGTGTGCTGGAGCCGGCAAATCGTGGAATGGGATGCTCCAACTGCGGAAACTTTGAGAGACGAAAAATGGCTCCTGATTATGGAAAAGATGTGAATCATGAGGGAAAGAGAAATGAAAGTTAAGTTTCTGAAAAGCACAGACAATGAACTAAAAGTCGAGGTAGAGGGAGAGGGGCACTCGCTTCTGAATCTGCTACAGAAGGCGCTTCTGGAAGACGACAACATCGAAATGGCTGGCTACGACGTGCCGCACCCCCTGTTTGACCGCGGCATACTGTATGTTCAAACAAAGGATAAACATAGTCCAGAAGACGTTGTGAAAGAGGCAGCCAAAAAAGTTCATGAGCTCAGCAAAGAATTCGATAAATCTTTCAAGAAAGCATCTAAGGCATATAAAGCGAAATAAGCCGTCTTTTGAAGGTTTCACCGTTCAGTTCTGTTCTTTGCAGTTACGAGAAGGACGCTGAACGCTTCAACAGGGTCCTCGTTTTGTTCTAGGATTTCTAGTGCCTCCTCCATCGTCATCGAGCCCCGTATCCAAGCATATACAATCAGGGCTTCAGCGGCGTCCGCCTGTTTGTGGCGGTCAACCCTTGAGGGCAAAAATTTTCTTAAATCAGCCTTTTTGAAGGCGTCCGCAAGCAGGCGACCTTGAACCTTTGTTCCTGCCGGTTCTGCCTTCTTTTTGGATAGTGCTAGAGAATAAAGAAAATTCACATACGCGTCTCCCAGTTTAGCGAGTTTCTGGTCCATGAGAACTTCGCTGAGGCTTTCGTATTGTGGTATGAAGGCAAACATGCTGGCTCCCCTTTCTCATATTCTGTCTAGCTTGTGACTTAGTAAGAGCGTGAATAAGATTTAAAGGCTAAGTAAGACGAATTGGAGGACGGATAGTTTTGCCTCCTAAACGATTTCGCTCCATAAAACCTGAGATTCGAGTGCTGGGTATTGACGATGGCGGATTTGTTCCCCGCAGCAAGGGAACCGCTGATGTTGTGGGCGTCGTTTATCGGGGAGGTTACTGGTTTGAAGGAGTTATGCGCACAGAGATAACCATTGATGGGCTGGATGCTACAGAAAAAATTGCTGCCATGATCGAAGGCTCTCCTTTCTATGGGGAACTTCGGGTCGTCGTCTTAGACGGCGTCACCTTTGCCGGCTTCAATGTGGTGGACATCAGTGAACTCTCGCGGAAGGTAGAGTTGCCTGTCATATCGGTGGTGCGAGAAAAACCTGATTTAGAGGAAGTAAGAACCGCTCTTAGGAATCTCCCGGATTTTGAGATCAGATGGGAAGCTATGGCGAATGCTGGAAAACTATTCGAGGTTGAGACAAGAGCGGGGGAGAACCCCGTTTACATGCATGCGGCAGGTATTCTGCGGGAGGATGCCGAAAAGGTTATGAGGGTAACATCCACTCGTAGTCTAATTCCTGAGGCTTTGCGGGTCGCGCACATCATAGCCTCCGGATTAACCCGTTCAAAAGAAAAGATTTAAAAGAGTAAATTGCAATCGAATTTGCGCAGAAATTGTGGTGAGTGATATGGAATTCTGTCCGAAATGTGGGATGCGGCTGGTTTCAACTAGCAAAAAAAAGGGAAAAAAGGCTGTTTTTAATCTTGTATGCCCAAAATGCGGCTATAATAAGCAAATCGGCGATAAACCGCCCCTTTCCCCCAAAACCATAGAACGTTCTCCCCAAGAATCCATAGCCATTATCGGCAAAGAGGAACAAAAACTGCGCACTCTGCCCACAGTCAGGATAGAATGCCCCAAATGTGGTAACAACACTGCCTACGCGTGGCAAGTACAGACCCGTGGCACAGACGAGTCGTCAACACAGTTTTTCCGATGCACAAAATGCAACTACACCTTCCGCGAATACAGCTAAAACATCGCCTCTAATCAAAAACATGCTCTTCGCATATGGGTTCCAGAAGGAATCAAACAGCTTAAATTATAGGTAGCTTAACATAAATGCTAACGGAGATTTGATAATGTTCAAGGCAAAAATGGCTGACGCAAAAGTTTTGAAGGATATGATGGGCGCCATTTCGATACTCGTAGACGAAGCCACCTTCGACCTCACTCCAGACGGAATTAAGCTTCGCGCCATGGATCCCTCACGGGTCGCCATGGTCGATTTCGAGTGGCCTAAAACAGTTTTCGACGAGTATTCCTGCAGTGAAACTATGAAGATGTGCATCAACATAAGTGAAATGTTGAAGTTGCTGAGGAGAACAGGAAAAGACGAGTCTGTTGAATTGTCTCTGGATGAAAAGACTGGGAAACTGAAAATTGCGATCAGAGGAAACTATTCGCGCACCTTCAATATGCCTACTTTGGAGGCTATGGATGAGGAGGTTCCAACTCCCAAAGTCAACTTTAATGTGAAGGCGAAGACTACGACGCAGGGGTTACGTGAGGCTATCGAGGATGCGTCTCTGGTAAGCGATCATGTTCGAGTTGAGGCGGACAAAGACAAGATGGTTATGACTGCCTCAGGCGACATTATGGGGGCTACAATCGAGTTTAAGGCAGGAGACGATGTGCTCTTGGAGATGGCGGCGAAGGAGGCTTCTAAGGCTACTTTCAGCTTAAGTTACCTGTCAGAGATAGTTAAGGCGGCTGTGCCGACATCAGAGATTGTTGTCATAGAGTTTTCGACGGATATGCCGATTAAACTGGATTTCCAGCAGGAAAAAGCTGGACAGCTAAAGTTTTTCTTGGCTCCCAGAATAGAAGTAGAGTAGTATAATGTAAGTGGAGGTTAAGCAGTTACTTACTGCTTATGACCGGGCAAAATATCCCTTCATGAAAGAGGCTGCTGAGCACGTAAGAGGAATAGGAATAGACTTTGACGAGTTAGAACGGGACAGCGACTTTTATCTCCCATTCCTGGATCGAGCTGAGAAACGCGTTGAAGCTGCATTACGGGACGTATCTGCTTATTCTGAAACTAAACCAGTAACTGAAATGAATGATAGCGAGAGAGAAATTGAGATTTTCTCTTTTCCTTTAGCGGTCATGTTGGCTGTTGGAACCGAAGACTCGTTTATCAAAAGCAGGTTTGCGTTAGCCGAAGCAAAACGTGCCTCTGCCTTACTGAAGAGTGAAGAGAAAGAGAAGCTGCTGGAGGTCGCCAACAACTTCAACTGGAACGTTGACGACTTCGGTCTAGAGCCTTACGTTTTCGCTGTTAGGTTTCCCATTTTTTTGAAGAATGCAACAGGCTTTCATGATAAGCGTTGGAAACTTGTTAATCAGAAGATGGTTGATGGAAAAGTTTACCTTACAAAACAAAAAGCCAGTCGCTTGCTAGAAGAGGAAGTGCGCAAATATGTGGAAAGTAGACTTGACACGAAGATAAAGTCTCTTCCTCCCGGCATCATGGCTCGAGTAACCCGGTTGAGGCAGTTGTCGGCAGAGAGACGGGAACAGATACAGCGTGAAGAGATGCCCGACCGTGTGGTAATGGAGGCTTTTCCTTCCTGTATTAAGGGCGTGTATGAACGGGTTGCGGCTGGTCGCCCCGCTTCTCACATTGGCAGATTCGCGTTAACTTCCTTCCTGCTAAACATTGGAATGAGTGAAGAGGATGTTTTCAAGTTTTTCCGCTCCGTCTCCGACTTCAACGAGCGAATGACCCGCTATCAGGTGCAGCACATAGCCGGAACCAGAGGCTCAGGAACAAAGTATACCCCCCCAAACTGTGCCACGTTACGCACTCACGGCATCTGCATCTCACCAGAACCTGAATGTAGAGGAGCAGTGAATCCTCTGGTTTGCTATAAACGTAAATTGGAGAATTTCCCTGAAGAGGAACAAGCCAATAATAAATGAGCTTTGTTTCTAGCCCCTAACAGAACTGTTGGACAACATGGAATTTCAGTCTTCTTCATACTCGTTTTTTGCCAGCTCTACCGATTCTGTGTCCTCATGTTCTTTTCTTTCCAGACCAAGCTTCTTTTTCTTTCTAACTTCTCTTCCCTGCATGAAACTGTATTCAGCTTCCGTTATCTCGTCGTTATCAAGCATCTCTTCCAGCTGTTCCTCATCATAAATGTCGGTGGTCTCAGTTTCTTTTTCTCTCTCTTCTTCCTCTTCTTCGCGGACACGTTTACTTTTTTCTTTTCGCATCTTTCCTCAAAAGTACTAGCTTTCATGTTTCATATAAAACCATCCAAATTCCGTCACATCTGGCTTTGTCACCTTAAAACCAGAAAAGCTGCTGCCTGACCCCTTCAAGTTCAAAGGACGTTAATCGTTTTAAATTTGTTTTTGCTCTAATATATCCAAACAGCATAAAGAACCTTGGCGGAATATTACATGTCCTCTCTGTCGCAAAGTTATATCCGAGACCGATTCGCTGACTACTATAAACAGCATTCCTCATCTATTCTGCCCCCCTCCTCTTTCAAAAGGCGGGAGTTCGGCTTTCTCCTCCTCGAAAAAAGGGTCATGCTTAGGCACAAAGGCTTCATCGACGCTGAAAGCCTCCGATCCGCGTTATGCTCTGTTGTGCCCTCAGACGTTTACTACTCAAGCGCCTACTATGAACGCCCCGAGGAAGAGATGAAAGCAAAAGGGTGGCTGGGCGCCGACTTGGTTTTTGACATTGACGCAGACCACATCCCGACCCCCTGCGCCACGGTTCACGACATCTGGGTCTGCACTGGCTGCGGCGCCTCTGGCAAGGGCAAGCCTCCACAAAAATGCTCCAGTTGTGGCGGAATAAAGTTTAAAGAAAAAACTTGGCCTTGCGAAATCTGTTTAGAAGCTGCCAAGGCTGAAGCGATTAAGCTTGTGGATGTTTTGATGGAGGATTTCGGTTTATCTTCAGAGGTGTTGACTGTTGCGTTTTCGGGGCATAGGGGATACCATGTTCACGTTGAGAGCGAAGCTGTTCGAGAATTGGATTCGTTGGCTCGCAAAGAAATCGTTGACTACGTAATGGGGATCGGATTAGAACCCGAATTTCATGGTATAGGAAAAAGCGCTGCATCAGATAGGATGGTTGCTGGTCCAGACCTGAATGATCGCGGCTGGCGGGGACGAGTTGCCAAGGGAACCTACGAGTTCCTGTTAACAGCTTCCAAAGAAGAATTAACGAAAACGGGTCTGAAGCCTGCGCACATAAAGTTGTTGCTTTCTCATAGAGAGGCGCTTCTGGAGAGCTGGAAGGAGAAGGGTCCTTGGGGGGTCGTGAAAGGCATAAGCCCAGAAACTTGGAAAAAGATTGCACAATATGGAGTGGACAAGCAGTCTGTGAAAATCGACACTGTTGTTACCCCTGACATCAACCGTCTGATAAGACTGTCCAATTCGCTGCATGGAAAAACAGGCTTAAAAAAGGTTGAATTTCCCATCCCCGACATCGAAGATTTTGACCCTCTCAAGAGCGCAGTAGCCTTTAAAGGGGGAGAGGTAACTGTTCGTGTTTCAGAGGCTCCTCAATTCAGGGTGGAGGACACCATCTATGGTCCCTTTGAAAGACAGAAAATTGAACTTCCCACCGCGGCGGCGCTGATGCTGCTGTGTAAGGGTGTGGCAAAGGTGGTGCAGTAAACTTGTATGATGAACTGTATGAAATGTGGAAAACGGAAAAAGAAACTCTGGAAATTCAGCGGCTGCCAAAGAATTTCTACGCCAGAATCGCTGCTTACATCAAAAAAATGAAAGAGGAAAATCGGATGCTAGACAAAAAAACGGCAAAAGCCAAACTGCTGGATAACGAATTTAAACACGTCAAGATTGTGGTTGCCGAACTTCTTCGATGCCGGTATGAAAAACTTCTGAAAAAAGCTTTGTCCCGAGAAACAGTTGCCAGAGACGCCTTAACTGAAGAGGAAAAAAAGTTGTATGGAGATGTTTTGCCGCTGCCCGAAGCTTACCAAGCCTTCTCCAAGGATGTTCTTCGCGGGCATTTATCAGACGTCGAAAAGGATGTGAAACAGGCGATGACGGTTCTGCGTTTTGTTCAGGAAATCCCCGCCTTAGTTGGGTCTGACCTGAAAACTTATGGTCCCTTTGCGCCAGAGGATATAGCAAACCTGCCTCCGGAAAATGCTAGAATCTTCATTAAACAAGGGTTAGCCGTGGAAGTGGATTCAAACTAACAGGAAAGAACCAGTTAACGGTACAATCAGCAACTTCTCTCATGAAATGTTTCAATCTTTTGCAATCTTTATTCAAATAGCGCCCCCGGCATTGGTGACCTGTCCATCTTTTACACCAAGTTGAGGTACAAAAATCGGCAAAAATGTATCGAAATGCACAATGGGACATCCCCGCCTTTTAAAGAAGTGGGCAAATAATGCATCAAACTTTTAAAGGACTTACCACAAAATACTATATCATGAAACCTCAAAAACTTCTTAGACTAGTAAGTGAGATGCTGAAAAATTCCAAGAAAAGCGACAGAGAATTAGCTGGAATTCTAGGAGTCTCACAACCCACTGTCTCTAGAACTCGCGCCAGAATCGAAAAAGAGTACATCAAAACCTACACCATAATTCCCGATTTTGAGAAACTTGGTTACCAGATAATGGCTTTTACCTTTGCGAAAACAAAAACTTGGCCAGGAACTGACGTAGCTGAAGAAATAGTGAAAAAATCTAAGGATTGGTTAGCTAAACGCCCTAATGTCATCTTCGGCGCTGACGGTGAAGGGCTTGCAAAAGATATGGTTCTGATATCCTTCCACAAGAAATACTCCGCATACGCCGAGTTCATGCGAGCCTTTTCCATGGATTGGGGCAACTACTTGGACAACTTCGAATCGTTCCTTGTCAGCATAGGCTCAGGATGCAAGCTACGAGAATTCGACCTGAAATATCTAGCAGACGACCTATAGACATCTTTGAGTCCGTTTATCTGTGCACGAGTTTCAGGGCGCAGCTTTCGTAGCAGAGCATTTATTCCTTAATAGGGAGAAGGCGTCTTCGACAGTTTTTCGGTGGTCAAAGGTTTCTTTGAACTGTACTCTTCCTCCGGGCAGGTGCCATTTTCCTCCCCCCACAATTCCTTCCACTCTTTTGGCGAGAACTATTTTACAGTCTGAAGTTACTATAACTGGGTTAACGTCCACGTATGCATTCTTTTGATTTGTCACTTTTATCACAACAGAACGGCATTCTCTCCAGAAATGTATAAATAGTAATTAAGGGGGCTGTTTTATACCTAACTAGTCTGTGATGGCGATGAACACACCAAAAGAAGTGAACACATACTGCCCCAAGTGCCAGTCTCATCAAGTTCACACTGTCTCCTTGTATAAGGCAGGGAAGAGAAGAGCCTTAGCCAAGGGAGAGCGAGCTCATGAGCTGCGGGAAAAGAAGGGGTATGGTGGACAGAAGTTTCCTCGGCAGAGAAAGTTTGCGAAAACGACCAAAAAGCAGACGCTGAGGCTTAAGTGTAAGAAGTGCGGTTTTATGCGGCATAAGAAAGGGCTTCGTCTTAAGAAGTTAATTATAGCTTGAAGTGGGGTGAAGAGAAGTTGAGTGAATGGGATAAAGTCATACCGAAACCTAAGAGCAGTTTCTATAGGATAAAGTGTCCTGACTGCGGAAACGAGCAGTTTGTTTTCAGTCACGCTACGACTGTTGTCCACTGCAACGTTTGTAGTGCAATCCTTGCTGAGCCTTCCGGCGGAAAGACACGAGTCAAGGGAGAAGTGACTGCCGTCCTCGATTAGGCTGGGTGGAGGATAGAAGTTATGAGTTTGAGGAGACCTGAGTGGCCTGAAGTAGGCGATTTGGTGATAGCCACTGTCGTGAAGATAACCGACTATGGCGCCTACGTTAAGTTGGATGAGTACGACAAGGAGGGTCTCCTGCATGTTTCTGAGGTTGCGTCTCGGTGGGTAAGAAACATCCGTGATTATGTTCGTGAAGGGCAGAAGGTTGTGTTGAAGGTTCTGCGTGTTCAGGCAGAGAAGGGGCAAGTTGACCTTTCGCGTAGAAGGGTTACGAAGCGGGAGAAGAAGGAGAAGCTTCTGCTCTGGAAGAAGGACAGGAAAGCGGAGAGTCTGCTGCGGACTGCGGCTGAAAAATTGAATATTTCGTTTGAGGAGGCTTATGAGCGGGCGGGGGCGCTGATTGAGAAGGCTTTTGGTGGGCTTCATGATGGGCTGGAGAAAACCGCCAAGGATGGCGTGGAGGTGTTGCTGGAGTTGGGCGTCGACAAGGAGCTTGCGGTGACGTTGGAGGCGATTGCGAAGGAGAAGATTCAGATATCCTTGGTGAATGTGAAGGGAATCTTGACGCTTCAGAACCCGAAGCCTGATGGGGTGCTGTTGATTAAGGAGACGCTGAAGCACGCTAAAGAGGTTGGAGAAGCCGAGGGGGCAGATGTGTCGGTTTATCTGGTTTCGCCCCCCAAATATCGCATCGTGGTTGCGGCTGAGGACTACAAGAGCGCCGAGAGCATCTTGGATAAAGCCACCACATCGGCATTGAAAGCCATCGAAAAGAGCGGCGGAACAGGCTCCTTCAAAAGAGAAAAATAGCCTCTTCAAAACCTGATTTTTGTAGTGCAGCAGTTTTTCTGAAAAAATACTGTTTTCAACAATGTACCTCTATTAGGCTCCTGATATGTTTGGGAGAGGCGGTTGTGGGGAAAATTTGATATAAGCCGCCTTTCAACGAAGAAACGGCGGTAAGGCATCTGCGCATGTGTTGGAAACGTAAATAGGTGTGTTCGCACAAGTAGTTGTGAATGCCCCAAAAACTGTGTGGCGAATGCTTGAAGCTGGTGAAAGTTATGGTTTGGCTGCTCAGAAAATGTGTAAAATGCGGAGAGTACACGCTGAAGCATGACAGCTGCCCAGCTTGCGGAGGCGAACTGCATGTTCCGCATCCAGCTAAATTCTCGCCTGACGACAAGTATGCAAAGTATAGACGGGCAATGAGAGGTTGATGCCAAAATGAAGACGACAGTCATTAAGGAACTAGCCAACGTTGAGTTGAAGAATCCGATTCTGGTGGAAGGCTTTCCTGGTTTAGGCATGGTTGGCAGCATCGCCACCAAATATCTTGTGAAGCAGTTGAAGGCGCAGAAGCTGGCAATTCTGTATTCTCCCCATTTTCCGTACCATGTTCTTGTTGACAAGAATGGAAATGCTAGGCTTCTCCGCGGCGAATTCTATTTCTGGAAAAACGAGACTGGAGAAAACGACTACATTTTTTTGACTGGCGACAGTCAAGCCCAGACAATTGAGGGGCAGTTTGAGGTAGCCAACAGCATACTTG
>Ga0307424_1000528_pt1 | contig 20373 bp, 12 predicted proteins | sample SalMarWE160320MG_FD_202157 | JGI IMG/M metagenome (GOLD analysis project Ga0307424, IMG submission 202157) | Salt marsh sediment microbial communities from the Plum Island Ecosystem LTER, Massachusetts, United States - WE1603-20 | ecosystem: Environmental > Aquatic > Marine > Intertidal zone >... | reverse complement strand
TCGCACGTCCTCGGTGAGGGCGTAGCCCAGGCCCATGGTCAGACAGCCCTCCATCTGGAGGGTCGCCCCCTCGGGATTGACCACGATCCCCATGTCCTGGGCGCAGACCAGGCGCCGCACGTGAACCCGGCCGCTTGCCTTGTCCACTGCGACGTCGCCCATCACCGCCACGTAGGTTCCGGCGTCGATGCCGCAGGCGATGCCCCATCCCCGGCCGCTCGGGGCGGCGCCCGTTTTCCAGCCGAAGCGCTCGGCGGCGGCCCGGAGAACGCGGGACATGCGAGGGTCGGCGGTGTTGGCCAGCCGGAATTCCAGGGGATCCACGCCGGCCCGGGCGGCCATGATGTCGATCTGCGACTCCCGGGCGAAGGTGTTGGTGTTCGCTCCCGGGGCCCGCCAGGGGCCCACGGCGAAGGGATGGGCGCCGGTGGCGTTTCCCGACCACTCCCCGTGCACCCGGACGCGGTTGTTGGGAACGTTGTAGAACTGGTCGGTGCCGCGGGAGCCGGCGAAGTAGACCGTGTAGTCCCACAGGCAGATCTTCCCCGCGGCGTCGACTCCGGATCGGATGTCGACCACCGCGGCCGGGCGGAAGGTGTCGTAGAAGAACTCCTCGGCCCGGTCCCACATCACCTGCACCGGCCGGCCGGTGAGCACGGCCAGCCGGGCGGCCTCGTCGGCCTGCCGGCCCGCGGACTTGCCCCCGAAGCCGCCGCCCACGAAGGGGGTGATCACCCGGACCTTCTCTTCCGGCAGGTTCACCAGCCGGGCGATCCGCTCCCGGGTCGGGAAGGGCGTCTGGGTGGAAGCCCAGACCGTGAGCGTCCCGTCCTCCATGGCGGCCAGGGCGGTGTGGGTTTCCATGGGGGCATGGGCCACGTAGCCGTCCAGGTAGCGCTGGGTGATCAGGAACGTCGCGGCGCGTTCCCCGGCCGCCGGATCGCCCCGGGACTCGCGCTCCTCGGCCGGGGGGGCGGCCCGGACCAGATGGTCGAAGATCGTGGTCTGATCCACGGCCGGCTCGGGAACATCGTAGGTGGCCCGGACCGCGGCCAGGGCGTCCGCGGCCTGCTCGGGATCGGCGTGCAGGACCGCGACCAGGTCCCCGTCCTTCACCACCCGCACGCCGTCCCGGCTCTCTGCGGACCTGGTGTCGACGGACTCGAGGGTGCTGCCGTGGGCCGGCGGCCGCAGGATCCTGGCATGGAGCATGCCCGGAAGGCGGACGTCGCCGGCGTAAAGGGCCTTGCCCGTCACCTTGTCATGCGCGTCCCGGCGGAGGGCATCCCGTCCCATGACCTTGAAGTCCTGGACGGACGTGAGCGCCGCCTCGCCCCCGGACCGGCGGGCCAGGGTGCGTCCCCGGGCCAGGTCCCCGTAGGTGATCTTCCGGCTCCGGTCGGCGGCGACCAGGACGGTACCGTCGGTGGTCTCCAGCTTCTCCCGGGGGACCCCCAGGCGCTCCGCGGCCAGACCCAGCAGGATGAGCCGGGCCTCGGCCGCGGCCTGACGCAGGGCGGGCCCGAAGAACCGGGTGCTCATGGAGCCGAAGGTGCCCATGTCCCACGGGCAAAGGTCGGTGTCACCCATGACCATGTGGATGGATCCCAGGGGGACGGCGAGTTCCTCGGCCGCCATCTGGGCCAGGGAGGTCACCACCCCCTGTCCCATCTCGATCTTGCCGCTGAAGACGGTGACCCGCCCGTTCGCGTCGATCCGCAGGTAGGCGTTGGGATCGGTGGGGTAGGGCCGCCGCTGGGCCTCGGCGGCCAGGGGCCACTCGCCCAGGGTGAAGAAGACGAGGATGCCGCCGCCCAGGAGCTTCAGGAAGTCGCGCCGCTCCAGGAGCCAGGGGTCCTCGGCGAGGGTTTCCGGGCGATGGGTGTCTTTCGTGTCCATGGTTCGTCTCACGCCTTCCCCGAGGCGCTCTCGATCGCCTCCACGATCCGCTTGTGCGCCCCGCAACGGCAGAGGTTGTTGTCCATCTCGCGGATAATGGTGTCGCGATCCGCACCCGGATGTTCCCGGATGAGGGCGTAGGCGGTCAGGATCATGCCGGGGGTGCAGAAGCCGCACTGCAGGGCATCGTGCTCCAGGAACTGCTCCTGGATCGGGTGGAGCTTCCCGTCCCGGGCCAGCCCCTCGATGGTCAACACGTCCTTGCCGGCCACCGACCGGACGGGGACCTGGCAGGACCGCACCGCCTCGCCGTCCACGATCACCGTGCAGGCGCCGCAGAGCCCCTCGCCGCAGCCGAACTTGGCTCCGGTGAGTTCGAGGTCGTTCCGGAGAACCCAGAGGAGCGTTCGCCTGCCGTCGGTGTCCAGGCTGACGGGGCGGCGGTTGAGGGTGAAGCGGATGGTCTGCTGCATGTCTCACTCCCGGCGCCGTTGCGGCAAGAGAGCGGCGCACCGGGCCATGATAGGTTTCGGGTCCGAGTGGATCAAGCACGCCATGGATCCGAACCGGCTTCGACACGGCGCCAATCACGACACGGTGTGTCTGCTATCATGCCGGGTTCCCCGGAAGTTTCCGGATTTGTCGATGCATCGGGGGACTCCTCTGGTGCCCAGGCGGGTGCGACCGACGGGTGGCGGAATGGACCGCTGGGGGCTAGACTTCCCCGAGCCCGAGGTCGCCCCTCTCGCGCCGACGCCGGCGTGCTCCGGCCGCCATCCATAGACCAGGAAGGGGGACCCCGTGGGCATCGCGTTCCTTTCCGGGCTGCGGGACCTGTCCGCCCCGGCTATCGTCCTCGCCGCCGTGCTCACAGCGCCGGCTCCGATCGCCTTCTCCGCCCCACCTGCGGCGGCAGAGCCGCAAGACGTCGCCGCCGATCCCGGGGCCATCCCCGTGGACCTGGCCGCCCGCTGGTTCGCCCAGGCCCGCGAGCTCTGCCGGGCCGACGGCGGGCACCTGTGGGGGCGCGATCTCTACGGCCCCATCCTGCTCGTGAACCCGGGAACCCGGGCCGCGGCCTCCAACCGCCCCGACGACGGCGGCGTGCTCCGGCCGGCCGGGCCGGACAGTGTCTGGACCGGCACCCTGCCCGAGGGGGTCGCCTGCGCCAACACCGCGACCGACTGGGGCGGGCACACCTGGACCATGCTGCTCTGGCCCCTTCCGGAGGACCGTTACGACCGGGGCCGGCTTCTCTGCCATGAACTCTTCCACCAGTCCCAGGCCGATCTCGGGCTCCCCATGAGCAATCCGGAGAACGCCCACCTGGACGAGGCGACCGGACGCACGTGGCTGCGGCTGGAGTGGCGGGCCCTGGCCGAGGCGCTCCTGAGGCGGGACGAGGATCGCGCCCAGGCCGCCCGGGACGGCCTGCTCTTCCGGGCCGTGCGGCGAAGCCTCCTGCCGGCGGCGGGGGAGCACGAGCGCCTCCTGGAGATGAACGAGGGGCTGGCCGAGTACACGGGGCTGGTTCTTTCGGGGCTCCCCGAGTGGGCTCTCCCGGACCGGGCCGCGGCGCGGCTGGCCCGGGACGAGACCGGGGACCACTTCCAGCGGAGCTTCGCCTACGCCTCGGGGCCGGCCTACGGTCTCCTCCTGGATGCCCTCGCGCCAGGGTGGCGGCGGACTCTCCAGGCCGGCGACGATCTGGGAGCCTTGCTGGCCGCGGCCCTCGGCTTCCACCCGCCCGCCGACCCGGCCGGGGCGGCGGAAGCGCGTCTGGCCTCCTACGACGGCGACCTGGTGGTGCAGGAGGAGCGCGAGCGGCAGGAGACCCGCGACCGGCGGCTGGCCGGTTACCGGGAGCGGCTGGTGGACGGACCGGTTCTCGTCCTCCCCGCCGGCTCCGAGGTCCGCTACACCTTCAATCCCTACGGCCTGGAGTCGCTGCCCGGCCAGGGGCAGGTCTTCACCACCCTCCAGGCCCAGGACGCTTGGGGGGCGCTCCACGTGCAGGGAGGGGCGGCGTTGATGGTGCGAAACGCCTCCGGCGCGGTCGGCGGCTTTCGCGTCTCCGCTCCCGCCGACATCGAGGCGCGGCCCCTGGCCGGAGACGGTTGGACCCTGGACCTGGCCGAGGGTTGGGCTCCGGTCCCCGGCCCGCGTCCGGGCGACTACCGTCTGGAGCGCCGGGCGTCCCGATGACCCCCCGCAATCACCGGCGGCCGCCGCCCCCGCGACCGTTGCTCGGCCTGGCCATCCTCCACGAGGACGAGGACATCCTGGTGGTGGACAAACCGGCCGGTCTCCTCACCATCGCCACCGAGAAGGAACGGTCGCGAACCGCCTACGCCGCCCTGACCGAACACGTTCGCGAGAACGCCGGACCCCGGGCCCGGATCTTCATCGTCCACCGCCTGGACCGCGACACCTCGGGGGTGCTGGTCTTCGCCAAGCACGAGGAGGCGAAGCGGTTCCTGCAGGGGGACTGGGAGGAGACGAAGAAGATCTACCTGGCCATCGTCCACGGCCGGCCGGAGCAGCGTTCGGACACCATTTCCACGCGGCTGGTCGAGAACCGCGTGCACCGGGTCTATTCGACCGCCGACCCCACCCGGGGCCGCCCGGCCCGGACCGCCTACCGGGTCCTGCAGGTCACGAAGCGATTCGCCCTGCTGGAGATCGACCTCCTGACCGGGCGCAAGAACCAGATCCGCGTCCATCTGGCCGACATCGGGCACCCGGTGGTGGGGGACAGGAAGTACGGCCAGCCCAAGGACGTGCACACGCGCCTGGCCCTGCACGCCGGCTCCCTGACCCTGCCCCATCCCGGAACCGGCGTCCTCCTCACCTTCCGGGCGCCCCTCCCCGCGTACTTCGGCCGGCTGGTCCGAGGGGCGAGTCTCGACTATCGACGAAACGGATAATTATTATCCGCCAAAACCCCTGGCGCCTCCGCTGGGGCCGTGCCTATTCTAACCACGACGTATTTGCCTCCCCCCCAACCTCGCGATGCCATCCGGAAAGGGGCAGAGCCATGAGCACGACGCGGACCGAACCCCAAGCGAAGCCCACCCTGACCCGTCTCCCCGGCGACCCCGTGCGTCGGATCATGTGGCGCTTCACGGACCGCAAGGCCCTGCAGGAACTCGTCCTGAAGAGCCGGGAGGTGGCCCGGGGCCCGGTGGCGCGTCTGGTGGCCGAGGGGGGCCGGAACTCCCACGAGTGGACCCCGCGGAAGGCCGAGCTGTTCAAGCACTTCGACGCCGCCGGCCTCACCACCATGTCCATCGATCCCGAGTTCGGCGGGTACCTGCCCGGCCCCAAGAACCTGGCCATGGCCCTGGCCACCTTCGAGCTGGCCTGGGTGGACGGGGGAGCGGGCACCTCCTGCATGGCCGGCCATCTGGCCCTGGCCCCCATCCATGAGCGCGGCACCCGGGAGCAGCAGTCCCACTACATGGGCCGGTGCCTGCCCCTGAAGCCGGGGGAGGACCGCGAGCAGTGGCGCGGCGCCTTCGCGCTGACCGAGCCGCTTCCCTTCGTGGGGGTCCAGACCCGGATGCTGGAGGGGAAGGTCACGATCGAGTCGTGGGAAGACGGCAAGGAACCGATGCTCCACGTCACCAAACGGGGCCGGTTCATCACCAACATGGACGTGGCAGATTTCGTCACCGTGGCCGTCGATTCGGGCGACGAGCGGGTCAAGGGAAGCTGCATGATCACCCTGGAGAAGTCGGACCCCGGGGTCTACGACCTCGGCGAGCCGCCCCGGAAGCTGGTGCACCAGCTCTCCAGCACCCGGGATCCCATCTTCGACATGGTGGTGCCGGCCGGCCGGATCGTGGGCGGGTACACGATCCGGGACGGAGTCATCGTTCCCAACTTCTCCCACAGCGACGTGATCCACGCCGTCTTCCGCCGGACCCGGGTCACCGTCGGGCTCATGACCTCGGCCAAGCTGCTCTCCGCGGTGGAGCCGGTCATCCGCTATCACCGGAATCGCTTCCGGGGCGGGCCGGTGGACGCGCCGGGGACGCCGCGCTACGAGATGGGCCTCCAGCAGAAGGAGGACTCCCTGCACCGGCTCATCGAGGTGTGGGCCACCGGGGAAGCGGGGGCGTCGCTCGGGTTCGCCACCGCGCGGTTCTTCGACGACTTCGACGACCTGGATCACCGCCGGCACGAGATCATGAAGACCTTCGAGGTTCCCGAGGGCCGGGCCGGGATGAAGAAGCTGCAGGAGATGGAGAAGCTGGCGGTGGAGTTCGTCCAGCTGGCCGCCAAACCCGACGGCGCCCGCAACCAGGACCGCTATCGTGAGCTGGAGTCCAGTGAACTCGTCCGCTTCCTGATCGGTGACGCCATGGCCAACGTCCTCTGCCCGGCCTGCAAGCTCTGGAACACCGGGCACGGGGCGACGGTGATGCGGGAGGCGGTGAGCCTGATGGGGGGCATGGGGATCGTGGAGGATTGCCCGGGCTTCCTGGGCCAGAAGTGGATGGACGCCCAGCTCGAGGCCACCTACGAGGGCCCGGAGGCGGTCCAGCGCCGCCAGCTCAGCCTGGCCATGCCCAACGAGATCTTCCTGGCCCAGTTCCGGGAGTGGATCCGGGAAATGCGGCGGGTGGCCAGCCGGCACCCCGGTACCGGGGCCTGCAACCTGGCCTCGGCCATGGAGTTGTGGTCGTGGACCCTGAACCACCTGCAGAAGGCCACCGACGCCGAGGGGAAGCCCCTCTACCGCGACAAGCGGCAGGGAGTGACCTTCCCGCTGGCCGACGCCCTGTGCTGGATCCTGGCCTCGCGCTTCCAGATCCTTGACGTGTTGGAGCTGGCCCGGAAGGGGGCCGACGACCCCGAGGTGGCCAAGGACGTGCCGGGAACCGTCCGCTTTCTCAGCGACCTCTGCCACGCGCAGGCCTCCCGGGCCGCGGGCGAGGTGGTCCGGATCTGCTCCGAACTGGTCTTCGGCTACAACCGCCATCCGACCTGGGACGAGGACGCCTATACCTCCACCGATGTGGAGGCGATGGAGGGCATGTTCCCGGGCATCGTGGCCTGCGCCTACGGCCGGGGCGAGGTGGTGGAAGAGGACGGCACCCACGAGCCCAAGGCCGGCCCCTGCGTCCACTTCAAGGGGGTGGAGACCTTCGTGGCCCTGCGCAGCAAGCTGGGCGGGTGCGGCACCGGAGCGGCTATGGCCAAGGACCGGGCGGCCTACGCGCTGACCTCGGTGGAGATTCCGGAGGAGCTGGACTACCCGAGGTAGGATTCACGCCGGGCCGGGCCGGTGCCGATCCTACGGGCCGGGCGCCAGCTGTTCCAGCTCGTCGAACCAGTTCAGCACGACGCGCAGGTCGGGGGACCGGGCGGCGAAGAGCCGCCCCGCCGGGCGCCTCACGGCCACGGCCGCCTGATCCTCGGCGCTGGCGCGACCGACGACGAGAAATCGCTCATCGTCGGGAAAGATCTGGTAGTCGTTGACGTCCACCGTGGTTTCGAGGACTTGGCGGGTCCGGGCGGGGTGGAAATCCGGTTGGAGATCGTAGGGCACCACCATCAGCCGCCGGCCGCTCCAGTAGTAGATCCGGTTGCCGTCGCGCGACCAGTGGGGAAGATCGCCTCCTTCTTCACTGAGCTTCCACTTGCGGCCGGTCTTGGGAAAGGTCTGCACGTAGATCTCGAGCCGGCCTGACTCATCGGACGCATACGCGATGTAGCGACCATCCGGTGAGACGCTCCCACTGACCTCGCGGGCGGGACTCTGGATCAGCGGGGTTCCCCGGCCGTCGAGATCCACGGTCCAGATGTCCAGGCCGGTGGTGGGTGAGAGCAGTTGGGCCACCACGAGCTTCCCGTCGGGGGATGAGCCGGTGGGATAGGCGCTGGCCGACCGGTCGAACAGCTTGGTCGGGGTGCCGGACCCGTCCGATGGCGTGGTCCATATGGCGTTGATGCCGTCACGGTTGGACCCGTACACGATCGTCCGACCGGAATTCACCCACACCGGTCCGGTGTTGTCCCAGCCGCTCACTAGCTTGGTCATGGTATCGCGCCGAAGATCGTATATCCACAAGCTGGCGTTGGCGCCGAGGACGCTGATTGCAAAGCGATCGCCGTCGGGAGAGAGAGCCGGCCTTCCGTAGGGACGCGGGGGTTGGGGGATCGGCTCAATGCGGCCGTCGCGGTGCATGATCATGAGCTGGGTGGCGAATTGCTCGGGACCCCCTGAAACGTAGACCAGGGTCCCGTTGTCGGAGCAACCGAGTTGCATGGAGCCGTACCCGTCCGACGTGACCACCCCGTCCAGGACCTGGACGGTAGGGCCGGTGGACTTCCGATGCTCAAGATCGAACGGTATCGCAAAGACTTTCCCTGCACGGCCGAATACGATGTGACCGGTGGGGACGTAGAGCGGATCGAGACCGCCGCGGGCCAACACGCTGGTCTCCCCGCTGGCAAGGTCGAGCAGGACGATGTCGGCATCGTCGTAGGTGAGGATGTCGTAGGAACCGAACATGCATATCAAGGCGTCCCCTCCCGGCAGGACATCGGGACACCGATACGTCTTTTCACCGGCCTCGGGGTCAGGGGAGATCACGACCCAGGGCTCTCCGCCATCCTCGTGAACGGCGGAGAGCCCGCCTCCCGCGGAGTAATAGATGGTCCCGTCTTCACCCCAGTCGGCTCCCCGGAACGCCTGCTCGGGCACCAGGGCGATGCCCACCGGGTTGCCTCCCCCGAGTTCCACTTTTCTTATCATGCCGCTGTCCAGGTGCATGAAGCCGACCCACTTTCCGTCGGGGGAGAAGAATGGGGCCGATGCCCCCGCAGTTCCCCGGATCGGCGTCGATTCGAAGCTGTCCAGAGAGCGGCAGTAGAGCTGCGTGCCGGCCCGATCCTGCGTCTGCTCGATCGGGTCCACGCTCTCACCCGAGGCAAGCGAGGCTACGTACGCCACGGTTCGTCCATCCGGGGAGATCGCCACCGACGATGCGTCGGGTACGGGGACGACGGCCGTCGCCCCACGTGCCGGGATCATCAGGCGGACGGCCCCCTGAGGGGCACCGGCGGGAGTACGAGGCCGGAGTAGAAACGTACCCGCGATAGCCCCGAGCAGGAGGGTGGCAACCGCGACAACGACCGTGCGTCGTGTCTCTCTCCGGCCCGGGAGTGCCGTGGGAGCCAAGGGTTCCTCGTCGCCAACGACGTCCTGGAGCACGATGCGGATATCGGCCGCCGCGTGCAGGCGCTGGTGCGGATCCTTGGCGAGACAGTGACGCAAAAGCCGCGTTGCCGACAACGGCAGATCGGATGGAAGCGCCCCCCAGTCCGGCTCGTGTGCGAGGATCCGGGCCATGACCTCGGGCGACGATGAGGCGTGAAACGGAGACCGGCCGGTGAGCAGCTCGTAGAGTACACAGCCGAAGGCCCAGATGTCGGCGCGCTGGTCGACGGATTGGCCCCGGAGTTGTTCCGGACTCATGTAGGGGGCGGTCCCGAGCAGGGATCCGTCCTCGGTGCGGCTGGAGGGAACGGCGGGGATGGTAGGGGAGTTCTCGATGTTCCCTTCGGGCTCGGGCTGCCCGGCACGGGCAAGGCCGAAATCGAGTATCTTGACCTTACCGTCGCGAGTCAATTTGATGTTGGCGGGCTTGAGATCACGGTGAATGACGCCCCGCTCATGCGCCGCCTCCATCCCCTCGGCGATCTCACCGGCGATCGACAAGGCTTCCGGGATGGGTAAGGCACCGGTCGCCAGCCGGTCGGCCAGCGTCGCGCCTTCCACCAGTTCGAGGACGAGAAAGCTCCGCGCTCCGTCCTGTTCGAAGCCGTGGATGACCGCGATGTTGGGATGGTTCAGGGAAGCCAGAAGGCGGGCCTCCCTCTCGAAGCGGTGCAGCCGGTCGGGATCCGTCGTGAACTCGGCCGGCAGGAATTTCAACGCGACATCGCGGCCGAGCTTTGTGTCCCGGGCACGATAGACCACGCCCATTCCGCCTGCGCCGATGTGTTCGACCACCTGGTAGTGGAGGAGCGTCTCGCCGACCATGCGCGGCATCATACCATGTGCCCGCGTTGAGGGATGCCCGCAGCATCTGATAGCGTCGGGCCCTCGGGAGCCGTCTTGGCTCCCCGGAGGTGCGCACTATGTCGCTGAAACGTCCCACGTGGTCCGCTGGCCGCCTTGTCTCGCTGGAGCACACCTCGAAGATCCTGGCCGACAACCGGTGGGGGGATCCTCACGTCCGCCCGCTCCACGTGTGGCTTCCGCCCCAGTACGACCAGGGCGCTGGGAAGGAGCGGGGGCCGGGACGCCGCTTTCCGGTCCTGTTCGACCTCGTCGGGTACACCGGGTCGGGGCGTTCGCACACGAACTGGATGAACTTCCCGGAAAACCTTCCCGAGCGGGCGGCCCGGCTCATCCACGAGAAGAAGATGGGGCCCTGCATCCTCGTCTTCCCGGACTGCTTCAACGCCCTGGGCGGGAACCAGTACATCAACTCCTCGGCCCTGGGGAACTACGCCGACTACGTGACCCGGGAGCTGATCCCGTTCGTCGACAAGGAGTTCCGGACCCTCGCCTCGCGGGACCACCGGGGCTGCTTCGGGAAGTCGTCGGGGGGCTACGGGGCCATCATCCACGGCATGAAGTACGCAAGGTACTGGGGCGCGATCGCCGATCACTCCGGGGACGCCTACTTCGAGTTCGTCTACCGCTCGGACTGGCCCAACAACCTGAACGAGCTGGCCAAGCACCGGCCCCGGGTCCGGAAGGCGGGAGCAGTCGACGTCGCCCGCGAAACCAAGGCGGCGGCGTCGGACGGGCGGGTGAAGCGCTTTCTGGAGCACGTTTGGAGCCGTGAGAAGCTGTCCATCGAGGAGATCCACACGCTCATGACTCTGTGCATGGCCGCCTCCTACGACCCGGATCCGAAGGCCGAGCTGGGCTTCCGCCTCCCGTTCCAGCTGGAGACGGGGGAGATCCTCCCCGAGCGGTGGAGGAACTGGCTGAAGCACGACCCGGTGCGTCTGGTGGGGAAGTACAAGAAGAGCCTGGCCTCGCTGCACGGCATCTACATCGATTGCGGGTGGAAGGACCAGTATCACATCCACTACGGGTCCAGGATCCTCTCGGAGAGGCTGCGGGAGCACGGCATCGGGCACCGCTACGAGGAGTTCGACGACAACCACTCCGGTGTCGACTACCGGATGAACACGAGCCTGCCCTACCTATACCGGGCGCTGAAGCCCTGACTCCCGCCTTGAGTGGGGGCTCCACGGCTGTGATCCGCGCCTCCAGGGAAGCGGCGGCGACCTCTACCGCACGTACACCAACCGTCGAACCGCCGGCACCCCGTCTCGGCTCAACCGGCCGAAGTAGATGCCCGAGGCCGCCCTGGCCCCGCCGTCTCCCATCCCGTCCCAGCGGAAGGCATAGGAGCCCGCGTCCAGCCGACCTTCCACCAGCGTCCGCACCCGGCGGCCGGCCACGTCGAAGACGGCGAGGCTCACCTCCGCCGGCGCCTCGATCCGGAAGGAGAGCCGCACCGCGGGGCCGAACGGGTTGGGATAGGCCGCCAGAGCCGGTCCCGCCGGCCGCGCCGTGATGTCCCCGACCCCGGTGAGCCCGGGCAGGCAGAACTCGTAGACTCGGTTCGCCCCGTTGTCGGCCACCCATAGGCGCCGGGTGGCGGCGCCGATCTCGATCCCGGTGATGCCGAGCTGGACGAACCCGTCCGCCACCAGGGTGACGTCGCCGGTTCCGGGGTCCACCCGGTACACGGCCAGGTCGGTGGAGGATCCCACGTACACGGACCCGTCCAGGGGGTCGGATGCGATGCTGACCGGCGCGCCGATGGGGGAATTGAGGGGGAAGGAGGTGACGGCGCCGTCCGGGGACACCAGGAAGAGGGCGTTGTCCGAGAACGCATCGCTCATCCAGAGCGTACTGTCGGAGGCCGGGGCCAGGTCGAACCAGTCCACGTTCCCCGGGTCGGGAGTGAGGAGCCGCTCGTTCTCCGGCGCGTCCGGGGAGAAGGTCCAGAGCTGATCCGGGCCGCCGCTTCCCCGGTCGGCCACCACGATGTCGCCCGGATCGACATTGGCCCCGCTGAAGCCGGCGGGAGCGAGAGCCATGCCGAAGGGATCGTCGTCCCCCGAGTGGAGCCCGCTCACCCACACCGACGACGAGTCCGCGCCCACGAAGCGGTAGATGTTGCCCGAGTAGTCCTCGGTCACGTACCCGTCCCCGTCCTCGTCGAAGAGAAGCCCGGCGGGAATGCTGTAGCTCCGGAGCCTGGTGACCGCGTCGGGTCCGGTCAGGACGTACACGCCGTCGGGGCTTCCCTGGTTACGGCTCAGCGCGTACAGGGCCCCGTCGTGGGGATTGAGCGCGATCCCCCCGGGGCCGATCAGCGAAAGGACGGCGCAACGCGAGATGCCGGCCGCATGGACCGTCACCGCATCGTCCACCGGGGGGCAACCCGCTCCCAGGCGGCCGAAGTTATCGAAGCCGCAGGTGCCACCTCCCGAGTAGAAATCGGTGTCCAGCCGGCATTCGGTGACCGAGGCCAGGAGCGCGCTCCAGGACCCCGAGTCCACGGTCCAGACGGCCGGATCCAGGACAAAGGTGAACTTCTTCCACACGCGGCTGTTGTTGGGCAGGTCGGAAGCATCCACCGCGACGTGGGCGGATCCGCCGGGCCCGGAGAGCCGGAGGAACTCCGGGGAGCCCAGGTTGGTTCCCGTCGAGGTCAGGATCCGGACGTCCACCGTCACCCGCCCGTCCCCGTCCAGGCTGGACCAGTCCCCCAGGAAACGGGACGGAGCGAAGGCGTAGCCCTCGGTGGAAGTCCTGTCGGAGACCTGCATGAACCCGCCGCGGTTACCGTCCCCGTTCTCGGGGTTGCTGGTGCTGCCGGTTCCCTGGAACGACCAGTTGTCGAGGCCGGTGCCGTTGAACTCGGAATAGGTACAGGGAGTGAAGACGGCCACCGGTGTCCCGGTGAGCCGCACGTTGTCGATCCGCACCTCCTCGTCGCCGTTCACGTACTCGGCCAGGAGGTTCAGGGAGGTCACGTTGCCCACGAGGCCGCTCCAGGAGCCCGACTCCATCACCCAATCCGTGGAGTCCATGGGGACGGCGTAGGTGGACCAGACGCTCTCCGGCGGTGCCACGCCCGGAACGATGCCGCGGGCAGCTCCGCCGGGGCCCGTGATGCGGAAGATCCAGTCGTTGGTCAGGGTCGTGCCCGACAACCTGATGAAGTGCACGTCGAAGGAGAGGGTGTCGGTCGCGGAGAACGCGCTCCAGTCCCCCAGGAACTTGGGAGGCGCCGCGGCCAGGTTGAGCTGGCCGGTGACCAGGTCGTTGACGTCCATGTAGCCGCCGGGGTTGCCGCCGGCGCCCTGCCAGACGGCGCCGTTGTCCCCCAGGATCACCCACCCGTCGAGATCGGTGTCGAAGGTGGAGACTACGCCTTGGGCCGCGGCGGATGAGGCACCCAAGCCCAGCGCCGACGCGATTACCGTCAGGACGAGGGCGGCCAGAAGGCCGCGGAGCGACGGGAGAAGGCCGGGGATCCGGCGGCAGCCGGGGGCCGGTGTGGTGTCATGGCATGGTGTCTGTCCAAGCGTCACGGGAATCTCCTGGGATGCGTCCGGAACTATGGCCTGGAGGCGTGAAGGAAGGGGACTCCCGCAGGGGCCGCACGCCACCTGCATGAATACACGCAGCCCGGACGAGGATCCGGCCAGCGGGGGAGGCCGCGGGTGCAGGGCTTCGGACACGACCGGCCCCTAACACGCGTTGTGCCAATAACTTGAAGCGAACGGGGCCGAGTCCCCCCGGTGTCTACCGGGAGCCGTCCTCCGGTTCGCCGGGGGCCAGCTTCTCCTGGAACCAGGTGAGCACCTCTTGCGCGGCGCGCTCGCCGGCCTCGGCTTGGTAGCCCTGGGCGTTCCGGAACTCGTGTCCGACCCCGGGAATGGCGACCCGGCGGCAGGGGACTCCGGCCCGGGACAGGGCCGCGTCCAGCGACTCGCTGGGCTCGGTGATGAAGGGAAAGTCCTCCGTCCCGTAGACGATGAGGCAGGGAGGGTCGTCCGGCGAGATCAGGTGGCGCAGCGACAACGAGTCCAGCACCGCGGACCCGACCTGCAAGGCGGGCAGGCCGGCTATGAGCTGCGGGAACCGTTCGGCGTCCGAGGCGAAATCGAATCCCGCCGGATAGAAGGTGGCCACCGCCCGAACCCGGCGCGGACTCGCGCCGGCGGCGGAAGCGGGGGCGGCGGTCACATCCCGGCCGAGGCCGGCCTCCAGGGCCAGGTACCCTCCCGCACTCCCCCCCCAGAGGCCGATGCGATCGGCGGCGATCCCGAACTCCCCGGCGTGGTGCTGGATGAAGTCCACCGCGTTCCGCACGTCGGTCACGATCTCCGGGAGCTTCATGCAGGGACTGCTGCCGTGCCGGACGTCGAACACCGTGAACCCGTGTTCGAGCAGAGGGGCGAAGCTGACCTGGCCGAGAAGGGGAATGGGCTCCGTTTCGCCCTCCAGGTGCAGCGAATCGGCCGGGGTGAACCGGACCCGGTTCCCGCCGGCGCTCTCGTACTGACGGAACTTGCCCGAGACGAAGCCGCCGCTGTTGACGAACAGGACCCCGGCGCCGTTCGCTTCCGGGGGACGGAAGACGTCGAAGGTGAGCGCCATCCCGGCCTTGTGGCCGTAGACCACGTCGGGCGTGACTTCGATGGTGCCGGCCTGCGAACCTCCCGCCGCGGTCCCGCCCTCATTTCCGGGCGGGGAGCAGGCGGTCAGGAGGAAGACAAGACCCGGAACCCCCAGCTTGCACCACGTCGAAACCGGAACCGCCATGACAGGTCCCTCCCCTCGGAGAGGCATACGGCGGGGCCGGTCGATCGGTTGCGACCAAGCCCGGGTTTCTTGTTTGGGGTGGTCGATGCCGCCCAGACAACCAAGATGATCGGTTCTCTGGTCTGGCCGCGCGGGAGAAGGGGCGGATTACACCGTGCAGGCCATGTCCTGGCCGCAGCACATGGGGGACTTGATCTTTCCGTGTCCCTCCGGGCACTTGGCGATGTGGACGGTGGACCCGTCGGGCGTGGTCAGGGTGTCGTGCTGAAGTTCCTTGCCGCACTTGCCGCAGGTCATGGTGCCCAGGCTCATACCGCACTTCTCACAGGTGTAGACGGCCATTGAGATCTCCTTGAAAAGGGTGAGCGGGAATGATCCCCGGAAGCGGCGCCGGGTGTCAAGAACCCGGCTCTCCCGCCGCCACCGTGTAGGTCAGGCTCCGGGTCACCGCGTCGTGAGGTGCGCCGTCCACCTCCACGTAGGCCCCGGCGGGGAAGTAATTGAGCGGACGGCCGTGCATGCCGGGGAGCCGGACGTCCCGGCCCCGGGAGAAGGTGATCCGGTCCGGGTCCAGGTGCCCGTAGAAGAACTCCGTCTTCTCGGGGTGTTTGTCCGCCTCCGAGATGTCCACAGGGACCCAGGCCTGGACCGCGTCGTCGTAGAAGTATGCCCAGCAGTGATAGCCGCCGACCCGGCCGGTCTCCCCCTCGGGGAGGGTGGGATATCCCATCTCGAACATGGCCGGCACCCCTTCCGCCCGCGACAGGGACATGAACAGGGAGTGGAAGTCGGTGCAGTTCCCCTTGCGCACGTCGCAGGCCCGCTCCGAGTCGCCGTTTCCCCATCCCGGGGCCGACTTGTCGTAGGTCATGAGCCCCAGGACGTAGTCGTAGCGCGCCCGGCTGTCGCCACCCACGCTGTCGGCCAGGGCCCGGATCCGGGGGCTCAGGGAAACCAGCCCCTCCTCGCGCAGGTAGAGCTGCCGGTCCGCCCCGGTGAGCGAGGCGGGAACCGGCCCGGTCACCGGCCGGCGGGACACCACGGCCGCGAGGGTCACGGCCAGGCTCTCCGGCGGATTCGTCACCGCGACCCGGACCGCCCGGTTGTGGAAGTCCGGATCCTCCACCATCTCCCAGGGATAGGAGGTCTGCACCGTCAGATCGCTCACCGTCTGCATGGGGAGGTTCGGGGGGACGGCAATCCAGAGGGTGGCGTTCCCGGCCCCGGCGGGGACGTCGTTCACCGAGATGGTCCAGGACAGGTCGAAGACGCGGCCCGGGCCGGCGGTCGCCGGGGGTGGTGGGGGATAGCCGGCCTCCTCGGCCCCGGCCGCCTCCTGCGCGGTCTCCGAGGAACCCGAGCCGCACGCCCAGGCCCCGCCGGCGGCGACGAGAACGGCCAACGACAGCAATAGCCGGGGGGTCGTGGCCGCGGCGCCGGGGCGGCGCCGGAAAACGGAATGTCCAGTCATGTGCACGCTCCTACGTGTGGACGCGCCCGGCGGGCGGCGCGGAGCGTGCTCCGTCAGACGCCGATCGGGTACGGCCGCCGTACCTCCGGCCTGATCCCGTCAGGCCAGATGCGAGTTCAGGTTCTGTAGAACATGCCTCCTCCGATCGTGCGCGCGGGCGCGAGGGGGAACGGGAGAGTTCCCTGCGGAGTCTGTATCCTAGCAAAGGTCCTCTGCCGGTGCCAGCAACGGAGGGCCGGTGGGCGTCGGTTCGTCACCGACCCTGCGCCTCAGCCCCAGTACTCCGGCCCCACCCGGAGCCCGTGGACCCAGGCCGGGGGCAGGGAGACCAGGGCCACCGCGGCCAGCCAACCGTGGGACAGGGCCAGGGTGAACAGGTTCTGGTGGCGCTGGTAGAGGAGACACCAGGCGAGCCCTCCCACCACGGTGAAGACCAGCAGCACGGGGTTGGGGAAGTGGAGGGCGCCGAACAGCAGCGAGGAGGCGACCGCGGCCAGCCGCCGGCGGTGCCAGGCGTCGCAGAGACGGCGGTGCACGAAGCCCTGGAGCGCCCACTGCTGGGCCAGGCCCCAGAGGGGATAGTTCCACAGCGACTCGCGGAAGCGGGCCCCCAGATCCAACCCGTGCCCGCTCCCCAGGGAGAGCCCCACGATCACGGCCAGGGCGATGAGGCTGACCGGAAGCACCTCGCGCCCCGACCGGAGGACGTTGTCGAAGCGGAAGCCCAGGGTGCGCGGACCGTCCCGGTGCAGGACGTTCGAGGCCAGGGGGATGAGGACGACCACGGTGAGATAGGCCGCCTCCACCCCGTGGGACGCCACCGGGTCCACGATCCACTCGAAGCCGAGGGCCAGGACCACGAAGACCAGCGGTTCCACCCAGGGGTGGTCGAGCCAGAAGCGGAGCCAGGGCCGGGAACCGACGGCCCTCGGAGCCGTCGAACAGAAAGAGGGCGGCGCAGGTCCAGCCGTCTGCGTGGTGCCCGTCGCCCGCTGTCGCATTCCCAGATCCCGCTCCCGGCGTACGTGGTGGATGGAGGGCTTCGGTGCCGGCGGTCTCCGGCGCGTCGCACCCGGCCGGGAAGGGTAGCACCGAATTGCGGACAGGATCAATCGGAGTTCGGGGGCAAGCCCTGGTGCGAGCGGACAGTCGAGCGGTAGGGAAGCGATTGTCCGGAAGCCATACCGGGAATATACTGATCCATGGCAGAAAACCCACGGGTTTGGTGGAGCTGATCATGCCCACGAAATGGTTCGCTACGATTCTTCTTCTCGCTCTGACCCGGATTCCTCCCGCCTCCGCGGACTATCCTCCGGACGTTCTGACCTATCTGAGCACCGACCACTCGATCTACGCCCTGGCCTCGGACGGGGGGGACCACCTCTACTACACCGACGGCTTCGCGGCGTACCGGCTGTCGTCCGCCCTCGGGGAGCTGAACTCCTGGAGCGGATACATCTGCGTCCCCTACGGCATCGCCGCCAACTCGGAGGCCGTATTCATTTCCGAAGGGGCCGGAGGGTCCCCGTGCGTAGGCAACAAGATCCAGAAGTTCGACACCGGCGGGCACTATCTGGGGTCGTGGTGTCCCGAGATCTCGAACTGCTTTGCCGGTTTTCTTCTCCTGGACGGTGAGAATCTTTATGCGGCCCACATCAACAGGATCCGGCGGTTCGACACCGAGGGCCGCCTGCTGGCGGCCTGGGAAGGGGATCCGAGCCTGGATCTCCGGCGCATGGACCTGGGAAAGGACGGGAATCTCTACGTCGTGGACAGCGTGGGAGACCGGATCCTGAGGTTCGATCCCGATCTGACCGGGTACGAGGTCTTCATTCCCCGCGGCACCGACGAGCAATCCGTGACCACCCCCCGCGGGTTGGCCGTCGATCCGGACGGGGATTTCTTCGTGATTGATCGCGGCCGGAACCTTATCCGGGAGTTCGATCGCCACGGCCGGCTCCTGACCGAGTGGCCCCAGCTCTCCATGACCGGAGCGGCGGTCGTCGATCCCCAGGGATACCTGTACGTCGGCACCTCCGATCGCATCATCAAGTTCGACAACAAGCCGGGGACGGCTCCGGAGGAGCCGTTGCCCCCGCATCCAGCGGCCATCTTCCTGCACGTGGGAAAGGCCACCGGACACCGCCTGGCCTGCGACGAGATGCCGCGCTACGCGTCGCAGGTCATTACCGAGGGCAGCGCCGATCCCTCCGGGAATTCCCGGTTCTACGTCTACCTGCTGGGAAGCCCCCGGACCCTGGACGGCCCGAACGCCGGCATCACCGGCATGCAGATGGGTCTCAAGTTCCTGGGCGCCTCGGAAGCCGACCCCAGGATCGGCGTATTCGGGTGGACCCCGTGCTCGGTCCTGGATTTTCCACAGGACGGGTGGCCGGCGTCGGGAACCGGCAACACGATCACCTGGACGGTGAACCCCTCGACCTGCCAGCAGAAGGAAATGGTCCTGGCCGGCTTCATGTACGTGAGCGCCTACGCTCCGGCCGTCCTGGCCGTGACCGGGCTTCCCACCGCGGATCCGGAGAATCCATCGCACGACCTGGCCAAGGTGACCGACTGCCAGGGGGCGGAGATCGTGGTGGATCCATCCCGGCTGGCCTGGGTCTCATTCGGGGGAGCGGCGGTGGGCGGAAACGACGCCGGATGCAACCCGCTCTACGGCCCCTGCGAGGGGGCGCTGGTTCCCGCGTTGCGCACCACCTGGGGCCGGATCAAGTCGAAATACACGCCGGTCCACCACTGAGGCTGCCGGTCCCGGCGTCTCCTTGGCGAGGCGCCGGGACCGGGCCGTCCGGCTTTTTCGATCCCTCTCCGCCGGACCCATAGTAGACTCCTCGCGGATTCCACTACACACGGCGGGAAAGAGCCGGCCGGCCGGCCGTGGAGGTGCCTTGATCGGGAAACGCCTGGGCCACTACGAGATCCTGGAGAAGATCGGGGCCGGGGGCATGGGCGAGGTGTACCGGGCCCGGGACACCAAGCTCGGGCGCGAGGTAGCGGTCAAACTCCTGACCCGGGAGACGGCCGGCGACGCCGGCCGCCTGGAGCGCTTCCGCCGCGAGGCCCGGACGGTGGCCGCCCTGAGCCACCCCAACATCGTCACCCTCCATTCCGTGGAAGAGGACGACCTGGACCTCGACGGGGCCGCCGAGCACGTTCACTTCCTGACCATGGAGCTGGTTCCGGGGAGCACCCTGGCCGACTCCCTCCCCGAGGGTGGCTTTCCTCTGGAGCGCATCCTGGATATCGCCGTTCCCTTGGCCGACGCCGTGGCCACCGCCCACGACCGGGGGGTGATCCACCGCGACCTGAAGCCGGCTAACGTGATGCTCGACCGGTCCGGCCGGGTCCGCATCCTGGACTTCGGCCTGGCCTCCTTGCGCCCGGCCGGGGCCGAGGAGGACGTGGACGCCACGCTGCAGGCCCTCACCGCCGCCGGCCAGCTGGTGGGCACGGTCTCCTACATGGCCCCCGAGCAGCTCGAGGGCCGGCTGGCCGACCCGCGTTCGGACGTCTTCGCCCTGGGGGTCATCCTCTACGAACTCGCCTCCGGGTCGCCGCCCTTCCGGGGGGAGAGCGCGGCGGGTATCGCCTCGGCGGTGCTGCGCGACGAGCCCCCCTCCCTGGCCGAGGCCCGTCCCGATCTACCCGCAGGATTCCTGCGCCTGGTCCGGCGCTGCCTGCGGAAGGACCCGGACCGGCGGCTGCAGACCGCCCGCGACGTGCGGAACGAGCTGGAGGAGATCCGGCAGGAGGCCCGGGAAGCCCGGGCGGCCGGCCCCGAAACCGGGACCGGACCCGCGCTCCGGGAGCAGCGCTTCGTGCTGACCGCCGAGCACGTGCGGAGCCTCTCGGAGCGGATTCCCCGCATGGTCGGGGACGCCATGACCTATCTGGACAACGGCGTGGAGTCCGAGACCCTGGTGGTCTACGTGCCCGGGGCCGGCGGGGACCACCGCCAGTACGAGGCCGTGTTGGAGCAGACCCCGTTTCGTGGAATCGCGGTCTCCCTGTTCGGCTTCGGGCCCGCGGCCCGGATCCGCCCTGCCCTCTCCCTGGAGGACCACAACCGTCTCCTGGGGTCGTTCCTCGACGATCTGCG
>Ga0307424_1000527_pt1 | contig 20385 bp, 12 predicted proteins | sample SalMarWE160320MG_FD_202157 | JGI IMG/M metagenome (GOLD analysis project Ga0307424, IMG submission 202157) | Salt marsh sediment microbial communities from the Plum Island Ecosystem LTER, Massachusetts, United States - WE1603-20 | ecosystem: Environmental > Aquatic > Marine > Intertidal zone >... | reverse complement strand
CCCGCTCAAGGTGCTGGGGTATGTTCCCGGCACGCTCGGCAAGCTGAGCCACGTAGCGGACATCAACCGCTACATGAAGGCCGTGGCCGACGCGTCGCCGCGCGCGAAGCTGTTCTCGTTGGGAACGAGCGACGAGGGGCGGGAGATGGTGATCCTGGCGATCTCGGACGAGGAGACCATCAACCGGCTCGACGAGTACCGCGGCATGCTGGCGCGCCTCGCCGATCCCAGGGGCCTCACGCCGGCCGACCGCGACCGTCTCACCGCGACGGCAAAGCCGACCTACTGGCTCACGGGGTCGATCCACTCGCCGGAGACGGGGAGCCCCGAGATGCTGATGGAGCTGGCCTACCGGCTCGCGGTGGACGAGTCGGAGCACGTGCGCGCCATTCGCGCGCACGTGATCACGCTCATCACGCCGGTGCTCGAGGTGGATGGCCGGGACCGCGTGGTGGACGTGTACAACGAAACCAAGGCGCCCGAGCTGCCGCGCGGCGCCGTGAACCTCATCTACTGGGGGAAATACGTCGCGCACGACAACAATCGCGACGGCATGGTGCTGTCGCAGAAGCTGACGCAAAACTACATGCGCGGCTTTCTCTATTGGCATCCCGTGATCGGTCACGACCTGCACGAGTCGGTGCCGTTCCTGTACACCAGCACGGGGACGGGGCCCTACAACGACGAGTTCGATCCGATCGTGGTGGACGAATGGCACCAGCTCGCGTATCAGGAGGTCAACGAGCTGACCCGGCGCGGACTGCCCGGCGTGTGGACCCACGGCTTCTACGACGGCTGGGCGCCCAACTATGTGTTGGCCATCGCGAACCTCCACAACGGACTCGGTAAGTTCTACGAGACGTACACGTCCATGGGCGCGGACTGCCACACGGTGAACCTGCGGGGCGCCGCGACGGAGAAGGAGTGGTATCGGCCCAACCCGCCCGTGAACGGCGTGCGGTGGTGCATCCGGTCGAACATCAACTACCAGGAATCGGGCGTGCTGGTGGCGCTCCGCTACGTGGCCGACAATCACGAGACGTTCCTGAAGAACTACGTGGCCAAGGCCGAGCGGATGGTGAAACGGGGCACGAGCACGGCGCCGTACGCCTACGTGATCCCGCGCGGGCAACGCCACGCGGCGGAGGCCGCGGACCTCGTCAACCTGTTCCGCGAGAACGGTGTCGAGATCCACGTGGCCGACCGCGACTTCACGCTGCGGAAGAGCCCCAAGGCCGCGGCCGACACCGCTACCAGGAACCGCGTGATGGTGAAACGGGGCGACTGGATCGTCCGCATGGATCAGCCGTACACAGCCACGGTGCGCACGGTGCTCGCCATCCAGGACTACAAGCCCGACTTTCCCCAGCCGTACGACGACACGGGCTGGACACTCGACGCGCTACGCCACGTTGAAACAATGGCGCTCGCGGATTCGGCGGTGCTGACGCAACCGATGACACCGCTCCCGAACAACGCGGCAGTGCCGGGCGCGGTCAACGGATCGGGTGCCGTTTACGTGGTCCCGCACCTCGGCGACTGGCGGTCGGCGGTCTTGCCGTGGAAGGTCGGGACCGCGAAGGTGGCCGTTGCCGACTCGGCGTTCACGATCGGCGACCGCGCCTTCGCGGCCGGCACGTTCCTCGTCACCGAGGCGCGAGGCAATGCCGTGCGCGACGCGATCGTCGCGCTCGGGCTCACCGGGACCGCCGTGTCCGCCGGGCCCGCTGTTTCCACCCATCCCATCATCCCGCCGCGGATCGCGCTGATGCACACCTGGCGTGAGACGCAGAACTCAGGCTGGGTGCGCTACGCGTTCGACCGGATGGGCGTGCCGTACACGTACATCTCGGATCAGGCGCTGCGCACGCCGGGTGCGCTCGATCGCATCGACGTCGTCGTGTTCCCGCACGTGGGTGCTCGTGGCGCGTCCGTGCTAAACGGGACGCCGATGGTGGGGCCTCCCATCCCCTGGAAGAACACGCCGCAGACGCCGAACTTGGGCCGCATCGATTCCACGGACGACATGCGGCCGGGCATGGGCCTCGAGGGCGCGGCGGCGCTCAAGCGGTTCGTCGAGCGCGGCGGTCTCCTGCTGGTCGAAGGGGCCTCGACCGAGCTCCCTGTGGACTTGGGCTTCACGCCCACCGTGAGCATCATCGAGTCGCGTGCGCTCAGGACGCGTGGCGCCGTGTTCCGGGCGCAGGCGGTGCGAAGCGGGAGCCCGATTCTCTACGGATACGACCAGCGCACGTTCCCGGTCTACTTCAACGCGTCCCCGCTGATGACGGTGCAGCAGAAGGACACCAGCGTCACGGCGCGGGAAACCGAAGCGCAGATGGACCCCGCGATGGTGGCCGAGATCGATCGGATGCGCGCGCGGGTCATTCTCCAGTTCCACCATCGCCAGGACTCATTGCTCGTTTCGGGATTGCTGGTGGGTGGGAGCGAGCTGGCCAAGAAGGCGGCGGTGATCGACGCGCCCCTGGGCAAAGGCCACGTCATCTATTTCGCGATTCGTCCGTTCTGGCGCTGGGAGACCCAGGGATCGTTTGCGCTAGCGCTAAACGCGATCGCCAACTGGAATGTCCTGAAGTGATTGCGGCACGCGGTGGATTGACATCTGTAGCGTTCACGTGGTACTAGTCGGCGTGGCCACCGGAGCTAGCATGTCCGACGACATGGGGACCTTCCGAGTAGACATCGAGATCGAAAACCCGGCGCGACCCGGTGAGCGACGACGCCTGGAGGCCGTGCTCGTGGACACCGGAGCCGAATTGTCCTGGGTGCCGGCCGAGGTACTTGAGTCGTTGGGCGTTGGGCGGAACGGCAAGTGGCGGTTTCGCCAGGCCGATGGGACCATCCTGGAGCGGTGGACCGGCACGGTCGCCATTGCGTTCGCAGGCAAACGTGCCGGTGACGAGGTGGTCTTTAGCGAGCCGGGCGATCTCGTTCTTCTCGGGTCGCGATCGTTGGAAGGACTCAACCTGCGCGTAGAACCGACGATCAAGCGGCTCGTGGACGCGGGACCGGCGCCGGCGGCTGTGGCCGCTTGAGGCGGCTGCCGCTCGCCTGCCCGTCCCGCACCTCTACTCGTGACGCAGCGCCCGCATCGGATCGACCCGCGCGGCACGGCGGGCCGGGATCCAGCTGGCGACGAGCGCCGTCACCAGGAGCGTAACTGCGGTCGCCAGGAAGCTCACCGGATCCATCGTACCGACGCCGTAGAGCAAGCCGGCCAGGAAGCGGGTGAGCGCGAAGGCCGCCACGAGCCCGACGCCAATCCCCACTCCCGCAAAGACGGCGCCCTGCCGTACGAACAGGCGCACCACGTCCTCTCCACGCGCTCCCAACGCCATTCGGACACCTATCTCGGGCGTGCGCTGCGATGCCATATAGGCGATCACCCCGTAGAGACCCATCGTCGCCAGCACGAGCGCCAGGCTGCCGAACAGCGCCACGAGCACGAGCACGAACCGGCGGTCCGCGGACGACGCGGATACCACGTCCTCGAGGGTTCGGAAGCGTGTCGGCACTTCCGGGTCCAGCTCACGCGTCAAGCGCCGGGCGGACGTCGTCAGCACCGCGACATCGGCCCGGCTCAGGATGGCGAGGTGGAATTCCGACGCGGTGCGAGGACGCTGGCGGTAGTACGCATAGAAGGTGGGCTGTGGCTCGACCCCCAGGCCTCGCTCCTGCACATCGCCGACCACGCCAACGATGGTGAACGGGCGCGGATCCCCGTCCATGTTGCCGAATTCGATGAACTTCCCAAGAGGGTCCTCGCCCGGCCAGCGTGCTTGCGCGAGTGACGCGCTGATGAGAGCGACGTGTGGTGCTCCCGGGGCGTCGCGGTCGTCGAACAACCGCCCTCGGATGAGTGGGATACCCATCGCACCGAAGTAGCCCGCGCTCGCTACACGGAACTCCGCGTTGCCGGTGCGAGCGGGGTCCTCCGCGACGCGTTGGAAGCTTTCCATGTCGGTCACTTCGTCGGGACGCTGCAGGATGAGGAACGTACCATTTCCGGCGGAGCCGCCTGCCAACGGAAAGTCGTTGACACCGCCCACGCGCTCGACGCCCGGGAGTGCCCGCACGCTGGCGATCAGCCGCTCCAAGAAGCCGGTGTTGCGTATTTCTCCCGCGGCGTCGCGCGGGGACGGAAGCCACACGTCCATCACAACTGCGCCGCTCGTTCGATAACCGGGATTTACGGCCAGCAGCTTGAGGAAGCTGCGACCGAGGAGGCCGGCCCCGACCAGCAGGACGATCGTCAACGCAATCTGCGACGCCACGAGCGCCCCACGGGCGCCCTGGCTCATGACGCCGCCTCCCTGGCTGCGATGGCCGCTCGCGAGGGCTTCTCGCGCATCCTGCTTCGCGGCCCGTATCGCGGGCACCAGGCCGATGGCCACGGCGGCCACCGCGGCGACGCCCAGTGCGAAGCCGAGCACGGGCCAGTCGACACTGATGTCGTTGACTCTGGGCAACCGACCGGGCTCGAGGGCAAGGAGCACGCGCACACCACCCACTGCGAAAAGCGCGCCGAGCGCTGCGCCCGTCAAGGACAGCACCAGTGACTCGATCAGGAAGCCTCGCGCGAGGCGTCCGGGACCGGCACCAAGGGCGAGCCGTAGCGCGACTTCGCGCTCGCGTGACAGGGAGCGGGTCAGCAACAGATTTACCACGTTCACGCACGCCACCAAGAGCAGCACGCCGGCGGCTCCGAGCAGGACCAGCAGCGCGGGGCGCACGCTCCCGACGAGCTGCTCGACGAGCGGCCGCACGGCGGCGCCCGTCATGTAGGTATCGTCGCCGTATTGTTGCCTGATGCGTTGTGCGATCGCGCTCAGATCCTCTTGTGCCCGATCAAGGGAGACGCCGAGGGGCAAGCGCCCGATGACGTGCCAATTCTGCGCCGTGCGCTTCTCCGTCCGCGCCTCGCGGGGCACCCAGACTTCCGTCCCGGCGGGAAAGTCGTATCCGCGCGGCATCACGCCGATCACGGCGTACGCTTGATCGCCGACGTGGACGCTTTCTGTCTTGAGGCCAACGCGGCCGCCGAGCCGGCTTTGCCAGTAGCCATAGCTCACAACCGCCACACGCTGTCCGGCCCGCTCGTCGTCCGTGTTGAACACGCGGCCCAGACCCGGCGCGACGCCCAAGGTCGGGAAGAAGCTTGCGGAAACGTGGGCCCAGGCTACACGGAACCCCTGACCCTGGGCGGCTGCGGACGCCGTCCAGTTCGCGTAGGCGGCCATGGCCGCGAAGCTGTGATTCTGGTCGCGGAGGTCCTCGAAATCGGGGTACGCCGAGTTCCCGGATGCGCCGTTCTCGAACACCGTCTCGATATCCATCAAGGCATCGGGGTGCGGGTACGGGAGTGGCCGCATCAGCACCCCGTGCACGACGCTGAAGATGGACGTGTTCGCTCCGATGCCGAGCGCCAGCGTGAGCACGGCGACGGATGTGAAGCCGGGGCTTTTCCGCAGGCTACGGAGCACGTGACGGAGGTCGTGTATCACCGTCGCCTCCCGACGCTACGTGGGGAAGGTGGCTGGGGAACAGCGCCAACATACAACGAGGGTGAGCCCACGGAGGTTTCGTTGTGCGATGCAGCCGCGGGGCCGACATCGCGATGCTCAGCGGCGCGCAGCGTCCTGGTAAGGCCAGCTTCCCCCGAGCGCCTTGTACAGCCGCACCGCGGCGAGCAACTGCTGCAGTTGCGCCTGACTCTCGGCCAGCTGTGCGTCGAATAGGCTGCGCTGCGCGTCGAGCACCTCGAGGTAGTTCGACACGCCGCTCTGGTAGCGCATGGTGGCCAGCTCGAGCGCGCGACGGAGCGCGGCGGCCTGCGTCGCCTGCGCGGCGAGCTGGTCACGCGCGGTCCGGACGCCGACCAGCGCGTCGCCCGCCTCCTGGAGCGCGGTCAGCACCGCCTGCTCGTAGGCCGCCCGCGCCTGATCCGCCCGTGCGGCGGCCACGTGCTGCTGGCCGACGAGCCGTCCACCCGTGAAAATTGGGACGCGGATCCCGGCCAGAATCTGATAGATCCTGCTGTTCGATGCCGTGAGATCGCCGGGTGTGGGAGACTGCGCGCCCCAGGAACCGGTGATGGAGAGGGCCGGGAGGCGCGCCGCCACCGCGACCCCCACCCGCGCCGCCGCCGCCGCGTATTGCCGCTCGGCGGCCTGGACGTCGGGGCGCCGCTCGATCAGCGACACCGGCACCGAATCCGGCACCGCAACCGCCCGTGCGGCGCGGGCCAACGAGGTGCCGCGCGGGATCGGTGCGGGCCCTTCGCCTAGCAGCACGTTGAGCGCGTGCTCCTGGAGCGCGCGCGCGTGCTCCACCTGGGCGAGGCGCACCGCGGGCACCGCCACTTGCGCCTCGAACTGCCGCACGTCCAGCTCCGAAATGACGCCGCGCCCGTAGCGCTCTCGCGCGAGGTCGAGCGTCGCCTGGCGCGAGGCGAGCGTCTGCTGCGCCGTCGCTTGCTCCTGGTCCAGTTCGAGGAGCTGCAAGTATCCGGTCGCGACCTCGCCCACCAGCACCAGCGTGGCGGCGCGCTCGTACGCCTCCTGGGCCGCGAGGTCCGCGGTCGCCGCTTGGATCCTCGGGCTCCATCCGAAGAAGTCGAGCTCCCAGGACACGTCGGCTGTCGCACGCCAGGCGGTGTATGGCGGGATGGCGAGCGTGCCGAATGCCACCTTGTTCCGCGACACGCTGCCGTTGAGGGAGAGGCTGGGGAAGAACCCGGACCGCGCGACCGTCGCCGCGGCGCGGTATTCGCGGATTCGCGCCTGTGCGATCTCCAGGTCGCGGTTCTCCCGCAGCGCGCGCCGCTCGAGCGCCGTGAGCGTGGTGTCCTGCAACACGTCCAGCCACGCGAGGTCGGCAAGCGATTGCACGGGGAGCATCCGCGGCGGGAGCGGACGGGCTCCCAGCTGGGGCGGCAGCGTGTCGTTCGTGCGGGCCTGCTCCAGCGAGTCGAAGAACGCGCGCAGCGAATCCGCGCCGGGTGCGCCCGCTCGCGTCTCGGCGGGCACGACCGGTGCGGGATGATACCCCGGGCCGCATCCGACCAGGGTCAGCCCGGCGAGTCCGACGGTCGCGAGGACACGAGCGGTCCGTCTCATCGTCCGGCCTCCCGTGTCGTCGCGAGCGCCCTGCGACCGCGATCCGCCAACCCCTGGATGAGGTGGAAGAAGAGCGGGATGAAGATGATCGCGATCGCCGTCGCGACCACCATGCCCGAGAAGACCGTCGTGCCGATCGAGTGCCGGCTCTTCGCCCCCGCGCCCGATGCGATCAACAGCGGCGAGACACCGAAGATGAACGCGAGCGAGGTCATCAGGATGGGGCGCAGCCGATCGCGCGCCGCCTCGGTCGCCGCCTGGAGCAGCGGCACGCCCTGCGCGTGGAGCTTGTTGGCGAATTCGACGATGAGGATCGCGTTCTTCGCCGACAGGCCGACCACCGTGATCAACCCCACCTGGACGTAGACATCGCTCGGCTGACCCCGCAGCCAGACGCCGAAGTACGCGCCCAGCACGCCGAACGGGATCCCCAGAAGCACCGCGAACGGCAGCGTCCAGCTTTCGTACTGGGCCGCCAGCACGAGGAAGACGATGATCAACCCCAGCACCAGCACCACGTCCGCGGCGCCGCTGGACGCGCGCTCCTGGTAGGACTGGCCGGAGTATGCGAGTGCCAGCCCGCTCGACGCGAAGCGGGGCGAGCGCACCAGGGTGTCGAGCTGTGCCATCAGCTCGCCGCTGCTCCGGCCCGGTTTCGGTGCGGCGGTGATGAGCGCCGAGGTGAAGCCGTTGAAGCGGGTGAGGAGCGTGGGCGCGGCGCGAAACTCGGTGCGAGTGAGGGCAGAGACGGGGATCATGGCGTCCTTCGCCCCCCGCACATAAAGGCGGCCGATGTCCGCCGGCGTCTGGCGGAACCGCGCTTCCGCCTCGGCCTGCACCCGGTAGGTCTTCCCGTAGAGGTTGAAGTCGTTGATGTAGAGGGTCGAGAGCAGCGCTTGCAGCGTGCCGAACAGGTCGCTCAGCTTGACGCCGCGGGAGAGTGCGGCGGCCCGGTCCACCTGGACGTAGAGCTGCGGCACATTGGCGCGGAAGTTCGCCTGCGCCCCGGCGGCGGCGGGGAGTTGGTTCACCGCCTGGAGGAACGCCTGGACGTCGCCGGCGAAGACGCTGACCGGCCGACCGGTCTTGTCCTGGAGATTCGTCTCGACCCCAGCGGTGGCGCCGAGTCCCGGAATCTCGGGCAGGTTGAAGGCGAAGGCGATCGCGTCCTTCATCGCGAACAGGCGGCCGCTGATCCGGGCGGTGACCGCGTCCAGCGACTCGCCCTTGCCGCGCTGGTCCCACGGCTTGACCTGGGCGAAGACGACCGCGCTGTTCGTCTGGTTGGAGCGGCTCAGGATGTCGAGGCCGGCGAGGGCGACGATGTTCTGCACCGCCGGCTCCTGGCGCAGGTACCCCTCGACCCGCTGGACTATGTCTTCGGTGCGCTGCAGGGACGCGCCGTCAGGGAGCTGGAGGGCGACTGCGAAGTAGCCCTTGTCTTCGGTCGGGATGAACGACTTGGGGACCTGGCGCCACAGCACGACCGCCAGCGCGATCACCACCGCGAAGGCGGCGAGGCCCGCGCGCGGGTGGCCGAGTACGCGCTCGACGTTGCGCACGTACGTCCCGCGGCCCCGGTCGAACACGCGATTGAAGACGCCGAAGGGTCCCGTGGTATGGGCCTCGGTGACGTCCTTGAGGAGCCACGCGCATAGCGCGGGCGTGAGGGTCAGCGCCACAACCCCCGAGAGCACCACGGCGATCGCGATCGTGATGGCGAACTGGCGAAACAGCGCACCGGTCACGCCGCCGGTGAAGGCGACCGGCACGAACACGGCGACCAGGGAGAGCACGATGGCCACCAGTGCCGGGGCCACCTGCTGGATCCCGCGGTCCGCGGCGATCCGGGCGGGGACCCCTTCGGTGGCCATGATCCGCTCGACGTTCTCGATGACGACGATGGCGTCGTCCACCACGATCCCGATCGCGAGCACCAGCGCGAACAGCGTAAGCACGTTGATCGAGAGTCCGAGCACCTTGAGCCCGAGGAACGTGCCGATCACGCTGACCGGCACGGCGAGCATCGGGATCAGGGTGGCGCGCCAACTTTGCAGGAAGATGTACACCACCAGGGCCACGAGGAACAGCGCCTCGAGGAGCGTCACCACCACCTCGTGGATCGAGGTGGTCACGAACGGCGTCGTGTCGAACGGCACGCTGAGCGTGATGCCGGGCGGCAAGTTCTTGGACAGCGCCGCCACGCGCTCCACGATGAGTGCCTGGGTGCGCAGCGCGTTGGCACCGGGCCGCAGGAACAGGAGCCCGAGTGCCGTGGGCCGTCCGTTCAGGCGTCCGGCCTGGTTGTAGTCCTGTGACCCGAGCACCGCCTGTCCGATGTCGCGGACCCGGACCAGCGATCCGTTGGGCTCGGCGCGCACGATGATGTCGTTGAACTCGTCGGGGGTCTGGAGCCGCCCGATCGTGGTGACGGGGATCGTGAGCTGCGTCCCCTCCGGCGCCGGCTCGCGGCCGAGCCGCCCCGCCGGATTGGTGGCGTTCTGCTCCCGCACCGCGCTAGCGACGTCGCTCACCGTGATGCCGAGCTGCGCCATCTTGTCAGGATCCAGTTGGATGAGCATCGAGAACTGGAGCCCGCCGAACGTCTGGAAGTTGCCGAGACCCGGCACGCTCTTGATCTCGTCCTCGACATACAGCTTCATGTAATTGGTCAGGTACGCGGCGTCGTAGCGCGGGTCGCTCGACGTGAGCGCCACGGCCCCGAGGATGTCGGTGTTCGCCTTGACGATCGAGATCCCGTTCTGCCGCACGGCCGCCGGGAGCTGCGGGGAGGCGAGCTGCACGGCGTTCTGCACGTCCACCGCCGCGAGATCCTGGTCACGTCCCGTATCGAAGTAGATCGACAGGTTCATCGTCCCGTCGCTGGCGTTCGCGGACGTGTAGTACAACAGTCCCTGGAGGCCCGAGAGCTGCTGCTCGATCGGCGCGGCGACCGCTTCGGCGACGTCCTGTGCCGTAGCGCCGGGATAGACGGCGATCACCTGGATCGCGGGCGGCGTGATCTGCGGATACCGGGAGATGGGGAGCAGCCGGATGGCTAGGGCTCCCATCAGCGTGATGATGATCGAGACCACGCCGGCCAGCACCGGCCGGCGGATGAAGTAGTAGCCGATCTGGTGCTGTTCCTGAGACGGCGCCGTCATGGTGTCGACCCGGCCTCCGGCTGAGCGGCGGTGCTGTCCGCCAACGGCACCGGCTTCACGCTCCGGCCCGGCACGACCTTCTGCAGGCCGTCCACGACCACGCGGTCGCCAGCCGCCAACCCCTGGTTGATGATCCACTCTCCATCCGACCACGGACCGGTCTGCACGTCGCGGATCCGCACGGTATCGCCGCCCGTGACGACGTACACGAACTGGCGCCCGAGTCCCGTCTGCACCGCCCGCTGCGGTATCGCATAGGCGCTGTCGCGCTCAAAGCCCAGGAGCCGCACCCGCACGAACCCGCCCGGCATCAGCAGCCGGTCGGCGTTGTGGAAGACGGCGCGGAACTCCTGCGTGCCGGTGGCCACGTTGAGCGACGGCGCAACGAAGTCGAGTCGTCCCACGCTCGGCAGCAGCGATCCGTCGGGAAGCACGACACGCACCGCCAATGGGCTCCCCGGCTCGACCAGCGTGCGCCAACGTGGCTTCTCCCGCCACTCGAGCAATTGCTGGGACGACGGCTGGAAGGACACGTACACGGGGTCAAGCTGGTCGATCGTGGTCAGCAGGTCCGCCGAGCCGGTGACTCGCGCGCCGACGTCCAGCAGCGTGCGCCCAACGCGCCCGGTTATCTCCGCCTTGACGTCCGTGTCCTCGAGGTCTTGGCGCGCCGACTCCAGCGCGGCCTGGGCCGCGGAATACGTCGCCTGGGCGTTGTCCACGTCCTGCTGCGCGACGGCGTGGCGCTCGAGCAGGGGAGCCAGGCGCTCGTACGTCGCCTTCGCGTTCTGGAACCGTGCCTGCGCCCCGTCGTACGCCGCCTGATACCGCACCTTGTCGAGCCGGTAGAGCACCTGCCCCGGCCGGACGATCATCCCTTCGGTGAACGGTCGCTCGAGGATGACACCATCCACGCGCGCGCGCACCTGCACGCTGCGGTACGCCTGCACCTGGCCGGGGAACTCGAACGTCTCAGGCACGGTCCGGGGCTCCATGGTCACGATCGACACTTCGGGCGGGGGAAATGCGAACCCCGCTTGCCCCTTGCCGCACGAGAGTGCGGCAAGCGCCGGAATCAGCGATATCGCGGCCCACGACCGCGACGACATTCTCTGAGCGGGCACTGCACCTCCACAACGCGTGCGATGGAGACACTGATAACGCCGGAGCCCCTCAACGGGTTCCCGGGGTACCGCGATGCCGTGTGATGAAGCGTGGAAAGTAGATACGGGTGGGGGTGACTGGTAGGCGGATAGGCGGATAGGCGGCTAGAAAGGGCCCCGAGGGAAGGTCCCTCCCACCGGGGTCCTTTCTAGCCGCCTGACCGCCTGACCGCCTGACCGCCTAGCCGCCTAGCCGCCTATCCGCCTGTCCGCCTATCCGCCTGACGATTCTGAGTCCAAACACCGTGGCCACCTGGCCCCCGTCGATGCCCTGGAACCGGACCGTCACCTTGCTCTTGCCAGGGATCAGGTCCTTCGGAATGGGATAGTCGACGTCGAAGAAGCGGAAGGGATCCTCGAGCTTGAGCTGTTGCCTGGCGATGCGGTGGCCGTCCACCAGGATCTCGAAGTCCGCCGGCGTGGCCCGCCGGTCGCCGCTGAAGTACGTGGCGATGAGCGTCATCGGCTGCGCGGGATCCACCGGAACGTCGTAGGAGAACCACCCGCCCGCCGTGGCGCGCCGCCCGGGCCTGCCCTGGATCCGCTGTGGCACCGCGCCTTCGCCCGCCTGGTAGTTGAACTCCCGCTCGAACACGGTCTCGCCCGGCTGCAACCACGCCACCGTGGCGGCCTCGAGCTTCCGCAGCCGCTCGGCCTCCGCGACGTACTCCGCCTTCTTCGCGTCCCACTCGGCGGGGGTGAACAGGTCCCAATACACCCCGTACGTGCGCCGATGGAGGCGATAGAACGGCACGAAGTCCACGTCGCGCACGCGCGCGTCCGCGTTGGGCTCGCGGCCGACGCCGGCGGTGCGGAATCGGACCGGCGCGCCGCCGACCGGCTGGAGCCATGACGCGACCGGCTGCTCGGCCGCGACGAGCACGGGAACGATGGGTGGCCCGGTGAGGGATTCGCCTTCGACCTCTCCGCGCGCCCGCTCCGGCCCCAGGTCGCCGGCCAGCACCAACGGCCCCCACATGAGCGCTGCGCGGCGCGGATTGTCGGGCACGGCCTCCAGCCGGAGCGACTTGGGAAGCGTGATCTCGATCGTGTCGCCGCTCCGCCAGGTCCGACGTAGCTCCACGAACGTGCTCGCCTCGTAGTTCCAGGCATACTGCCGGCGGCCCGGTGGGTTCGCCGCGGTCGTCTCCGCATCGGGCGACAGATCCTGCGGCGCGCCATTCACCCGCACCGCAAACCCCTCACCGGCCCAGTACGGACGTCTGAGTGCCAGCGTGAATTCGCGTGGTGCGCGCAAAGTAAGCGAGAGCTTCGCGCTTTCCCCTTCGGGGAAGTCCGTATCCATGCTCAGCTGCACGCCCGCGTCGGCCCACTCAGCGGTAGACGGTGCGTAGACATTCACCCACAGGCGGTCGCCGGCTTCGTAGTAGATCCCGTAGCCGTGCAACGCGTGGTTCTCCATCCCGGTGCCCACGCAACAGGTGAAGCTCCGCAGCATGTTCTGGTACTCGTGCTGCACGCCGCGGCCGACGGGAACCATGTAGCACGTGCGGCCATCCTCCGGATCCATGGATGCCAACGCGTGATTGAACAGCGCCCGTTCCTGGTAGTCGGCGTAGTACGCGTCCGGCCGCAGCGAGAACAGCTGGCGCGTCAGCTTCAGCATGTTGTACACGTTGCACGACTCGGCCGTCCGTCCGTCCACGCGGTCGCTCAGCCGGTCCGGCTGCCCGTAGTACTCGTCGGTGCCGTGGCCGCCGGTGGCGAAGCTGTGGTGCTGGACCACCTGATCGAAGAAGAAGCTCGCGGCCATGAGGTCCGCCGCCCTCCCGCGCGTGACGAACCGCTCCGCGGAGCCGAGCAGTTTGGGGATCTGCGTGTTGACGTGCGTGCCACCCAGATCGTCCTGATGGCGCTGGAGCGGCTCGATGAACGCGCGGTGCTCGAACTTGTACGACAGCCGGAGCCAGCGCTCGTCTCCCGTGGCCGCGGCGAGGTCCACCAGCACCTCGTTCATGCCGCCGAACTCGGTGTTCAACATCCGCTGGATTTGACCGTCGTCGAGGCCAGAGAGGATGCGGTCGGCCCATCCCGCGAATCCGACCTCGACCGCCAGTGCGGTGCGGTTCCCCGTGAGCCGATACGCGTCCCGCAAACCCGCGAAGGTCTTGTGCAGCGTATACCACGGCGACCACTCGCCGTTCAAGTCGAACGCCGCCGAGCGGATCTCCCCGCTCGCCAAGGCGCCGAACGCCTTTCGGCCGCCCTCCAGCGCGCTCAGATACCCGTCTTCGTGCTTGTCCTGGACGGTCTTCAACTCGGCGACGATGTAATCCGCGCGCTGCTTGAAGCGCGGGTCACCGGTGGCGGCCCACATGTAGCTCACCGCGGAGAGATAGTGACCCGCGATGTGGCCGGTGAGGTTGCGGCCGCCACCGTCCCAACCGCCGTAGGGCTCCGCCTTGGGCGGGAGGCCGGCCCGCTCGCGGTAGTACGCCAGCATCCGGTCGGGTTCGAGTTGCAGCAAGTACCGGGCGTCCATTTCCTGGGCGTGTTTGAGCGGCCCGCCGGTCAGCCGAACGGCGTCGAGCGGCAACGGGCGGGCGCGGAGCTCGCTGGCAGGTTCCGAGGGTCCCGTCCAGTCGAGCGACCGCTCTCGCTGCGCGAGCGGGAGGCCGGTCAGTACCGGCGTCGCGCCAGCTCCGAGCGAGATCTTGAGGAGGTCACGGCGGGAGAGCGTCATAGAGTCGTCTCGGGAGCGCGGGTACGTAGAGAACGTAGTCCGCGACTTGTGAGGCGGCCAGAAGGCGGTTTCGGCGGTCCAGGCCCCGTCTATCTTGCGCGTGGTCGACGAGTGAACTCGCCGCTCGGCATCTGCCGCTGAAGCGGCGGCCGGACGCCGGTTTACCGGCAGCCGCCGAGCCGCGAGTTCACTCGCGGATGCCGCGTGGTGGTGACACTCCCCGCTCGCGGACTTGTGCAGAGCTTCCCTGGGGTTACGCCGGAAGGACGATTAGATTCGTCTCCCACGCGCCGACCCCCAGCATCCCAGCGGCGCTCAGTTCCTTCGACGACTTCCAGACCGGCAACGGGAGGCATAGACATGCGAGGCTTCGAGGCGGCATTGGTGGTGCTGGTTGTGGCGACCGTGCCCGCCCACGGCCAGGACACGACCGCGGCGCTCGGACCGGCAGCGGACGGCACACTGCCCGCGCTGACCAAGGTCGCGGGGCAGAGCATGATGAACTCGCGCGCCTTCGCCTACCTCACCGAGCTGAGCGACGACATCGGGGCTCGCGTCACCGGATCGCAGGCCATGTGGCGCGCGGTCGATTGGGGCGTCGCGAAGATGAAGGCGATCGGGCTCGAGAACGTGCACGTCGAGCGGTATCAGATGTGGAAGGGCTGGACCCGCGGTACCGCCGAGATGGAGATGCTGTCACCGCGCGAGCTGCGGTTGCACGTGGACGCGATGGGGTGGACCGGATCGACGCCCGCAGGGGGCGCCACCGGAGACGTCGTGTCGGTGAACCTGTACCAGATAGACCAGGAGCTGAAGTCCAGCGCCGGCTGGAAGGGCAAGGTGCTGCTCGTGGGGGCCAAGGGGCCGCCGCCACCCGATAGAGACGCGCTGTTCGCCAAGTTCGGACCGTTCCTCCGCGCGGCGCAGCAGGCGGGTGCGCTGGCGGTGATCGGAGGGCAGGGCGGGGCGCCGGCGGCGGGCATGAATCTCACGCACACGGGCATCCTGGGCTTCTCGGAAGACTTCGCGATCCCGGTCCTGTCGATGACGCGTGAGGATCAGGGACTGCTGGAACGCGAACTGGACAACGGCACGGGAATTCGGGTGCACGTGAACGTGCAGAACACGTTCACACCAGGCCCCGTCGAGGCTGCGAACGTTGTTGGCGACCTTCCTGGGAGCGAACACCCGGAACAGGTGTTCGTGGTGGGCGCGCACCTCGATTCGTGGGATCTCTCCGAGGGTGCGACCGACAACGGCGCCGGCGCGGTCGCCGTGCTCGAGGCGGCGCGCGCCATCACGAGTGCTGGTGTGACACCCCGCCGCACGATTCGGTTCGTCCTGTTCACCGGGGAAGAGCAGGGACTCCTTGGTTCCTTCGCCTACACAAAGCAGCACGAGGCTGAGATGGCCAATCACCTCGGCGACCTGGTGCTGGACGGCGGACAGGGCCCGATCGAGGGCGTGAGCCTCGGGGGCCGTGATGACCTGCTCGCCGCGTTCCGTCCGTTCGTGGAGTCGTTGGGATCCTTCCGCCATCTCACCGTGGATGACGGCATTGAATTCGGCACCGACACCGGTCCGTTCTCACTCCAGGGGCTTCCGGGAATCAATCTGGACAACGGCTCGACCGAGTATCGCTACACGCACCATTCGGCGGCGGACGCGCTGGAGGCGGTGGACCCCGATGTCCTGGCGCAGAACGCCACGATCATGGCGCTCACCGCCTACTGGATCGCCGACCGGCCGGACCGGCTAGCGAGTCCGTGGCCGGCCGCGCGGACCGCCAAGAAGTTCGTGGACACGCACCAGGACGGCATGCTCAAGGCGTTTGGGCTGTGGCCATTCGGCAAAGGGGCCGGAGGGAACTAGTCCCCAACACACGCGCCGTGGGCCAGCCGGCCATCACTCGTCGAGGGCGGTCACCGACACCTGGACTTGGCCGTCTGGCCCGTACCGCACGCTGACCTGCCAGGGCTGGCAGCACACCTCACAATCCTCCACGTATTGCTGCGCCGCGCCGCCACCGGGATCCAGCTTCACCTCGACCGATGCTCCGCAGTGGGGGCACGAGACCGTGGCGCCGGTTTCCGCCGTGCCGTCGCCGAGCGGGAACTCGTGGTCGAGGTCGTCGTCGGTCATGATCTTCCCTCCGTGGCCACCGTGGGTGGCCATGCGTTGCCGGCCCGTGAGGCTGGTAGTCGGAAAACTACGTCGGCGTCGATGACGCCTTCGAACCCGCTGTCTCGCATGGAAGCTCCGGGCGGTTTCGCACGTCAAACCTGAAGCACGCAACCGTCAGGGGTATCTCATGAAGTCCGGATTCTGGCCGCTGGCCGCGCTCGCCGGTGCTCTCGTTCTGGCGGGAGCGGTCACCCAGACGACGAAGCGGGCGGGGCCCTCATCTTCGGCCCGCGTCGTTCCCATCGGCGCGATGTCGGTGGACCGGGCGGCGCATCAGGCCACGCTCCTGCGGGACGGGCGAGTGTTGGTGACCGGGGGGTGCGCCGGAAGCCACTGCGATTCCATCCTGGCATCGGCGGAGCTGTACGAGCCGGCCGACCGGATCTTCCGGAGCGTCGCACCGATGGCGACGCCGCGAGCGAGTCACGCAGCCGCGCGCCTGCCCGACGGCCGGGTCCTGGTGGCGGGCGGCTGGACGGGAGACGGCCCGACCACCAGCGCCGAAGTGTACGATCCGGGCGCGGATCGCTGGACCGCCGCACCCAACATGACCGTGCCGCGCGTGAGCCCCATCGCGGTACCGCTGCGGGACGGTCGCGTCTTGTTCATGGGGGGTGGAGAGGGCCGATTACCCGATCAGGCAACTGCCGAGGTGTTCGATCCCGCCACGTTCGCCTTCAGGGCGGTGGGACCAATGCACACCAACCACTACCTGGCCACCCGCCTGGCGGACGGTCGGGTTCTGCTCACCGGAGGACAAGGCCCGGACGGAGCGATCCTCGGCACCGCCGAGATCTTCGATCCAGCCGGCGACACGTTTCAGCTGACCGGCGACATGCTCGTGCCGCGCGTCAAGCACGCCGCCGCCCCGCTACGCGATGGACGGGTGCTGATCATCGGCGGGTCCGATCGCAGGGGCTACCGCGACCGCTTCGCCAGCACGGAGATCTACGACCCGCGCACCGGCCGGTTTTCAGTGGGACCGGAGATGCGCTGGCGTCGCCACAAGATTCGTGATGCGGTGGCCGCGCTGCCCTCAGGGGCGATCGTGGTGGCGGGTGGGGCCGTCCGTCCGGAGGTCTTCGAGCCGGCGGCGGAGGCCTTTGCGACGGCGGAAGGTGAGTTGAGCGGCCCCCAGATGTTTGCCACCGCGACGCTGCTGTCCACGGGTGACGTGCTGGTGCTGGGCGGCTACGACGACCAGACGCAGCCGTCGGCGGCGGCGTGGCTCATCGTGCCGAGGCGCTGAGGCCAATCACCTTACCGAAACGGGCCGTGCGGCGGTTCCGAAGTTGCTTGCATCGACGTCGGCAGCTGACACCACCAGCGTGAACGGACCGGGGTGGGGGGAGCGCACCGTGCCGGTGTACACGCTCGTCTGACCGGCATACGCGAGCGGCGCTTCGGCGACGACGTCGTTGCCGTCCATCAAGCGGGCCGTGACCCGCTCGATCACCCAGAGACCGCCGGGGTCGGTCGCACAGGAACACAGCATCCGCACCCGAGCGCGGACGGTGACGCCGGCGTCCACCGAGCCGGGCGGCGCGTCGAGCACCTCCACGATCAGCCCCTGGAGCTCGAGGACGACGCCGTTTCCCCCGATGTCGGCACCGGGCTCGAGGAGCAGTGTCTTGGAGGCGCGAGCGGTGGCCTGCGGATAGTTCAGCGGTCCGGTTGCCGAGATCGTCACCACCGTTGGGTGCGTCAAACGGAACGTCGCACGGTATCCAGCCGCGCCGGGCGTGTCGTAGAACGGCGCGCCTCGTTCGTGCGCGGACTCGATGATCAGGTGCGTGTCACCCGTGCCACCGGTGGTGATGCCCGTGGCCAGGATCTCGCCCGTCGCGGCATCCGTGATCGTCACGCGTGCTCCGCCCACCGCATCCCCGATGAGCTTGGCGTCGTGCGCGCGCACGCGAACCTGGATGTGCGTCTCGATCCCCGGTACCTGCGCCGGCGCGGAGGCCGCAGCCAGACTCCCGGCGGTTGCAAGGAGCGCGATCCCCGTGCGATGCATCATCTCGGTCCTTTCGTTGGTCTTCCCCGGCGGTCGAGCGCCGCGCGGGCACGCTACATCTTCACGCCTTTGACCGGACGGGCCCCGCTCGGCGTGCGTGGGACACCCTGGATCGCCGGCGGGACCGGCGGCAGGTCCATGTATCTCCCGGACCCGCCATCGCGGATGCCCGCCACCCGGATCTCGAGCGCCCAAAATCCGTTGCGGAACCCGCCGTAGATGGGACCGTACCGGTCGAAGCCGCGTTGATAGCGCACGTCGGCGGCGAGCGCGAAGAGGTTGAACAGCTCGCCGGCGACCGACGCGCCCGTCACCGCACCGAGCTGGAACGTGTTCATGCCCGCGAAGGGGGACGCCACGGAGCCGCAGGGCATCCGCTCGGCCATCGGCGCGGCGACCACCAACCGGCACTCTAGCATGGCCGACGCGTGCGGCCCGCCGTAGAGAATCGCGTGGACTGGCGCGTGGAGCAGGGCGCCGATGTCCAACCGGGCGAGCAGCGGCATCTGGAGATAGCGGAATGATGCCTGGGTGAAGACGTTGACGGATGTCTGGATCGCGGTCGCGTCGCTGAGCCACGCCCCGTAGCTGGTGTAGAGCAGCTCGGTCTGGATCCCGAGCCACCGGGTGATCGGTACCGCGAAGGTCGGGCCGACGGAGATTCCCGGCCTGGACCTCGCGCCGTCGAGGCCGCTCAAGCCGCCCGTCGCGACGCCCGAGCGGGCGCCGAAGCCGGACTCCTGTCCGGTCAGAGGGGGAGCGAGGCTGACGAGGATGGCGCAGGCAGCGGCGAGGGAGAGGGATCGAGTGCGCATCGTAGCTCCCGGCAGGGTGGGCTTTGAATCAAACCCATGAGGCAACATCCATTCCTCAAGGCTCCCTGCCAATCGCGGCAAGTGCCTGAAAGGGTCCATCTGTTGCTCCGGCACCAGGTTCGGGCCCGTCAAGTCATGACCGTGGGACCGTCACGTGGGACCGTCAGGACTCTTCGGCTTGTCCTCGCGTAAGGACAACGCGGGGACACCCACGGCACGTGGTTCCTCAGCCCGACGAGTACCCTCTAGTATCGTCCAGTCCTCCGGTATTGTCCAAGGGTGATTCGACCTCCGCGCGATGTCGTGGGTCGGAGAACGCAAACGCATGTGGACCAACCACCTGCCGCTAGATCCGCTCCAGAACGTCGCGCTGGACCCACCCCACCTTCCCGTCCTCCAGCGCCACCTCGAGCCATTCATCGCTCGCGCGATCGATGCGCACCTTCGTTCCCTCATGGATCGTGAAAATCTGCAGCGAGGGATCGTCGGTTGGGGCGCTCTGCACCTTGACCTCGGGTGCGAGCACGATGGCCTCTTGCGCCTGGCCGATGCCGAGTTCGCGCACGGCGAGGTTGACGCCGAAGACGATCGTGACCGCCGCCCCCACGATCGCGAGACGACGCGCCCACACGGTCACGGACGGAGCGGCGCGACCGGCAAGGAGCACGAGACAGGCCATCGTGCCGAGGTGGCCTGTTGCCACCACGAGTACCAACGCGGTTCGCGGTAGCAGTCCCACCCACCAGGCCGCCACCTGGAACGGCCAGAACCCTGGCAGCGGCGTGATGTCGTCGGTGGTGAGCGACCGTGCCAACTCGAGATTCGCCCGCACGTCGGCGTCGCGGGGCACACGTCGGCATCGTCGCGAAGATACAGGGCGCGGGCAAGCGCGCCAGGCGTCAGCGCGGACGCGGGTGCTCGCCTGGCACGCGGACTAGTGCTGGCAGGTGGCGCGAATCGTCCCCCCACTCAGGGGGCCGCCCAGCACGGCGCTGATATAGCACCAGTCGAACCCGCCGGCAGTGAGCGGGAGGATGCTCCACACCATCGAGACCACGCCGAGCGTGTGATAGCGGAACGCAAACCCCACGACGAGGAATCCCGTGCCGGCTGTCAAGCGGAAGACGCGTCCCGCTCGGCTGTTGATGAATCGCGAGAACCCCGACCGATTGAAGCTCTCGTGCATGTGCATGGAGATC
>Ga0307424_1000525_pt1 | contig 20414 bp, 16 predicted proteins | sample SalMarWE160320MG_FD_202157 | JGI IMG/M metagenome (GOLD analysis project Ga0307424, IMG submission 202157) | Salt marsh sediment microbial communities from the Plum Island Ecosystem LTER, Massachusetts, United States - WE1603-20 | ecosystem: Environmental > Aquatic > Marine > Intertidal zone >... | reverse complement strand
AAGGGCGCCTATCCCAAATTTGCCTGGAGTGAACTCCTTGCCTTTGTGGGTGGCTTTCAAGCCTTCAATACCCAAAGGCGGAACAGCGTTGATGTCTCCAAGCACCTTAACTTTCTTTCCATACTTCTCAAGAACATTCAAAGGCAAAAGTTCGATGCCTGCAGCGCCACACGCCAAAATCACGTCAGCATCTTTGATGGCTTCACCTATCTCCTCAGGAGTACCCGCTTTGGCGCCACACACCTGTTTTGTCCCCAGTTCCTCATTGATTTTGTCCGCAGCAGCCTGTGCACGGTCCAGCTTCCGAGAAGTGAGAACAACGTTTCCTCCCTCGCTTGCATACAATCGAGCTGCAACCACGCCCACTGGTCCAGTGCCTGCCAGAATCGCCGCAGTCTTTCCTTTGAAGTCTCCAAACTTTTCCTCAAAGAGTTTCATGGTTTTCGCTACCGCAGCTGACGCTGTTGTGTTCGATCCTCTGGGGTCAACTATCACAGACATCTCGAAGGGCGGAAACATGGACTTCTTTATGACCTCTAAAATTTCAAGGGCTTTGTCGACGTCCTGACCGCCTATGAACACTTTTGTGTGCTTTGCTCCTTCAGGTCCTCGCGGAAACATGGCATCTTGGATTAGACGTTTCGCGTCGCCGACTTCAACGTTGCTGTAATTGATTATCTGCGCCTCTGGATAAAGGTCGATGGCAACCAACATGTCGAAGGGGCTAGCGTATTTGTCTGTATCCAAAAATATTATAACATCTTTTCGGCTTGACAAGGCTATATACCTCACAATTTTGTGAAAGGTATTGTTGTGGAGTGCAATTTATGTGTTTTGTGTAACTGCAAGAATTAACGTCAAAACAGTGCAAACCAAACAAAATATAACACACAATCGAGCCCATGTAATTAACGGAAACTAGGTGACCTTTTTGCTCAAACTCTACAACACACTAACCAGAAAACTCGAAGTCTTCGAACCCTTAGAAAAAGGAAAAGTGAAGCTGGTCACATGCGGTCCATCTATTTACCAGATGCCGCACATAGGAAACTACCGCACATTCGTTTTTGAGGACATTCTCCAACGTTATCTGGAGTACCTTGGCTACGATGTAGAACGGTTACTTAACGTCACTGACGTAGAAGACAAAGCTTTAGCCGAAGCCGAGAACCGAAAAATAGCCCTGCAGGAACTAACCGACGGCAACATCAATACTTTCATTAGTGAACTGAAGAAACTGAAAGTCAAGATTCCTGACCACCTGCAGCGTTCCTCGCTTGTTGTTGACGAAGCCGTCCATCTGATAGACCTTCTTCTGCAGAAAGGTTACGCGTACTGGTATACTTATCGTGGTCGAAGAAACGTCTATTTCGATCCGCTGAAGTTTGAGGGATTCGGCAAACTGTACGGTTTGGATATGAGTAAATGGCCTAAGAAAAAGAGGCGCTTCCACAGGGACACATACCCCAGTGAGCGGTGGAACAGAGGCGACTTCATTTTATGGCATGGCTACAAAAAGGGTGACAAAGTTTACTGGGACACAAAAATAGGCAAAGGCAGACCATCATGGAACATTCAGGATCAGGCTATGCTGCTGAAAACTTTCGGGCTTGAGGCTGACATTTGGTGCAGCGGAATCGACAGCACAAAACGGCACCACGATTACATTATAGCCGTAGTTGAAGCGATTACTGGCAAGCCCGTTGTTAACTACTGGCTCCACGCGGCGCACCTAGTTTTTGAAGGCAAAAAGATGTCTAAACGTAAAGGCAACATCAAATACCCGAATGATCTGCTGGAAACTGAGTGCATCTGGAACCATATCCGCTTCTTCTTTGTCTATGGCCATTACAGACAGAAACTGAATTTCACCTTCAAAGACTACACCAAAATCTGCGATTTACTCAAAAGTTTTCGGAAGATGGTGAAAAAGCTTGGCGCTGATGACGGCGCTGAACAAGAATCTAGTGCACAGGCGAAGAAGCTTGTTAACCAGATTAAGTCTGGTTTTGAGGAGAACATGAATAATGACCTTCAGGTTAAGGATGCTTTCGATTCCTTGTGTGGCACTGTTTCGAGTCTGGTTGAACTCAAAGAAAAGCATGAATTAAGTGTGGAGGATTCAAAGGAGGCTTTAGCGAAGCTCAAAGCCATCGATTATGTTCTGCAGGCAATCTTCTAGAATGGGGGTTCTTGAATGTGGCAAAAAAGCGGGACAGGATAATATTTCATGTTGACATGGACCAGTTTTTTGCCGCTGTGGAAGAGCGAGAACATCCCGAAATCAGGGGCAAACCCGTTGTTGTGGGAGCCGACCCAAAAGAAGGAAACGGAAGAGGCGTAGTCAGCACCAGCAACTATGAGGCACGAAAGTACGGCGTCAAATCAGGCATTCCAATAGCAAGAGCTTGGCGGCTATGCCCCAACGCTGTTTACCTCCCCGTGAACTACAGGCTTTATCAGAAAGTTTCTGCCCGAATCATGACGATTCTGCGAGGCTACGCGGACAAGTTTGAGGGCTGGGGCTTAGATGAAGCCTTCTTGGATGTGACTTCGCGGATCAAAGATTTTGGGGAAGCAGAGAAGTTGGCGCAGAAAATCAAAGAAGATATTTACGCGAAGGAGAGACTCACCTGCTCCGTAGGTGTTGGATCGAACAAGCTTGTGGCTAAGATAGGCAGCGACTTCAAGAAACCGGACGGCTTAACTGTTGTCAGAGCCGAGGATGCAAAAGCGTTTCTGTCGCCTCTTAATGTGCGTAGTCTGCTGTGGGTTGGCAAAAAAACTGAGAACAGACTCAACATGATGGGAATCCAAACCATAGGCGATTTGGCAAACTATGATGCGTCTGTTTTGGCGGAAAAGTTTGGTGTTGGGGGCACTCAGCTGTATCTTTCGGCGCAGGGGATCGACAACAGCGATGTTCAGGAGCGGTGGGAGCGGAAGTCTATGAGCCGGGAAGTAACTTTCGAGGAGGACACATCCGATTCTGCCCTTATTTTTGATACTTTGGATGCCATCTCAGAAGACCTGCATCAGGAACTTACGGCTTCCAACTTCACCTTCAAGACAACCACCGTGAAGGTAAGATACGAAAACTTTGAAACCCACACGCACGGCAAGACCCTGCACTTCTTCACAGACAGGATGAAAGACATACAGAGGAGCGCCAGACACCTATTGCAGGATTATTTACGTGCTGACAGAAAAATCCGTTTAATCGGTGTACGGCTTTCGAACCTGCTCTCGACTGAGAAGCAGAAAAGATTAGTTTAGTAACAGTTTGTTCTCAAATCTTATATCATAAAAGCTTCTATTGAATTGTTAATAGGATGGGACAGGTTTTGAGTGAGGGCTGGATACGAGTTTCTGAGAGCATCATCGAGCAGCTGAAGCATCTTGAGGATACTAAAGGCAAAGACCGTTTGGAGCTGGTAAGGTCACTGCGTTTTGTGCTGGGCGTGTTACAGAGAAGCTTGATTGGCTGGACACAGTGGGTGGGCAACCCTGACATTATGACCATTTTTTCGCAGCAGGACTTGGAGGAGATGACCAAAACGCTGTCCGAGTTTAGTCGCTCCTTTGTGGAATATGACCTGAAGATGACCAGCTTAGGCACCAAGAAGGGATTAAAGGCTCACAAAAAGGTGGCAAAGAAACCGAAGGAAGGGCAATCTGAACGTTTTTACGTCTAAAGCCAATGTGGCGCCCGTTTTTTGGCGGCACTGTTATGATATTTTGGTGTAAAGGCGGAGCACCAGTAACGTTAATAGGTTACTACAAGAAGTAACCTTTCAAAAGTGAGCACAACCCCAAAAGTTGAATGCCCCACTTCGGCTGGTCGCACTAGTGACCAAGGCGGAGGAAAAATGAATGCTGAAACCAACACTTAGCGTTAACCGGAAAGCATACACTCTTGTTAAGAAGCTCTGTGACCAAGCTGACCTGTTCGGAGTCCTCGTCAGAAAGACTACTGCAGGCGCAACTGTGATTGACGCAGGAATCGACACACGAGGAGGCTTCGCTGCGGGGCAAGTCATAACAGAAATCTGCCTCGGAGGCTTAGGCAAAGCCGAAATCACCTACAAACAGTATGGCGACCTTGAGCTTCCCTCAATCTTCGTTCACACCGATTACCCCGCAATTTCGACTTTGGGTTCCCAGTTTGCTGGCTGGCAAATCAAAGCCGACAAATACACTGCAATGGGTTCAGGTCCAGCCCGTGCCCTGTCTTTGAAGCCCAAAGAACTCTACGAAAAGATATGTTACGAGGACTCTTCAGCTGTGGCTGTGCTGGTTCTTGAAACTTCCGCGGAGCCTCCAAAAGAGGCTATAATGAAAATCTGTGAAGGCTGCGGAGTTGAAGCCGAGAATCTGTTTCTGGTTCTGGTGCCCACCTCCTGTGTTGCCGGCTCAGTTCAGATTGCGGGGCGGATTGTGGAGACGGGCTTGCATAAGTTGACGGAGCTGGGTTTAGACCCGAAACTTGTTGCTCATGCTTGCGGATATGCGCCTGTAGCTCCTGTGCATCCTAAAGTGGCTCAGGCGATGGGAAGAACCAACGACGCGATAATTTACGCTGGCACAGCATACTATACTGTAAGTTCTGACAGTGACGAAGATTTGGTAAAGCTGTTAGAGAAGGCGCCGGCTTCAGCGTCTAAAGGCTATGGAAAGCCCTTCATGGAAATCTTCAAAGAAGCAGGCTACGATTTCTACAAGATTGACCCCGGACTGTTTGCCCCGGCGGTCTTCGTCATCAACAACTCTAAAACAGGCAAAACTTTCAAAGCCGGAAAAATCGACGTCGAAGTCCTCAAGAAGTCAATAAAGTTGCAGGTTTAGCCTATCTTTTGGACTTCCTGCCACCTATGGTACAGATTATGCTCAATTTCTAGAAGGTCTAAGATTCTTCCGACCACAAAATCAGCCAACTCGTTGATTGTTTTTGGTTTATGGTAGTATGCGGGCATCGCCGGGACGATGTGGGCGCCTTGGTTTGCGAGGTCCAGCATGTTTCTTAGGTGAATGCTGTTTAGTGGGGTTTCTCTGGGCACAAGAATCAGCTTTCTTTTTTCTTTAAGCATCACATCGGCTGCTCTCAGGATCACGTTTTCGGCGAATCCGTGGGCAATGCCTGCCAAGGTTTTCATGCTGCAGGGAACAATCACCATGCCATCCGTTTTGAATGAGCCGCTGACGATTGGGGCGCTCCAGTCATCGATTTCGTGAACGTGGTTAGCCAATTTTTCTAGCGCTTTTTCGGATGTTCCAAGTTCATGTTTGATGATTTTTTTTGCGGCTTGGCTGATGACCAGATGAGTTTCGATGTTTTTGTTATGTAGCACTTCCAGCAGGCGTTTGCCGTAGATAACGCCGCTGGCTCCAGTTATTGCTATGGTCAGCTTCACATAAGCACCCTATTACTTTCTGTTTGCTGTTCACTAAAGCCTTTTGGATTCCTGAACAAAACTGCGGCTCGTCGCTTCCTATTTCTTCTTAGGTTCAGGTGTTAACGCTGGAATTCTTCGGAAGATTATGAGTCCCATTATCATTGCGGCAGTCAAGTCGATTATTCCTTGTATGGTGTTCCAAAAAGCTACTTCGGCGATGTATGCGCCTAGCCCAATAACGCCTAGTGAGTTTCCAAAGAAGCTCAGACTGTCTGAGCTTGAAAACATGCCAATTATCGCGTCGGGCGTCATGTTAAAGAAAAAGGGTAACGCAAAATAGAAATTTGCAAGCACAGTGACAACAGCACGTACGATAAGTGCTAAAACGCCCGCTAAAACAAAAAGGCGCCTATTCTCTAAGAGCTGTTTTGTTCCGCCTAGTTTCCACGCAAAAAGGGCAGGGATAAGGAACATCCAGATGGTTGCTAACGGTTTCATGGTTGCTCCGATTGCGCCTCCGGCGAATGGACCAACAAATCCTATGAGTGGTGCACTGATTAGTAGGCTTAGGAGTGCAGGTTTTAGTCCGAAGATTATCCAGCATATCATCCATGGGATTGCTACTATGTCTATCTGCATGCCCCATGGCGTTACAAAAATTGGTGGCAGAGCTTGCAGTATTATGGTTAGTGGCGCTAGTATGGCGGCTCCTGCGAGTTTTACTGTTGGGTTATCGACGTTCATTGGTGTTCTTCCTGTGGCTGGTTCATATCTTCTCAACTTATTTAAGAGTAACTACCCATAAACGGGTAAAGTTTTTCGACAAAAGATTTTAAAGAATTCACTCCAATCATAAAGTGTGGAATCAGGGTAATGTCTGACACTCTTGAGATGCCGATTGACACCGTCAAAGAATGGCTAGACAAAGAAACAAACTCCCTAGTTGAACCCCTGAGGGCAGATGCCAAAAAGCTGCTTGAAGACACCAAAAGCAAACTTGGAGACCTTATAGAAGCCTCTGACAAACTGTTAGATGATGCAGAAAAGGAGATAGCGAAAGGCAGCCGCAAAACGTATCGCCGAGCAAAAGCCCTCCAGAAACTCGCCGGAAAATTTGCCGACTTAATCGAGAAAATAGATATCCCCGAAGAGATTTCCGGAAAAAGCCTCCATGAAACTTCTGAACAAATCGAAAAAACTCTGAAAACGATCGACAAAGAGAGAACAAAGTGGTTCCGCGCTATTGCCCCCTACTTCATAATGTCTCGTCGACGATTTGACGTTGCACTGAAGAGAGCAAGTGATTCATTCCGAAATTTCACCGACTTCTTGTCCAACGATTACATTAAGGCTGAAAACGCTGAAGGCGTCTCTTCCAAGGTTGAAGAGCTACGCCAGTCTTTAACTGAGTTTGACAGGTTTGAAAAAGGTAAAGAAGCAAGGAAACAGAAAAAAGAGCTTCTTGAAAAGAAGATAGAGAAAACTCTTCAGACACTGCAGGCAATACAGAGTAAAGACGAGGTAGTTGAACTCGCCCAAATGAACAAACGGATCGAAGAGTTATCGAACTCAGTTAAACATGGGTTGCGTCATATCCAGAAACCGCTTCTAAAGTTTCAATCGTTAGTTAACAGTCCAGGATACAGTCTTTTGCCTGAGGCAACTGCGAAGCTTGATGAATATTTGACAAATCCTTTCGAGGCGTTGGCGACGGAGAAGGAAGGTTATCCTCTACTCGGAAGTATCCTCCAAAAGATAGACGTTGCCTTAGATAATAACAAGCTGAAGCTGAAGCCAAGCCGTACAAGAAAGGCGAAAGACCAGATAGCCAATATACTCAACAAAGCCGCCCTAGCGTCGCTTCAGAAGGATTGTAGCGAAGCGTTAAACAAAAAGAATGAGCTGGCAACTTCAGGGGCGATAAGCGAGTCCAGAGATGAAAGAGCAGGGTTACAGGACCGCTTGAAGGAGTTGCAAACGCGAAAGAATCTTCTTGAAGCCAGAGACGCCAGATTCGAGAAGCAGCATAACGAAGCCCACATAAGAGTTGAGAAGCAGAAAAGAAATCTGGAAAAGATTGTTTCTGATTTGTCAGGCAAGAATGTTCAAATTCTTACAGATTAACTTGATTCCATGAAGCTTTTGTTGCTGAATCTCATCAACTAGGAAACTTGGAAAATTCCGTAAACCTTTATTTAGTAGGATTATTAACTTTAGCTTCCTAAAAAAGGGCAGGGCTGAGGATATCATGTATGAGGACAGGATAGACAAAATTATAGACAAGTATGAAACTGAAGAAGGGATTTTGATTCAATTACTTTTGGATATACAAAAGGAGCTTAATTGGATACCAAAGGAAGCAATAAAAAGAATTAGCGAGAGACTCAAAATTCCGTACAGCCAAATATTTAGGGTGGCAAGTTTTTACACTGCACTGAGTCTCAAGCCTATAGGTCGTCATCGTGTAAGAGTGTGCGTTGGTACTGCTTGTTATGTTCGAGGAGCACCGAGAATTCTGGATTCCGTAACAACTAAACTGGGAATTAAATCAGGTGAGACAACAAGCGACCACAAGTTTAGCTTAGAGACTGTCAATTGCTTGGGTTGCTGCGCCTTAGGACCGGTCATTGAAATAGATGGAAAATATTATGGAAAACTCAATTCAGCAAAACTTGAAAAAATACTTTCTAGCTGTGATTAACAGAAGTGAAAAGTTATGAAAACACTAAAATCTCCCTCTGATCTGGAAAAACTCAGAAATGATATACTCGCCAAAAAACATCCAAAGAGCCTAGCTATCGCAGTTTGTGTGAGTACAGGCTGTCAAGCTCTTGGTGTCCAAAAAGTCCTTGAAGCCTTTGATGAAGAACTCAAAAAACAGGGCTTAGACGGTAAAGTGGAAATTAAGGAAACAGGTTGCTTGGGTTTCTGCGAAAAAGGTCCAAGAATTGTTATCTATCCTGAAGAGGTTTACTATTTCCAAGTACAAGCAAGCGATGTACCCGAAATTGTGTCTAAGACTTTGATAAACAATGAAATTGTTGAACGGTTACTTTACACTGATCCAGTTACTGGCAACAAGGCGCGGTATCTGTCTGACGTTCCATTTTATAAGTACCAAAATAGGCTACTTCTGGAAAGCAACAGCAAAGTCAACCCTAAGAAGATAGAGGATTATTTAGCTATAGACGGTTACAAAGCATTAGCAAAAGCTCTCTTCAAAATGACTCCTGAGGACGTAATGAAAGAAGTAAAGGACTCAAAGCTCCGTGGTCGTGGCGGAGGCGGTTTCCCAACTTCCATAAAGTGGGAATCTACCCGAAATGCACCGGGAGAACCCAAATATGTTATCGTAAACTGCGACGAAGGCGATCCTGGAGCTTTTATGAACAGGGCATTGATGGAAGGAAATCCACACTCCATCCTTGAGGGGCTTGTTATCGGAGCTTATGCGATAGGCTCGCATGAGGGATTCATCTATGTTCGTCAAGAGTATCCCCTCGCGATAGAGAACATGGAGACAGCCATTAAACAAGCAGAAGAACTGGGTCTCCTGGGTGAAGACATCCTCGGTTCAGGATTCGACTTCAAAATCAAGATCCATAAGGGAGCGGGTGCTTTTGTGTCCGGCGAGTCAAGCGCTCTGATGACTGCGATAGAAGGAAAAGTGGGCGAGCCAAGGCCAAAATATGTTCACACATCCGAGAAAGGTGTCTGGGATAAGCCAAGCACACTGAATAATGTTGAGACATGGGCTAACATTCCTCTTATAATCAATAAAGGTGCTGAATGGTTCGCATCCATTGGTACCGCAAGCAGTAAAGGCACCAAAATATTTGCTTTAGCAGGCAAAGTGAACAACACTGGCTTAGTTGAGGTTCCCTTTGGGATATCATTGAGGGACATTATCTACAAAATAGGTGGCGGAATCCGGGATGGAAAAGAATTCAAGGGTGTTCAAACTGGTGGTCCCTCTGGAGGAGTCATTCCTAAGCAGCATTTAGATTCTCCTGTTGATTTTGACGAACTTACCAAGCTAGGTTCGATGATGGGTTCTGGCGGTATGATTGTGATGGACGAAGATATGTGCATGGTAGAATTAGCTCGCTACTTTGTTAACTTCTTATGCGATGAATCCTGCGGAAAGTGTACCCCTTGTCGTGAAGGTTTGAGGCAAGCCAGTATAATATTGAACAGGATCACTAGCGGTAAAGGAACAGAGGAAGATATTAAAAAGCTTGAAAAAATCGCAGAGGTAACCAGCGTTGCTTCTCTTTGTGCTTTAGGGAAAACATCTGCGAATCCATTGCTGACTACTCTTCGTTATTTCAGTGACGAATATGAAGCGCATATAAAGGAAAAGAGATGCCCCGCGTTACTGTGCAAAGAGCTGATATCCTATTATATTGACCCGGAAAAATGTCAAGCATGCATGATTTGTTATAGGAATTGTCCATCAAATGCGATAATTGGAGAAAAGATGAAGATTCATGTGATTGATCAATCAAAATGCACCAAATGTGGAACTTGTTATGATATGTGCCCGCCTAGATTCGGGGCAGTGAAAAAAATTTCTGGTGAACCTGTTCCTCCACCAATTCCAGATGAAGAGAGATTGATCAAAAGACCGCGGAAGGAGAAACGGGACTAGAGGGGTGACTGAAGATGGAAGGAAGCGAGAAAGAAATTACATTGAAGATAGACGGATTAGATGTCAAAGCCAAAGAAGGAACAGCCGTTCTAGATGTTGCAAAAGAGCATGGAATTAAGATTCCGACCCTGTGTCACCATCCGGCTCTTGAGCCTTTTGGTGCTTGCCGTGTCTGTTCTGTGGAGATAACTGATAAGCGAGGACGAAAAAAGATTGTGACTTCCTGCAATTACCCTGTTTCCGAAGGGCTTGTGGTTGAAACAAAAAATGAGAAAGTGTATAGAACTCGTCAGCTGCTGCTTGAGTTGCTGCTGGCTCGATGCCCGAAAGTGAAGAGGATACAGGATTTGGCGCGGGAATATGGCGTTGAGAAGCCGAGCTTTTGGGTGGGGGACCCAGAGGAGGACTGTATCCTTTGTGGTTTGTGTGCTCGGGTCTGTGAAGAGTTGGTTGGCGTGTCTGCGATCAACTTTGCGAACCGAGGCGTGGAACGGGAAGTTACTGCTCCATATCATACAATATCTGATGATTGTGTTGGATGCGGTGCATGCGCTATTGTGTGTCCCACAGACTCGAAAAGAGTCAGAACTAACACATATCCAATGCTGGAAGAAGACATAAAGGAAGCAGAGGAACAGTTTCTGAAACGAACAAGCGATGACCTGCTAGGCGTTCACACTGAAATTTTTGCTGCAAAAAGCTCTGTTGATGGGCAGGATGGCGGAATGGCTACTGCTCTGCTGCTTTCAGGCTTCAAAAAAGGTCTATTTGATGCTGCTATTGTTGTTAAGCGGACAGTTGGGTATAAGGCGGAGGCGATTATTGCAGAGAGTGCTGATGAGATACTGAATGCACGAGGCACCAAATATTCGAGGGTTAAGATGATGTCAAAGGTTGGGGAGCTGGTGGAGAAAGGCAAAAGGAAAATTGCCATTGTCGGAACTCCCTGCGAGATTCGAACAGGAAGGAAGATTCAGCAGCAACTACTAAGCAAGTATCCCGACCTAGAGATTACTATTGTGGGTTTGTTCTGCTTTGAAGCCTTCGATTACGACAAGCTGAAAGAAGAGACAACAAAGCTTTTGGGTGTTGATTTGGACAAGGCGGAGAAGACGCAGATACATAAAGGAAAATTCATAGTCACGATTGACGGAAAGGACTACTCAGCTAAGGTAAAGGAATTCAGCAATGCTATTCAGGGCGGATGCGCTTACTGCAACGACTTTGTTGGCAGGCTTTCTGACGTTTCTGTTGGCTCGGTGGGAAGCGCTGAAGGATACTCGACGGTGATAGTGCGGTCTGAGAAAGGAAAGAAGCTGCTGGAGAACGTTGATTTCGTTAAGGGCGACGCAGACAAAGAAGAGATCATAAAACTAGCAGGATTCAAAAAGAAAAGAGCCGAAACGAATTTTGCCCCCATACTGGATGGAAAACCAAAGTAGAACAGCCTCAAAGTTCTCTCGTGACACATACGCCCGAGTTTCTACCTTTTTTGTCTGCATGTTTTCATAGTCATAAGTAATTGTTGGTTACGTTTATTACTGGCAACCCGTTTAACATAAGCATTCACAAAGGCGTGAGCTGGTGAAACCTTGAGGCGCAAAACGGCTCTGTTGGCATTGATTATCATCGTTGTTTTGGTTTCGTCTTCTCTTCTGGTTGTTTGGACTTTTCTTCCGGATGAAGATGTTTCAGGTGCCGAGTTTTTTGTTGGTGTTCAGTTGGGTTATGGTGGGGTGGATGACTGCAAAGCCTTGGTTGACAAAGTCAAGGATTACACTAATCTTTTTGTCATAAGCTCATTTTCTGTAACCCAAAATGACGCCGATCTTAACGAGGTGTGCGACTACATTTATGATGCTGGATTATCGTTTATCATCTATTTCCAAGCCATAGCTCCATCCTACAAGTATGATCCCCAGAACTGGACAATACACGCCAAAGAAACCTATGGGGACCAATACTTGGGAGAATATATTCTGGATGAGATTGGAGGAAGACAGTTGGACAGGGGCTTTCCCAGCGTTTATTCTGAGTACAGCTACAATGAGTATAGCAACGAGTTTGTAGATATGATCCAAGAATTCGGAGTTAAATATCTTCAATCTGGTGGAAAAGACTTCACTTCAGACTATGCCCTCTACTGGTTCGATTACAAAGCAGGCTATGATACAGTTCTTGCACAGTTTGGATGGAACCAAAGCAGGCAACTGCAAACTTCACAGTGCAGGGGCGCAGCTAAAGCCCAGAACAAAGACTGGGGCGCCATGCTCACATGGACATACAATCATCCGCCATACTTAGAATCGGGACCTGAGCTCTACGATGACCTGCTTCTTGCGTACCATAGTGGAGCAAAATATGCTGTTGTCTTTAATCATGACGAAGATGAGCCATACTCGGGCTATGGAATAATGACTGAGGAGCATTTTGAGGCGCTAGAAAACTTCTGGAACTACAAAAACGACAACCCAAAGAAGCATGGTTCCCTGACTGCTGATGTGGCTTTTGTTCTTCCAGAATATTACGGTTTTGGGTTCCGAGACTCAGAAGACAAGGTGTGGGGATTGTGGGAGGAACATTTCAGCTCAAGGATGTGGAATGAAGTTAACGACCTTTTAGACGAGTACGGCAGCCGCTTAGACATAGTATATTCTGACGCAGAATACATCGATAGAATTGAGGAATGCTACAGTACAATAGTAAGGTGGGAATTTGAAGCTGCTGACAGTTTTCCAGTTCAGAACCTTAACACTAGTCTTGGTTACCCGACGATTCAGGCAGCAATAGATTCTGGATATACGTTGGATGGTCACGTAATCTATGTTACTGAAGGAACATACTACGAGAATTTTGACATCCGCAAGTCTGTGGCGCTGATAGGTGAAGATAGAAAAACAACAATAATCGATGGAGGCAATAAGCGAACGGCAGTTTATGTAGGAGCAAGTGTTAACATCACTGGTTTCACAATAAGAAACGGTAATAGTGCGTCACTAGAAGATGATTCTTCCACTTTCGATTTGGTGTCAGGAATTCGTATAGACCAATCATCCAACTGTTGCATTGTTGGAAATGACATAATTGATAACAACTGTGGCATCTGCCTCAAATTGTCTGGAAATATCACGCTTAGGGACAACAACATTGCCAACAACAACATCAACATTATAATTGAAGGCGATTCGCTTTCACATTTCATCAACAACATTGATGTGTCAAACAAGGTTAACGGCAAAACCGTTCACTACCTTGTTAACGAAAAAAATCTGAATATAGATTCTTCGTTTTCAGATATAGGATTCCTTGCACTCGTAAACTGCACAAACATGACCGTTCAAAACTTGAACCTTGACAACAATGGGCAAGGCATACTGTTAGCTGGCACCACAAACTCGACAGTGACAGACAACATCGTAACAAACAACAGAGAAGGAATCAGAATGTTCGCTTCATCAAGTAACGTGTTCAGAAACAACAGCATAAACAATAATATCTACAATCTCTGGATACAAAACGGCAAAACAAACGACATTGACACATCAAACACTGTTGACGGCAAACCAATCATTTACTGGGTCAACCAGCAGAACATGACTGTTCCAGTTGACGCTGGGTACGTGGCGCTCATAAACTGCACAGACATAGTGGCTAACAACTTGAACATAAGCGACAACAGGCAAGGCATACTGCTGGTGTCCACCACAAACTCGTCAATCATTGAAAGTAACATAGAAACTAACTACTATGGAATCCAGCTTGAAGAATGTACAGACATAAGCATCACTGGAAACAGTATTGAAAACAACCGAGAACGGGGTATCTATCTCCAATGGTCAAACAACAACATCATCAACAATAACACTATAACAAAAAATGATGTCGGCATCCAAATAGGCGGCATCGCACTAACTTCTGATGACACTAACTCTGGCAACCAAATAGTTGGGAACAGCATAACAGAAAACAGTTACGGAATCACAAATAGAGACGTCAAAGGCGCCAACACGTTCTATCACAACAACTTCATAAATAACACAAGCCATGTTAGTTACAATTTCAACGTTGGTTTTGATATGGAATCCATAGTGATAGCTTGGGACGATGGTGTCGAAGGTAACTATTGGAGCGATTACGCTGGTAACGACACGAATAATGATGGCATACTCGATACAGAATATCAAATCGAGTCACTAATGACAGGTTTCATAACCCATGAAAATGGCACTACTGTACCTGCTTACGTTAATGTCACAGACCGTTATCCCCTCAACGGGATGTTCTCAAGCTTCACACAGTCAACGCAAACATTCAATGTTGTCTCCAATTCTTCAATCGAAAGCTTCCAGTACCACCAAGCAGAAAACACCATAACGCTGCAAGTAACTACTGAAGGCTTCGGCTTCTGCAGAATCGCTATCCCCCACGCAACCATGAACGTAGACGGCATCTCAGTTGTTATCAACGCGGGACAGACAGCAGTTCTTAACCCCAACTACCAACTGTACGATGATGGAAACAGTCGATGGATATACTTCGCCTACCCCGAAGGCACGCAAGAAATCCAGATAACCGCAGGACAACCCTAACACGCTAGCCCCTTCTCGTATTCACATTTTTCCGTAAATATTAATGATTTAATAGTGACAGTGTAAGTTAATGGGCTATATTTGGTGGCTTCGTTGACTGACCAGAACGCTGAAGCAGAAAAAACTGAGCCAGGCAGAATCGAGTTCAATTTTCCCTTGCTGACCATCAGAACAAAGATGTTCGGCGGAGTTTTTGACCGGCTTGGCTCCCTCCGCGCCTCACGGCTCATCGGCTGGCTTGCTCTCATCATCGTGCCGATAGTGGCAGGCATTGGGCTTTATCTGCTCTGCGGCAGCCTAATCACTCTGCTGTGGACTCCAGGTGCAAGTGAGGCAGCTGGTGAGTTGGGTCCTGCATCGTATCTGTTGTTGCCCGGCATTAACCCCTTTATTCCTATAGTGTATGGGTGGCTGGCAATAGTTTGCGCAATCACTGTTCATGAGGGCGCACACGGAATCGTAGCAAGAAACCGTGGATTAAACGTAAAGTCAAGCGGGTTGCTTTTCTTTCTGGTTATTCCCATTGGCGCCTTCGTAGACGTCGATGAGGAGCAGATTGCGAAAGCGAGAGCTAAGGATTCTTTGAGGGTTATGGCTGCGGGAGTTGGAGGAAATGTTGTTGTAGCCGTGGCGTGCCTTCTCGCTGTTCTGGTTATCGTTAACGGGTTGACTCCAGTCGTTGACGGCGTATACGTTTCGACCGTTGTTGAGGGCATGCCAACTGAGGCTGCGGGGCTGCTGCCTGAGGACGTTTTTGTTTCTATAAATGATGTGCCCATCGCCAATCTTGATGAGCTAGAAGAATTCTTAAACACTACGAGTCCCGGAGACACTATTCAAGTGACTGTGGCAAGGGGAACAGACTGGAAGGAACAGTTCTCTACATCCATGACTTTGACGGAATCTGATGGTCGAGCTATGATGGGAGTGAACGTGAGTGATTTGATGATGGAAAAGCGGTTAAGCCTTTATCGAACTGTGCGCCTAGAAACGCTTCCGCTGTACATGGCTCCTCCAGCTGTGTTGCCTGATTATGTGCCTTTCTCTGATTCACTAATTCCATTCTACACGCATGAGCTGGGGGCGCAATGGCACGTTTATGCCAACATTTTCTTCTGGTTGTGGTTCGTAAACGTTAACGTTGCAGTGTTCAATGCTCTGCCGATTTACCCGCTGGATGGAGGACGAATGTTCAACATCACACTAAAGAGCGTTCTAGGTCGAAAAGTAAACGAGAAAACAATCACCCGAATAACCGTCGCTGTCACAGCCACTATCGTATGGATACTTCTGATGATTGTCCTGATTCCCAATATTCCATAAAACGCAAACTTTTCTCTGACCACCCCTTTTTTGGGCATCCCTGTTTCCTGAAACATGCCTACATGCAAAAACAACTTTTAGGACGACCCCCTTTTTTACTGTAGTTAAAAACTGGTGACCAATATGGCTTCTCACATCAGAGGCGCCCCCATTTTAGCTGAATCGGCAAAAGAATCAAATGCTGAAGAGTTTATTGGACTTGTCAACAAAATCAGTAGCCAATTGGCTAACGAAAACGGAAGACTTGGCAACCTAAAAATAACTGGCAGGCTCATCGAAGCCGCTCCGGTCGGAGAAGCAATCATTGTAGGCGACTTGCATGGAGACCTGAAAAGCCTCCTTCACATCTTGGATGACAGCAAATTTCTAGATAAGGCAACAGCTGGCGGAGACGTTATTTTGGTTTTTCTTGGAGACTACGGAGACCGAGGCGCCCACTCTCCTGAAGTCTACTACATTGTCCTGAAGCTCAAGGAAATGTTTCCTGAACGCGTCATCCTGATGAGAGGAAACCATGAAGGACCCCCAGACCTCCTTGTGTCCCCTCATGACCTGCCTATTCAAATGAAAACCAGATTCAGAGAAAAAGGCTCAGAAGCCTACCTGACGCTGCAGGAACTCTTCAGTCACCTGTACACTGCAGTAATCATAAAAGAGCGGATCGTTCTGCTTCACGGCGGAGCCCCAAGCCAAGCCACCACACCAAACGACATCGCCTACGCCCACGAAACACATCCACGGCAACGGCATCTAGAAGAAATCCTGTGGAACGACCCATGGATAGGAATAAACGGAATAATCGCTTCGCCCAGAGGCGCTGGCAGACTGTTCGGCGAAGACGTCACAAACAAGCTTCTGAACATGCTTAACGTCAAGGCGCTGATTCGGGGACACCAACCATACCCAGACGGATACAATATCATGCACGGCGGACAAGTATTAACCCTCTTTTCTAGGAAAGGACCCCCCTACAACAACCGATTCGGAGCATACCTGCGCCTAGACATCTCACAGAAACTGGAGACGCCCAAACAACTTCTTCAGGGAATACACAAATTCTAAACTCAACAGTCATATTAGGCTCCTAATAATACTTCATTGTTGAAAACAAACTTTTTCCTAAAAAACCAGAGCACCAACAAAATTCTGTTCCCGCAAACAACTGAACAAAGGTGCGGCTTATTCAGCGTTCCAGTGATGAACCAATTCGGTTAATGCGTCTTCAAACAGATACTTGTCAAGGCATCAACGTTTCTTCGTTTCTCTTGCAAGCATGGCTTGATGCTTCTTTATTGTCTCAGCAACTGCAACCTTGGTTGTAGCCCCGATTAACTCGCCCATCTTTGTGTGTCCACCCGTGGTTCGCACCTTCTTGTCAGGGTCGGTCCCAGAAACCACAATCATGTTGTCAGTTCCAGTGCCCGTTGCCAAGTTCTTGGGCGAAACAGAGCTTCGGGCACCCATATCATGGAGGGCAGCAGTCTTCGCTTCTGTAGCAGTTATGATACTTTTTGCCAGTGCCCCATCAGTCAAAGTAACGTTAGTCAAAAGAATTATGTTGATTGTTCCAAGCGCTTTTGCATAAGCTCCATCCTGCTCAATCCAATCAGCCTTATCGACACCAGACCGGAGAGCATTTCCTACGCCTCCAGTAGCTAAACAGCAGACTATACGATCCCGATACGATTTCTCGCAGACCGCAAGGTTGTTCATGTTAGCTCCAGTACTCAAAAAAGATAGGTCGCTACGTGGGATTCCCAAGACACGGGGAAAGTCTTCTTCGAACGCCGCATAATCTTTCATGATAACCTGTGACAGTTCGTCGGGCTGATATGAGTTGGCAACAAAACGCACTTCATCGTAGCCGCATAAAGTGGAGATGAGGCGACGTTTTTCGTTAAATGAAACAAGCAGAGTGTTCACGTCAACGTTTCGGAACTTGTGGTAAAGAACCTCTGCTTTCACTTTTTCCAGTTTCAGTTTGATTAATTTTTTCTCCATTTTTTGAACCCACCAGACTATTATTCTGCTGCCCCTTCAACTAAACATTCAATATCCAAGTAAAGTTTCTGCAGCTGCTTTAGCCGCTTTGGAAGGATTAAATGTTTTCGTCCTTAATGTTGACAGATTACAGTTCATCCAGATTAACTTCTTTGCGGAAGGCATTTACCAAAGGGATGGAAAAATGCCTATAGAAAGTATGGATGAAAAAAATGTTTGCAATAGACGGTTCTTTCATTTTGGATTCTTTGCTGATATTTCTGTTAGCGTTTTTGATTGACTTAGTTTTCGGTGAGGTCCCGGACAGAATTCATCCAACATTATGGATGGGAAAAATCACAGCCTACTTAAAGCCCAAACTCGGGAACAAAAATCCAAAAATTGAAAAGACATACGGCATCCTTCTCTGTCTATTGCTCATAGCAGTTTTTGTGATTCCCGTTTGCTTTATGCTCTTTTGGATTCGTGAATTCCTTGGCTGGCTACCCTACATTATTGCATCAGCCCTCATACTGCAGACCACTTTTGCCATAAAATGCATGAAACAGTATACGTTGCCAGTCACGGATGCAGTAGCGAACGAAGATTATGAAAAAGCTAAGCAGCTGCTGCCCTTCATTGTGAGACGGAATCCAAAGGAGTTGACTAAACAGCACATACTTTCAGCGGCGGTTGAAACAATAGCTGAAGGAACCACAGACGGCATAACTTCACCCTTCTTCTACTTCGCTTTGTTCGGGGTTCCGGGCGCGGTTGCCTTCAGGGTTGTTAACACTTTAGATTCCATGGTTGGATACAAGGACCAAACTCACATCAACATCGGCTGGTTTTCAGCGAAGATGGACACCATAGCCAATTACATTCCGACAAGATTAACCGCAATTCTGATGGTGTTTGCAACATACATTCTAAGAGAAAACGGGAGAAAAGCGTGGAGAATCCTGCAACGAGACCGAAACAACACAGAAAGCCCTAATGCGGGGTGGACAATATCAACCATGGCTGGAGCATTAAACATCCAGCTAGAAAAACCGGGCTATTACACGATAGGAAACAACAACGACCTGTCGCCGATGCACATCCCAAAAGCCCTACGCATAATGCTGCTTACAGCCATCCTCTTTGCGCTCTTGGTAACTACCCCGATTCTAGTCACTAAAACATTAATTCTATGCGAGATTTTCGGCATCCTAAAATCCACGGCTTTAATTCCATAATAAAATTGTCAACTCCGTCCTATTTGGGTCCTAATAGCAGAAGATTGTTGAAAACAGTATTTTTCTGAAAAATCACGCAGCATTTGCCAAAGCTGTTCTCTATTTGTGCTTCTGAATTGTCCATGAGCCGTCACAGACTGCGGAATTCAAGCTGAATCCTTCTCTGCAGCATCCGAACTTCAAGTTTTGTGCTTCAGTCAGATCTTTGGCTTTTTTCATCAAACTGAACCGCAACTTCTTGGGCAAATATGTTGAACGCCCAATTCTCTCTCCTTGATTGAAGTATAGGGGCTTCAGTTTCTCTGCAGCTTCTGGAAACACTGCACTGAAGCGTTTCCAATTGTCAGGCTTCACCTTATATGACGAAGAGGTAACATGCAGCACGCCCAAATCTGCAATGATTTCCACAAGCTCAGCCAAATCATCGTTAAGAAAGGGAATAACAGGGTCAATTCTCACAGTGGTGGGGATTCCCGCCTCCACCAAACCTTCTATAGCCTTGAGTCGCCTCGAAGAGACAGGAGCACCCGGCTCAAGCTTCATAGAGAGGCTATCGTCAGTGGTGAGAACTGTAACTGAAACCACGCAGGGAACTTTCTGCAGGATGTCGATGTCTCTTGTCACCAAATCAGATTTCGTGACTATCTGAAGCCTGCAGCGGCTTTCCGCCAACGTTTCCAAGCATTTTCGGGTTAAAGCAAGTTTTTGTTCCTGCCGCGGATAAGGATCCGAGGAGTTAGAAATGGAAACCAGCTCGCCATTCAGTTGTGCAGCCTCTCTCTTCAGTCGGGACAGCAGATTCTTTTTGGGTCTACAATCATGAAATCTGGGTATGTACGATGAGGCGTAACAGTAGAGGCAGCCGTGGTCGCAACCAGTGTAGGGATTAAAGGTCAACTTGTCTGGGCAAGTGCACAACGGAGAGTTCCACGGATCAAAAACGGTAAGCAACATTTCCAACAGCAAAAAATACGGAGCAGAACCTTATATTTCTGATTTGCCTGCACGGCTTCGTTTGACACAAAGAATGGCGTCAATAGGGATGTTAGGCTATTCCGATTGTGTTGCCAACTCCAACAACTAGCACGGTGTCTCCTTCTTTTGTTCGCTCCCGAATAACCCGCCCAAGCCTCTGGATAACCTCGTCAACAGAATTTTTCAGCAAATCGGTCATGGGAGACAGAACCTCCTTCAGCGACTGCCGAACAATCATTGCATAAACGGGAATCTCATGTTTGGT
>Ga0307424_1000524_pt1 | contig 20456 bp, 15 predicted proteins | sample SalMarWE160320MG_FD_202157 | JGI IMG/M metagenome (GOLD analysis project Ga0307424, IMG submission 202157) | Salt marsh sediment microbial communities from the Plum Island Ecosystem LTER, Massachusetts, United States - WE1603-20 | ecosystem: Environmental > Aquatic > Marine > Intertidal zone >... | reverse complement strand
CGGCTGCGGCGTGGGCCAATGTGGGTCGTGCACGGTGATCGTGGATGGCAAGGCCGTGCGGTCCTGCCAGACGAACCTGGCGTACGTGCAGGGGAAGAAGGTCACGACCATCGAAGGCCTCGCGAGCGGCGGGAAGCTGCATCCGCTGCAAGCCGCCTTTGCCGAGCACGGTGGGTTCCAGTGTGGCTACTGCACGCCGGGCATGATCATGAATGCCTATGGCATGTTGCTCGGGAATCCCAAGCCCTCAAACGACGAGATCGTCGAGGGCATGGAGCGGAACCTCTGCCGCTGTGGGGCGCACAAGCGGATCGTCGAGGCCATCGCGATGGCGGCCGCGGGGACGGCGGGAGGCGATCATGAGTGACCTCACGCTGATGGATCGCCGCGACTTCGTGAAGGTGCTGGGCGGCGGGATCGTCGTGCTGGTGAACCTGCCGCTCAAGTCGATCGCGGATCTGCGCGAGCTGCGGCAGCGCCGTGGCTATCCGGAAGACATCAACGCGTACCTGCACATCGCCGAGGACGGCACCATCACGCTGTACTCGGGCAAGATCGAGATGGGGCAGGGCATCATGACGTCGCTGACCCAGATGGCCGCGGAGGAGCTGGGCGTGGCGATGGACGCCGTGCACATCGTCATGGGCGACACGGACACCTGCCCCTACGACATGGGCACGTTTGGATCGCTGACCACGCGCATGTTCGGGCCGGCGGTGCGTGCCGCGGCCGCGCAGGCGCGCCTGATCCTCACCGACCTCGCCGCACAGCGGCTGGGGCTGCCGCGCGCGGCGCTCACGGTCGACCATGGCACCGTCTACGCGACGGCGGACAAGAGCCGGCGCGTCACCTACGGTGAGCTGGCCAAGGGTCAGAAGATCACGCACACGGTGGACGAGAAGGCCATCCTCACGGCCGTCGAGCGGTTCCGCGTGATGGGGCAGTCGCCCAAGCGGCTCGACCGCATCGAGAAGGTGTTGGGCGCGGCCAAGTACGCCGGCGACATCCGGCGTCCGGGCATGCTCTACGCTCGGCTCGTCCGCCCGCCCGCGCACGATGCCCGCCTGACGCGCGTCGATACGTCGGCCGCGCAGGCGATGCCCGGCGTCACCGTGGTGAATCAGGACGGAGTGGTCGCCGTGCTCGCCGCGGATCCCGAGACGGCCGAGCAAGCGCTGCACCTGGTGAAGGCCGACTTCGATCTGCGGGCGCCCGCCCTGAACACCGAGACGATCTTCGATCATCTCGTGAGCGCCGCGTCCGCTCCCAACACACGGGAGCCCGCCGGCAGTCTCGCAGCCGGGCACGCGGCGTGCGTGCAGTCGTTCGACGTCACGTACTACAACGCCTACGTGGCGCACGCGCCCATGGAGCCTCACACGGCGGTGGCGGAGCTGCAAGACGGGAAGATGGTCGTCTGGGCATCGACGCAGGGCCCGTTCCCGGTGCGGTCCGCCGTGGCACGGGCCATTGGGTTCCCGCAGGAGAACGTGCGGGTGTTCACGCCGTACGTGGGCGGCGGGTTCGGTGGGAAGACCCCGGGGCCGCAGGCGGTCGAGGCCGCCCAGCTCGCCAAGATCACCGGCAAGCCGGTCCAGGTGGCGTGGACCCGCGCCGAGGAGTTCTTCTACGATACGTTCCGGCCCGCCGCCGTGGTGAAGGTGGCGTCGGGTATCGACGGCACGGGCAAGATCGTGTTGTGGGACCATCAGGTGTACGGCGCGGGATCGCGCGGCTCCGACGTCTTCTACGACGTGCCGAACAAGATGGTGCGGGTCTACGGTGAATGGGGCGGCGGCAATGCCGACGGCTACCACCCGTTCGCGGTGGGACCGTGGCGCGCGCCGGCGGCCAACACGAACCGATTCGCGGCCGAGCAACAGATCGACATCATGGCCGCGGCGGCCGGCATGGACGCGCTCGAGTTCCGAACGAAGAACACCACGGACCCGCGCATGCTGTCGGTGCTCGAGGCGGCCGGGAAAGCTGCCGGCTGGAGCCCCCGGGTGGCGCCACGCAAGACGGGGAAGGGACGCGGGCTCGCGTGCGGGATCGATGCGGGGTCGTACGTGGCCCACGTGGCGGAGGTCACGGTCGATCGGACCACGGGCGCCGTGAAGGTCGATCGGGTCGTGTGCGCGCAGGAGATGGGGGTCGTGGTGAACCCGGACGGGGCGCGGATGCAGGTGGAAGGTTGCGTCGCCATGGGGCTTGGCTACACGCTCGCCGAGGAAGTCCGGTTCGAGAACGGCAAGATCCTCGACGTGAACTTCGACACGTATCACCTGGCGCGGTTCTCGTGGATGCCGAAGATCGAAACGGTGCTCGTACCGAACGATGCCATGGCGCCACAGGGCGGCGGTGAGCCGGCCATCATCAACATGGGCGCCGTGGTCGCGAACGCGATCTTCGACGCGACTGGTGCGCGGATCCACCACCTGCCGATGACACCCGAGCGAGTGTTGGCGGAAATCAAGAAGCTGTGACGATTCCCGTGGGAAGACCCCGCATTTCCGAGGTGGTGTGGGTATCACTGCCGTGAGGCCGCTGCCCCGCGCGGAATGCGCGGCTTGAAGCCGCGGCTCGGCATCGTCCGCTGAAGCGGAAGCCAACGCCCGTTCACGGGCCGGTGCCGAGCCAAGAGTTCACGCGCGCACGCGCTGCCGGAACTGCCATCGTCTGAACGGGGTACTCGCCAGCAAGACTCCGTTGCGACCCGTGCCCCAGTCCCCTGGCGACACGACGTCGCCATCGCTGCTCCCAACGCCCAAAGGCAACCAGCATGACTCGCGGAAGACGCTTCCCGTTCTCCATCCGACCGGGCATGTCCCGGCGCGACTTCGTCAAGGTCGGCCTAGCTGTGGCGGCCGCGCCGGCGCTGGCCCGCTGCAGCAATGGGACCGGGCCACTGGGGAGTCCGCGACTGTCGGCCCGACCGGGCACGCCCACCGGGACGCCGACATTGGGCGAGAGCTTCTTGGGGCTCGGCACCGCGAACCGGGATGGTGTCCTCTACGTTCCGCAGAGCTACTCCCCGGATACACCGATGCCGCTGTTCGTCGCGCTGCACGGCGCCAGCGGTGCGGGGTCCGCGTGGCAGAGCTACTACACCCGCTCGGAAGCGCGCGGGATGGTCTTCCTGGCGCCGGACTCCCGTTCCTACACCTGGGATCTGGTGCTCGGCGGTTTCGGCCCGGACGTTGCGTTCCTCGACGAGGCGTTGGCGTACACCTTCGCGCACTGCGCGATCGATCCCGCGCACATCGTCCTGGGCGGATTTTCCGATGGCGCCTCGTACGCGCTGTCGCTCGGCGTGTGCAACGGCGACCTGTTCAGCCACCTGATCGCCTACTCACCCGGGTTCTTCCACCCCGGCACTCCCATCGTCGGCACCCCCCCCGTCTTCATCTCGCACGGCACCGAGGACACGGTGCTGCCCGTGAGCAGCAGCCGCGACGTAATCGTGCCGGAGCTGCGCGACGCGGGCTACGACGTGACCTACCGGGAATTCACCGGCCCGCACAGCGTGCCCGCGGACATCTCCGAGACGGCGCTGGACTGGTTCCTGGCCGCGCCCTGAGCAGCGTCCCGGCGGCGTCGGTTCCCCGGCCCTGCCGGAAACGGTCCGCACGTGCATTATGGAGGAGGGCACGACGTCCGGAGGCGCACAATGGGTCGCATCGAGATGGCAGCGGTTACGGCTGCACTGGCGATATCGGCGGGGAGCATGGTGGCGCAGGATCGCGGGATCGCCCACGCCTGGCAGGACACGCTCACGATTCCGACGTATGTGGAGGGTCTCCCGGATCCGAACCCGCCGTTTGACTTCTTCAAGCCCGCGCGGGTGAACTACCCGTACACCATTCGCAACAACCTCACCAACCGGCGCGCGCCCCGTGTGTGGCGCACGCTCGTGCTCGAGAACACGTACCTCCGGTGCACCATCCTCCCGGACCTGGGGGGGCACCTGTACAGCTGCCGAGACAAGGTGAACGGGGCGGAGGTGTTCTACGCCAACCCGTCCATCAAGCTCACCCAAATCGGTTACCGGGGAGCATGGGCGGCGCTTGGCGTGGAGTTCAACTTCCCGGTGTCGCACAACTGGATGACTGCGTCCCCGGTGGATTTCGCGTTGTCGAACGGCACCGATGGCAGCGCGTCCGTCTGGATCGGCAACATCGACCGCGTGACCGGCATGCAGTGGCGCGTGCAGCTGACGCTGCGGCCGGGGCGCGCCGTGCTCGAGCAGCACACGACGCTGTTCAATCGTGGCGACCTGCGGCACCGCTTCTACTGGTGGACGAACGCCGCGGTGCGTGTGTGGGACGACTCGCGGATCATCTACCCCATGCGGTACACCGCAAGCCACGGTTTCACCAACGTGGACACCTGGCCGGTAGACGCGCGGGGCACGGACAACAGCGTCGTCGGCAACCACCTGTTCGGACCGGTCTCGCGGTTCGCCTACGGGAGCCGCGAGCCGTGGATGGCGGTCTACCATCCGCGCACGGAAGCCGGCGGGGTCCATTGGTCCTCCCCGTTCGATCTGCCGGCCAAGAAGATCTGGTCCTGGGGCGGGGACGCGAACGGCCTGCGATGGCGCCGTGCGTTGTCGGACGACAACAGTGCCTACGCCGAAATCCAGCGTGGGCTGTTCCGCAACCAGGAGACGTATGGGTTCCTCGAGCCACGCGAAGTGGTGACGTTCGCCGAGTACTGGATCCCGATCCGAGGCCTGGACTCGGTGTCCGCCGCGACCCGCGACGCGGTGGTGAACGTCCGGAGACGCGAGGACGGCACGCTCCACCTCGCGCTCAACGTCACTCGGCGGCTCGCGAATGCGTTGGTCGTGGTCTCCAACGCCGGTGGGACCATCGATTCGGAGATGGTGACCCTGGAGCCCGCACGGACGTGGATCCGCGACGTCTCGGTGATGTCCCGGCGCTCGCCGCTCACATTCACGCTGAAGTCCTCGGACGGTGCCATCCTCCTCACGCACACGGAGGGCATCTACGATTTCACTCCCGACTCCTTGATCCACACGGGGCCGCAGCGCGCATACGCGTTTCCTCCCCCGGCGGAGCGGACCGAAGGCGACGCGCTGGCGTTCGGCGAGTCGCAGGAACGGGAGGGACGTCTGCTCGTCGCGTTCGACGCGTACGCGGATGGGCTGCGGCGCACGCCGGAAAGCCTGTCGCTCACCCGCGCCCTCGGTAGGCTGGCGGTTCTGCTCAAGCGCTACGACGTCGCGATCCCCCAACTCACGCGCGTAACCACGCGGGTGAGCAACGACTACGAGGCGGCCTACTACCTCGGTCGCGCGCGTCTCGCGGTGGGCGACACCGCCGGCGGGCGGCGCGCGCTCGAGATCGCACAGGGCTATGGCCCGTGGCGCGGAGCCGCGGCGTTCGAGTTGGCGGCGCTCGCGGCGCGCGGCGGGAAACTCGGCGAGGCGTTGGCGTTGCTGCGACGGACGGTGGTCGAGGCACCGTGGGACGTGCGGGCCGGCGGGCTCGAGGTGGCGCTGCTGCGGCATCGAGGTCGCGCGGACGAGGCACGCGAGCGGCTCATGCACTGGTCGGCGGTGGATCCGACCTCCTCGCTGCTCCACTATGAGGCCACGCGATTCGCCAGTCGGGCAACGCCGGCGGACACCGAGGGGGCGCTCTGGGCGCATCTCGCTGGCGACCCCGAGCGTATCCTCGAGCTGGTGGAGGACTACCTGCGGTTCGGTCTGCTCGACGACGCGCTCAATCTCCTCTCGCGCCCGTATCCGGAAAGCGAGGCCGTCGCTCGAGAGCCTGGCATGCCCCACCCATCCGCCTACCCGCTCATCGCGTACTACCGGGGATACGTGCGGCAGCGCATGGGGGCGGACGGCGGACCCGATTTCTCCGCCGCCGCGCGGCAGCCGACGACGTACGTGTTTCCCAATCGTGCCGAGACATTCGCCGTGCTCGCCGCCGCGCTGACGTCTGATTCGACCGACGCGACCGCCCACTTCCTCCTGGGGAGCCTGTACATGTCCGGTGGCATGGCGGACAGTGCGCTGGCACAGTGGGAAATGGCTCGCCGGCGCAATCCGCGGATCCCCACCTTGCATCGCGACATGGGCTATGCGGTGCTGAACGCCGGCGGGTCGCTCGCGCGCGCGGAGCAGTTGTTCCGCGAGGGCATGACCGTTGACGCAAGGAACATGGGACTGTACGTCGGCTTGGACGAGACGCTCCGCACACAGGGCCGGCCGGCGTCCGACCGTGCTGATGCGCTGCTGGCCTACCCCGATCGCGCGGGGATGCCGGCGCCGCTCGTCTATCTCACCGCCCGGACGCTGGCCGAGGCAGGCCGATTCCCGGAAGCCGAGGGCCTGCTCGCCCATCGGTTCTTCCCGAGCGAAGAGGGCGGGATCAACCCGCGCGATGTGTATCTCGAGGTGCGCGTGGCGCGGGCACGGGCGGAGCAGGCCGCAGGGAGATGCCGGGAGGCACTGGCGATCGTGAATGCGCCCGTCGATCGCCGGGCAACGCTGACGTTCGCGGATGACGAACTGCGGGCAATCGCCGCCTCGCCTCCCATCCGGCAGGTGCTGGACTCGGTGCGCGCGGCGTGCGGGCGCTAGTGGACCGTCACAGGACTTCCCACACCGAGGCGGGTCAGAGTTCCGGCGTTGAAACGCCGGCTCGGCGCCTCACGGCGACGAGTGCTGAAGCACTCCGGGGGCCGAGCGCCATTCATGGCGCGGCGGCGCGAGTCGCGCCGCCGAGCCCGGCTTTCAAGCCGGGCACCAACGGACGCAGGCGCTTCACACATCTCGGTCACGGCCTACTGGGCGCTACCGCGCGCGGATGACCAACAGCCAGCCCTTGCCAGCGGGAACGGGGATGGGATCGCCCGGCGCGAACGTCGCCGCGTCCTGGAAATTCTCGATGGCCGGTGCCGTGATCGTCGCGCGGGCCGGGTCCAGCCCCAGTCCGCTCCAGTTGACGGCGAGCCGCACGTCGACGTCGCCTGCCGCCCAGCTCCCGAGCGACACGAGCACACGGTCGGAACGCACGTACGACGTCGCGAGCACATCCCCTCGATCCGTCTTCACCGGCGCGTCGGGCACCCAGAAGCCCACCATCCGGCTCCCCACCATGCCGAAATCGTCCCAGACTTTCCATAGGGGACGCGGGTCGCCGGCCCACGGGAGCCGGTTCGTCATGCCGAAGAGCATGCCGCGCCACGGATTCCCGCCATCCTGGAGCATCTCCCCCATCAGACCGAACGGGATGCCCGACACTTCGGTGAGCCAGTAGTCTGGCGGCTGGTTGTAGTCGAAGTACTCGCCGAACCAGAGGCGATCGATGTAGGGGAAGTGCTCGAGATAGAGATTGGCGCTGTTGGCGTAGCCGTCCCGCACGTTGAACTGATTGGCGGAGTGGAGGTCGATCAGGGCTCCTGGGCGTCCGCGGTCGAGGATCTTCCGCACCCGTTTCATGACCGTGCGGTCGAACGCGACGTCATCGATGTAGAGACCGTCGATCCCCGCGTTCCGAACCAACCAGTTCAATCCCTCGAGATAGAAGTTGTGCCAACGGGAGACGCCGCTGTTGACGACCGCGGCGTCCCGCAGGTCGGGGACGTACCAGCCCGGGATGTAGTTCCCGTCGAGATGCTCCTGGAGCCAGGGCGGACCACCGCCCGGTCCGTAGGACAGGATCTCGTCTCCCAGGCTCTTGAGCGCGAACATCTCCGGCGCACTGTTCGAGAGCTCCCGCACCGTGTAGTAGATCTTGACCTTCATCCCAAGCGCGTGCGCCGAGTCCACGTATGCCTTGAGCTCGGGGACCCGCAGGAATGGGTAGTTGATGTAGGGATTTACCGGCGTGGCGTGGTGCACGTTCACCACGTTGGCCCCCAGCGACTTGATGGAGTCCAGGGGCGAGTAGCGGTGATAGAAGCGGGTCTGCCACTGCGCGTCCGGGTCGATGGGGCGGAACGGCGTCACGGTGAGCCGGAGGTTGAACCACAGCGTGTCCCCGGGCGTCACGGTGCGCGGACCGCTGAAGCACCGCACGGAGTACACGCCCGCGCGATCGTCACCCAGGTGGCAGCCACCCCGGCCGTCGTTGGACCAGGAACGCGGGAGGATGAGCGGCTTGGAGAGATAGAAGTTGGTGTTGAGCGGTCGCTCGTAGCGCTCGTCCCGCAAGAGGAACTGCAAGCCGGCGTTGACGTCGCCCAGCCACGCACCTTCCTGGTTGTGCTTCACGTCCCAGGTCCAGGTGAGCGTATCGGGACGCACACCGCCTTTCCGCCCCATGCCGAGCATGTAGCGGGCGACATCGGCGGCGAACGGCAGGTCGAGGCCGACGTCGTCCAGCGTCACAGGCTCCGTCGTGGTGAGCGCGATCGCGTACTCCATCGTGCCGTCGAACTCGAGCGTACCCGTGAGGTGCATCGTCACTGGGGCGCTCGCGTTCGTCGCGCTCCAGCGCACGATCCCTGGAGCCCGATGGGTGATGTGCCAGCCGGATCCGGTCCATGGCATCGGGGTGCCGTGCCGCGTCAGGACGAGCGCCACGGGCCCGCGCAGGATGGCGCGGGGCGTGTCGACCAACCGGGTCATCTCGATGTGGAAGAAGCTCTCGATGGCCGCAGGCAGACCCAGGCTATCCAACGTGACGCGCCGGCCCAGGACGCCCAGCCGGTTGCCATGCACGGTCACGGGAGTGTAGGGCGCGGCAACTTCATCGTCCGCCGCGATCTGCGAGTCGAGCCAGCGGAGTCGCGCGAGCCGCCACGCGTCGTCGTCTCCGTGGTGCGCGATGGTCTGCGGGCGCACCCGCAACGTGATGTCGACCGACCGCGCCTCGCCGTTGCCCGAGGCGACGGTCACGGTGCCGGTGTACGCCCCCGGAGCCACGGTGTCAGGAATCGCGACGCCGAACCACAGGGCCTGGACCGCGCCAGGTTCCACCCGAAGCGTTCGCGCAAACGGTTTGCCGGTCCAGTCGCTGCCGCCGAAGTTGAACGCCTTCGTGTCCCGCGCCATGATGATGGCGCCGCCGGGCCCGCGGAAGTCGCTCACGGTCGCGTGGACGCCGGTGCCTTCCCGCACCGCATAGAGCCCCACCTGAAACGCGTAGAACTCGCCGCGGAGCGCGTCGCCCGTGAAGGGATGCTCGGCGCCTGCCGCGATCCAGCGCTGGGGCAGATCGTGCGGCATGCGGATCGAGAGGGTGCGGTCCTCGGGGAAGAGGAGGAACGACGCGGCCGGGTAACGCGCGACGAGCGCGGCCGTCTCCTCCGCTGTCGCGATGATCTCCATGGTCGTGAACCGGTCGAGCGAGTCCGCCGACTCGTAGCCCATCACCTGTGCCGCGGGTAGCCGCTCCCACGCAGCCCGCCGTCCGGTGCCGCCGAGCCCCGTGCGCGCGAGCCATGCGGGGTCCGCGGTCGAGTCGGGTGGTGGATACGTCACCTTGGGGTAGTTCCGACCGGTCATGACGTACGGCAGGAAGTAGACGTAGTAGTCGCCGGGACCCGTGGTCGGTTGGAACGCGAGGTCGCCATACGCGCGCCGGATGGCCACGCGGGCGACATTCGCCACCCGCGCGTGCGTTCTGGCGTCCCGTACGATCAGCAGCGTCCCCTCGGGGTCCGCATCGCGCCGACGCCACGGGATGTGGACGCGCACGGCGTCATGCGCGCCCGCGACCCGGACCACGACGCGATGGTTGCCAAGCGAATCACGGTCCCAAGTCCCGACACCGTACGTGACACTCTGTCCGGGGAGGGGCGCCGCCCACAGGGCGGCCATGACGAGCGGGCCTACGACGCGGTGCGACGGCATGGTGGTCCCTCATCTCCGAATCTGGGTGTTCACCAGGGGATGGCCGTGCTCGGGAATATGGCGCGGGGGGCGCCGGATGTCCGGTGACGCGTAAAGTCGGCGACGCCCGCGGCGATCAGAATAGCGACCGTGAGATCGGACGGACGTGATGAATACGTGGATCGGTGAGCGCGCATCGCATCGCACAACCCGCGTCGGCAGAAGCGACGCAATGAGGGTTCGGGCTCTCCCCCTGGCACCGGAGCCCGTGGTCGTACAGCTTCCAGCACTTGCCACCTGGGGGGGTACGGCATGAAGAAGGCCAAGGTTCCCGAGAAGGGGTTGACCAACCGGCGCTCGCTGGCGGAAGTCGAAGCGATGTATGGGAGCCTCATCGAGACCCTACCTGCCATCGTCTACGTCGCCGAAGCGCACCCACCGTATTCGGCCATCTATGTCAGTCCGAACATCGCTGGGCTGGGCTTTCCCCACGACAAATGGCTGGAGGATCCCAAGCGGTGGGTGTCGGTCATCCATCCGGACGACCGCGAATGGGTGCTGGCACAGACCGCGCACGCGATGGAGACGGGCGGCTCCAACCGCTATGAGTATCGGGTGATCGCCGCGGACGGATCGACACATTGGCTGGACGATCGTGGGAAGTTCGTGCTCGACGAACACGGCGCTCCGGTGTGTTGGCAGGGCGTCATGCTCGATATCACGACGCGCAAGGAGGCGGAAGCCGATCGCGAACGCCTCATTGGTGAGTTGCAGAGGGCGTTGCGGGAAGTGAAGACGTTGAGCGGATTGCTCCCCATTTGCGCATCCTGCAAGAAGGTGCGGGACGACACGGGGTACTGGCGGCAAATCGAGGTCTACATCAAGGAGCGCTCCGACGCCGAGTTCACCCATGGCATCTGTCCCGATTGTTCCAAGCGGCTTTACGGGGCGTTTTTGGACGAATAGGGTACCCGCATCCGGATAGCTGGCGAGCGTTGCGGGCCCACCCGGGGCCGCGGGGTCGTCCACGCAACTCGCAGGTGTGGGCGTTGGACGCCATATTGCGTCGTTGATGCCTCCTGATGTCCCCATCGATCTCGCGGCGGCGGTCGCCGACCGCTACGAGCTCCGCCGCGTCCTCGGACGCGGTGGAATGGCGACCGTCTACCTGGGTTGGGACCGCAAGCACCATCGCGAGGTCGCGCTCAAGGTCTTGCGACCCGATCTGGCCGCGTCCATCGGCTCCGAGCGGTTCCTCAAAGAGATCGAGATCGCCGCGCGGCTGAACCATCCGCACATCCTGCCGCTGTATGACAGCGGACGGGCCGGCGGCCCGTCCGCCCGCCGCGTATCTCTTCTACGTCATGCCGTACATCGACGGCGGCTCGCTCCGCCAGCGACTCGATGCGGGACGGCTCGACGCCAACGAGGCGCTCGCCATCGCGGGCTCGGTGGCGGATGCCCTGACCTACGCGCATCGGATGGGCGTCTTCCACCGCGACATCAAGCCCGAGAACATCCTGTTCTCGCAGGGACACCCGGTGGTCGGCGATTTCGGGATTGCCAAGGCGATCAGCACGGCGGGCGGCGCCAACCTGACGCGCACGGGTTTCCCGCTTGGCACCCCCGGCTACATGAGTCCCGAGCAGGCGGCGGGGCTCACCGACCTGGACGAGCGCACCGACGTGTACAGTCTGGCCGTCGTCGTCTACGAGATGCTCGTGGGAGAAATCCCCGGTCGGTGGCCCACGGAGGAGGCCGTCCGCATGGGCCGATTCCTCGAGCTCGCCGCCGCGCATCGGGCGCGCCTCGCGCAGGTTGGCGTCGTCATCGAGGGGGCGCTGGTGCGTGGGCTTGCGATCCGGCATGATCAGCGCACGCCGAGCCCGGCGACGTTGATCGCGGAGCTGCGCGGCGCACCGGCCCCAGCTCCGCCGCGCCGCCAGTACTCCGAGGACGACGTTCGCGAGATCGTGCGCCTGGCCGCCGAGCGGGAGGCCTCGAACCCCACTGCGAGCGGCGCGATGACCATCGGGGGGATCGAAGCGCTCGCCGCGGACGTGGGCATTCCGGCGGATCTTGTGCGGTCGGCGGCCCAGTCCCTCAGCACCGGCGCCACCCCTCCGGCAGCGCCGGTCGCGCCCATGCGCCGCAACCGGCTGATCGGCGGGCCCACCCGCTTGTTCTACGAACGCGTCGTCGAGGGCGAGGTACCGGAGGCGGAGTTCCCCACGCTGGTGGACGAAATCCGGCGTGTGGTCCAGAACATGGGACAGGTGAGCCAGTTGGGCCGGTCGTTCACCTGGTCCCTCGTGCGCGGCCCGAGTAACCGCAGCCTCGAGGTCGTGGTCGCGGTCCGCGCCGGCTATACCAGGATCACGATCCAGGAGAACCTCGGCACCTTGATCGGGGGCATCTTCGGCGGCATCGGGGGAGGCGTGGGTGGTGGAGGCCTCGGACCACTCTTCGCGACACTGGCCAAGGCAGGGGTGCTGGCAGGGCCGGGCATCGCCATCGCCGTTCCCCTGTGGCTGTTGACCGTGTTCGCCACGGCGCGGACCACCTACTACTACGCGTCGCGGAAGCGCGCGCGGTCGCTCGAGCATCTCGCCGACCGTCTGGAAGCGATGGCACGCGAGCTTGCCGTGCCGGCGCCGCCGGGGTTAGCCGATCCCGGCCGACTGGCGCTGCCCCGCAGATAGGAACGAGGTCGGCGACACGCGATAGAGCGTCGTGAGGGCCGATCACCCTTCTTCCGCGTTCCGCGGGATGAACCCGCGGCTCGGCTCTCCCGCATGAAGCGGGACTAGTGCCGGTTCACCCGGCAGCGCCGAGCGGCGGCTTCATGCCGCCGATCGTGCCGCCGATCACCCCGCCGATCATGCCGCCGATCATGCCGCCGATCGTGCCGCCGATCACCCCGCCGATCATGCCGCCGATCACCCCGCCGATCACCCCGCCGATCATGCCGCCGATCACCCCGCCGATCACCCCGCCGGTCATGCCGCCGATCACGCCGCCGATCATGCCGCCGATCATGCTGGCGGACCCGCCGGGTGGGACACATGTTGGTTCCGTCATCCAACTGGGGGGATCGCATGGCAGCCATCAACACCGGGCGCATGATCGGCGGGGGCTTGCTCGCCGGACTCATCATCAACATCGTCGAAATGATCATGAACATGTTCGTCATCGCCGACGACTGGACGGTGGTGTACGAGAGGATGGGGATGACGGAGCCGGCAGGCGCGGCCATCGGCGAATACATCGTGCTGGCGTTTGTGCTCGGCCTGCTGATCTCCTGGGTCTACGCCGCCATCCGGCCGCGGTTCGGGGCCGGGCCCGGAACGGCCGTGAAAGCAGGCATCGCGGTGTGGGTGGGTGCCTGTTTCTTCCCGACGGTGGGATGGATGATCATGGGTGGAGTTCCAACGAACCTTGCGATCATCACGCTCGGCTACACGTTCGTCGAGGTCGTGGCGGGCGCATTGGCGGCCGGTGCCGTCTATCAGGAGGCCGGCGCCCCGGCGATGTAGCCCGTATCCGCACATGGTGGGTGTCACCCGAACGATCTCGGGTCGACACCCACCATGCGATGCTGTTCGCGTGCGGTTACAGAAGGACCCGCCCCGTCCCGCCCATCCCGCCCGTCCCGCCCCTATCTATTCCCGTCCCGAGCCACGTCCGCCACCGTGGTCTTACCGAAGAACGTCGCGATCTTCTCGGCGGTCGACTTCCAGCGGTGGTGCGCGGGGCAGGGACGCGCGTCGCTACACTCCTGGCGCCCGAGTAGGCACCTACGGCGGTCCGTGATCGGGTCGAAGCGGCGAACCACGGTGAGCAGTGTCAGCCGCTCCGGGGGCACCGCCAATCGGAACCCGCCCCGCTTGCCACGGGTGGATTGCAGCACGCCCGCCCGCACCAGCTCGTGGAGCACCTTGCGGAGGTAGGTCTCCGGCACGTCCGTGGCCGCGGCCAGGTCCATCGCCTGGATGGGAGTCTCGTCGGGGTGGCGGGCGAGATGCACGACAGCCCGCAATGCGTATTCAGCGGTTTGCGAGAGTATCCGGCCCTCCAACCTGGCCCTTGCCTGGAAGGTTACATCCGATTATAACATGATAACATGGTCATGTTATCATAAACAGACGATTGGCGCCAGGTGGAGGTCAAATGATGGGTAGGGTATCCGGCTCGTGTATCGCGCCGCTCTTCGTGGGAGCCATGCTGGCCGTTGTGAGCAGTCCGGTCCGCGCGCAGGAGCTCCCCAAGGTCACGTTCTCGGGCGAAGTGCGGCTCCGCGGCGAGTGGGACGGTCGCAGCGTCGGCGTCGGCGATGATGCGGCGACCCTTTCGAGAATCCGTCTTGGCGCGCGCGTGTCCCTCGCGAGTTGGGTTGCCGCGTTCGCGCAGATCCAGGACGCGCGCGCCTGGGGTACCGAATCCAACACGCTCACCGACGCGAGCGCCGACCGGCTCGATCTCCATCAAGGCTACGCCGAGTTGGGGTCGGCCGGGCACATCGCGGGCCGGTTAGGGCGGCAGGAGCTGAGCCTGGGTGACGAGCGTCTCGTGGGTGCGGTCGGCTGGACCAACACGGGCCGCACGTTCGACGGCGCGCGGCTGCACGGCCGAGCCGGCGGCCTCGACTGGACCGTCTTCTGGATGAACGTGGCGGAACGCGATTCCCTTCAGGCGGTTGGTCTGAATCCGCAGGTCAACCAGGGCGTGAGCAACGACGGGTGGTTGATCGGCGGGTTCGCGTCGCACAAGCTTGGCGCCGCCACCGCGGAATTCACGTTGCTCGCGGACAAGGACGCCGTCACAAGCGAGTCGTACACCGCCGATCTGCGGATCCACGGCGCGGCCGGCACGCTCCGGTACGACGCGGCTGGCGCCTATCAATTCGGTCCAAGTCGTTCCGCCTACTTCGCGAGTGGCAAGGCGGGAGTGGACGTGGGGCGCGGCGCGCTGGCGGCCCAGCTCGACTACCTGTCGGGGGATGACGACCCCACCGGCGGTGACGTCAAGGCGTTCAACACGCTGTACGCCACGAACCACAAGTTCTACGGCTACATGGACTACTTCCTCGACCTGCCGGGACAGCTCAATCAGGCGGGACTGATGGATGCCATGCTGCGCGCCAGGGTCAGCATGTCCACGACCACGCGCCTGCGCGCGGACCTGCACCACCTGCGCCTAGCGCGCGAGCGGGCAAACCGGAAGACGCTCGGCACGGAGCTCGATCTCATCGGCAACTGGTCGATGGCCGAGAGCGCCGGGCTCGAGGCGGGTGGCGGTCTGTTCCTCCCTGCCGATCTCGTCACGCGGTTTCTCCCGGCGTTCGCCAACGGATCAGACCCAACGTTCTGGGGCTACCTGCAGCTCACGCTCTCCTGGCCCTGACGCCCCAATGGGACGTCGAACCGGGCGTGTCCGACGTCTCGGTGATGAGAGAGCTGCGCCGCCTTCTCAATAGATGCCAAGAGATTCGGAGACTCACATGACCAACACGACGCAAGAAACCGCTACCTCCCGTCTGCGCGACGAGCATCAGCTCATCCTGGGCGTCGCCGAGGCGATGGAACGCCTTGTGAGCGAGGCGGCGGATGACCGCTGGGACTTCGACGCGTTCGCGGACTGCGTCACGTTCATCCGCCTGTTCGCCGACGCATGCCATCACGGCAAGGAGGAGGACCTCCTCTTCCCGGAGCTGGAAAAGAACGGCATGCCCCGTGATCAGGGGCCGATCGCCGTCATGCTGCATGAACACCAGCAAGGACGCGCGTTCGCTCGGCGGATGGCGGATGCGTTGCCCGGTGCGCGGGACGGCAACGCGGAGGCCCGCGCAACCCTGCGGCACGCGGCTGGCGGATACGTGGACCTCATTCGCGGTCACATCATGAAGGAAGACCACGTGCTGTTCCAAATGGCCGATCAAATGGTCCACGGCCCCGCGTGCCGGTCACTGTGCGCCGCGTACGGTGCGGTCTGTGCCCGGCGGTTCGAAGGGCACACCAAAGAGCAGCTCCAGGAACTCGGCGCCCGCATCCGCGGGGCCTGAGCCGCTCCATCGTGGTCCCATGGTGAACGCTGCCGCCCCAATCCGTAATCAGATCACGAGGTCCCTCATGATTTGTCATCGATTTCTCATCCCGGCCCTGCTTCTTCTCCCCGCGTGCTCGTCTCGAGATTCGTGGGACATCCCGCCGGATCCCGCCATCGTGAATTTCAATCGCGCCGACGCACAGTCGGTGGATGAGCAACTCGTGGCGCCGCCATTCCTCCCGCCGCACGAGCAGGTGGCGAGTGGCCCCCCGCGGATCGTGAACATCCGTCTCGAGATCGTCGAGCGCGAGTCGGAGATCGCCCCCGGCGTCTACGTGTGGCAGATGGCGTACAACAACAGCGTTCCCGGTCCGGTGCCGGTGGTCTTCCAGTGGGACTGGGTGAATCTGACGCTGGTCAACGGAACCACGGATAGTCTCGTCTTCCAGCAATACGGCACCAACACCATGACGCACAACATCGACTTTCACGCGGCAACCGGCGCCCTCGGTGGCGGCGCGCTCACCGCCGTGGCACCCGGACAGGAGGTCGGCCTGTTGTGGCGCGCGGTCAAGTCCGGCTTCTTCGTCTACCACTGCGCTCCGGGTGGCATCATGGTTCCGTATCACGTCGTCAGCGGCGGAAACGGCGGCCTCCTGGTGCTGCCCCGTGAGGGGCTACGCGACGGCTACGGCAACCCCATCCACTACGATCGGGCCTTCTATTTCGGCGAGCAGGATTACTACGTGCCGATGAAGCCGGACGGGACATCGCGCCGCTTCAAGAGCTTCGCCGACCAGATGGCTCCGATGCTGGAGGTCATGCGCGGGCTCGTGCCCACGCACATCGCCTTCAATGGCAAGTACGGCGCGCTGACCAACGACATCAAGCTGGAAGCCAAGGTCGGAGAGACCGTCCTGCTGCTGCACTCGGAGGCGAACAATCCCTCGTACCCGCACCTGATCGGCGGCCACGGAGATTGGGTCTGGCCCTACGGCAAGTTCAGCAACAAGCCGGATCAGGGACTCGAGACCTGGGAGGTCGTGGCGGGTGGAACGGCGGCGGCCGTCTACACCTTCGAGCAGGAAGGCACCTACGTGTATCTCAACCACAACCTCATCAAGGCGTTTCTGTACGATGCGAAGGCGTTCATCCACGTGACGGGTGGGTGGAACGACGAGCTCATGACGCGTCCGTACGAGGCACGGCCGATGAGCCGGTAGTCGAGGTGCGGAAAGTCGGGAGCTGCCATGTTGGCGGCGGGATGAACGGGATGAACGGGATGAACGGGATGAACGGGATGGACGGGATGGAGGTCGTGTCATCCCATCCCGTCCATTCCGTCCATCCCGTCATCCCGTTTGTTCCCGCCGGTTGATTATTCAGTCGTCACCTCCGGCCGCACCGTCACGTCCGTGTGCCGCCAGCCGACGATCCAATCGGAGAACTCCTGCGCGACCAGCGCGAGGTCCACCGCCACCACGAACGGGTCGTCCGCGCGCCCGTCCACGCGCGCGAGATTCGCAACGGATCGAGCGTGGCTACTGTCGGCCGCGACGGCTAGCCGGTACACGTCCGCCGCCTGTGCCCAGCGGCCCGTGTGCTCGAGCGCCATGCCGAGGTTGTTGAAGAAGACCGCTTGCGTGGTGTCGATCGAGACCGCCCGCGCGAGCGGATACAGCGCCTCGTCCGCCCAGCCCATCTGGAGATAGAGCACGCCGAGGTTGTTCATCGACCAGACGTCGTTCTCGTCCAGCGTGATAGCCTCTCGATACGCGTCGATCGCTTCATCCACCCGATCGAGCCCGTCGAGGGCGCGCCCTCGGAGGCGATACGCGACGTTCGACAGCGAATCCAGCGCGAGCGCGCTGTCCACGCGGGTCAGCGCGTCATCCGGACGATCGGTCTCGAGCAGCACGCGGGCCAGGTTGAGGTAGCTCTTCACGTGCTTGGGATCGAGCGTCAGCGCCCGCTCGAACGCCTCCTCGGCGCGCGTGAGGTCGCCGCTCTTCCACGCGGAAAGGCCGAGCATGTAGTGGCCCCACGGGTTCTCCGGCTTGGTCTCTACGTAGCTGGAGAAGAGCCCGGTGGCCTCGGGGTAGTTGCGGTCGCGGTAGGCCGCCTCCGCCTCTTCATAGGTCACGACCCTGGGCACGACGGGTGTGGGTTCCGGTGGCGTCACCGTGGCGGGTGGCGGCCCCTCGGTCCTCGCCGCGACGACGGCTTCCGCGTCCCGTGCCGCGCGGGACGTCCGTTTCCCGGTCGGGGCGTCGCACCCCGCGAGCACGATGGCTCCGATGAGCACGAGCCCGACCACGATCTGGCCGATGATTTCTTTTCGGCGGTCGGTGATCGCGATGCTGTTTCTCATGGCTTCCCCCTCGATGGTGGCGCGACATAGCGCCGGTGACGGTGCGTGACCGTCTGAAGAGAAAGCAGGCGAGGTGCCAGGCCAATGAACGTGCAGCGTGCAGCGTGTAGCGTGCAGCGTGGCTTGTACTTAGGGCGAGACCCGGGATGGGTGGTGGGAGCGCGTTGTGTGCTTGTGGACACGGGACCGCCGGGTCCGTCGTGTCCGCCGGGACACGCGGGACACGTCAGTCGCGGGAGAGCCTGAGCCTGCGCATGATCTTGAGCAGGCTCGCGTGGTCCGCGAGTCCCAGCTCTTCGGCGGTGCGGGTGATGTGCCAGCCGTTCCGCTCGAGCGCCTCGGCCACGATCTGGCGCTCCGCCTCGAGCTTGCGCTCGTGATACGTACGCGCAGCCGAAGCGGCGTCCTCTCCGGGGATGCCACCCGCGGCGATGTCGGTGGGCACGTCGTCCGCGCCGATCACGTCGCCCTCGGCCTCGATGACCAGGCGCTCGATCACGTTCCGCAGCTCGCGGACGTTGTTTCGCTTCCACTCGTGCGCGAGGAGCAGGCGGAGCGCGCCGTCGCTCAGCCGCTTGGGCCGGACGCCGAATCGGTCGCAGGTGGTCGCGAGCAGCCGTTCGACCAGCTCTGGAATGTCCGAGCGTCGGTCGCGCAACGGCGGCACGGGAAGGACGTGCACGTTCAGCCGGAACAGCAGGTCCTCGCGAAACCGCCCGGCGGCGACCTCGGCGTTCAAATCGCGGTTGGTGGCGGCGACGACGCGCGCGTCCACGCTGATGGTGCGGGTACCGCCGACACGCGTCACTTCGCGCTGTTCGACCACGCGGAGCAGCTTGGCCTGCGCCGCGAGCGGCAGCTCCCCCACCTCGTCGAGAAACAGCGTGCCACCCGACGCCGCCTCGAAGGTGCCGCGCCGCAGCGTGGCCGCGCCCGTGAACGCGCCCCGCTCGTGGCCGAACAGCTCGGACTCGATGAGGTGCTCCGGCAGCGCGGCACAGTTGATCGGTACGAACGGTCCCTTGGGGTTGCGACCCACGCGATGGAGCTCACGCGCCACCAGTTCCTTGCCGGCCCCGCTCTCACCGGTCACCAGCACCGGGCTTGAAATGGGCGCGAGCTTGGCGATGACGTCGCGCAGCTTCTGCATGGCCGGACTCGAGCCGACGAGCGGGGAATCCGCCTCGAGCCGGCGGCGCAGGGCGGCGACCTCGCCCGTAAGGCGTTGCCGCTCGAGCGCGCGCGCCACGTCCTGCACGACGCGCTCCATCGGCTCGTCCTTGGCGATGAACCCGTACGCGCCGAGCTGCACTGCGCGCACGCACCGGTCGTAGTTGCCCGTGCCGGTGTAGACGATGACCGGCACGTGATGTCCCCGATCCTCCAGCGCACGAAGGACCTCAAACCCGTCGAGATCCGGCATCTCGAGGTCGAGAATCACGCAGTCCACGGCCTCGCGGCTGAGCACGTCGAGCGCCGCGCGCCCGCCGTCGGCCACGAGCGTCTCGTAGCCGCCGAGCCGCTTCAGGTCGTAGGCGTACTGGTCCGCCAGCGCCCGGACATCGTCGACCACCAACACGACCGTCATGTCTGCGCATCCTCTCCGGCCGCAGCCGGCAGCTCGATCACGAACGTCGTGCCGCTCCCCGGCGCGGTCTCGACCCGGAGCGTGCCGCCCAGGTCCATCACCAAACGGCGCACGATCGGGAGACCGAGTCCGGTGCCCGCTGCCTTCGTAGTATGAAACGGCTCGAACGCGCGGTCCATCTCCTCGCGTGTCATGCCCGGTCCGGTGTCGCGCACTTCGAGGCGGATACCGCCGCCGGCCGCCGTGGCCGCGAGCTGCACGCGGCCGCCGCTGGCGGCCACCGCTTCCACGGCGTTGCGCGTCAGATTCTCGAGGATGCGGCGGACCATCAACGGGTCTGTCCGCACGGTGAGCGGAGCGTTCGCGGATACGACCTCGACGGTCGCGTTGGCGAACGGTTCCGCGGCGGCAACCTCCCGGAGAATCGCGTGCACGTCGCAGGAGCGGACATCCAGCTCCGGATGGAGCCGCGCGTAGTTCCCCGCGAGCCGCTCCAAGTACGCGATGCTGGATTCCACGGTCTCGCGCCGCTCCGCGAACACCGTCGCGAGTGCACCCGGATCCTGCTCGGCGGTTTGCGCGAAGTGGCGGAACACGTTGCGGATAGGGGCAAGCCCGTTCCGGACGTCGTGATT